>Ga0302270_10000196_pt1 | contig 64796 bp, 59 predicted proteins | sample III_Bog_E2_3_FD_198773 | JGI IMG/M metagenome (GOLD analysis project Ga0302270, IMG submission 198773) | Peat permafrost microbial communities from Stordalen Mire near Abisko, Sweden - III_Bog_E2_3 | ecosystem: Environmental > Terrestrial > Soil > Wetlands > Peat | place: Sweden: Abisko... | reverse complement strand
TCCCGCAGCGTAGCGGAGGGATCTGCTTCGGTCCTTGCTGTTGCCGTTGTAGTTGTTGTTGTCTTTTCGATTTGTCACCCCTCTCCAATTTTTGTCATCCCGCAGCGCAGCGGAGGGATCTGCTTCCGTCCTTGCTGTTGCCGTTGTAGTTGTTGTTGTCTTTTCGATTTGTCACCCCTCTCCAATTTTTGTCATCCCGCAGCTCCTATGTTTTGTTTGTCATCCCGAAGCTCCTATTTTTTTGTTTGTCATCCCGCAGCGCAGCGGAGGGATCTGCTTTTGTCTTTGCCTTTGCTTCTAGCCCTCTTTTACTTTTGTCCTTGTCTTTATCCGTGAAAATCCGTGCAACTCCGTGGTTCCGTCTTTGCCTTTGCTCTATTCCAGAATCCCCGTCATCACCGTTAAGCCTCTCCGCATCCCCCTTTACACTCACTCCTGCCGCCGCGTCCGTGCTAACCTCATCCCACGCACATGCCTGACTGGAAAAATCAGCTCTACTACGGCGATAACCTCGACGTCCTCCGCCGCTACATCCGCGATGAGTCCGTTGACCTCGTCTATCTTGACCCGCCCTTCAACTCCCGCCAGGACTACAACGTCCTCTTCGCCGAGAAGGACGGCGCCGAATCCAGCTCACAGATTCACGCCTTTGAAGACACCTGGGAGTGGAACATTGATGCCGAGCGTGCCTATGAAGAGATCGTGGAGCAGGGCGGCCGCGTCGCCGATGCCATGCGCGCCTTCCGCACCTTCCTCGGCGGCAGTGACATGATGGCCTACCTCGCCATGATGGCCCCGCGCCTCGTCGAACTCAAACGCGTCCTCAAAGCCACCGGCTCCATCTACCTCCACTGCGACCCCACCGCCTCCCACTACTTGAAGATTTTGATGGATGCTGTGTTCGGCCCGCAGTTCTTCGTGAATGAAATTACATGGCGGCGCACGTCTGCACATGCAAATGTCGGGCAGAAATTTGCTGTAGTTCAAGACAGATTATTGTTCTTCTCTAAAACAGATAAGTGGAGATGGAATCAGGTCTACATCCCGTACAGTGAGGAATACATTCAGTCTCATTACTCTCAAAAGGAGCCTGGCACGGGGCGTCGATTTACGACGAGAGATTTAACCGCTTCTATGCAGAGGGCATCTCGCGGCCAGCTTTATGACTGGAAAGGTTTCACTCCGCCTGCGAGCCGGTGCTGGGCCTACACCAAAGAAAATATGGAGCAATTTGAGGCGCAGGGTCTGCTGACGCACTCTGAGCGAGGAATGCCGCGTTTGAAGTTGTATCTCGATAAAATGCCTGGGGTACCGTGCGATGACATCTGGATTGATATTCCACCGATCAATTCACAGGCTCAAGAGCGCCTCGGCTATCCAACCCAAAAGCCCGAAGCTCTTCTCGAGCGCATCATCAAAGCCAGTTCCAACGAAGGCGATGTCATCCTCGACCCCTTCTGCGGCTGTGGCACTACCGTTCAGGTCGCGCAGAAGTTCAATCGCAACTGGATCGGCATTGACATCACCCATCTCGCCATCGGCCTCATCAAGAAGCGTCTCTCTGATGCCTTCGGTTCCGAGGTGCGCAGCACTTACACCGTCATCGGCGAACCGACAGACTTCGGTGGTGCAGCCAAACTCGCCGAAGAAGATAAATACCAGTTCCAGTGGTGGGCGCTCGGACAGGTTGGCGCGCGCCCCAACGAGCAGAAGAAGGGTGCCGACCGCGGCATCGATGGCCGCCTCTACTTCCACGACGACGAGTCCGGCAAATCCAGGCAGATTATCTTCTCCGTCAAAGCCGGCGGCGTCAGCGTCCCGCAGGTGCGCGATCTCCGCGGCGTCATCGAGCGCGAAAAAGCCGAGATTGGCATCTTCCTCTGTTTCGAAGAGCCCACCCGCCCCATGATGAAGGAAGCCGCTGAAGCTGGCCTCTACAAATCGTCAGACGGTTCCACCTATCCCCGCATCCAGATCCTCACCATCCAGCAAATCCTCGACGGCAAGCAGCCCGAATACCCCCTGCACCGTCGCGACGCCACATTGAAGCGCGCCAAACGCGCCCTCCCCGCCGCCGCCACCAACCTCCAGCTTCCCCTCGAATAATTTTTGTCATCCCGCAGCTCCTATTTTTTGTTTGTCATCCCGCCACCCTTTTTGTTTGTCATCCCGCAGCGCAGCGAAGGGATCTGCTTTTGTCTTTGCTTTTGCTTCTAACCCTCCTTGCTTTTGTCCTTGTCTTTATCCGTGAAAATCCGCGCAACTCCGTGGTTCCGTCTTTGCTTTTGCTTTATCCCGGAATCACTGTCATCCCCGTTAAGCTTTTCTGCACCACCGCCGCCACTCCCCGTCCGAAAGCCTTTCGCCACCGTCCGCGACCCCGTAAAATAGCCCCAACCGTGCCCGTATATACGTCAACCCGCATCCTTATCGCCGCCCACACCCGCGGCCTTGCGGAGAGTCTCGCCAACATCCTCACTCCTGTCGGCTATGCCCTCACCATGCTCAATGAGCCCACTGCCGTTGAGCTGGCCCGCGAGTTGCCCGGCTGTGTCGCCTCGCAGAAGCCCCATCTCATCCTCCTCGAACTCAAGCAGAACGTTGACGCGCTCGCCGAGCTTCGCGCCCTCGACTCCAAAACCCCCGTCATCATCATGCTGACCGCCGCGCGCCCTGAAGTCGCCTTCCAGGCCTCCCGCCTCGGCGCGGAAGATCTTCTGCTCATGTCCAATTCGGATGAAGAGATCGTCGATGCCGTCGTCCGCGTGCTCACTCGCGAGCCTTCCGCGCCGCCTCCTGTCGCGCCTCCTGTTGCCGCGCCGCAAATGCTCAGGGCTGCAGCGCCCCGCACGCTGGCAAATCCATCTCCTGAAACGCCCGCGCTCGGCCCGCAGGACCATGCACTCTTCGGCCGCCATCCGCACATGGCAGAGATTCGCGAGACCATCGCCAAGGTCGCCACTACTGCAGCCACCGTCCTAATCCGTGGCGAGAGCGGCGTCGGCAAAGAGATTGTTGCCCGCATGATCTTCGCCCGTTCACCCCGCGCCGATAAGCCCTTCATCAAGGTCAACTGCGCCGCCATCCCCAACGACCTGCTGGAAAGCGAACTCTTCGGCTACGAAGCCGGAGCGTTTACCGGCGCGGTCAAAGCCAAGCCCGGCAAGTTTGAACTCGCCCACACCGGCACCCTCTTCCTCGATGAGATCGCCGAGATGGCCCCCCAGCTCCAGGCCAAGCTGCTGCACGTCCTGCAGGATGGCGAATTCGCCCGCCTCGGCGCCAAGCATGATGTGAAGGTCGATGTCCGCCTGCTCTGCGCCACCAACAAGCTCCTCGAGCAGCGCGTGGCCGATGGCCTCTTCCGCGAAGACCTCTTCTACCGCATCAACGTCGTCAGCATGCACATCCCGCCGCTGCGCGAACGCCGCGACGAGATTCTGCCGCTCATGCGCTTCTTCCTCGATAAGTATGCCGCGCAGTACAACCGCCCACCCGCCGCCTTCTCCGAAGAAGCTGAGCAGGCCATACTGCGCCACGCCTGGCCCGGCAACATTCGCGAGCTTGAGAATCTCTGTAAACGCTTCGTCATCGTCGGCGGCGAGACCCAGATCCTCCGCGAGATGGCCCTCCACTTCTCTGAAGCTCATCCCGTCGTCGCTGCACCAGTTCCCGTTCCCGCAGCGCCCTCCACAAATGAACCCATCTATGCCATCGGCAAGCGCGCCTCCCTGGAAGCTGAAGCCGTCGCCATCCGCCGCACCTTGGAAGAGACTCATTGGAACCGGAAGGAAGCCGCCCGCCGTCTCCAGATGAGTTACAAATCTCTCCTGAACCGTCTGAAAGTTCTGGAGGGAATGGGCCAGATTGTCTAGCAACTCTGCCTAAGCCATGAAGATGCACATTAATTCCACAAAGCGGTAAATATTTACCACTTTGTGCCTAAATCATCAAAATGCCAGAAAATCATGTATCCATGTAAATCCATCAAACAGCGGGAGTTTGTCCGTGGATTCACCATGAAAAGTATGGCCTTTTACGTGCTCTAGCCTAGGTACAACAAGAGGCAAACTCAGAAATTACCCCCTACCGTTTATATTTCCAGCCGTATCGTCTCCTCGCGAGACACTAGCAAATCTTCCCTACCGACTATCCTCAAGCCTCTTCAAAACCCACCGGAAGGTGGGTTTTTCACGTTCCTGCTTCGCAGCGTAAAATAGCCTCTTGAGCCCACGAATGCCATCGAAAACCCCAGCAAAATCAGCCGAAAGCGCTGAAGCCATCGCCGGCATTGACCGCTTTCTCTCCATCGCCGGCATGAAGCCCGGCCGCCGCGCCACCCTCAAAGGCTCCTGGCGTCAGGGTGAGCGCCTTCCCCGCAAGATTCGCGCAAAACTCCCCACCGCCCCCCCCCTGGTCGCACCGAAAACCGCGCGCCCGCTGGACGTCGTACGCGCCACTAATCTCGAAAAGTCCAGTGTTTTACATGGTTTCAGCACCCGCTCCGGCGGTGTCACCCGCATCTACCGCCCCTCGCTCAACGCCAAGGATGGCGATCTGAATCTGAGCTGGACAAAGGAAGATGATGTGAAACTGGTCGCAGAAAATCGCCGCCGTTTTCTGCGTGCCGTCACAAAAAAGGCAGCGCCCTTCCAGCTCATTACGTTGCGGCAGATGCATACCCCCATCGTGCATGTGATCCGCAAAGGCGAACGAGCGAATACCTATAGCGTGAGCGGTAAATCGTATCGTGCACTCGCGACCAAAGATGATCGCGCCATCCTGCGCGGCGATGGAGTGATGACGAATCTTCCTGGCCTGCTGCTCGGGATTCAAACGGCAGACTGTATTCCGATTCTGCTCACTGACAGGAAGACCGGCGCGGTTGCCGCATTTCATGCAGGCTGGCGCCCTACGCTGGCGCGCATTGTGGAGCGCGGTGTTGGCCGCATGCGCCTGGAGTACGGTACTGATCCGAAGAATATTATCGCGGCGATCGGCCCTGGAATTGGGCCATGCTGCTACGCGGTGGGCGAGGAATTGCGTTTCGAATTTGAGTCGCAGTTCGAGTACTGGAAGTCACTCTTCACCGAGGTGTACGACGAAGACCCGGTGCGAACCAGATATCCGCTGCTGTTTCTCACTGCGCGTGCGCCCGGCCACTCCAATATCGGTCCGCAGATACATCTCGATCTATGGGAAGCGAATCGCCGCCAATTGATAGCGGCAGGCGTTCGTGAAAAGAACATCACCGTTACCGGGCTTTGTACAGCATGCAATACCGAGCGCTTCTTTTCGCACCGCGCTGAACGCGGCTTTACTGGGCGCATGCTGAACGTTATCGGGAAAATATAGTTCAGGCAGATTTACAGATAGCTTCGCTCAACTGTTCGCGGCGGCGCAGTGCGATGGTGTCCAGCCGCGCGAGAGTGATTGCATAGCTCGCAAGTCCCGCTACTGCGAAGACCGCGAAAAGCAGGTACGCTATCCACGGCATCGCCACGATACGCGCAAGCCAATAGACGCCTACGCCTACGCCAGCCAATAGAGGCAGTGCAAATATGGTGATCCAGAATGCGCCGCCCGCAGCAGCGCGCCGGCGAACCGCACCGGGATCAAATCGTCGCGGCATATAGAGAGACATCAGGTTGCCGAGGCAGAAGCTGGTGGGCACAGCATAGGCCAACCATGCCAGGCTCAGAATTACGCTATGCGTGGAAGGCCGCGCCCCCATGATCGTCATGGCAGCATAGACCGCCACAAACTCCACGCAGCCGACGGCGAGCGTCATAAGATTCTTCCCCAAAAACACATCGCGCAGCCGTACTGGCGCAAGAAAATAAAGCTGCAAGCCAAAACCCTCGGCGCCCAGAACATTGTTCATCATGCTGTTCGAAATCAGAAACAGCAGGTAACCGATGACGGTCATCCAGCCAATGGTGGCGCTGTGCGCACTATGAGTGGAGTGCGAGCGCAACGTGAGAAAGATGGCGATCAGCACCGGCGCAATGAGTTGCTGCAGCTTCGCATTGCCGCGAAAGAGAAGCTTGGATTCTGCAGCAAGCACGGCGAGGGTTGCCGCTGGAAGCCATGCATGGTTTACAGTGGCATTCTTAGCAGGGACAACCGTAGGTACGGTTGCAATAGTGCGGGCTGCTTGTGGCGCATGAACCGTGCGAGCTGATGCTTCGCTGAGGTTTTCACCGTGATACTCGGCTCGGAGGCGGTGGTCAAAAAGAATAAAGAAGATGCCCGCAAAGGCAGCGATGGCCAGTGTGCAGATTGCAGCTGTTGAGAATGAGTTGGCCGTCATGGCGCGAGCCGTGAGTGTAGGTGGCAATATTCTGGTCACCAAGCGCAATGCATACACGTAGGGAGCGGTAGCCGGGTGCGCCAGCTTGAGAGCCTGTAGACGGCTGATGCCGTCGTGGGCCACACGAAGGCCGAATTGCATACTGAGACCGAAGAGAAAGGCAAAGAATCCCAGTATTTCCCGCGAACGCCGCTGTGCCAGCCAGCGATCCATCCAGACCAGAAGCATACGCACAAACAGAAAGCAGCTCAGCCCGAAGAAAACTAATGTGGGTAATGCGTGCAGCGCGAACGCCTGGTTGGCAAACGCCGCGCCCAGAAAGATGCCAAGCATGGCAAGCGTGAGCAGGATGGTGGGCTGATCGATGAGCGAGTAGACCACGCGCAGTGCAAGGTAGCCACGATAGCGAAAAGGAAACCGGATGAGCGTGGCAAATTCAAACGGTGGCGCCGCGGCAGAACTGAGCAGCGGGAGCATAACGGCGAGGAGTGCGATACCCCACAGCAGCATTTCCAGGTGGGATGTGAGATCACTGCCACCGCCGCTGACGTTGCTATAAGTGAGGAACAGCGGCCCGGCGAGAGCGGCCAGATAGATGAGCGACCCAAAGGGAAGCACTAGCAGCCAAAGTACAACGTTGCCTGCGCCGGATTTATTGAACGTACGGACAAATAGCCGCCAGCGCAGCCAGGCAATGGCCTTCAGTTGCGTACGGGTGGCGACGGGCGCGACGGCGCCAAACTCTGCTAGGCCAGCCACGAGAGCTCCTGCGGTGTCTCGCTTGCTTCGTCAGCGCTGACGGAGCGGATGAATATCTGCTCCAGCGAAACGCGCTCACCGCTTTCATTGGGAATGCCGGCACGCAGTGCATCGAGCGAACCGTTAGCGACGATGCGCCCCTTATCAATGATGGCGACGTGCGAGCACAGGCGCTCCACAATCTCCAGCACATGCGAGGTGAGAAAGATGGTGGCACCGCGCGCGATCATTCCCTGCAGCATTGCCTTCAATTGACCGGCGGCGATGGCATCCACGCCTTCGAACGGCTCATCAAGAAAGAGAATGCGCGGGCCGTGAATGACGGCAGCGGCGAGCGCCAGCTTTTTTTGCATGCCATGGGAAAAGTCTGCGATGAGCTTTTTCGGCTCGTTAGCAAGATGCATGAAGTCCAGAAGCTCCGCGCTGCGCTGTTGAATGACGGCTTCGTCCAGCCCATACATGCGGCCCACAAAGCGGAGATACTCCGGCGCGTTCAAGCGAGGGAACAGCGCCATGCCTTCGGGAACTACGCCGATCTGCTGCTTGATAGAGACGGAGTCTGTACTGAGATCGAGTCCTGCGACCTGGATGGTGCCGGAGCTGGGAGCAAGCAGCCCGGTCAGCATCTTGATGGTGGTAGATTTTCCGGCGCCGTTCGGACCAAGGAAACCGAAGAACTCGCCCTGGCCAACGGTGAGGTCAATGCCGTCAACGGCGACAAAATCACCGAAGTGGCGCGTGAGTGCATGCGTTTCGAGGGCTGGTGTCATGGGAACAGACCCAGCATACGCAAATGGCGCGAGGATAAGAAGAAAATTATGCAGTTTTCTGCATTCTGATATGCAACCGCACGGGGAGAGGCGGCGCACGAGAGCTAGAATTTCTAGCGACACACGATATGCCGGGGAACCGAATACCAGGGAGGCGCGCCATGCAGCGCAAGTGGATGAAAAGATTTGTGATTGCGGTGGCGTCAATGCTTACGCCTTTCTGCCTTGGCCAAACGCAGATTGCTGGTGATTGGGAGGGAGCACTGCACGCAGGCGGCAGCACGCTGCACCTCGTGTTGCATATACAGAAAGCCGCAGACGGACAATTGAAGGCGACACTCGACAGTGTTGACCAGGGAGCAAACGGGATTCCAGTGAGCGCAATTTCGTTTAAAGATTCCAGGCTGAAGTTGTCTATTGCTGCGGTCGGTGGGGGTTATGACGGCGTGGTGAATGCCGACGGTACTGAGATGAAGGGGACGTGGACGCAGGGGACAGAACTGCCGCTCGAATTCCGGCGCATGGTTGCTTCCACGGTGGCACCAGTAGCCCCCTCGGATATTGACGGTGCATGGTTGGGGTCACTTGATACTGGTGCGATCAAACTTCGCATCGTTTTTCATATTTTGAATACAGCCTCCGGGTTAACCGCGACGATCGACAGCCCGGATCAGGGAGCTATGGGGCTACCGACCAGCGTTGTAACGCGCAGTAATAACGAGTTGAAAATAGAAGCGAAGAATATCGGCGGCGCTTATGAAGGCGTCATCAGTGCCGATCGCGAGACAATCACGGGGAAATGGACCCAGGGTGGGGGAACTCTACCCCTGGTATTACAGCGGGTAAAGACCCAATCAGAGCTGGAAAGAAAACGGCCACAAAATCCCGTCAGGCCATACCCCTACCGTGATGTGGATGTCTCCTATGAAAACAAGGTACAGGGAGATACTCTCGCGGCTACGCTCACCATCCCGCCAGGGAAAGGACCGTTTCCTGCAGTATTGCTGATTACCGGGTCAGGGCCGCAAGACCGCGACGAGAGCCTGCTGGGGCATAAGCCGTTCCTCGTGCTTGCCGACTATCTGACTCGTAAGGGCATTGTTGTGCTGCGCGCCGATGATCGCGGTACGGGAAAATCCACTGGAGACTTTTCAGCGGCTACAACTGCTGATTTTGCGACAGACACAGAAGCCGGGGTGTCGTATCTGAAAACGCGTCCTGAAGTAGACGCCCGCAAGATCGGCTTGATTGGTCATAGCGAGGGAGGCGAGATTGCACCGATGATCGCCGCCCGCAACCCCGACGTCGCATTCATTGTGATGATGGCCGGCCCTGGAGTGCCAGGAGATCAGGTTCTGGTCGGGCAGAATATCTTGATTGCCGAAGCGCAGGGTATGCCTGTGGCGGAAGCGGAAGAGAGCGCTGCGAAGAAAGCAAAACTTTTTGCGTTGGTTGTGAAGGAAAGCGATCCTGCGCTGCTGGACAAGGAATTGAGAGACATGATGAGCGCCGACGGTGTGGATGCAGCGATGATTGGGGCGCAGGTCAAAGCGCTCACGTCGCCCTGGTTTCGCTACTTCATGGCATACGATCCGGCCGTTGCGTTGCGCAAGGTGAAGTGCCCCGTCCTGGCGTTGAATGGCGAGAAAGACCTGCAGGTTTCCCCAACGCAGAATCTACCCGCCATTCGCAATGCGCTGGCGCAGGGTGGAAACCAGAAAAGTATGGTGGAAGAACTGCCCGGACTGAATCATCTCTTCCAGACAGCGAAGACAGGATCGCCGAGCGAATACGCAGAGATTGAGGAGACAATCTCGCCGGTTGCGCTAGAGACCATTGCTGGTTGGGTACTGAAGCAGTAAGCCCGGCCTACATAGCCGGCGGATGGTGCACGTCAACTTCGCCGGGTACAACCGCAGTAGAAGCAGCGCCGTTGGGGTTCACCAGGTCGCGCAGTTCTTTGCTGGGCTTGAAGAAAGGCACGCGCTTTGCCGGTACGTCGACCTTGGCGCCGGTCTTGGGGTTGCGGCCGATGCGGGGCTTGCGCTGCCGCGTGCGGAAGCTGCCAAAGCCGCGAATCTCCACCTTGTCATCTACCTTCAATGCGCCAATGACGGACTCAAACAGCGTGTCCACAATAATCTCGCCATCTTTGCGAGTTAGATCGCCAAGTGCGGTCACCTTCTCGACCAGGTCTGCTTTCGTCACGTTCGGCTCCCTTCGTGTGCGGGCTACTTTCGTGCAAGTGGGGAAATCTGTTGCAGTTGCCAATACAGTGCGGTGCTTAGAGCGCTCCCGGCGAGGCTGGCGTGTGATTCACCTCACTACCCTTACCGTGTCCCCAATTGTAGAGCCAAGTAGCTTTAGTGGCTAGGGGTTAGAGAAAAATTAGCTATTTAGAAGGACGGTAGCCCCAGCCTTAAAGTTTCCAGCCGCCCGGCAGGAGCTCTGCGAGGCGGCTGGGGGCGATGGCGGGCACAACTGCTCGAAAGCGCCTATTTCCACATGAAATAGAAGCCGGGGGACTGATCCAGCAGCTTGCTGGGGTTAGGAAAGAGGTTATCGGCAGCATCATCGTCGCCAGACATCAGCGCCAGCAGGCCATGTTTCGGTTTATTTGGCTTGCGGACGGAGGGTTCTCCGCTGATGCCGACCTGCTTGGCCGTATCCATCAGTGCATCGCGGTAGCCGCCCTGTATGTCAATCAGGCGCAGAGAGAGCGCCTGCTGGCCGGTCCATACCTGCCCGGTAGCGAGCGGCTCAATCTTAGCTGCATCCTGGTTCCGGCCAATGGCCACATCGTGCACGAACTGGCCGTGCATATTGTCGACCAGGCCCTGGAAATAGGCCTGTTCGGCGGGCGTCATATCGCGGGTGGGATCGCCTGCATCCTTCAGGGAACCGGCTTTCAGCGTGACGGACTTGAGCTTGGCCCAGCGCAATAGCTCGCCATAGTTCGTCCACTCCATAATGACCCCGATGGATCCGACGACCGAGGCTTCGTTCGCGTAGATTTTGTCGCAGCCGGAAGCGATGTAATACGCTCCGCTGGCGCCTACGCTCTCAATGGAGGCGATGATGGGCTTCTTCTTTTCCGTCCTGATGCGCAGCACCTGGTGGTAAATTTCCTGCGATGCCGCAGCGCCACCGCCGGGCGAATTGATGTGCAGGATGATGGCCTTGATCGAGCTGTCATTATCGAATTTCTGTAGCTGATTATTGATCGTCTCGGAGCTCATGATGACGCCGTTGACGTCAATTACGCCAATCTGCGAGCTGGTCAGGCCGGTGGTGGCAGAATCGTCATCAGCGCCCAGGGTATGGATGCCGTAGGCAATCAATCCACCAACGATCAGCACGAGCGCCAGGATCGGGCCGCCAATGACTGCGAGCCAGAACCAGCCGGAGCGTCGCTTCTTGCGCGGCTCATACACAGGAGGGAGCGGCGCGGTTGTGTGCGCAGAGGCCGGAGCAAATGGAACCTGGTTTGACTCAGAACGAAGATCTTCAGGCGGAGTGTCTGGCGGAAGCGGCGTCATAATACGGAAAGTTTATCAGGGTCCGTGGCGAAGGCGCTGTGAATGCGGTGGCTGCGGCTGAAACTTCAGTGCAGGGCGGGCCGTACAAGTGATACAGAACACACCCGGACACATAGGGATATCGCGTATGATGACGGGATGGAGTGGCACAAGTCGCCGCGCCGTACATGCTCATGAACAGCCCGACGACATTCGCCAAACTACAGTACAGCATCGTAATTCCAGCCTTCAATGAGAGCGCACGCATTGAGGCCACGCTGAAGGAAGTGACATCCTGCGTGGAAGCGCAGGGTTGGGCCGCCGAAGTGCTGGTGGTCAACGATGGCTCCCGCGACAATACCGCCGCCATTGTGCGCAGATGGATGGAGCGGAAACCCTACCTTCGATTGATTGAAAATCCTGGCAACCGGGGCAAGGGCTACAGCGTGCGCAATGGCCTGTTACAAGCCGTGGGGGAGATCGTCATGTTCACTGACGCTGACCTGTCTGCGCCGATGGATGAGGCCAACCGGCTCTTTGACGCCATCAATGCCGGCGCCGGCGCCGACGTAGCGATTGGTTCCCGCTGGCTGGAACGCGCGCGCCAAACTACGGAACAGCCCTGGTACCGGCGATTTTTCGGCCGCTGTTTTAATCTCATTACCCGCATGGTGATGCACTTGCCATACGCGGATACACAGTGTGGTTTCAAAGCGTTTCGCCGAGAGGCTGCGCAGCATATCTTTAGGCTGCAGCGCATTGAGCGCTGGGGGTTTGACCCAGAGATATTGTTTATTGCCCAGCGTCTGAAGTTCACCGTACGCGAAGTGCCGGTGACATGGGGACATGATGAACGCAGTCGCATGAGCTATCTAAAAGATGGTATGCGCATGCTGGAAGAGATGGCCGTGGTGCGCTGGAATGCGCTGATAGGGCGCTACGATCACGACGCACCGGGCGTACTTCATAACGAATCCGCAAATTAATGGAAACCGCTGTTAGTGGCCGGATGTCGCTGCCGTAGCCGTGCGCGGAGGCAGTAACTGCTCTACCGACATCAGATTGGTCAGCGTGCCGCGTTGCTGGTCGGTGAATTGATCTCGGAACTGCGGCGAGTTCATCATCTTCTGGCGCTGGTCAGGCGGTAGTGCGCGAAGTTGATTGAAACTGTGTGCGACGGCGTGGCGCTGGTCGGGCGGCAAGCTGCCTAGTCCGGCGAGGGCTCCGCGAACCTGCTGGCGCTGGTCGGCAGTAAGCCGGTCCATTGCTTCCATATGGGCAAGCGTGCGCTGGCGCTGTGCAGGCGGCATGGCGTTCAACTGCGTCAATCGCTGCTGCATGCGTGCCTGCTGGTCCGGGGAAAGCGTATTGAAGCCGGGCTCGCGTGCCAGGGAGCGTTGTTGCTGCTCTGGTGTCTCATTCTGATGGCTGCTCAACCACTGGCCAAGGCGCTGCCGGCCCTTCTGCATGGGCGGCTGCTGCATTGGGGGTTGTGCCGATATCCGCGGTGGCGGCATCTGCCCATGTGGCTGGACCGGCATAGAGGGCGGCATCTGTGGGTGCGGCATCTGCTGCTGGGATTGCGGATGCGTCGGGTGCTGCTGATAGGTCTGGGCAATGGCCGTTGAAGTAAAAAGGGTTGAGCCAACGAGCGCGGTATATCCCAGAAAGCGCAGTACCACCGCAGCACCGGTGTTTGGTGTTAGTGCGGTCTGCTTGCGAATTGGAGTGATGCGCTTCATGGGACTCACTTCTCGGGGTTATGCAGGCAGTTTACGGATTCTGTGCACTGCCTGCGCTGCCGGAATCGTCGCTGCCGTTATCATCCAACTGGTCCATCTGTGAGATGGTTTGTTCGTTGCGATCCAGATTCTGCAGATCCTGCACGGTAGCAGAGAGTTGGACCTGGCGCGGATGCAGCAGGTTGAATCCCACATAGCTGCCGCCACCCACCAGCATGGCTACGGCCAGTGCGCTGGTGGCGATGGGCCGCAGGTGCATGTTGGTGTTGAAGAGCATGCGTGACCGCATGCGTTCCCAGAAGCCGGGCGCGGGCGAAGCAAACTCTTCGCGCAGGCGGGCATGCAGCCGAGTGTCAAAGAAAGGCGAAGGCGTAGGCGCGGCCCACTCGTTCATCAGCGCGAAGGTGGCGCGCAGCGCTTGCAACTCCGCGGCGCAGGCTTCGCAGTGATCAAGATGCGCCTGCACGGCTGCGTCCGCAGGGTTGGCGGCGTCCAGCAGCAGTGTAGCGAGTTTGGTTTGGCAACGTTGGCAGTTCATGATGCGTTCCCTCTAAACAAAATCCTTCAGCTTCTCACGCAAGGTCTGATAGGCGCGAAAGAGCAATGACTTGGTGGCAGACTCTGACAGCTTGAGCACGTCGCCGATCTGGCGGTAGTCCATCTCTTCGTACTTGTGCATCAGCACTGCCATGCGCTGGCGTTCGGGCAGCGCCATCACGTGTTCGCGAATGGCCTGCATTCGTTCGCGGCGCATAATCTTTGCTTCGGCGCTGGGCGTGGAGTCTGCCACATCGTGCATGATGCCGGTCTCAGTATCCGGCTCATCCAGGTACACGGTAGAAGCAGCGCGCTCCTGCTTATTATCGCGTGCATAGTTCACCCCCAGGTTGGTGGCAATGCGGTAGAGCCAGGTACTGAAGCGTGCCTCAGCACGATAGGTCTCTCGCGAACGGTAGACGCGGAGAAAAACCTCCTGCGCCAGTTCCTCTGCTACTGCCTGGTTATGCACCATCCGGAACATGAAGTGGATGATGGGCTTGCGATACTTGGCGAGTAAAAAATCGAAGCTGGAGACATCGCCTGCCTTGAGCCGGAGCATAATCTCTGCGTCGGTCTCTGTCGCCCCTGCATCAGCAAAACTGTTGCCATAGGGCGCAAAACTCTGGGCGGCATCATCCAGACCGGGATTGATCGCCACGCTTGCCATGTCTTCTGTAACCCCATTTTCCGGGTCAGGTTGCGATGAATTCTGATTTTCCAGTATTTCCGCAGGGTTCTGGTCGGCTGGCGATAGGCTGGGGGCCTGCGGCAGCTGGGTCCCGGTTGCCGGGGCGGGAACCTCGCGGGTTGGAGGGGGAACGGGGGGCATGGGCGAATTTGCCAATTGTAAATGGCGCCTGCCATGGCTGGCCGCTCTGAACTAGGTGTCTTTCTGCCGGGGAAGTGTCCACTACCTGGGGAGAGGTGCGGAGGAGCGGGAAGAGATGGTATTCTGCAAGTGTTCCCCGGCGGAGCAAGGCAGTGGCGCAACCAGCGCGGCGGTCTGCAGTTCCAGCCCGAGCGGGCGCATAACTCAGCGGTAGAGTGCCACCTTCACACTCTATCGTGACTCGTAGAATCATAGAGTTACTGGGCACGTCGGGAGCGGAAAAGCACGGTTAGAGCAGGCGGGCACTGGCTCCGTTCCCACGTTTGTTCCCACAACTCAAACTCCAAATCAGTTACAAACTGCGGTGGCACTCGCATGCTGCGTACCATCAATGGTGTGCTTTCAGGACGGAATACATCCCTACCAAGGCCATCGCCAATAGGAAGAGCCGGAAGACGATATAGTCCATCCGGTCAAAGAACCTGCGCTCGTCGAACCGGCGGCGTCCCGGCAGTTTGGGTTGTGCAGGGGGAGGAATCGCGCGAGTCGGTCATTTTGTCCCCCTGACGAGCGGTCCAAACGGCTCTTTCCCCGCATCGCGGGCCGCTCTTACCCAACCTGATTCGCCTTCGGGGTCTAGCCCTCCAAAAGCGTTCAACTTTCTGTCACTAGTCGAAGACACGGCGGCTCTCGTTAGCGCCGCTGCAACGGTCTGTACTTCAGGCAGTTTCCCTCGAATGGCGGTGATGGTTTTACCCGCCTCCGCGTTGAGTTTCTCGATCAGTTCGGGGAGTTTGTCGATTGCTTGAAGGCGTAGCGCGCGCGGAGCATCAGTAAAGAGCCACTCTTCCACGTCATCATCATCGGGGTGGTTGTAGTCGCCGTCCACTCTTCGGAGGCTGATGCCCCACTTGCCCTTGATCTTGGCGAACCCTAGGTCTTCCGTCCAGTAGGATAAGTCGCCCCGGCTCTGGTCACCATCCCAGCCGCAGAGTTTCACCCAAACTGAGATTCCAATGTTTAGCTTCTTGAGGGCGGCATCAATATCCGCTACAGACTTCCCAAGGTCGTCAGAGACGGCATTGAGGTCAGCGGCAACAGTTGAGAGCTGTGCAAAAGAGGAAAAGACTCTCTGTGCGAGAGTTGGCTGGTCAGGCATACACTTCTCCATTCGTCAGAATGAGATACACCGTCGGTCAGACGGAGTGAGAGAAGGGAAGTGCTCCGCCTTCCAGCGGAACCGCTGCACAATTCCATTCAATCAACACCAGTATAGGCACGCCCAAGAGCGCGTCGCAAGATAAATCACGTCAGCGAACGGTGAGCCTACCGACCACGCGCTCATTCGCGGCGCGTGGGATTCTGATCGAGCAGTAAAGGGCATTCTGGGCTGAGTGACGCTCAGCGACGGTAGATTCTAGCAAGCATCACAAGCAGGTCGGTCCGAATCGCTTCACGGCGTTCCCCATGGTGCGCCTCCCGGTGGTCGTTAGGGCAGATCGCCACAACATTTCTCTCGTGGTCTGCTCCATTTTCGGATAGCGGGACGACGTGGTGAGTCTCCAAGTAGATTGCGCCGCTTACCATCCGAAACCCTTGCTGATGACAGAATTCACACTTGCCCGCAGCTCTGAGTAGGGCCGCGTCCCGCACTTTCCGGCCGCGCCCCCAAGCCTTGCCGGTGACCTCGTGCTGGTTCGGCAAATGCGGTTCGGGCGCTGTGAACTGGTCTACGTACCGAGGCGCTGTTCCACGGGTCAAACGGCAGGCTCCGGTGTCTAGGTTGTACCGCTGTATTGACCACGGCTCTGGGTCTAGCAGTCGAAGTTTCATCCGGGATGCCGTCTTCGATTCGGGGTCGGAAAGGTCGCGCTGTGGCCCTGCTCCAACGATCAAACGAATGGGTAGTTGCTCGCCAAACGCATATGCTATCGCTTGGTCCATGCGAGTAGCTCGTTTTGACAGTGCAGACAACTCGCTTGATCGGAGAGTTGCTGTCCGTCTTCCAAACTCCAACCATGCACGTGGGTTTAGATCGCACGATAATTGACCATCCCTCTCTTGAATCTCCCCGTGCCACACATTCAAAACAACGAGCCGTGCATGTTCAATAAACGCCCACTCATAGCAATATGCCGGGTTGGAGGCCGCGTGCCCTTTGGTCTCCGCCCAAGGGCCAACATTCACACCGGCAGCCGCCACGAGGTCCATGACTCGCTGGTTTTCGTGGGGTTTCAGGCTATCAATGACGTTCATGTGGCGCTCCAATTCGGTGCCACGCATTATCTCACCGTCAACCTACCGATGACACGCTCGTAGACAGCGCGCGGTATGCGGATGCTTCTACACTTCCGCTTGTTGAGTGAGCCGGGGCGCTCAAGAATGAGGACGCCCCGTTTCCTCTCAAAGAGCCGCGTGACGGTCTGCCGGGACCACCCCGTCAACGCGGCAACTTCCTGGATGCTGTACGTGGCTTTTTCGGTCATGCGGCTCCATGCGCGAAGCATGGGCCCGCGCGCGGCGTGCAAAACAGGTGCCGAAGCGGCCTCCTAAACGAATAGGCAACATATAATAGGCCTCACATTACAAAGGAAGTAGCAATGGACCTTTTTGCAGAAGGCATAAGGCAACATCTGATCCGCTTCGAGGATGAACGGAAGTACGTCGTCTACGTCCATCAGGACAAGCGACGAAATTTCACGAATCCAGAGGAAGCCGTCCAAGTCGAGACCTTTCTCCAACTTGTCCTGACATACGGGTATCCGGTCAAGCGCATCCGCCTCTGTGTACCGGTACAAATGGGTGTGGACACAAAAGAAGCGGACATCATTGTTTATTCCGATGATGCGCTAAAAGCTCCTCTAATCATCGCTGAGTGCAAAAAGGAGTCTGTCAGCGAACTAGAATTTGTCCGCGCTGCTGACCAAGCCGTCAGCTATGCAGTAGCCGAAGGTGCTAAATACGTCTGGGTTAGTAGCAAGCTGAAAAATGAGTATTTCGAGATTCCGGCCAAAAAGCCGAAGGATCGCATCACCATTCCCGACGTGCCGCAGTTTGGCGTCACCGGGCTGGCACGATTCAAATTCGCCAAGGATGGCGGCGTTACCAAGTCAGGCCAAAAGCTATTTAAGCTCGAAGTGGTGGAGCAGGATGAACTCACCCGTCGCTTTGAACAAGCACATCAAGCTCTTTGGGGCGGCGGCGAGCTGAACCCTTCTGAAGCATTCGACGAACTCGACAAACTCATCTTTTGTAAGCTCTGGGACGAACGGAAGCTCCGCAAAGCGGGTGAGCCTTACGACTTCCAAATCTTCACAGAAGAGACGAGGGATAAGACCGAACGCGAACTCTTGGAGCGACTGAAAAAGCTCTATGAGGAAGGGCGGAAGAAGGACCCCGAGGTCTTTAAGGACGACATCCGCCTCAGCCCAGCCAAGGCCCGCACAGTCGTCAGCTACCTAGAGGGAATCAATCTTTCTGACACTGACCTTGACAGTAAAGGCCGAGCCTTTGAGACCTTCATGGGTTCGTTCTTCCGGGGTGATTTTGGCCAATACTTCACGCCACGCGTCATCGTGAAGTTCATCGTGGACGTATTGCCCATTACAAACGATTCCCTTGGTCCCACCGTTGGATGAGGACGAGCTAGAGAAGCTCATTGGGAACGCTTGCCGGTTTCCTATACCAACACCGGACCCGGTGGCAATACTTGGTGGCAAGATCGCACCTGGAGTCGAGCCGGTGGATTGGCGGACGCGGTACATGACTGAGGACGCCTATCTCAACGTCAAGCCGCCCGAGTTTCTGATTGACAACTTTCTAGTCAAGAAATCCATTGCCATGCTTGCCGGTCCGGTCGCACAGCGGAAAAGCATTATCGCCTTGAACATTGCTCACGCGCTGTGTACGGGCGACCCGCTCTTTGGGTACTTCAATGTGACCGGCGGGCATGAGCGCGTTTGCTATTTGTGCCCCGAGATGGGAGCCGCGTCGTTCGTCAAACGGATAAAGCAAATCGGACTTGGCGAGTACATCGGCAAGACTTTGTTTGTCCAGACAATGAGCGAAAAACCCACGGTGTTGGATGACCTAGACGGGGAACTTCCGGGCGCGGTTGTAATCGTCGATACTATTACCCGCTTTATCGAGGGTGACGAGAACAAGTCTGAGGACATGCGGAAGTTCGCTCAGAAAGTCTTCCGGCTTATGAACGCGGGAGCAACCGTTGTGCTTTTGCACCACAGCAAGAAAGGATCGTCCGGGTCATTGGATGATGGGTTGCGCGGTAGTTCGGAGTTGGCCGCGTTTGTCGATTCGTGTTGGGTCACTGAGCTAGAGGACCCCAAGAAACCTTATGAATCGCTGTCAAAAATGCGGAACGTAAAGCAGCGTGATTTTGAGTCAGACCCGTTCAAACTTAAACCCGCGATTGGCTCATATTATTTGACGATGGATGGTGAGCCTGAACCGGAATTTTCGCTCAAGAGCAAAGCAGATGACGCGGCAACGGATGAGATTAGGCGGCTGTTGGCCGTTGACCCAAAGATAGGCATAAACAAGATATGCGCGGCGCTGAAGAAGCTCGGTATCGGAAGAGGTCCGGTTTGGGTGAGAGCAGCGCGCGTCACACTGTTGGGGAATGGAGTTGTTGTGACTTAGCCCATGCACCTGTGCATATGCACCTCAGATAGGCGATATGCACCCATGCACGATGTGCCATGCACCTTAGAGAAAGAATGATATACACCCCACTACGTTTCACTACGTAGGGTGGGAGTGTAGGGTTTAGAGCACCCCATGCACGCCACCAATAAGAGAAAGGGTAAAAAGATGACTAGAGACATGAACGGATTCAAGTTGGAAGTGGAGTACCACGATCTCGTATCCCACGTCCGCATAAGCATGAAGGACGGAACTGTTGTCGTGGACACAGACAAGCTATCTGTCAGTGGCCTGGAACGATTGGCCAAAGTGGTTGGGACGGCTGCGTCAATTGCGTTGAAAAACATACCGTCATCGTGGACACCTAAGGGCATCTAATGCGTGTCTGTAGTGGTCAAGGTTGTTTGCGTGCAGTTGCCGATGATGTGCGGTTCTGCGCTGCGTGTATGAGCGAACGCGCAGAGGCCAAGGCAGTGCCGGACGATGGCATCCGTGAGCACACCTTGACCGACGCGGTACGATACCACTTCCTATATGCAGGCACGCGCTGGCAGAGGGTCCGTGACCTGGCGCTCCGGCGGTGTCCTATGTGCGCCCGCTGTGACCGCATGGTTAGCGCCATCGTCGATCACATCGTCCCCAGTGGTGTAGCTATACAGCAGGCGATAGACAGCGGGTTATACATGCTGGACCGCTATGCTGGGTTCTACTTCCACACCAACCTGCATGGCCTGTGCAGGGCGTGCCACTACCTCAAGACAATGGAGGACAAGGCACACACAGGACCGTGGCCGGATGTTGTTGCAAAGGAACGAGATGCACCACGCAAACGCTATGTGTTTGTATGAGGCCGAGCCACAGCACATAAGCCCTGTGTAATGAATATGATAGGGGTGGGGTCAAATGTTGACCATGCACTCAGAAAAGACATCCGCCAATCCCAAACTTACATACACGTCATAAATCCGAAAAACCAATCTTGGGGAATCGTATGGAACGTAAAGGGCCAGAAATAAGCGAAGAAAATGATGTGCTGACTTTGGGGGAGGCCGCCGCCATTTTAAGGGTCCATCCGGTGACGCTCCGCAAACGCGCCGTCGCGTGGGGCGTCCCGCATCGGCGGCTCGGGGCGGAGTGGCGCTTCTCTCGCAAGGTATTGACGGCTTGGATTCAGAACGCCGGAAGCGCGGAGTGATCGTATGACCTATGAACCATTGCTTAGTGACGCTGAGGCGGCAAGTTTCTTAGGTGGCCTCCACCCAAAGACTGTGCAGCGCATGGCACGGCACGGCCACATCCCCTCTTATCGCATCGGGCGCTATTGGCGTTTCCGTGCGAGTGAGTTAGATCAATGGCTCCGTGTACAATCACGGTGCCAGCACCCGCCTGCTCAAAAGGAGATTCAATGAGCAGACGGTATCAAGAGGGCTGTTTGTATCGTGAGAAGCGAAAAGCCGGTTCACACGTATGGGTGTTTCGCTATCGTGACGGACAGCACCATAGAAAAGAGCAGATAGGAACTGTGGACCAGCTTCCCACCAAATCGGATGCGCTCAAACGGTGTGAAGAAATTCGCAGGAACATCAACCGGGAAGTCAGATCGCCGCGCACCTTCGGAGAACTGGCAGACCACTACACCGAACATGAGCTGCCAAACAAGTCACCTTACACGGGCGAAGTCTACGCGAATTTTCTCAAGACGTGGATTAGTCCGAAGTGGACTGAGTATTCACTCTCCGACATGAAAACGGTAGCGGTTGAGTCTTGGCTTTCGACTCTCACGCTATCGCCGGGAACAAAAGCGAAATTGCGAAACATCATGCACGCGATTTTCAATCATGCAATGCGATGGGAGTTCGCCAGCAGGAACCCGATTACCCTTGTACGTCAATCAGCAAAGCGGACGCGAGTCCCCGAGGTGTTGACGGTCGAGGAAATCGTGGCGATGCTGTCCGAACTTCGGGACCCTTGGCGCACCGCCATTTATGTTGGGGTGACCACGGGCCTACGCGTGTCAGAGCTGCTTGCGTTGAAATGGGCGGATGTTGACTTCGTGGCAGGCGAAATCTGCCTATCGCGCGGAATCGTGCGCCAGCGTATCGGGACGATGAAAACAGAAGCCAGCCGCAAGCCGCTTCCTTTGGACGCTGGACTTGCTGCCGTGCTGACGAACTGGCGTGGGGGCTGTCCGTACAATCAGGACGCAGACTACATCTTCGGCAGTCCCGATAAGCAGGGCAAGCAACCGTACTGGCCAACCGCCGCGATGGAGAAACACGTCCGGCCCGCCGCAAAGCGGGCAGGAATCCAGAAGCGGATAGGGTGGCACGTGCTCCGTCATACGTTCGGTACGTTGGTGAAAAGCCAAGGTGCGGACGTGGCAACTACGCAAGCCTTGCTCCGTCACGCTAACGCCAGCATCACGATGGACCGATATGTTCAAGCCGTGACGCCAGCGAAGCGGGAGGCGCAATCGCGTATCGTGAAATCGCTTCCGTTCCCATTTGTTCCCACGTGGTTGACGCAAGTGGCTGCAACTGTTTGAATGAAAAGAGTAGGGCGCATAACTCAGCGGTAGAGTGCCACCTTCACACGGTGGAAGTCGTAGGTTCGAATCCTGCTGTGCCCACCATAAAATCAATCGATTAGACGCATGCTGTGCAACGGTTGTTGCCGTACCATGGGGTATCCGTCTGCCCGTTTGCTTTCGCTCCAACCTGCAGCCGATGTAGACTCCATCCATCGGCCGGTTGACTGCATTGGGATGTTGTTGCGAATCAGGCCTTTCCGCGTCAAAAAGAATCGGAGACCATACTTATGAAGACTTTTGTCGTTGCAGCCGCTTTGCTCGGTTCTGCCCTGGCCCCTGTCGCCCTCACGGCGGAACAACCACCGCTCATTGATCGCCAGCTCTTCTTTGGAGAGGTCCAGATCAGCGGCGCGCAGATATCGCCGGATGGCCAGTGGGTCACGTTCCTGAAGCCTTACAACGGTGTGCGCAATATCTGGGTGAAGAAGACAGCCGAGCCTTTTCGTGCCGCCCGCCCTCTCTCGGCAGATACCAAGCGGCCCATCCGTAGTTACTTCTGGTCGCGAGATTCCAGATACGTTCTTTATGTTCAGGACAACGGCGGCGATGAAAACTTCAATGTGTATGCCATCGATCCGAAGGCGCCAGCCGACAAAGCCACCGGTGTGCCGGTTACCCGCGCGCTGACGAATATGCAGAAGGTGCGCGTCCTACTGTATTCGGTGCCCAAATCTAAGCCGGACATTCTCTATATCGGACTGAATGATCGCGACCCTCGCTATCACGACCTGTACGAGCTTCATCTTTCGACCGGAGAAAAGACGCTGGTGAGGAAGAATACTGAGCAGATCGCGAACTGGAATTTTGACAATGCTGGCAACCTTCGCCTGGCAGAGCGCACCACGCCCGCAGGAGACTCTGAAATTCTGCGCGTCGATGGCGACAGCTTCAAGCAGATCTATTCCTGCAATGTATTTGAGGGCTGCGGTGTGGCCGGCTGGGACGCCGAGAATAAGCACTTTTACCTGGAGACCAACAAGGGAAGTCTGGACCTCACCGAACTCGATTTGATGGACCCGGCTACTGGCACAGTCACCAAATTTGAAAGCGATCCGCTGAAACGTGTTGACTTCGGTAATGCGGTCTCGTCAGAGGTTGATTACCGCATTCTCTTCACTTCTTATGAAGATGATGAACAGCGTCACTACTTCCGCGACAAAGAGTTTGAGAAGGAATTTCACTGGCTGCAAACCAAGCTTCCCGGCAAGGAGATTCATTTTGGTTCCCGGTCCAAGGATGAAAACCTTTGGATTGTGAGCGCAGCGAGTGATGTGGAACCCGGCGAGACGTACATCTGGAACCGCAAGGCACGTACTCTGGTGCTGCAGTACCGCATTCGTGAAGAGCTTCCGCGAGCCTCGCTTTCACCGCGCAAGCCCTTCCACTTTAAGTCGTCTGACGGGCTCGATATTCCCGGCTATCTGACGCTGCCCAGGGGACTGGGTACTAAGAACCTTCCACTGATGGTGGTCCCTCATGGCGGGCCGTGGGGACGAGATTCCGCTGGCTATGACACCTTCGCGCAGTTCTTTGCCAACCGCGGCTATGCTGTATTGCAGCCCAACTTCCGAGCCTCTACCGGCTATGGCAAGAAGTTTCTCAATGCAGGAAACGGTGAGTGGGGACGCAAGATGCAGGATGATCTGACCTGGGGCGTGAAGGCTCTGGTTGCAAGCGGAACCGTGGACCCCAGGCATGTCGGCATCTTTGGAGGATCGTACGGCGGCTATGCCACACTGGCTGGCGTCGCTTTCACTCCGGATGTGTACGCTGCTGCTGCCGCTTATGTTGCGCCGAGCAATCTGCTTACATTGCTCGACGCTATCCCGCCATACTGGGAGGCTGGCCGCAAGCAGATGTATGCGCGTATGGGTGACCCGAACACCGCGGAAGGCAAGGCTCTCCTCGTGGCGGAGTCGCCTTTGACCAAGGCAAAGTCGATCACCACGCCATTGATGGTGATTCAGGGCAAAAATGATCCGCGCGTGAACGTTCGTGAGAGTAACCAGATTGTTGCTGCAGTGCGCGACAATGGCAGGCCCATCGTTTACCTGGTCGCTCCGGATGAAGGACACGGCTTTGCGCGGCCTATCAATAATCTGGCCATGGTTGCGGAGATGGAGAAGTTTCTGGCCCCGTATTTGGGCGGACGGTACCAGGCAGAGATTCCTGATGATGTAGCAGCGCAATTGAAGATACTGCTGGTTGATCCAAAGACCGTGGATGGTACCGTCAAGCTGAACGGAGCACTGGCACCGGAAAAGTAGCTCCCGGATAACGCTGTCCTTAAGCGAGTGAAACGAGCGCCGTTGTGGCGCTCGTTTCACGTTGGCCTGTTGCCAGACGTGGTACTCCGGCTGCATGAAAGCAGGTTTTCCGCATCCAACGAATTTAAGTTGGATCTAAGCGCTGAAAGAAACCAGGGGTACAACATGCGAAATGTAAGACTTCTTCGATCGTTCCTTATCATCCTGTGCGGGCTGGCGTCAGCGCATGCTTTCGCCCAAACCGGTATCTACGTTATGTTCACCGGTTCAAGCCTGGGAAATAGCAATGCTCCGAACCAGTATGGCCCCACCGTCGGTCTATATCTGGATAACACCTACGGCAAGGTGATCAGCGCGGGTGTCGATGTGCGTGCCAGCTTCCTGAGCGGAGATCACAATACGTCAGTCAATACCGGCTTGGCGGGCTTCCGTGTGGCGATTCGCCCGCGCGTACTTCCTGTTTCTCCTTACGGAGAGTTGATGGTCGGAATCTCCAACAATTCACTGGGATATCAGGTGCAGAACAACTTCGCCAGCGAGGCGGTCCTGGGCGTGGATTACACCGTGATTCCACATGTGGACTGGCGCGTGGTGGAGTGGAGTTATGCACGAGTGAATGCCCCCACACATTTCAATCCATCCAGCCTGAGCACCGGAATAGTGTTGCGGTTCCGCTAAGGGAGAATCGTGGATATGGTAAGGCGTTTCAGCTGGTGGAATACCCGTCCAGCTGTCTCAGGTTGCGGGACGCTATCCTGCCGGGTATGCCTTTGCCATGCTAACGTTAGTTCACTGTCGAACTGATAAGTGCACTTATGGCGACCGAAACCCACAAATCCATCTATACCCGCAACCATCCGTTTCAATCCACCGTACTGGTGAACCGGCTGATGACGCTGCCCGAATCCGAGAAGGAGACGCGGCACTTTGAGCTTTCCCTGGACGTGCCGGAGATGCAGTACACGCCGGGCGATGCAGTCGGCATTGTGCCGGAGAACCGGCCAGAAGCCGTCGCAGAAGTGCTGGAAGCACTTGGGTTTACCGGCAATGAACGGGTGAAGGACCACTACGATGTGGACATCGACCTGGAGGAAGCGCTGCGGACGCGGCTCTCCATCGGCAAGCTGACCAAGTCTTCCGTCGCGCATTTTGTGAAAGCGACCGGTCACCTGACGTTGGCCCCTCTGCTGGAACCGGCAAACAAGCCAGAGCTGGATAAATATCTCTGGGGGCGTGAGTTTATTGATCTTGCGCTGGAGTGCCCCGGTGCGATCTCTGATCCGCAGGAGCTGTTCAAGGCTGTAGGGCGGCTGACACCGCGCATGTACTCCATCGCTTCCAGCCAGCGTGTGCATCCGGATTGCGTGCACACCATCGTGCGGGTGATTCGCTATGAGACCTACCAGCGAGCACGTCAGGGCGTGTGTTCCGGGCATCTGGGCGATCGCGCGTCTGACGGCACCACCATCCCGATCTTCCTGCATTCCAACAATAACTTCCGGTTGCCAGTGGACACGGCGGCGCCCATCATCATGATCGGGCCGGGAACCGGTATTGCTCCCTTCCGCGCGTTTCTGGAAGAGCGCGAAGCAACTGGACAGACGGGGCAGAATTGGCTCTTCTTCGGCGAGCAGCGCTCCGCCACAGATTTTCTTTACCAGGATGACCTGATGCGGATGAAGGCAGCGGGTGTGCTGACGCGGTTGAACACTGCGTTCTCCCGCGACCAGGTACAGAAGATCTATGTGCAGGACCGCATGCGCGAAAACGCCAGGGAACTATATGAATGGTTGGAGCGTGGCGCGTATTTCTATGTGTGCGGTGATGCTGAACGGATGGCGGTAGACGTGGAGAAGGCGCTGCTGGATATTGTTGCATCGCAAAGTGGCGGCGGGGCAGAGCGCGCGGCAGAGTATCTGGCGGAGATGAAGAAGCAGAAGCGCTATCTGCGCGACGTCTATTAGCACTCACCGAAAATGCGCAGAAAAAAGCGGTGGCTTCATGCCACCGCTTTTTTGTTCTATAGGAACAGACGAGCTAGACGCGGAAATAATCCGGTCGCCAGCTTTCGATACTGGCCTTGATCTGCTTCTCGGTCAGATGCTCGCGGACGGCGCGCTCGGCCAGGGCCGGCAGCTCACTATCTGAGGCAAAACGCAGGCCGATCATCTGGCGTGGCGTAAGCGCTTCGATAGTCGCATGCGGGACGCTAAGCGCGGTGAGACGGAGGCGTTCCTCCAGCCGGATGACGCGGTCTTGCGCACCGAGTGCGGAAGCGCGATGATCGCCGGCCATGAGAATCAAGACGGCGGAGAGCACAACCCACCAAATGACGATGTGCGGATGCTCGGTATGGTGGCGGACTGCGAGGCTGACAGCGAAACCAAGATTCACGATGAGCAGAGGAACTATGACGAAGTGAAACATTGGCCGGTAGCGGCCGTGGTTCTTGAAGCTCTGTGTCTGTGCCATGAAATACCTCGGGAGAACGAGTTTGTGGGGAAGTCCCATTATGCTCCTTAGCCACAGCGAGTTTGGAGAAATTATGACTTCCGTTAGCATCAGAAGATGGCAGAGACGACAAGCAAGAAGGCACGGAAACGGATTGGGGTGCATCTATCCACAGCGGGCGGATGCTGGCGCGCGGTGGAGCGCGCAGTGGAGTGCGGCGCAAACACCTTCCAGATATTCTCTGCGAGCCCGCGCATGTGGCGGGCTAACCCGGTGAAAGCTGAGGACGCCGCGAAGATGCGGGCGGCGCGGGCGGAACACAATGTGGGCCCGCTGTGCATCCACGCCAGTTACCTGATCAATGTATGCGCACAGAGCGAAGAGGTACGGCGCAACTCAGTTGCCGCCTTTCGCGGAGAAGTAGAGCGCGCACTTGCGCTTGGGGCGGAGTTCCTGGTGCTGCATCCGGGGAGCTGGCGCGGAATGACTCGTGACGAGGGCATCACCCTGGCGGCGCGGTCGATTGAAGAGGCAGTCGCCGGTCTGGCGTGGCAGGGGACAGACTTCAAAATCCTGATTGAGAATACGGCGGGCGCGGAGTTCTCGTTGGGCGGCAGTTTTGAGCAGGTGGCGGAGCTTGTGGCCCGGCTCAAGGCCTGCGCTCCGGTGGGCGTATGCCTGGATACCTGCCATGTGCACGTAGCGGGCTACGATATCGTCAGTGAGGCCGGATACGCCGAGACGATGCAGCTGATCGAGAGCACAATCGGCTTTAGTGATGTGCGCGTGTGGCACTGCAACGACGCCAAGGCGGAATGCGGATCGAAGCTGGACCGGCACCAGCACATCGGCGAAGGCACGATTGGCGCGCAGGCATTCCGCCGGTTATTGCACGATTCCCGCTGGGCCCACTGCGCATTCATCGCGGAAACGCCGGTGGACAATCCCGGCGACGAGCAGCGGAATGTAGGCGTGCTGCGGACGCTGGCGGCAGGGTGAATCTTTGTTTCTTCACTTGACCGGCGCTCGGCGCGGCAGGATACTTGCGACGAATGAAAATCGGAGGAATCATGTGGCGACTGCTGGTTGCTGTGAGTGCGGTGGTGTTATTGCAGGCTGGAGTTGCGCGGGCGCAGGACACCGGAGCAGTACGGACGGAGAGCAGCACCGGGACAACCAACAGCATGGACAATGTGAGCTTCGCCACCGCTGCCGTTACCAGTCCCGTCGAGAATAAAGCCTACCAGGCGGAGAAGACGACGCGCAGCGTGCAGAAACTGGCTGACGGCACGGTAATCACCCACGAGACGCATGGGCTGGTGGCGCGGAGCGCGACCGGCCAGGTGCGCGAGGATGTGCATAGCAACATCAACGGCATAGTGAATGGCCGCATGATGGACCGTGATTCCACCATGGCAACGGTGGCGGACCCCGTGACCAGCAGCATCACTCTGTGGCAGACGGGACCGGCAGAGAAGACGAAAACGGCGATCGTGATGCAGTTGCCAAATCTCGCGGGATTGAAGGCAAAGACCCACTTGCAGGGAGGCATTATGGGTGGCATCGGGAGTGGGCCGGTGACACTGACGAATGCAAATGGTACGCCGCTGCACGTCAACGCTCCGACGGCGCCGAAGGCGATATCCGGGATGAACGCGGATGAGAAGAACCCAAACAAAGTGACGCATGAAGATCTGGGGCAGCAGTCGCTGGAGGGGTTGCTGGTGACGGGGAAGCGGACGACGACAGTCATCCCTCTGGACAAGATCGGCAATGACCGGCCGATCACAGTGATCGACGAGGTATGGACGGCGCCGGAGTTGGGCATTGTGGTGAAGCAGATAGACAGCGATCCTCGGACCGGCGAACGCACGATGGAATTGACTGGCGTAACCAAGACCGATCCCGATGCGGCGCTGTTCCATCCGCCGGCGGACTATAAGGTGCAGGATATGGCTCAGATAATGAAGTCGATTGGCGACCTGGGCAAGACGCCTGCCGCAGACGAGAAGAAGTAGCCCTTCGCAGTACAATCGAAGCATCATGTCTTCGAGCGAACAGAGCGGGAAAACCGCAGCAAATGACGATAATTTCGATGCAAACACCCAGCGCCGCGAGGCGGCGGAAGATGCCCTGCGTTATAACCCGTCTGAGATAGAGCCGCGCTGGCAGCAGCGCTGGGATGCCGATCCCGGCCTGTATTCCGCCGAGCCAATCTCCACGGGTAAGCCGAAGTTCTATTGCCTGGAGATGCTGCCGTACCCCAGCGGACAGCTGCACATGGGCCACGTGCGCAACTACGCCATTGGCGATGCGCTGGCGCGCTTCATGTGGATGCGCGGCTATAACGTGCTGCATCCGATGGGGTGGGACGCCTTCGGTCTTCCGGCAGAGAATGCCGCGCTCAAAAACCATCGCCAGCCGGAGGAGTGGACGCTGGCTAACATCGCCGCCATGCGTGTGCAGATGCGGCGCATGGGCCTGAGCTACGACTGGTCCACCGAAGTTACCACCTGCCTGCCAGAGTATTACCGCTGGAACCAGTGGTTCTTCCTGAAGATGTATGAGAAGGGCCTGGCATACCGCAAGCAGAGCAAGGTGAACTGGTGCCCGGAGTGCGCCACGGTGCTGGCCAACGAGCAGGTGGTGAACGGCTGCTGCTGGCGGCATGAAGACACACTGGTGGAGCAGCGCAACCTGGAGCAGTGGTTCTTCCGCATTACGAAGTACGCGGATGAGCTGCTGGACGGCCTGGACAAGCTCCCTGGCTGGCCGGAAAAAGTTCGCACCATGCAGCGCAACTGGATTGGCCGCAGCGAAGGCACATTGGTGGACTTCACCACTGAGAGTGGCGAAAAGATCTCTGTATTCACCACGCGCGTTGACACGATCTTCGGTGCGACCAGTGTGCAGCTTGCGCCGGAGCATGCGGTGACGAAGGCGTTCGCGGCGAGCGATCCCAAGCTGGCGGCGGATGTGGCGGCCATGCTGGAGCAGCAGAAGGCGGCGCGCGAGGCTGGCGACATTGGCGCGATTGAGAAGCACGGCGTCTTCACCGGGCAGTATGCGGTGAATCCGTTCAATGGCGAGCGTGTGCCCATCTGGGTCGCGAACTACATCCTGGCGGACTACGGTACCGGCGCGATCATGTCTGTGCCCGCGCACGATGAGCGCGACTTCGAGTTTGCGGAGAAGTACGGCCTGAAGATTGTGCGGGTGATCAAACCAGTCGCTGCAACTCAGGACGTAGAGCTGCCGTTCCTCGCTGAGGACGATGCGGTGCTGGTGGATTCCGGTGTGTTCACGGGCTTGAGTTGTGTGGACGCGCAGAAGAAGATGCAGGCGCTGGCAGCGGAAAAGCAGTTTGGCGAGGCGACGACGACCTACCGGCTGAAGGATTGGGGTGTAAGCCGCCAGCGGTATTGGGGCACGCCTATTCCCATGGTGTACTGCGAAAACTGCCGTAAGCAGAATCCGGATGACCCGACGGCCGGCATTGTGCCGGTGCCGGAAGCGCAGTTGCCGGTGGTACTGCCCAAGCAGGTAGAGATTACGCAGCAGGGCGGATCGCCGCTGGGCCGCGTGCCGGAGTTTGTGAATACCACGTGCCCGAAGTGCGGTGGTCCGGCGCGGCGCGAGACAGACACCATGGACACGTTTGTGGACTCCAGCTGGTACTTCTACCGCTACATGGATTCCCGGAACACGACAGCGCCGTTCGCCAGGGAGAAGGCGGCGTACTGGTTCCCGATCGATCAATACATTGGCGGCGTAGAGCATGCCATTCTGCACCTGATCTATTCGCGCTACTGGACCAAGGTCATGCGCGACCTAGGGTTGACGGCGAACGACGAGCCGGCCACGCGCCTGTTCACGCAGGGCATGGTGATCCGCAACGGTGCCAAGATGTCGAAGTCAAAGGGCAACGTGGTGTCGCCAGACGAAATGATCACGCGCTACGGCGCGGATGCGACGCGGATGTACGCCCTGTTTGCCGCGCCGCCAGACCGCGATTTGGAGTGGCAGGAAGACGGCGTGGCGGGTGTAAGTCGTTTCCTAAGCCGTGTTTACAGGCTCACCACGAAGTTTGCCCCCTTGGTAAAGGCCCACCATTCCAACCCCCGGATTGCCGCACAAACCCCTCAAGGTCAGGCGCTGCTGCGCAAGCTGCACCAGACCATCGCAAAGATTACGCTGGATTTCAGCGGGCGCTGGCACTTCAACACCTGCATCGCCGCCATTATGGAGTTGGTAAATGCTCTACTTGCGGCGGAGAATGCGATGGAGCTGGAGACGGTTCCGGAGCAGACGATTGCGGAGATATTTCGCAACTTGATTCTGTTGCTGGCTCCGTTTGCTCCGTTCCTGGCTGCGGAGCTGTGGGAGCAGACCGGCCATGAAGGTTCCGTGCTGCGCAAGCCATGGCCCGAGGCAGATGCTGAGCTGGCAAAGGAAGATGAGATCGAGATTCCGGTGCAGGTCAACGGCAAACTGGTCACGGTCATCCGCGTGCCTGCGGAGAGCGATGAAGCTGCCGTGAAAGCCGCCGCGCTGGCTGACGCCAAGGTAGTGGCACGCGCGGAAGGCAAGAACATGGTGAAGGTAATCGTGGTGCCGCGCAAGTTGGTGAATCTCGTAGTGAAGTAGAGAACCAGCGAGTCAGCAGTTAGCAAGTCAGCAGCAGATCGATTCAGTAAGCAGTCGGCGAGAGCATATTTGATAGAAGTGTTAACATCTGCTGGCAGCAGTTGCCTTACTTAATCCCCGGGCTGCGGACAGCAGTTGCCTTACTTAAACCCCGGGTTGCTGGCAGCAGTTGCCTTACTTAAGCCCCGGGCTGCTGGCAGCAGTTGCCTGGATTAAGCCCCCGGCTTCAGCCGGGGGGAGTGGGGCTTTAGCCCCACGGAAAAGGGGGTAGGAGAAGAATTGGGCTTTAGCCCCTGAGGTACTCTTTTTCTCTCCCCATGCCATCAACGATAAGGGAAACGCTCTCGTCAGCGAAGAGACAAAAACAGATTCTTCGTTTCACTTAGAAATGACAAACATTTGCAGTTGTAGACAGTAGAGGTGGCTTAGTGGCAGAGGCGCGAACGACGCAGGGGTTTGTGCACACGCTGTCGCGCTGCAGGCAACGGCCTTCACTGCTGCTGCTGGAGGTAGCGTGGCGCTGGACGTTCGGTATTCCAGCGCTCCTGCTGGTTTACTTTGAAGCCACGCGGATACTGGCAGCAACATCGCTGGATGGTCTCGGCCTGGAACAGATGACATTTACCGATCCGATGGCTGCGGCAGAGGCTTTGAGCGCCGCTGCTTCCCGGCTGTGGCCGGTGGTTGTGGGGGTAGCGATGTGGCTGGCGCCGCTACTGGCAGTGGCTTGGTGTGTCGCTAGCAGCATAGGGCGCGGTCTGGTACTGCGGCGCATGGTGGTGACGGGCCTGCTGCCACGGCTCGCTGCAAAGCCGGCGACCGGCGCGGTGATTGCGCTGCAGATTGTGCGTCTGTCGGCGCTGGGTGCGAGCTTTGCGGTGTGGTTTGAGGCATTGCGCTGGGCGTCGCACCAGGCTATATGGAAACCCCTGTTGGCTGGCGGCGAGCCAAACCTGGTGCTGTATTTTGCCATCGCGATTGTAGCTTCGCTGGGGCTGTTTACGCTGTGGGGAGTGGTGAGTTGGGTCTTTTCCGCGGCTCCCCTGCTGGCGGTGGTAGAGGGCCTGACCTTCGCGGGCAGCCTGCGTGCGGCGGTAACTCGGCGAACGCTGCGCGGCCCCATGGTGGAGATCAATTTGGTCATGGGCATTGTGAAGCTGGCGCTGATTGTGCTGGCTATGGTGTTTTCCGCCACTCCGTTGCCGTTCCAGAGTGTGGCCACGCCTGAGTTCATGCGCTGGTGGTATGTAGCCGTGGCGATCTGGTACTTCGTTGCATCAGATTTCTTCCATGTGGCCCGGCTGGTTGCCTATGCGGACTACGCAGAAGCCGAGGCGTAGATTTTTCGCGGCAGGCGACTCCAAATGTGCATCTTATTGAGCTGTGCTTCTTTGGGAGGGCGCTCATGTCATTCGGTCTTTATATGGCGGGGTTTCTGATTGTTCTAATTGGCTTGGTCTACGGCGCGCATCTGGCGCATATACCGGAGCAGTGGATTGCGGTTGGCGCGCTGGTGGTTGCCGGTCTGGGCGTGTTGACCGGCGTAAAGAATACGCGTCAGAAAGACCCGGATTAGTCCGCCCCAGGGGCAGAACTCTGAACCATAACGATAGAGTGCAGGGACGTTTACACTAGATGTACCGTGCAGACCTCCACTATTGTCATCCTTGATTTCGGCTCGCAGTATACGCAGCTGATTGCGCGCCGTATCCGCGAATTCAACGTCTTCTCCGTCGTGCTGCCATGTACGGCAAAGATCGAGGAGATTCGTGCCCTCAAGCCCCTCGGCTTGGTGCTTTCCGGCGGTCCTTCCAGCGTGTATGACGCGGACGCTCCTGCAGCAGATCCAGCCATGCTGGAGCTGGGCGTGCCAGTGCTCGGCATCTGCTATGGTCTGCAGTTCATCGTGCATCATCTGGGTGGGAAGGTTACGCCATCGAACAAGCGCGAGTATGGCCATGCTGAAGTGAACGTAGTGGCCGAGACCGCGCTGTTCAGCGGGCTGCCCGCTACGCTACAGGTGTGGATGTCGCATGGCGATAAGGCTGACAAGCTGCCCGAAGGTTTCATTCTGACGGCGGAGACGCAGAACGCAACAGCGGGCATTGCCAACGAAGCGCGGCGCATGTGGGCGGTGCAGTTTCATCCTGAGGTGGTGCATTCCCGGCAGGGAACGGAATTACTGCAGAATTTTGTGCTCGGCATCTGTGGTGCCAAAGCCGACTGGACGCCGGAGCACTTCATCCAGAGCACGGTGGCGAAGATTCGCGAGCAGGTAGGCGATGGACATGCGATTTGTGGACTCTCCGGCGGCGTGGATTCTTCTGTCGCAGCGGTGTTGGTGGCGCGTGCTATCGGCGACCGGCTTACCTGCATCTTCGTGAACAATGGCGTGCTGCGCAAAGATGAGTTCACCAAGGTGCAGAAGACCATGAGCGAAGGGTTAGGGCTGAACGTCGTTGCATCTGACGCCAGCGAGCGTTTTTTGTCAAAGCTGGCGGGCATTACTGATCCAGAGCAGAAGAGGAAGATCATTGGCAACCAATTCATCGAGGTGTTTGATGATGAGGCGTCTCGCATTCTGAAGGATACCGGCGATGCGGCCGATGTGGCCTGGCTGGTGCAGGGTACGCTCTATCCTGACGTCATCGAATCGTCCAGCGTGAAGGGGCCGTCGCAGACCATCAAGAGCCACCATAATGTGGGCGGCCTGCCTGAAAACATGAAGCTGAAGCTGATTGAGCCACTGCGCGACCTCTTCAAGGACGAGGTGCGCCGCATTGGGCGCGACCTGGGCATGCCGGAGGAGATTCTGGAGCGGCAGCCGTTCCCTGGGCCGGGGCTGGCGGTGCGCATTCTGGGCGAGGTGACGGCAGAGCGCGTAGCGCTGCTGCAGGAAGCGGACGCGATCGTGGTGGAAGAGATTAAAGCCGCAGGTCTCTATCGCAAGGTGTGGCAGAGCTTCGCTGTGCTGCTTCCGGTAAAATCAGTCGGGGTCATGGGAGACCAGCGGACATACGCATATACCTGCGCAGTGCGTGCTGTGCATTCTGAAGATGGAATGACGGCGGACTGGGTACCCGTGCCCTACGAAGTGCTGAAGACCATCTCCAGCAGAATCGTGAATGAAGTGCAGGGTATCAATCGCGTGGTTTACGACATTACGTCGAAACCGCCAGGCACCATTGAATGGGAATAGGTAGCACAGGCCGCAGATTTTCATGATTGTCAATTTCATCTATATCGCGAACTTTCTGCTGGTCATCTGCTATACGGCCGCATTGTGGCTGATCTCTGTAAAGAGTAAAAAGCTCCGGGGAATGCGTTCGCTCGCATGGGCATATAGTGCGGCGCTTACCAGCATTGTATTGGCAGCGATCTCCTATCAGAGATCATGGTTTCTCCATGTCATTGCGCCGGAATTTCTGTTGGCCTGTTTCATCCTGATGAACCGTGCCTTCCTGAGCTTTGTGAACCGCCCGCCAAAATTCCGGTTCGGTTGGATCTTCTTACTGGGCGTCGGCTTTGTAGGCTTTGTTTATAGCGGTCTTCGTATGGACCACTATCTGTTCCGGGCGGTACTGACTGCCGGTCTGCTGGGCGTTCAAACCCTGGTGAGTGCCTGCATGCTGCTGGAGTATGAGCCGAGCGAGCTAAAGGCTCCATCGCGGGCGCTGGCTATTATTTTTTTGTTGTTCAGCCTGCGCTGCATCCTGCGTACCGGCGTTATCGCGATATTCCACATCATGCCGGAGCGTCTGCCGGGTGTGGGTTTCCAGATAGGCGGGGTTTCTTCCTATTTGATTATTAATGCGCTCACGCCGCTGGGCTATATGTGGATGGAGACGACGCGACTGCAGAAGGATATGGAGACGCTCTCTTCCACCGATTTTCTGACAGGGGTGCTTAACCGGCGAGCCTTTGACGAGATTGGCATCGTGGAGATGGAGCGTGCTCGGCGTCACGGCCAGCCGCTCTCAGTGGTTGCCATCGACGTGGACCATTTCAAGATGCTGAACGATCAGTTTGGCCATACTGGAGGAGACCGTGCGTTAGTGCAGGTGGCAGAGACGGTGAGGGACATCCTTCGTTCCGCGGATGTGCTGGCGCGATTCGGTGGAGATGAGTTTGTGCTTCTTTTGCCGGCAACCGATTTCCATGGCGCCCGTGAGCTGGCAGAGAGAGTACGTGAACGCGTTGCGAGCCTGAATATTGAAATGCGCGGACGGCGTTTGCCCGTGCAGGCTAGCTTCGGTATAGCAACCATGGATATGCGAAAGCCTGACACCACGCCCATGGACAACTGGGATGAGATCCTTGAGCATGCTGATGCTGCGCTGTATCGCGCCAAAGAAGGCGGCCGCAACCGTGTGATGTAGCACGGTTGTTATTACTGCAGTGGCCCGCCCTTTTTCAATTCAAGCTGGAGATCGACGGTGTGTGTATTGTCATCCACCATCTGTTTCCATTGCAGTGAGTAACCGTCCAGCGAGCGCAGCGCCCCCGAGTTGTCATGCAAAAAGGTGAGCATGTAGGCACCGTTGTAGGGCATGCCGGACTGCATCTTCCAGGCGCGCAGGAAGTCCTGCCGCTGCTCATTGTTGACGCCGGTAACAGTGAAGTGGCGGAAGGCATATTGCACGCCGGGTGTGACTGTGACGGTGTATGAAACAAGATGGGCAACGCGATTCAAATGCGGCTCGACGTTGGTTTTGGCCGCCATATAGCCATGCAGTGTGTACGCATACGCCAGCGCCGTGCGCGTCTGACGCAGTGCCGTGATGGAAGGCGTCTCACCCACCTTCAGCCGCGAGAGTTTATCGAAGTCTGCTGTGGTTAGTATTGGCGATCCGGGCCAATCAACCTTTGCAATGCGATAGCGTTCACCTGGATGGATGCTGAGGCTGAGATCGACGCTGATCTGCGCAGGTTCCACCACGGGCGCACTGCGATGGAAGTTGTCCAGCGTCACATCCATATAACCCTCGTCCTGGATTGCGTCAGTCACCGCACCTTTCACCGCGGTCGCAGTATCCACTTCCAGATAATCCTGACCCCGGTTGGCATTGCGCACACCTTCCAGTTTGGCGTTGAGTTCAGGAGAGAGGTTGGCCAATTGGATATTGCGTACGCGCACTGGCGGAGAGGCGATATTGAAGTGGACGCAATCGATAGGGCCGTTGGGAACGCTGGCACCGGGTATGGCATTGACGGTTGCGGTAATGCCCTTGGCCGCTAGCATGCTGGTCAGATCCGCGATGAGCGCATCCTGCATGGCCCCACTCTGGGGCACATTGGTGGTGAAAAGCGGATGCCGCCGGTGCAACTCTGCAGCAACCTCCTCCGGTGTCCACCAAACGAAGTTGTCATAGCGAGCTGCTAGAAAATACTTGGCGGACGCGGGCTCCAGGCGATAGGTGAGGGCGTAGCCGTCATAGCCGTAGGTCACGTTGCTGAAGAGCCCGGTGTCAGCCAGGTGGTGCGCCGCGGCATTCAACAGCTGTGCGTCGATGGGCGCATGCGGCTTCAAACCGCTGGCTGCAAGCAAATCCTCGTAGGCATACTGAGAGGCCCCGCTGAAGACTATCTTTTCGGGTACGCCGATCTGCGCGTGCAGCGCCGAAGAAAACAGACAAAGCAAGACGAGCGGCTGGAAGATACGTGTGACTCTGATCATGAATGTAGAACAGGGTAACCCAAATTGGGTCACGCGCAAAGTAAAAGCCGCGGCATATCGCCGCGGCTTACTTGTTGCAGAGCAAATTGAGAACGACTAGCTGACCTTGCTGTGCCAGGAGTGTGCGCCCTTGAGTGCGGCGTTCACATTGTTGATGTTCTCAACGCCGGTGGTCTCGAGCCAGCTCTTGAAAGCTGCTCCGCCCTGCTTCGCGTAAATGGAGATACCGTCTTTCCATGTTGCGCGGCCGCAGAGAACGCCGTTGTAGGTGGTGCCAGACTCGTTGGCGAGCTCCAGGGTCTCAATGAAGGTGGGGTTGGAGACGCCGGCCGACAGATAGATGAACGGCAGGTGCGTGAAGCCAGCAGAATCCTTGAAGTGCTGCAGCGCTTCTGCGCGGGTGTAGGCTTCCTGGCCCTTGAAGGACTTGGTGCCGGAGACGAACTCCATGTTGACGGGAACTTCAAGCTTCAGCACGTCAATCTTGTACTGGGGCTTGCTGAACTCGGCCATGGTGCCGGAAACCAGCAGCGGCTTCTTCTTGGCAAAGGCCACAGTCTTTTCATCGCCACCAGTGTGGTCGTAGCAGATGAATTCAGCGAAGAAGGCGATGTCGAGGGCTTCGCACTCGGCGCCGATGCGCTCGATCCATGCGTGCTTGATCTCGTTGATCGACGATTTGTCTTCGGGGGTGTAATAGAGCAGGATCTTGACGGCGTCAGCGCCGGCTTCCTTGATGCGGCGAACGCTCCATACATCCAGCAGATCGGGCAGGCGGCCAACCGTGGTCGCGTCATAGCCGGTCTTCTCATAGGCCAGCAGCAGACCCTTGCCATTGCGCACCTTGGCAGCAGGCAGACCGAATTCGGGATCGAGCAGGATGGCGGAAGCGTGCTTGGTCAGAACTTCCGTGACCAGGGACTTGAACTCTTCCAGGGCGGATGCATCGACTGCTGTGCCGCGCTCCTTGGAGAGTGACTTCTGCAGAGAGCCGCGCTGGTCCATGGCGGCTGCGGCGATAACGCCGCGTGAATCAGATAGGGCCTTCAAGCCCGCAAGTTTTCCTGGTGTCAACTTCATCGTTCGATTGCTCCTATTTCTCGTTTGAGGTGAGATTTTTCATTCGTCCCTAGTTTATAGGAGATTTGCCAGAACAATGTGATGAGGCTCACACCACCATGCGGGACGAGCGAAGATTCGATGGTGAATTGAATCCGCTTGGCTGCGATCACCCCTCGGCGATGGCCGAGCTCTGCAAATCCAATAACTTGCGCACCCGGCTTCGGCGAAGTCCAGGATTTATGGGCTTAACCCTCACCGAATCAATACTTGTTTGTAGTGGACAGGAAGTCCTTTACCCCGGAGTGTGAGGAGGAAATTCGCCGAATCCTCGTCCAGCGGTGCTTGCGACACGATAAAGAGATTACGTGCATCGCGCCCACCTTTGCGGTACGCATATTCAAGAAGCTGCGGAAGGGCTTCTCTAATTGCGTGTCGTGCAAGTGTCGCTGGCTTGATCTCATAGAAATCAAATTCACCCGAAGATAGGGAAGCGACGAGATCAATCCTGCCGCCATTACCACTCTTGATCTCGTCGCCTAATTTTGTGCCAGTCTCTCGTATTAGCTCTGCTACTAATTCCCGCTTGATTTTGTTGGAATAGTGCGTGACACCAATTTCATCCTGAGGTTGTCTGAACGACTGGTTGACCTCGCTGAGAGTGACTCCCTCTATAAACTCAAAATTTGCATGTAGGTGAGAAGTAGCCGTCTCGGTTTCTTCTAATAAGCCGGTTTCCACAAAGATATAAAGCGGTAGGAGCTTGTCTAAAGTTTGAAGCACATATGGAATGTTCACGGCGGAAACAGGAAGAGTTTGTCCGAGAAAAATAAAAGTCTTTGCTACCCTTTCATCTTTGGTAATTTGCCGCACTGCAGTGTCGGGCTTTTCAATTCGGCCATTTTGCCAAATCCACATACGAAATGGCTCGAAGAACTCCGGATTGTTGCGCACAAACTCATTGAAGCGTTCAATTCTCGGAAAGAGTACGCTGATATCCGGGTAGGATCGGCTTGTCTCAAGAGAGAATGCAACGCCAAATCTAAACCGGCTGAGCTCTTTTTCTATTCCAATATTAAATTGCAATTCCTTATTGCCGCCCGAGTGATGGGCCCATCCGTTCTGCTCGTTCACACTTCCCTTTGATGTATCGAAGAGAACGGAACTGACCTTTCCGCCGCCTTTATTCCGTTTTCGAAGACTAGGTAGTCCCCCGATTTGATAATCAACCGCTTGCGAATTTATATTTTTTGCAATCTCGGTAATGCTTAGCATGATTTGTCTCCGTGCAGCGTCTTTTACCCTTCGGCGATGGCGGCGCGCTGCATTTCCAATAACTTGCGCACCCCATCCTCTGCGAAGTCCAGCATTTCCGCCATCTTGGCGCGGGAAAAGGGCTCACGCTCCGCCGTCGCCTGCACTTCCACCAGACCGCCATCCGCCGTGATGACCACGTTCATATCCACTTCAGCCCGGGAATCTTCTTCGTAGGCAAGATCGAGCAGCACATGCCCATCGACGATTCCAACCGAGGTCGCGGCGACGAGCTGCTTCATGGGCGAGGCTTTCAGCGTACCGGCGGCGACTAACTTGTTCAGCGCGATGGCCAGCGCCGCGCAGGCTCCGGTGATGGCTGCGGTACGCGTGCCGCCGTCGGCCTGCAGCACGTCACAATCAAGAATGATGGTGCGTTCACCCAGTGCCTGCAGATCCATCACCGCACGCAGGCTGCGGCCAATCAGCCGCTGAATCTCATGGGTTCGGCCACCGATCTTGCCGCGTTCGGATTCGCGCGCGGTCCGGGTAAGCGTAGCGCGCGGAAGCATGCCATATTCGGCGGTAACCCAGCCTCGGCCAGAGTTGCGCATCCATCCGGGAACCGTGGTTTCAATGGTTGCGTTGCAAAGCACGCGGGTGTTGCCCACCTCGATCAGGACGGAACCCTCCGGCGTAACAACGTAGCCGGGCATTAGGCGAGTGGGGCGAAGGGCGCGTGCGCTGCGATTGCCGGGACGAAAGAGCGGAGTGAGGACAGATGCTGACATTCAAGAATTGTAGGGCCTGCATGGCATGCGCTGCAGGCGTACCGAAACGGGAAATGAATATTGGCACCGTTCAAAATGGGAAAACCTCACAATATCGCCGGAATATTGGGCATTTGTGCGAAGCTATCGGACCAGGCAGAGCTTGTTGGCCCAATATGGGAAACGCATCGCCAGCCAAGGTGAAGCGGATGAATGGGGAACCCTCTCAAATTGCAGTGATTTAGCAATTGTTCCAGTTTGGTCCTCGCCGTGCTTTACTCATTCGCAAAATGGGACAGTCAGTCCCGGGAACGGGAGAGAATCAGGATGAGCAGTTAACGATATACACATGCGGAGACATGGAGCGGAGACTCTGGGAGAAGCGGATATGAAAAATTCGTGTGTGTTAGGATGGCTCAACTTCCAGAGCTGTGACGCAGGGCGACCTGCGGAATTCAAAGCTGGCGGATGGGCAGAACGAGCGAGGGAATTGCCTGGCTTGGAACTGGCCACGACCGGTAGGTATCGCAGGAGCAGCGCATGCTGACTCCAGAACTGCGTCCGGAAGGCACGATGTCCTCTATTTCTGTACAACCGAATAGCAATTATTCTTCCCCCGAACACTCTGAAGGCAAAACCCACGACCCGCTGGGCCACGCAGCGGAAACGGCTCATTACGCCTCCATGCAGGTGATGGTGGTGGACGATGATCTCTCCGTGCGCAACGCGTGTTGTGAGATAGCACGGAGCATGGGCTTCATCGTGCGCTGCATGGAAGATGCAACCGCGGCGCAGGAGGTTTTGAAGCAGCAGCGGGTAGATATCCTTCTGCTCGACCTGCCACTGCAATCGATGAATGGGTTAACTCTGCTCGAAGAGATCAAACTGTTGCATCCGGAGACGGTGGTGCTGGTGATGACGGCATTTGCTACCGTGTCGTCTGCGGTGGAGGTGATGCGCTTGGGAGCGAGTGATTATCTGGCCAAGCCGTTTGCCATGGATGATCTGCAGACCGTGCTGGCACATGCTGCAGAGAAGCGGCACATTGACATAGCCAGTCGCAGGTTGCGGGAGAAACTGCGCGCGCAGGAAGGAATGGGCAACCTGATTGGACATAGTCCGGCAATGGAGAAGCTGTACCGCATCCTGTCGAAAGTGGCGTACTCCACCCATCCTGTACTGATTCTGGGTGAGAGCGGAACGGGCAAGGAACTCGTCGCGCGTGCTATTCACCTGAACGGACCACATGCCGGGAAGCCGTTTATCCCCGTGGACTGCGGTTCGCTGGTGCCCACGTTGATTGAGAGTGAATTGTTCGGCTATGTGAAGGGTGCATTTACCGGAGCGACCAGGTCCAGGGATGGATTGCTGGTGGCAGCCGAAGGCGGTACCGTCTTTCTGGACGAGATCGGCGAACTGCCGCTGGATCTGCAAGCCAGGCTATTGCGGGCGTTGCAGGAGAGAGAGGTCCGCCCGGTGGGTTCCACGCATGCCGTGCCGATCGCGGCGCGCGTGCTGGCTGCCACCAATCGCAATCTCAGCCTGATGGTCGAGCAGGGACAATTTCGCAAAGATCTCTACTTCCGCCTGAACGTGGTGAACATCAAGATTCCACCACTACGAGAGCGCAAGCAGGATATTCCCATGCTGGCCGCGCACTTTGCGAAACGCATGCGACCTGAAGGCAAGTCGCCGTTTACCTTCTCGGATGAAGCGCTGCGATTGATGACGGAGTATGACTGGCCGGGGAATGTGCGCGAGTTGGAAAACGCCATTGAGCGCGCCGGCGCGCTCTCTTCCGGGCCGGTGCTGCATCTGGGCGATATGCCCAGCCAGTTGCAGGAGCACAGCCTGCAGATGAATCGGGCCGCACATGTTGACGGAAATCAAGATAAGCGAGGCTCCATGCGCGATGGACATGCCAGTGCGGAGATATGTCCAATCGCGGAGTTGGAAAAGCAGGCAATCCTGAGCACCATCCAAAAGCTGGGCGGCGACAAGTTGCTGGCCGCCAAGCTGCTGGGAATCGGCAAGACAACTCTCTATCGCAAGTTGAAGGAGTACGGTGTTGAATACTAAAACAAGCAGCAGGGAACTGGGGATGGTGGAGGCGGTTCTGCTGGTAACGTCTATGGCGGGTGCAGCGAACTGTGCGGCAGCGCTGGAGCGCCAGTTGAAGTTGCGGGTGCAGGTAGCAGGCTCGCGGCGTGAAGCAATCGCGGCGTTGCGGCAGCAGAAATTTGTAGTGGTGGTGATGGAAGAAACAATGGCAGGTGCTGATCCGCGAGCTGTTGACTCCATCTGGCAGCAGGCTGGCAGCGCGCAATTGATGCAGGTGAACTTTGCCATTTCGGGCACGGAGCGTCTGGTCCGCGACGTGCGGACAACCTTGGCGCGCGGAGCGCAGCAGCAGACGGTAGCGCGCAGGGCTGCGACCATCGCTGTAGAGAGTGAATTAAAGTCGACGGTGACGGGGATACTGCTGGAAAGCGAGCTTGCACTGCGGGAGCCGGCAGTGCCGCCGAACCTGGAGGCTAAGCTGCGTCACCTGGTGGAGTTGGCGGCGAGTCTGCGCCAGAAGCTGCAGACCACGGGCGATGGCAGAGGACGAGCGGGCCACCTATAGGGAAGTCCTTCGCATTAGGTGCACAGACCGGGTGGCTGGTATCCTCCGGTTAGTTGGCAGTACATCCCCGCCTTTGCAAAGGAACTGTTCCCATGTCTGATACCCCCGTAAAGATAACTGTTCGTCCCAATGGCCCCTTTCGTGTCGAGGGCCCGGTCACGCTGGTGGACGCAAATGGCGCCGAATGGGACCTGACCGGCAAGCCGGCGATCTCGCTCTGCCGTTGTGGACTTTCAGAGAAGCGCCCCTTTTGCGACGGAACTCACGGCAAGGCAGGTTTTGCCTGCAACGCGAGCCCAACCCCGGTAGCCTGAGAGCTTGGGTTCCTTTCATCCAATACGTCTGAAGCATGCAGCGCTGGCGAGTCTTCTGCTACTCGCAGGGATGCTGGCGCTGCTGGTGTGCGGTGCCGCGCAATCGCAGGGAACGGCAACCGCGAGTTGCATCGGCCAATACCGCGAGAGCGCAGAGCCGGATACGGTTTATTCCATCTCCCATGAGGGTGACGCGTTCTACATCGAAGCCCCGCGCATGGCTCGCACTCAGCTAACGGTGAAATCGCCGTACGAGCTGGTGGCAAAGTCCACCGGTGCGCATTATGTTTTGCAGCACGATGCTGCGGGCGTGGTGACGGGCTGGCATCGGCTGCAGGGCGATGACAGTGGCGATGCGGTGAAGATCAGCAGTACGCCGGTGCCAAATCATTTTCGCGCCTATGTACGCAGTGAGGCGATGATCCCCATGCGCGATGGCGTACACCTGCACGCGGTAATTCTGCGGCCGGCGGATACGACGGAAAAGCTCGGAATCATCCTGGATCGCACTCCCTATGGAGTGGACGATATAAATAGCGACTGGCTGAACCAGCGCATGCCGGAGCTGGCGCAGAGTGGTTACATCTTTGTGTATGAAGATATCCGCGGGCGCTACGGTTCTGAAGGCAGGTTTGTGATGATGCGACCGGTATTGCATGCGTATGGCGACCGCACTGACCCAGTCAAAGTGGATGAAAGTAGCGACGCCTACGACACCGTGGACTGGCTGGTGAAGAAACTGCCAGGCAACAACGGAAATGTGGGCGTGCACGGCGTATCGTATCCCGGATTTCTGACGACGATGACGGGCATTGATCCGCATCCCGCGGTGAAGGCAATATCGCCGCAGGCCCCGATGAGCGATGTGTGGCTAGGCGATGACTTCTTCCATAACGGTGCGTTTCGCGAGACGTATGGGTATGACTACGTGCTGGGTATGGAGAGCACGAAGAAGAACGGCTTCGGCAAGCTGGACGTGGATGCGTACGACTACTTTTTGAAGGCCGGCAATTTCTCGGAAGCAGCGAAGCATGGCAAGATGGACAAGTTACCGACGGCGCAGGCGTTCGTGGCACACCCGGCGTATGACGCGTTCTGGCAATCGCTGTCTGTGCTGCCCAGAATGACATCCGTCACTGTTCCTACTCTGGAAGTAGGCGGCTGGTGGGACCAGGAAGATATGTGGGGGCCGCAGGCGCAGTATGCTGCATTGGCGCCGCACGCCGGCATGCATGGGCCTGAGCTCTCCATGATGCTGGGGCCGTGGCTGCACGGGGAGTGGACGGGGCACACGACGCGGTACCTGGGTGCGGTGAACTTCGGGCAGGCCACTACGGAAGAGTTTCGCCGGCGCGAGGCGGAGTTCTTCGGGCACTATCTGCGGGCATGTACGGTTGGATGCGGGGAATATCCGGCGGCTGGGGTAGAAGCGTTCCAGACCGGTAGCAATCAGTGGAAGCACTATGGCACCTGGCCGGTGAAGAGCGCGAAGCTGCGTGACCTGTATCTGCATGACCAGGCTCACTCGCTCAGCTTCGATAAGCCGAAGGAAGCAGCTGCGGCTGCGTCGTATATCTCCGATCCTGCGAATCCGGTGCCCTACCGTCACCGGCCGATTCAGGCGACGTATGCGCCGAATTCGACGTGGTATCCGTGGCTGGTGGAAGACCAGCGGTTTGTAACCGGGCGGAGTGACGTGGCCGTGTGGGAGACACCGGTTCTGGACCACGATCTGACCGTGACTGGCGATGTGAAGGCGGACATCTTTGCGGCGACGACAGGCAGCGATGCAGACTGGGTGGTGAAGTTGATCGATGTGTATCCCGATGACGCGCCGGAGGGCATGGGTGGCTACCAGTTAATGATCGCGGATGAGATCTTCCGCGGCCGCTATCGCACCAGCTTCGAGCATCCGCAGGCGATTCCGCCGGGCGTGGTAGAGGAGTACAAGTGGAGCCTGCATGGGGTGGACCATGTGTTTCTGCAGGGCCATCGCGTTATGGTGGAGATACAGTCAACGTGGTTTCCGTTGTACGACCGTAATCCGCAGACATTTGTGCCGAACATTATGACTGCGCCTGCCAGGGCGTATCAGCCGGCGACGGAGACGATCTATGAATCCTTGCAGTATCCGTCGCACCTGGAATTGCCGATTGAGGGGAGATGAATGTCGATTAAGCAGATCAGCAGCCGTGAGGTCTACCGCAATCCATGGACGCGGGTTCGCGAAGACGTGATTGAGCGCTCCAACGGAGAGCGCGGCATCTACGGCGTGATTGAGAAAGACCCGGCGTGCCTGATAATTCCGCTGGAGGAGACGTCCGAAGGTGGCTTCCTTTACCTGGTGGAGCAGTTTCGCTACACCATCGGTAAGCGCAGCCTGGAGTTTCCGCAGGGAGGCTGGGAGCGCGCCGATATAGTTCCTGAAGAGCTTGCGCGCGGAGAACTGCGCGAAGAGACTGGCCTGATCGCCGACAGCATGACGCGGCTGGCAACCTTCCAGATCGCGGTGGGCGTGATGGCGCAGGAGCAGCACACCTACCTGGCGCGCGGGCTGAAGCAGGGCGATACGCAGCGCGATGCCGAGGAGCACGACCTGCAGGTGCATCGTGTGCCCGTGAGCGAGTTTGAAGAGATGCTGTTGAGCGGCCGCATTGTAGACAATTGCAGCGCGGCGGCCTGGGGCATGTACAAGCTGTGGCGCGAACGGCAGTAAAAGCGCAGTTTGCCGCTGTTTTTCACTCTTGCCTTTGTTGCTGCCTTTCAATCTTGTTTTTGCCGCTGTCTTTGCCTTTGCTGCTGTCTTTCAATCTGCCTTTGCCGCTGTCTTTGCCTTTGCTGTTGTCTTTCAATCTGCCTTTGCTGCTGCCTTTGCCTTTGCTGTTGTCTTTCAATCTTGCCTTTGCTGCTGCCTTTGCCTTTGCTGTTGTCTTTCACTCTTGCCTTTGCTGCTGCCTTTGCCTTTGCTGTTGTCTTTCAATCTTGCCTTTGCTGCTGCCTTTGCCTTTGCTGTTGTCTTTCACTCTTGCCTTTGTTGCTGCCTTTGCCTTTGCTGTTGTCTTTCACTCTTGCCTTTGCTGCTGCCTTTCAATCTTTCGTTAAGGGCACGCCTTCAGCCGTGCCGCTACTCGCTTAAAACTGCGCGGCTTTAGCCGCTGAGGTACGCTTTTTCAGTTGCTGGTGTTCAGTCAGAAGTTCATCGCCCATACTCTGTCATTCTGAGCGCAGCGAAGAATCTGCTTTTCGAGAATCTGCAACCAGGCATTGCCTTTGCTGCTGTCTTTCAATCTGCCTTTGCTGCTGTCTTTCAATCTGCTTTTGCTGCTGCCTTTGCTTTTGCTGTTATCTTTCAATCTTGCCTTTGCTGCTGTCTTTCAATCTTTCGTTAAGGGCACGGCTTCAGCCGTGCCGCAACCCGCAGGGATGAGCGAATGTCGTTTCAAGTATTAACATCGTCTTACGAACTCAACAAACCCAGACTGCTCGGATCAAGCGCAGACTGCCCACCCGGCACGGTGTATCTGGATTAAGCCCCCGGCTTCAGCCGGGGGGAGTGGGGCTTCAGCCCCACGAAAGCAGGCGCACAACAAGGAAGGGGCTTTAGCCCCGGAGGGTCACCGTTTCTATTCCCCTGCAGTAAACAGCTCACTCGAAAATTCTCTAGGATTCGCCCCGCAGGGATTAGCGTATTAACCATATCCGTGAGAGGCACTGTGTCGCCACTGCGAAGCGAAAAATTTGGCGTATGGGAGTGGAGCGCGCTCGCGGCCTACGTTGGCCTGGTGGCAGTGGAGGCGCGGCATCACACCTCATGGGCAGACGAGGCGCAGGCGTGGCTCCTGGCGCGCGACTGTTCGCTGCACGATCTGCTCCTGCACCGTCTGCACTACGAGGGGACGCCGGGGCTTTGGCACCTTCTGCTATGGGTGCTGGCGCGCATCGGGCTGCCGTATGCTGCACTGCACTGGCTGACGGCGGGCATTGCCACGGTGGGGGTGGGGGTGTGGCTGCGCTGGTCGCCGTTTCCGCGCTTCCTGAAGCTGCTGTTCCCCTTCACCTTCTTCGTTGCGTATCAATACGCCGTGGTGGCGCGCAGCTACACGCTGTTTTCGCTGCTGGTGTTTGCAGCGTGCGCGCTGATTGGGAGCCGCGACCGTACGCCGGGATATAAGCCGCGTCCATTGCTGACGGCACTGGTGCTGGGGCTACTGGCGAATCTCTGCATGTACGGCACCATGGCGGCAATCGGACTGGCTCTTGTGTATGCTGACCGCCTGTGGCGGCGGACACGCAGCGGGTTTCTGCAGAGGTCACAACTGCGCGGCTCCGGACTTGCGGCTGCAATCCTGTTTGTGGCGTGTGCGCTGGCGGCGCTGCAGGCGTGGCCGGCGAAGGATGTAGCGTTTACCACCGGCATCATGGATCTGCCCTCGGTACAGAAGCTGCTGCACCGGCAGGAACCGGTGGAGGCAGTGGCAGCGAATCAGCAGCCCTCGTGGACGATGAATCCAGAGGACGCGAAGCTGGCTCCGCCGCATACCGGCTCCTGGCTCAAGGACCGGCTGTGGCGCGACAGCCATAAGTTCTACGCCGGGGCGACGCAACAGGCGCGGCATGTGTACCGCACCGAGCGCTCTATCTTTGCCGCATCGTTGCTGATGTTTCCTTTCTCCGGCTCCATGCTGCTTGCGTATCTCGCGGTGGCGGGGTTGCTTTACCGCTGCGTGCGGCAGCGATTTGCTATCGGCCTGCTGCCGTTTGTGCTCATCTTCGCAGCGAGCGTTGCCATCTACTCTGCTGAGCACCACACCGGTTTGCTGCTGGTGGCGTTTGTGGCGGTGGCGTGGATCTCGTGGCGCGAAAAACCGGTGTTGAAAGCGCGTGACCGCGAGCTGCAGCGTTGGATGGAGATTGGTTTGCGCACGGTGCTGCTGGCGATTTTCATCGTGCAGATCGGGTGGACGCTGCACGCTGTTCGCGCTGAGTGGCGCACGCCGTATTCAGGCGATTACGTCGCGGCAAAATTTTTACGGCAGCATGCTGCAGGGAAAAAGATTGCCGGCTACTACTCGCTCTCTGTCGGGCCAGAGGCGTATTTTCCTGCGAAGATTTACTTCAATCAGCCCACCAGCTACTGGCAGTACAGCAAAGATCCGCGGCTGACGATGAGCAATGCGGACGTGCTTGCCGGCCGTCCGGATTACGTTGTGCTGGGGACGATCGCATTCCGTCACCAGATGATCCTGAACCAGATTCTGCCCATGCTGGATACGCAGAATGACGAGCCCGGCGACATCATGCACGTTGGCGACTTTTTCAGCGCGAACGGATATCACGAGACGCATCGTTTCTGCGGTCTGGCTCCGATGCGGAGCGGTTTCTCCGGGCAGTTGTGCCAGGTTGTGCTGGAACCGGTGCGGTAGGTCCTTGGCAGGGTTATGGCCTGTATTTCCAAAATCCAGATTACCGCGAAGATAATCGCGGAAAACCCGATGAAAGCGGTAAGAAAACCTACTTCATCCCCATCATCCTCGCGGAAAACCCTACGCCGCAAATTTGTCCATTAAATACCGCGCACTGACCGCGAATTCACCGTGCTTGAACCACGGAAAAAACCCGAATTTGAACCTAGCTGAAGATGTCTTTTACCTTGCCGAAGATGCCGCGGTGGGCGGGGGTGTTCTCCACGATGACGGTCTCCTGCAACTGCTTCATCAGCTCGCGCTGCGTCTTTGTGAGCTTGGTCGGCGTCTGCACGCGGACTTCGACAATGAGGTCGCCCTTGCCGTTGCGGTTCAGGAACGGCACACCCTTGTTGCGGATGCGGAACTCCTTGCCGCTTTGCGTGCCTTCGGGAATCTTCAATGAATACGGGCCTTCCAGCGTGCTGATCTCGATCTCCGCGCCCAGTGTGGCCTGGGGGAAGGAGATGGGGATGACGCAGTGCAGGTTGTCGCCTTCGCGCTCAAGGAACTTGTGCGACTTCACGGAGAGCATGATGTAGAGGTCGCCCGCGGGACCGCCGTAGCGGCCGGCATCGCCCTCACCGGAGTAGCGGATGCGGGTTCCGTCTTCAACGCCGGCGGGAACCTTGACGAGGATCTTGTGCTCCTTCTGCTGGCGGCCATCGCCCTTGCAGGTAGTGCAGGGATCGACGATGAGGGTTCCGGTGCCGCCGCAACTGGTGCAGGTGCGCTGCATCTGGAAGAAGCCCTGCTGGAAACGCATCTGGCCGCGACCGTTGCAGGCGGGGCAGGTGATGGGCTGCTTGCCCCTGGCGGCGCCGGAGCCTTTGCAGGTTTCGCAGGCTTCCATGCGGCGCAGGGTGATCTCAGTTTCCTTGCCGAAGACGGCTTCTTCAAACTCAAGCGACATGTCGTACTGCAGGTCGCGGCCACGCTGCATGCGGGTGGCTTTGCGACCGCCGCCACCGCCACCCATATTGAACATCTCGCCGAAGATATCGCCGAAGATGTCACCGAGGTCGACGGCCTGGTTGAAGGGATTGCCGGCCTGCGGGCCCGCGCCACTGACGCCGGCGTGACCAAAGCGATCGTAGGCGGCGCGCTTATCCGCGTCGCTGAGCACCTGGTAGGCTTCGCTGGCTTCCTTGAACTTGTCCTCGGCGCCGGGGTCGGAGTTGCGGTCGGGGTGGAACTCCATGGCGAGCTTGCGGTACGCGGCCTTCAGCTCCTGGTCAGAGCAGTCGCGCGATACGCCCAGAACTTCGTAGTAATCCATCTTCACGTTGGCAGTAGTTCCCATTTTATTTGTATCCGTTGCATTCCCTCAGGGCTAAGACCCAGGAGGGAGAGATTGTTGGTGCTGCGGCAGTGCAAGCGAAAATTATGCGTCCTGGGCAGCGGTGTTGTTCGCGACCTTGACCAGCGCGGGACGAAGCAGGCGATCCTTGATGCGGTAGCCGCGGCGCACTTCTTCCAGAACCTGATGGTCAGGGTGCTCACTGGTCTCAACAAATTCAATGGCTTCGTGCTGATGCGGATCGAACTGGGCGCCGACCGTCTCAACCGGCTGCACGCCGAGCGAATGCAGAGCGTCTTCCATCTGCTTGACGATGAGCTCTACGCCGGAGCGGAGCTGCTCAACGGTGCCGCCATGCGCGAGGGCGAGGTGGAAGTTATCGAGCACGGGAAGGAATTGGTCTACCGCACCCGCAACGGCGTATTCACGGAAGTCCGCGCTCTCTTTGGCGGCGCGCTTGCGGGCGTTGTCAAACTCGGCCTGGAGGCGGGCAAGGCGGTCAAAGAGGTGATCGCGCTCGGCCTTAACCTGTTCCAGCTCAGAGGGCTGCGCGGCGGCAGCTTCCGGCTCGGCAACGATATTCGCGGGATTCAACACTTCTTCGTTCAATACTTCCTGATCGTCATGGACATGATTCTTCATAAGGTATCTCTCTATTGTAACGATTCGCAGCTATTCATTGGATGCTGAAGGGGGCGGGAGGTCGCGAGGCGTTTGGAATGTGAGGGTTCTGGCGTAACTATTGCGGGGGCTGGAGCATGCGGTCAAAGAGGTGGGAGACGTAGCTGACCGCGCTCATGGCGCGTTCGTACTGCATGCGCTTGGGGCCGATGACGCCGACGGCGCCGTGGCTTTCGCCGGCGAGGCGCGCGGGGGCGGCGATGAGGACCAGGTCACGCATTTCAGGGGCGTGCTCTTCGAGATCGAAGACGACGCGAACCGATTCCTGGCGGGCATCGACGTAGGCAGTGAGGAGATCGACGATGCGCTGTTTTTCTTCGAGCGCGGCCATCATGGCATGGAGCTGGTCGCGGTCGACTTCGCTGCCGAGGAGATTGGCGACGCCTTCCATGTAGACGCTCTGGTTCAGGCTGTCGCTTTCCGCAGGCATGGTTTTGTGCCAGAGCTGGTTCACACTCTCCAACAGGCGGTGGTAGTCATTGCGTTCGATCTCAAGGCGGCGGGCGAGTTCCTTGCGGATGGCATCCATGGAGTAGCCACGGAAATTTTGATTGAGGAATGCGGCGGCGGACTCCAGCGCGCCGATATCGAGGTCGATGTCGAGGGTGAGCGCGCGGTCGCGGACGAGGCCTGAGGTCATGACGACGACGGCGAGGACCTTGCCCTGCGCGAGGCGGGAGAAGTGGACGTGCTCGAGGGCATCGGTGGTGCCGCTGGCGGTGGTGATGGCTACACCGACTCCGCTGGAGAGCAGAGCGAGGACGTGCGAGGTGCGTTCGAGGAAGCTCTGCGCGGTATCAATGCCGGCGTAGCTGGTATCAATCTCAGGGCGCGGCGTGGCGGGGGCGATGTTGCCACCCAGCTGCTCCACGTAGAAGCGGAAGGCGCGCGCGGTGGGGATACGTCCAGCGGAGGTGTGCGGTTGCTCCAGCAGCCCGGCAGAGGCCAGCTCGGCCATTGCGTTGCGAATGGTGGCGGAACTAACCGTCTCAGAGCGTGCGAGAGCGTGGGCGATGGTCTGCGAGCCGACGGGTTCGCCGGTGGAGATGTAGTTCTCCACCACGGCGATGAGGATGGCGCGGTGGCGGGGCGGCAGTGTGGTGTTGCGTGGGTCCAGCATCGGGTTCTCCTCCTTTCGGTCTAAGCCTGTACTGCCGGGAGTGGTGGCTGCAATAGAACGAGGATCTGAACAATCGTTGGTATTACAAGTGTCTCAAGAGTTTCGTTCACATTTGGGAGCATCCAATATCCCAAAGCAGTTCGCTGTTGAGCATCAACAACATACGGTAAAGCACATATCGAAATCGAGATGAGCCATAACGGAGCAGTAGCCCACCGACGCGGATAAAGAAAGATTACAGCGGCGCAGCACGGAAAGATCAGTATGGGCAGAAGACATCGAATAAACAAGAGGAGGCTATGCGCTTCCGGCCGATATCCATAAGCGTAGGCCACTGTGGCAAGAGCGGATACCCCCAAGGCATACAAGCCCACGATGATTCCGGCAACGTCAAGCAGTATCTCCGAGATGTCTCTCCATATCCTCATTTCCTACCAAGATACGACGGACGAGTGTTGCGAATATCAGCTAGCTAATCTCGAAGACGTCTTCGGCCTTGGCGGATTGCTGCTGGGCCTTCTCCGCGAGCTCACGGGCAATATTGTAGAACTGTTTGGCGCGGGTGGATTCCGGGCCGGCCAGTGCGACGGGCATGCCGGTGTCGCCGCCGGCGCGAATTTCAGGATCGAGTTCGAGGGAGCCGAGGAAGGGCACGTCGAATTGCTTCGCGGTGCGCTCCGCGCCGCCGGTGGAGAAGATGTCAATCATCTCGTGGCAGTGGGGGCAGCTGAAGTGGCTCATGTTCTCAATGATGCCGAGCACGGGGACGTTGACCTGGTGGAACATCTCGAGGGCCTTGCGCGCGTCTTGCAGCGACACATCGCTGGGGGTGGAGACGACGACTGCGCCGGTGAGGGGCACGGTCTGCACGAGGGAGATCACGACGTCGCCGGTGCCGGGGGGCAGATCGACGAGGAGGAAGTCCAGCTCGCCCCACTCGACCTGCTGCAGGAACTGGCGGATGATCTGGTGGAGCATGGGGCCGCGCATGACCATGGGCTTGTCGCCGGGGGAGATGAGGCCGACGGAGATGAACTTGACGCCGTGTGCGGTGAGGGGCTCAATGCGGTTGTCGCCGACGATGTTGGGCTGGCGGGTGGCGCCGAGCATCATGGGGACGTTGGGGCCGTAGATGTCTGCATCAATGAGGCCGACCTTGTAGCCGGTCTTGGCGAGGGCGACGGCGAGGTTGACGGAGGCGGTGGTTTTGCCGACGCCGCCCTTGCCGGAGCCGATGGCAACCACGTGCGCTACGCCGGGGAGCGGCTGTGGGCCCTGAGGTGCTGCTGCGTGATTATGTCCCTGATGTCCCATGATGTTTACGTTCTCCTTCAGTTTCAGATGCTGGGTGAGAGGCGGGCGATGCGCCATGCAGATGGCGCTAAATGTGCCAGCCGGTTTCAAGATTGCGTTTCAGTTCGCGCCAGCGTTCAGTCTCCTGCGAGCGGATGACGCGGCGGCGGCCCGCATCTTCGTAACGGCGCTTCTGGTGCTCGCTCTCAGGGCGAACCTCGGGGACGATGATGCTTTTGCCGTCCGGGCCGATGGCGACGTAGGTGAGGTAGGCGGAGGAGACGTGGCGCAGGGTGCCGCTCTGCACATCTTCGACCATTGCCTTGACGCCGACCTCCATACTGGAGCGGAAGGCGCGGTTGACGCTGGACTTGAGGATGAGCAGGTTGCCGACGTGGACGGGGGCGACAAAATCGAGATGATCCATGGCAGCGGTGACCACCATGGCGCGGGCATGGCGTGAGGCGGCCATGGCACCGGCAAGGTCAATGAACTGCATCAGGCGGCCACCGAAGAGGTTGCCGATGGTGTTGGTGTCCGCGGGGAAGATGATCTCGCTGCGCTCGGACTGCGACTCAGCGACAGTGCGTACGGCGCGGGGCGGTTCCGGATTGGTTGGGGTCATCAATAGGCTCCATATACCAGTGTGTGCGGTACGGGCCGAAACTGCAAGGAGCGCGGAAGTGGGAGAATATCTGCATGGACAAGATTGCGATGCTGGGGCAGATTTTGCAGCAGAATCCGACGGATGCGTTCGCGCGGTATGGGCTGGCGATGGAACTGGTGAGCCAGGAGAAGCTGGATGAGGCGTTTGCCGAATTCGGACGGCTGGTGGAGCTGAACCCTGACTATGTGCCCGGATATCAGATGTATGCGCAGACGCTGGCGACGGCGGGACGCACGGAAGAGGCTGCGGCCATGCTGCGCCGCGGCATTGAGTGTGCGCAGCGAGTGAACAACGGACATGCGGTAGCGGAGATGCAGCAACTGCTGGACGAGATCGGATAACAGCGCAGCAGCAGCGGGCAATCCACGCTGATACTGCATCGAAGGACTGTTTCGGCGCGTCTATACTTAGGAATGGAGTCAAGCATGCCTCTGCCACAAACCCTTGGCGCTCTGCGAACGAGCGCGTTCTCTGAAGCAAAACTGAAGAACCGCAGCGTAAAAGACGAGATGCGCGAGAACCTGATCGTGCGTCTGAAGGCGAAAGAGGCGATCTTTCCCGGCATTGTGGGCTACGAGGATACGGTGGTGCCGCAGATTGTGAATGCGGTGCTCTCTAAGCACAACTTTATTCTGCTGGGGCTGCGCGGGCAGGCGAAGAGCCGCATCCTGCGTTCGCTGACGGTGCTGCTGGATGAGTGGATGCCGTACGTGGCAGGATCAGAGATCCGCGACAACCCGTATGCGCCGATTTCAAAGTATGCGCGCGACCTGATTGCAGAGAACGGCGACGATACGCCGATTGCGTGGCTGACCCGCGACGAGCGCTACGTGGAGAAACTGGCGACGCCGGATGTGACGGTGGCCGATCTGGTCGGCGACCTGGACCCGATCAAGGCGGCACGCGGAGGCAATGACCTGGCGAGCGAGTTGACCATGCACTATGGTCTGCTGCCGCGAGCGAACCGCGGCATCTTCGCGATCAACGAAGTGCCGGACCTGGCAGGGAAGATCCAGGTGGCGCTGTTCAACATCATGCAGGAAGGCGACGTGCAGATTAAGGGCTACCCGGTGCGGCTGCAACTGGATGTGGCGCTGGTGTTCAGCGCGAACCCGGAGGATTACACGGCGCGCGGCAAGATCGTAACGCCGCTGAAGGACCGCATGGGATCAGAGATTCGCACGCACTATCCGGAGTCAGTCGAGGAAGGCATCCGGATTACGCAGCAGGAGAGCTGGCAGGAACGCGGCGCGGCACACGCGATCGAAGTGCCGCAGTATATCCGGCAGATCGTGGAGCAGATTGCGTTCTCGGCGCGCGAGGACAAGAAGGTAGACAAGCGCAGCGGCGTATCGCAGCGGCTGCCCATCTCGACGCTGGAACTGGTGCTCTCAAACGCAGAACGGCGCGCGCTGACGCATGGCGAAGATGTGGCTGTGCCGCGCGTGGCAGACATCTACGCAGCACTGCCGGGGATTACAGGCAAGATCGAGCTGGAGTATGAGGGCGAGATGCGCGGTGCGGATACGGTGGTGCGCGAGATCATTCGCGTCGCTGTACTGCACGTGTTTGACCAGTATTTCGCGGAGACGAATACGCAGCAGATCGAGCAGTGGTTCAACCTGGGCGGGACGGTGAAGCTGGGAGATGACCAGCCGGCGGAAGAATCGCTGAAGGAACTGCAGCAGATACAGGGATTGTTTGACAAGCTGAAGCCGCTGCAACTGGAGAAGAAGGCAGGCGCGGAGCAGTTGGTAAGCGCGGCGGAGTTTCTGCTGGAAGGCATGTACGCGCATAAGCGGCTGAGCCGCAGCGAAGAGCGCGGGTTTGCGGCTTCAGTGGAGAAGATCAAGCGCGAGGCGAAAAGTGCGGCGGAGTATAACCAGCAGCGGCGCGAGCGCGAGATGGAAGAGATCAGTCCGCGGGACAGAACGAAGCGGGGATTCAACTAGAAGCAGTTGTCAGTTTCCAGTTGTCAGTTTTCAGTGAGAGACGACTGGTATGGTTTCTGACAACTGAAGACTAACGACTGAGAACTGCTCCTATGAAGCGCATTCGCTATACAAAATTCAAGGGTGACCTGGCGGGCGAGATCTCTCTCGACGATCTGATGGGGGCGATGTCTGATTTTTTTCTGGACTCGGGCTTCAGCGATCCTCTGGCGAAGTTTCAGGAGCTGAATGGTGACCTGACCATGGACAATCTGCGGGAGGCGATCCGGCAGGCGCTGGAGGACGGCGACCTGCTGACGGATGAACAGCGCGAAAAGCTGGAAAGCATGGACCCGCAGCAGCAGGAAGAGTTCCTGGACCAGATGATGGAGCGACTGCAGCAGGAGAACTACATCGACGCCGACCAGGGCAATGCTCAACTAACGAACGAGACCAGCATGGGCAGCCAGCAGGATGATGGGCCAGCGGAGGCGCGCTTCGAGGTGACGGACAAGTCGATGGACTTCCTCGGCTACCGCACGCTGCGCGACCTGCTGGGGTCGCTGGGGAAGTCATCATTCGGACGGCATGACACGGTACACCTGGCATCGGGCATCGAGGCGGTAGGCGCGTCGCGGCCGTATGAATTTGGCGATGTGCTGAACCTGGATGTGACGACGACGCTGAAATCTGCCATTGAGCGCGAGGGGCTGAAGCTGCCGCTCAACCTGGAGTACAGCGACCTGCATATTCATCCGTCAGAGTATCAATCGAGCTGCGCGACGGTGGTGATGCTGGATTGCTCACACTCTATGATCCTGTACGGCGAGGACCGGTTTACGCCGGCGAAGCGGGTGGCGATGGCGCTATCACACCTGATACGGACGCAGTTTCCGGGCGATACGCTTTCGCTGGTGCTGTTCCATGATTCGGCGGAGGAGATACCGGTCTCACGGCTGCCACGGGTGAAGGTGGGGCCGCACTATACCAACACGCGCGAAGGATTGCGGGTGGCGCAACGCATCCTGGCGCGCTCTGACAAGGACATGAAGCAGATTGTGATGATTACGGACGGGAAGCCGAGCGCGCTGACGCTGCCGGACGGACGCATCTATAAGAATGCGTTCGGCCTGGACCCGCTGGTGATCGCGGAGACGCTGGAAGAGGTGGCGCGGTGCAAGCGGGCGAACATCATGATCAACACGTTCATGCTGGCGAGCGATTTTTCGCTGGTGCAGTTTGTGCAGAAGGTGAGCGCGATGTGCCGGGGCAAGGCGTACTTCACCACGCCGGAGACGCTGGGGAATTATCTACTGATGGATTTCATGTCGCGGCGGATGAAGACGATCCACTAGGTCCTGCGCGGACGGCGGGCAGAAGCAAAAGCAGATTCTTCGCTTTGCTCAGAATGACAAATATAAATATTGGTTAGAGCAGGGCGGAGGCGATGGCGAGGCCGGCGATGGCAGCGGTTTCTGCGCGGAGGATGCGCGGGCCGAGGGTGACGGAATGCCACTGCTGCGCGGCGAAAAGCGCCATTTCATCGGGGGTCCAGCCGCCTTCGGGGCCGATGGCGAGGACGGTGTCAGAGCCTTTGTCTGCGGCGAGGACGGCGGCGAGCGGCGTTTCTTCTTCAGTTTCGGCAAGCAGAATTTTTCGCGTTGCAACGGTGGCGGCGAGCGCGGCTTTCAGGGTGAGAGGGTCGTCGATGGCAGGAACATCAGAGCGGCGCGACTGCTGCGCGGCTTCGATGGCGATGCGGCGCCAGCGTTCGACACGCTTAGCGGAAGATTGCGCGAGATGCTTTTCAGTGCGGCGCGCGAGCACGGGCGTGATGCGGGCAACGCCAAGCTCGGTCGCTTTCTCGACTGTCCACTCGAAACGGTCGAACTTGAAGACGGCGAGGAGGAGATGGAGGGGCAAGGCAGATTCGGACGACATTTCCTCATGCAATAAAAAAAGTACCTCATCGTCCTTCACGGAGGTGATTTCGGCGCGATGGAGGTGTCCGCCGGCGACGACGTCAAAGACCTGGCCGGGCTCCGCGCGGAGGACGCGAGCGAGATGTTGAGCCTGCGCACCGGTGAGTGCGGCGTGAGTTTGCGTCCATGTGTCGGCGATCCAGCGGCGTCGTGTCATCGAGTGTAAGGATACTGCGCGCGAGAAAAAATCGCGACGGGTGAAGTGATGCGAGTGAGATGCGAGAGCAGTGCAGGTTTTCAGGGTAGTGCGAAAACATGCATGGATACTGGAGTTAAACACTTCGGGGAACGCTTGCGCGCTCCCCGTATGTGTTGCCTTATTTGTTGCGGACCCGTTACTACTTCTTTGCAGCCTTCTTGACAGCCTTCTTGACTGCCTTCTTTACGGCCTTCTTCGCGGGTGCCTTCTTGACTGCCTTCTTGACTGCCTTCTTCGCTGCCTTTTTCTTGGTTGCCATAACTATTCTCCCTTTGGTGTTGCTTGTGTGCCGCAACACAATGTATTGCAGCTATCGAATGTATAGTTTTCCGCCAAATTGATGTCAAGAAAAAAATGAAGGTGAGTGTGCTTTTTGCAAACGGTCGAGACGCCATTTTCTGACCCCTCACGTGCTTAATTTCGACTTGCTCGATAGCGTTGCTGTATGAGCGAGAGTGATTACAAAGAAAAATTCAGCGGGCGTGTGAACGACTATGCAGCATATCGCAGCCGCTACTCGACGCAACTGATCACGGCGATGCAAGCGAAGTGCGATCTGCGCAGAGAGCATGTGATCGCAGATATCGGCGCAGGCACAGGAATGCTGGCAGAACTCTTCCTGGCGCATGGAAACAGGGTGATTGCAGTAGAGCCGAATGCGGAGATGCTGGCGGAGTGCGCGAAACTACAGAGAGAATTTCCTGCGTTGGAGCTGGTGCAAGCAAGCGCGGAAGAGACGACGCTTGCAGGGGAGAGCATGGATTTTATTGCTGCGGGGCGCGCGTTTCACTGGTTTGATGCAGAGCGCGCAGGGGTGGAATTCAAGCGCATACTGAAGCCGAATGGGTGGGTAATACTGGCTAGCGTGGGGAGACGCAGGGGCGATACTCCCCTGGAGCGGGAGTATGAAGATTTATTGGTGCGCGCGGCGCCAGCGTATGCCGGGGTGACGGCGCGGTTCAAAATTTATGAAGAACCTGAGCGTTTGTTCGGGAGCGGTTACGTGCTGCGGGAAGAGATTGAGAGCACGCAAGCGATGACGCTGGAGATGCTGGAAGGGCAGACGCGGTCACTCTCATACGTGCCGCTGGAAGATGATCCGGCATACCGGGTGATGCAGGCTGGGTTGGCAGAGATTTTTCGCAGGCATGCGCACGACGGCGTGTTGCAGATGCCGCAGGTGAGCCATCTGATCTGCGGGCAATTTCCGGCGTAGAGTGCGCTACTTCTTCGCAGTTGGGCGGCGCAGCGGCGCGGCGGAGTTGATGCGAATGTAGGCGGCCGCGCTCAGCAGACGAACGGGCAGCTTAGGATCATCGAATGCGATGAGCAGGCTGTCGCCGGTAGCCTTAGTGCGATAGTCGCCGAGGGCACGGGCGGCGGCAGCGCGCACCTGCGGATCCTTATCAGTCAGAGCGCCAACCAGGGCGGCATGTACGTTGGCGGTTTGTGACTGAGCGAGCAAGGTGAGGGCGACAACGCGCGGATTCACGCCGGGATGCTGGTGCGTATAGTCCCACACTGTGATGCCGTAGCCAAAGGGGCCGAGGAAGTAGCCAGCACCCTGGCGTGCGCCGAGCTCAGCCAGTTTGGTGGGGCTACGCAGATCCTTGCCGGCGGTACGCTCGCTGCTCTTGATGAGGCCGGGATCGGTTTTGCGGTCGCCCGCGGTGACAGCCATGAGGATGTCTTCTCCGGATTTATCGCCCATCTTCCAGAGGGTGGTGGCGGCGATGAAGGCGATCTGCGGCTCCTTGTCATCCAACATCTGGCGCACCTTGCCCTCAAGGCCAGTGTCTTTTAATGTGCCGACGGCGATGATGGCGGCAGTGCGGATATCGATGCTGGAATTGTTGAGGGCATCGCTGACGAGCTTGTGAGCCAGGGGCGAAGCCTGCAGGGTGCTGATGGCGGCTACCGCCTGCACGCGGTCGTCGGGCTTCTTTTCATCGGTGGCAGCATTCTTGAGAACAGTCCAGGCTTCGGTGATGTTTTGCGCGACGGTGCGATGACTGCGGTCGACGGAGGAAGAGATGGGGGCGTTGTCACCCTCGTCGACCGGCTGCGCGTCTTTCTGCGCGGGAGCTGGAATCGCGGACGCGGGGGGCGGCGGTGTAGGCGTCTGCGGAGCAGAGGTGGACTGCGCTGCAGAGGGAAGTGTGAGCAGGGAGGCAAATAAAAGCGCGGCTATGGAGGGCCGCGCAACGTATAAAAGGTCGCAAATTTTCATTGTGCACACTCCGAACGAGGCAGGTACATGAAGTGAGATGCTAAACTTCGGTCAACTACTGCCTCCCCCAGTTGAATGCTGTCTGTTGAAAGAACGGCCAGGGACAATGCTATTCAAGGCGCGGAGCGCGGCCGTTTACGGCATCGACGCAAACATCATCGACGTGGAAGTGGACTATTCCGGGTATAAGACGGATAAGGAAATCTTCAACACAGTCGGATTGCCGGATGCAGCGGTGCGCGAGAGCCGCGACCGGGTGCGGTCAGCGATTCGCAACTCGGGTTTCGATCTGCCGCAGACGCGGATCACGATCAACCTGGCGCCAGCCGACATCAAGAAGGAAGGGTCGGGGTTTGACCTGCCGATCGCAATCGGGATCCTAGGCGCGTATGGCGCGATCCAGATGAAGGATGTGCGCGACTACCTGCTGGTGGGCGAGTTGGGTCTGGATGGCAGCCTGCGCGCGGTGCAGGGCATGCTACCGATTGCGATTGCAGCACGCGAGAACAAAATTCCGCACCTGATTGTGCCGGCGGCGAATGCGCGCGAGGCGGCGGTGGTGGACGGGGTGAACGTGTACCCGGTGCATACGCTGCTGGAAGTACGCGACCTGCTGAATGCAGCGGCCACGGGCGGACAGATGCCGATGCCGCTGGCTTCAAACCAGAAAGAGCTGCTGAACGAACTGCGGGAGACGACGCTGGACTTCAAGGATGTGCGTGGGCAGCATGTGGCCAAGCGTGCGCTGGAGGTTGCGGCGGCGGGCGGGCACAACATTCTGATGATCGGGCCGCCGGGCTCCGGCAAGACGATGCTGGCGAAACGGCTACCATCGATTCTGACGCCACTGAGTTTTGATGAAGCGCTGGAGACGACGAAGATTCATTCGGTGGCAGGGGTGCTGGATGCAGAGCGCGGGCTGGTGACGCACCGGCCATTTCGCTCGCCGCACCATACTATTTCGGATGCGGGGCTGATTGGCGGAGGCATGGTGCCGCGGCCGGGGGAAGTTTCGCTGGCGCACAACGGGCTGCTCTTTCTGGATGAGTTGCCGGAGTTTCCGCGCAATGTGCTGGAGGTGATGCGGCAGCCGCTGGAGGATGGCCAGGTGACGATTGCCCGCGCGGCGATGAGCCTGAGCTTTCCGGCGCGGTTCATGCTGGCGGCGGCGATGAATCCGTGAGGTTGTGTTGCCTTTCTGCCATAATTTCAGCGGAAGATGGCAAGTAGCAGAGGCTGATCGTTACGTCCTCTTGGCCGATTACGATCTTTTCCAGAATGTTTTCAATGATTTTCCGTTTTTCTGCCTGCTCAAGTTCAAGCCATCGCGAATAGATATCCTTGGCTTCGGTGAAAATCTCGTCGCTCGATAGATATTGGACTTTGAGGAAGTCTATCTCTCCCTGAAGGTGCGGGGTCTGATCGGCAATCTGCTTCTGGCGTTCTTCGAGAGGATGGTACCTGACTCCAAATCCCTCCCGGCTGATCTCGTCCGCCAGATAGAGGTTGTAGAGCTTGTCCATCTCGCGTTTGGTCTTTTGTGCCTCGGTCTCCAAGGTTGCGAGCAACTCCTGCTTTTCCTTGATGGTATGGTCGGCCTGTTCGAGGTAGGCGGTGATGTCTGACGAGGAAAAGAAGAATGATTTGAGCTGTTCGTGGAAGACGCCTTCGAGGTCGGTCACCGGTATTTTGTTCCGGCAGTGGTAGCAGATGTATTTCGGTGAATTTGACGGCACATACATTTTCTGGCCGCAGATGCAGTACGCGAGGCCAGCGAAGAGGTGTACCGGCTTCCGGGCGGGTTTCTTGCCGTTACTCCTGTCCCGGAGGCTCAGATTGCACTGCTCCCATAGCTCCTTGGTCACAATGGGCTCTACCGATGTGAGTACCCATTCCGACTCTGGCTTCATAACCCAGCCCTTGTTATCGCCGAGACTTTTCGTATAGTTGGCCCGCCGCTCCCCCTTTGCAGTAGGGTCACGCAGCAGGCGCTCCACGGTCGTGTCGGAAAAGCGAGCGCCTGTCCTGGTGCGGTGGCCTGCGTCATTCAATAGTCGTGCGACCGTTTTCTTTCGTTGATGTTGCAGGAATAGTTCATAGATCAACTTCCGGACCGGCGCTTCCTTTGGATGCGGGATAAGTTGGCGATCCTTCCATTCGTAGCCGTAGGGTGCCTGACGGCTCATGGCAAGCTGCTGGAACTTGGAGACGAGAAGCGAGCCCAGCAGATAGGCGTTCTCTTCGCCGATGGCACCTTGGGAGAGCTTCGCAAGGAAAATCTTCCCCTCGTTCATGATCGCGCCAAGGTCAAGGCTATTTTCCTTCTGAGCCACCATATACCGGATGAGCTTAGGGCGGAGAAAGGTATCTAGGCGCGTCAGAATAGGCCCCTGAGGCTTCGCGACGAGCATGGGGAAGGTTCTCTCCCAGTAGTAGACAATTTCGGGGTCCTGGACCGTTTTGAGATGCTTTGCCCGAAAACTCTGGTCTACCAGAAAGCGCCGAAGGTCTATCAAGCTCCCGCCTTCGGTACTCTCAAGGAAGGCAAGCGCGGCGTTTCCGAGAACCGAGGTCATCTGGTCGCCCCAGCTCGTCGAAAGCCTACGGAAGACGGCGACAAGATCGGACCCTAGGAGGTTCTTTTCGATCTCCGAGTGAGCTTTGAGGACGTTGAAGCCTATCGGGTACGCTTCGTCCGAGGGATCGAGGAGCACCACATCGCCCCACCGTTTCTCCGGGATGCGGCCCAGAATTTCGTCGATCAGGTCACCGTGGGGATCAAGTACCGCGACACCTTCCCCGTGTTCGATGTCCTGCAAGATGAGGTTGAGGAGCAGGGTCGATTTACCCGTGCCGGATGCGCCGATCACATAACAGTGCTGCGACCGCGCTTCGGCACTCAGAGTCACGGGCGTCGTCTTACCAGCATGGGAATTTTCACCGAGGACGAAGGGATGTCCGTGGACGATCTGTGGAGCTGGTTTGGTTCGCGCATCTTCACGCTTGAGTTGCGGGACGCGGACGGACGCCGATGGCAGATGTGCCACGGAAACCAGTTCATCGGCATTGAGGAGCATGCCTGAACGGTGCGTTGTACGGGCGCACACGTCCGCCGCATGATCCTTATCGTGATACCCGTTATTCGCGAGTGCGATCAGTTCATTGCCCGTAGGGCTCGCAAACTGCGTGAGCGCACCGCCCAAGGTTCTTGCAATTTCCCACATGCGTCCTTCACTGTCGCTCTGGGCGGCTACACGGAGCACTACGGCATAGAGAGGCTGCGATACTTTCTCTTTCGCCTGCGCAACCATTTCCGGGGCATCGGCGAAGAACGAACGCCCTTCCGCGTTCGACACAGCGCGCACCATGCTTTCAGCCCATGGATAGCGAACGGACTGGAAGAGCACTTGCAGCAACCCCAATTCTCCGTCGCGGATACCGGCAAGTGCTCCCATAATGCCGATCAGGGGGTCAATCTCGAATCCGCGTGCCGTGCGGAGCGGCACCATGTATTCACGCGAGAGGCCAAAGTCAACGATGACGGCAGGCCTCTTAAGATCCCAGAGTCCCTTACCATTGCAGCAAACGAAGGCTTGATCGTCACTGCAACCAGAAGTACCTCTCGCTAGAGGAAATGGAAGCACAAATCACGACATTTCTTGAAACTATCAGATTGCCGGATCGATTCCATCGGTGGGTTACGCATCGCTTGGAGCGCACTATCCGGCAAAAGGCAAGCGATCATGCAGCCCAGAAAGACTCTCTTCTCCGTGCTCAAGCAGCAACCACAGCGAACGACTCGACATCTTTTGGCAGAGTCCGGGTGACTAGGATGGCAACATCCGCCTTCGCAGACCTCTGGTCATCGCGGAGCTTTACCAGCCAGTCCTTGCTCCAGTGCTGCGTGCTCTTGCTCTCCCACAGGATGCTTCCGCATGGCAGGCCGGTCGGGCCTGTCACACGCTGGAGTACATCGGCTCCGGTTCTACCCTTCGCCACCGGCTCCACCGTGTCGAGGGGAAATCTCGCACTGAGCAATGCCTCAAGCAGAAGCTCGGGCACCTCGCCCTGCGTCTGCTCCGAGCCCTGCTCTGATTTGCGCTTCAGTTCCTCGATGGTGTGCTGCATGGACTTGATGGTCTGCTCCTTCTCCTCGACCTTGAGCATGAGGCTCTCCTCGGCATCCTGCTTGGCCTGGGTGCGGACGGTGGTCAGGGTCGCCTGTACACGCTTCTCCACCGTGAGTTCAAGCTCCCGCTGAGCATCGTCCAGTTCGCGTTGCTTCCGAAGCAGGTCGGCTTGCGCTTTCTGCGCCTCTGCGAGCTTGACGTCACGCTGGACGAGCACGCCCTGAAGCTCTCGCAGTTCGCGCCCTTTAGCTTCAAGCTGGTCGGCGACGGCGAGCTTGGCCTTCCTGGACTCATCAGCAACCAGTCGGGACCGCTCAGTCCTGAGCTGCTGCTCCACCTGCTCGGCGACCTGCTGCTCCAGGGTGCGCTTGGCGTCGGCGACCTGCCGCTCCTTCGTCTGTAGTTCCTGCTCACGCCGGGCCACCTCAGCGTCCTTCTCCTGGAGCTTCTCCTCAAACTGCTGGCGGGCCGCTTCAATCAACGGTGCCGCGAGCGATTCGGTGAGGTGGATTTCGGTCTTGCAGGTTGGGCACGTGATGGTGGTGTCAGTCATGTTCAACTTCCTCTCTGTTACGACGGGTTGCGGATTTTGAAACGGAGTCGGCAGCAAGCTTCACTAGCGCCTCATGAAGCGGGCTCCAGAAATTTTCCCAGTCGGCCAGACGGTCCTGCCTTATGCCGTCCTCATTGAAGTACAAACCGAAAGCTCTCTGGCTAGCAGCTACGGGATGGAGCAGGATGAGGACGAAACTCTCGTCCCGGGTCAGCGGGTTCCGCTCCATGCAGGGAAACTCATACATAAGAGCGTTGGGCATGTCGGCGTACACCGGATTGGTGTAGCCGATGATGACGCCGGTCCGCAGGGAGCGCTCCACCCACCATTGCTTGGTTGCGGTGGAGATGGTGAGCAAGAGGGCACGCAACGTCTGAATGCTGAGGAAATAGCCTACGTCGACCTCGCATTTCCGGCTGAGCATCTGTGACTCCCACATGCAAACTACACGGTAGGGTCG
>Ga0302270_10000194_pt1 | contig 64921 bp, 87 predicted proteins | sample III_Bog_E2_3_FD_198773 | JGI IMG/M metagenome (GOLD analysis project Ga0302270, IMG submission 198773) | Peat permafrost microbial communities from Stordalen Mire near Abisko, Sweden - III_Bog_E2_3 | ecosystem: Environmental > Terrestrial > Soil > Wetlands > Peat | place: Sweden: Abisko... | reverse complement strand
TACTACCACCGACTTCCCCGTCTGGAAAAAGGTTAGCTTGATACGGGTTCCAAACGGGAGTGTCTTGTGGGCTGCTGTCAACAAGGACGGGTCGTAACGCTCCCCCGATGCTGTCCGCTTCCCATTGAACTTCTTGCCGTACCAACTCGCTGTCATCAGCAACGGCTGCTTCGAGTTCGAGTTGTAGCTTTGCAAGTGCTCGCCATGCGACCTTCGTACTGTGCCGAACCCCGTCGGTGTCCACAGTACCGCTATCAAGAAGATGGCGGAGAATAGTATCCTCTTGATCGGTAGACTTCTCCCTCGCCCAGTGGAGGGGTTGTCCTGGATTGTGCTGTAAATTGCCAATGTAGGATAACCTCGCAACTTCCACCAAAGCATCCGGGAAGTATTCGAATAACCCAGACCAGAGAGGAATAGTCTTCCGCTCTTTGGCCTCGGTCGGTAGATGTGCCATTATTCCATCTCCTGAATCTTCGCCGTGAACTCTCCGAAGTCCTTCACCCGAGTCCAGTGACTAGGGATTTCATAGTCGGCATTGTGTGATTGATTCATCAGGAAGATTTTAGTCTTGCCCTCTGTGGCCTTGTCGATGTCGATTAGATTCTCGATCTTGTCGTCTACGAAGGCGTCTAGCTTGAGGGCGGCGGATATTGGTCCCTTGTCACGTTCAACCAGCACAGTCGGGAACTGAACCCCAAGCTCGCTGATATGTAGCTGAGTCTGCTTCTGTACAGAGAAGCCCGCAGTCGGAATGCGGGCGGTGATGAAGTAAACATCATGTTCCTCTACTAGCCAAGGTAGATTCTCTGAAACGAATGGAAGCGTGACGCAGTTGTAAAAGAACCAGTTGTCGGTTTCTTTGATGTGGTCCCAGACCTTCTCAATGTCGGCCCGCGTGATCTTCCAATTCTTGAAAGACCAACTGCCAGGTGGCAATGGGAAGCGCCGCCCGAGGACGATCTCCGCTTCTTGGCGGAAGGCAGAGATGAAGTCCACGAGTACGTCGTCCACATCGACTCCGATTCTAAGTCTTCGCGCCATACACCGTACCACCAAACGAAAATTTCCCGTTACTGACGATTACAGGATACACGTTGAAGTTGCTGTTCTTCTTCTCCGGTTCTTGCAATTCCACAATAGTGAATCCATTCACCCAAGCGGTTGGCCTATTCTGTAGGTAACTCGGGTTGGTGCTACAGGCCGCTGGAGAACTCCAAGCGATCCATTTGTCCCTCGCGCTATGCGGTAGGACCTTGGTGTAGCTCTGCGCTGTATGGAGATGACCATACAGAACCGATGTACAGAAGGATTCCACTGCTCGCTTCGAGTGGTACACAGAGGCTTGGTTGCCAATGCCAGTCAGACCTTCGCCGTGAACTGCGATCAACTTACCAAGCTGTTTCACTTCACCGAGTTTGAGGACTTCCCAGCCACGATCCTCTAGGCCGAGAAGCAGTGGCCGTTCGATGGTGCCCTGAAGTTCTGGCTGTTTCTCGATAAGCTGGGTTTCCCAAGCATCGTGATTGCCTGTGATCCACACTCTTTCTGCGGCATCGGGAAGCAGCGCTTCGATGGGAGATAGGACATTCACGTTGAACCCCAAGGTGTTAGCCTTGTAGGAACCAGTAGGCCGGAACAACGGCTTCCCTGCGGACCAGTGTCCAATCTCCTCGTTGTCAAGCTGATCTCCACCGAACAGGAAGCCAGCGATCTTACCTGAATTCCGTCCGACGAAATCCAAGATTGCATCCCAAGTCGGTTTGTGAATCTTGGGATAATGGATGTCGTAGACGGCAACCCATATATTACGAGGCATTTAGTATCCTTTGATTAGTGAGGAAAGGGTAATGTTGGTTGCGCATTGGCTTTAAGTGCGGCTTTGGAATCGGCGGACAGAACGTACCGCTTGTTTGCAGCATCTTCGCGGAGGTCTTGGACGAAGCTCTCGAACTCCACAGTACGCTTGGCTTGCTCGAAGCGAGTCTCAAGCTGTTCCAGTGGGAACTCTTCCTCGCGGTATTCGATTCCATTTTGTGTGACCACAGGACGAGTGATGATAGCGTACTCTCGAATCTCAACAGTCGCTTCGGTGAGAGGAAATGCCTTTGTAGTGAAGCCCTTCACAAAGACCGGCTCTCCGGTTGTGATGATCTGGGCGAGGCCCTTCTTTACCGTGTATTTTGCTTTACTCAATATCTAACTCCCGTTGAGGAGCGAACTCCTCAAAGTATTTTTGTTCCGCTACTATACGAGCACTCTTAGCTTCATCGAAGGATGCGTAATAGCCGAGGTTAATCTTCTTCTGATTGTACATAAGAGTCGCTTTCCAGGGTTTCTTCAGATGCTTACGTAATTCCAGACCAGGAAAGCCAAGAGTATTATTCCTATTCAAGCCCTCCCGATTCCGACTATTCTGCGCAATTGAGGCTTTGCGCAGGTTAGAACGGGTGTTATTCAGCGTGTCATGATCCACGTGATCGACTTGGAATCCATCTTTAGGAGAACAACCGGCGACAACCCGATGAAGAGCGTAGCATTCCCGCTGACCAGTTAAAGGGGACTTGATATAAGTGATCGCGTAAGGATGATTTCGCTTGAATGTAACGAGCCAACGATACGCAAGTAACCAAATATAATCATCGTCAACGTTAGTAAGGAGGTGGCTATTAGCTAAAGGAATCGTAATCACTGGCAATCCCCCCACGAATCACCGATCTCAACTGCGACCGGCAGACTTAGACCCTTTAGTTCTGGCCACGGCTGGGTCATAACCGTCCGGAGTGTACCCACAACAGCAGCTACCACTTCCGGTTTGCAGTCCACCACAAGTTCGTCGTGGACCTGAATGAACAGGATTGCACCTTCAGGCAGCGGCTGGAGCACAGGGCAAACCTTACGCGCCCACTCTTCCGGCCATCCAATGCGCTCGTACATCATCCCAATCATGGCGCGGAAGATAACGTCTGCCGCTGTTGACTGGGGATAGAAGCTGACGGCTTCTGGACCTGAACCGCTGGTCCATATCCATAGCTTCCGATGGAACGGATTCTCAACCCGCCCAGTTCTGTTAGCCTCGCCCATCACTCGATTCTGCCAAGTAATAGTGTCAGCGATCTCAGCCTTCCACGCAGCCTGAACCTTCTTGACTGTGTTGAAGTCCATATCGAACTGTTCGGAAATCTTACGTGCACCCATCACTCGGTCAGAACCGTGGACGATGATCTTGCAGATCGCGTAAGGCGAATCCTTGTCGTGCGACTTCTCGACCTGATCGTAAGGGATGTCGAAGAACTTCGACACCAGATACTTGTGCTCGGAGAACTTGGGGTCCTCTAAGCGAATTGCCCGAGCCTTGTCATTGGCCAAGAAGCAGGTGAGACGGTTCTCGATTCCAGAGAAGTCAGCCGCTACGATCTTCCCGCCAGGAAAGCGAGAGACGTACATGTACCGGACTTTGCCCGGCTGATTCTGGATGTTCGGTCCCGAAGAACTGAGACGACCAGCAGCGGTTCCGTGGACATTGAAGGATGGGTGGAGTTCGTCCTTACCCTCTAGGTCTTCCTTAGCAAAGCCTGAAAGTAGCGTAGCGAACTTACTCATCTCTTTCAACAGCTTCAGAACTGGATGCTTAGTCTTGTGGTACAGCTTGTCCAAGGCACCCTTGTCTGTCGTCGGTTCTTTAGTCTTGATGTGACGCTGAACGGGTAGTCCGAGAGTCTCGTAAAGGTACTTCTTCTTCACGTCCGAACTACGCCAAGGAGTGATTTTCTCCTGATACTCTTGGTAGACAAACTTGACGGGCTTGCCCTTGTCATTCACCGTGCCCGGTGGTGCAGGCAAACGCTTGCGCCGGGTAACGTAGAAAGCCTTGAGTTCATCGGGGAGTTGCTTCTCAAGCTCCTCAATCTGCTTCAGATAGTCAAGCCGAAGTTCCTTGAGGCGATTCCCGTTCATGGTTACGCCAGCGTCAGTCATGCTCTTGCAGATCAACGCTAACGGCCAAGAGATATATGTGTACACATCTAATAGATGTGCTTGCTCAAGTAGTTCCTTGAGCGGTTGGAAACAACGAAAGGTGACATCGGTATCACGCGCGTTGTAAATCTCGAAGATCGCCTTGTCAGCTTTCCACGCGCCTTTGTTAGTGAACTGCTTACCGATGAACTCCAAGTCATGCGGGAACTGGGGGAAGCGTAGGTGGTGCATCAACATGGTGTCCCAGACCTTGCATTCCTTCGGCCCGCGAATCGTAATACCCTGCCGCTTCAGAATCGGGAGATCGAACTGCAAGCAGTTCTGACCGATTACTTCTGTCGCAGAATGGAATATACGCCGCAACTCAGTAATATACTCGCCGGTAAAAGGGACAACCAAGGAGTGATACGGAGTTGCTGACAAACCGACCATGCTAACATCGTCGTGATTCCAGCGATTGCATTCAAGATCAAAAGCAAACTTCGTTGCTCTAAACGCCTTAACTTGTTCCAGCGTTGGATAGATGTCATAGTGCTCTGGCTCAACCTCCAGCGTCTTTCGCAAATCATTAATCACGACCGGAATCATATCCTGCTCACGCGCGATATGCAACGGATGGAAAGTCGGAATAGCAATCGGAGTGGGGCCAAGGGATTCGACGGGCAGCAACGACCCCCGCCATGTTGAAACCCCACCCGATTTTTTAAGAAGGAATTTAAGAGGCTTATCCCCAAAAGTATCTATACGTTCCCAGGGACGGCTCTTCAAGAAAGGTTCTACATGATGCTCTATACAATGGGCCACGGCCTTAAAAGCATCACTGTCTGTAATATAAGTTCTAGACTCTTTATCAGTTGGAAATTGATGCTCGGGTACTGGAATAGAACTCTTATGGTGGCATTGAATCACATGACAAGCTGAATTATCAGCTTCTTTTAATCCCGCTTTTCCATAAAAGACTTTAAGCCAACGCCCCGAACCACCGGAAAAACACTGTCCGCTTTCGGCATCTGCTTGTCCGGGAGCTTCTCCAATTTCCAGTCGAAGATTATTTCCCTCACGCGGAGGAATAAAGACCCGCTCTGGATACTGAGACCGCAGAGGGCAGCCTTCGCACCCTGATACTTCACTTACTGTTCTAAGCGTTCCTGAACTAATTGTTTCAAGTCCTCCCAGGCTACGGGAGTGTAGTCAACAACTTCCACACTCACATTCACATACTGCTTTCCGAAGTGGTCAGGTCCGACATTGTTGTGGACATGCCCATGCACATTGGCTATCGCTTTACCTAGACTCAGAGGATGAATCGGGATGTGGGATAGCAGCAACTTGTCAAGCAGCCGGGTAGAGTAGATGTCCTCGAAGTACGGCTGATACAGCCGCATGTTCGGGTAGTCGTGGTTGCCAAGGATCAACCGCTTGCGCCCCTGCAACCGGCCAAGCAGTGTCCAGTCATCGCCCTTAACGATCAGATCGCCAAGGTGGTATATCTTGTCTTCGGGCCTAACAACTGAGTTCCAGCGTTCGATCATGTGTTCGTTCATCTGATCGACATCCTCGAACACACGGAGCGACTGCCCTTCTACATTCTTGAAGTTCAAGATGTTCTTGTGCCCGAAGTGTGTATCGCTGATAACGAAGATGTTAGCCATTGTAGAACCTGAGTCCTGACTTGTCCAGTGGAATCAGTTCGCCGTCCTCAACCATCTCTTGCACGAGGTCGCGCACTTCCACGTAAGGATAGTCAGGATGCCTACGCAGAAAGGGAGCGAGAAGGAACTGTCCTTCAGGGTCGATACTGAACTTTATCTCTGATCGAAGCGGCATCAATCCTCCGAATGTTGGGAGGGGTTTTAAGCCTGGTGTACCTGGCTAATGTAGTTCAGTCCAGCGCACACACCAGGCCGTAACCCCTCCAAGGGATTAGAGCTTAACGGTCAGCTTGCCGAGTTCGGTCTTGACGGCAGCGAGGACGTTGTCCTCAGTCTGCTTCAGGAGTAGCTCGATCTTTGCCAGAAGACGTGCGCCGAAAATCTCGTCAAGCACGACGCCAGCAGCGAACACTCCGACGTATCCTAGAAATGTACCCATGTCTATACCTCAACAACAGTTGGCTCATGCACCGGATGGTATCCATCGTTCAGCATGGCTGCGTTAACAAACTTCGTGCCGTTGGCCTCTGCCTGTCCATGCCCAATGTGGACATGACCAAAGACGTGCAGTTTGGGTTTAATCATTTGGACGTAGTTCGCAAGAATTGGATCGCCATACCCACTATCGAGAACGTGCTTCGGTGGACCGTGTGTGACAAGGATGTCACAGTTGGGAGCATAGCGCCAGTGCCGACTGGTGGTTCCGTCTAGCATGTAGGCTCTCGCGCCTGCACGATAGAGGGGATTGAAGGGAAGGGCAGACGACCCGAACACTGTCAGCTTGCGGTCTTCTACCTCGATCTCTGTCTTGGACCCGCACAGATAAATCAGCGGGGTACGATCCTTGTACGGCTTGAACTGTTCATCGAATAGGATCGGCAATTCCGCTAAAGCGTTGTCGTGGTTCCCACCGATGACGATCTTGTACTTGTGCGGAAACTTCCGCAGCCAAGCTAAGGCGGACTGAATCTCGTGGACTTCTCCACAGAGGCTTAGATCGCCCGCATGGATAAGAATTTCGCCATCAGGCAAATCGGACGGTTGGTTAATCCCGTGAGTATCAGATAGACATACTACTCGCATCTTTCCTCACTTCTTGGGAGCTTTCTTCGGGAGCTTCTTGCCCTCGGAAGCGGCGTCCCATTCTTTCACCGAGACGCCCTGCTTCTCAAGTTCCTTCTTGTGCGTGTGGAAATAGGCTGCTTGCGCCTGACTCTTGTACGGCATTAGGCAGCCACAGGAACCGGCTTGACCTTGAACACCGCCAACTCAGCCTTGGTGTTGGTCTCGCCCTCGTTGTTCGTGTACGTGCGGTGCTTGATGTCCGAGATGAACTTGCCACCGGTCACACTGTTGAGGTACTCAACTGGGTCCTGCCCAGTCTCAATCGCCGTTCCCGTGTTCTTCGATAGAGCGATTTCAAGGCGTTTGAACGCGCCGACCATTGCAGGAACCTTCTCAGGATCGCCATAAGAGAAATAAACGACCCTTCCAGCAAACTCACCCTCGTCGATCTTCGCGCCGACTTCAATCTTGTTCGGGTTCCACTGCGAATACTTCGCGCCGGATAGCAGGGCAAACACGTACTTGCCCTCCGGAATCAGTTCCATGTCCGCGCTTACACCCTGTAGATCAATCTCATTCCAACTCATACTTTGCTTTTCCCTTTAGTGTTTTAGAAATTGCAAAGACCCCAACAGACGCCTCTGCAAACTTGTGGCTCCCTCCCCACGACTCGAACGTGGATTCGCGGCTCCAAAGACCGCTGTCCTACCATTAGACGAAAAGGGAATGGTCTGGATGGAGTGATTTGAACACTCGTGGTCTCGCTCCCAAAGCGAGTGCGTGACCGGGCTACGCTACGTCCAGTTATAAAAAGTATACAGCCGCCGGGCTATGCGCCGGTTTCTCGTGCAAGAGCGAACGATTTGCTGCGACCAATTGCACTTGGTTCCGCTATTGTCGTTCCTATTAACGTCGTATATAACGGCTGTAATGTGGTGTTCAGGGCGGGACTTGCACCCGCACGGGATAAAACCCACGGCATTCTAAGTGCCGCTCGGCTGCTGATTACGACACCTGAACTACGGAAAATTTAGGTAGGCGAATTCGCCAAAATACTCTTTTGCTGCGGAATCATAGGCTCTAGCTGCTTCTTCTCTGGTACTAAAGTAACCCAGATGCTTATGATGCCCGTTCTGTGTCATTCCAGCAACCCATTTCTTACCCGAAGCATACCAGGATACTCCCTTGTAACCAGACTTATTATCCCGTCGAGGACCGGTATTACCTTGATTCTGTTTAAGAGTTGCTTTACGTAAGTTGCTCCGTTGGTTGTTCAAGGTATCCTTGTAATCTATATGATCGACGATACCTTCGTCGGGATTAATTCCTAGAACTTCACGGTGCATATAAACCGTAATATTCTTCCTACCCGGCTCAGTTACTTTTTGCTTGTACACGGCATAAGGCGCTCCAGTAGACGGGTTAAATTTTACATACCAAGAACGTTTGCTCAAACGTTCGTAGTCCTCGTCATCCACCCTAGCAACGTATCCGCGAGTAAGAGGTATTGTTTTCATTTCAGAAAAGGGGGTCTGTGGTGGTGATTCGCTGTTGGGGCAAGTGGCACCAGGCACCATGTCGCAAACCCCTCAGCAAGCGTTGCATGGATTTATTAACCACTCTATAACCAAAAGCTTACAATCACCAGGCCACAAACCCCTCAATCCACTCGCCCGGATCAGTTTACATCACTGCAAACCCGCAGACAAGTGGAATGGTTTATTTCCCTTTGACACTATATTAGACGCTAGAAACGTGAATTTTACCCACTTTTTCGGAAATTATTTTCTTCTTGAGGTAAGAAAATATGGAGCCGTCGGCCCGACTTGAACGGGTAACCGTCTGATTACAGATCAGATGCTCTACCATTGAGCTACGACGGCTTTACCATAATCCATTAAAAGCGCCCGCCGCTGCGAGACGTTTCATGATCTTATCGAATCTACGGGAATGCCTACCGCTTCCTTGAACTCGGTTAAGCCGGTCTTCGATATGGGCCATCTCGTGTAGCAATGTCATGGTTCCTACCTGCGCCCACTTGCCTTTGAAGTCATCAGATAGTTCAATGAGCCGCTTGAGATGCCAGACTCGACCCCAGACCTTCGGAAGCGTGACGAATCGGACTCGATACTTGGGAAGTCGTCCCCCAAAGTACCGTCGATTCGCTATATTGAATCGTGTGTTTGGATACCAACGCATAGATTAACTCGCTTGCTCCATGTCACCATGCTTGTCGTGGACCCACTTCTCTATCGCAGCGAATCGCTTTCCACGCATCCAGCCGAATATCGGAGCCGCTTGAATTACGACTCCCTCATCGTTCACAAAGATGCCAGCACAAGCGTAAGACAAATCGATCCACCACAAGATCATAGCCAGTCCTTCTCGGTTGTCTTCGGGTAGATCATACTTACAACCTTGAGGAAGTTGCAGTCCTTACCCGTAAGGACGACGTTCTTCAAGTCCTTATTTGCTCGGCAGTCCATGAACGTCAGAGAGAACTGGTCAACGCCATCCTTCTTGATGTCCCGGTCGGCCCGGAGTTCCACCTGAACGTCGAAGCCAATATCCCCGAAGCCCGACCGCTCAAAGCGATTCGTCTTTTGGTCGTTCACGTACTCAGGTTTCACCTTATGAGACAACACGACATTCTTCCCGCATGTAAGCAGAAGCTGTAGCAACTGGCGGAACTCCGCGTTGACCGCCGCGTACTGGATAGGCATGACCTGAGTCAGCTTGCCCAATCGGGCGACACGCAGCAAGTCCCATAGCTCGCTACCCGTGTCAATGAAGATGCTTGGGATTGAAGGGTCTTTGATAGCTTCGCGCAGAGAGAGAATAGCTTTCTTCCACTGCTCGGCAGCCGCTCCTGCCAGAAGAGTAAAGGGTTCTCCTGGGAGCTTCTCGGTGTAGGGAATCTGTATGTCCTGAACGTACAGTGACTTACCGGCTTCTACATGCTTCTCGTAGACGCCAACCAGCCCCCAGTTCAGATTCAAGATAAAAATATCACCGGGCATCGACAGGCCGAACTCTGTCTTGCCACACTTCTGTTGCCCTTCGATAGACATCAGGATACCCTTCGGCTTGGTATCCTTTACCAACAGGTCTTTCAACACCAACTAATCGTCCTCCTCAACCTCGGCAGACTCATCGTCAGCAACTGCGACAGCCCCAACGACATCTACAAAGGCGTCCGAGCTATATTCGTCGATGCAATCCTGAGTTGCATTCTCCTCAGCTTCTTCCAGAGAGCGTGCAACTGTGCTATACTGCTTGACCACTTCTGCGGTGATCTCGACCAACCAATTCTTCAGTTCAGCCATTCCTTCTTTACCTCAGCCTCGCGTCTATAGATATTCACGGCACTTTCGAACGCTCGATAGTCCCTCTCAATAGTTTCCTCTGGGAGGAGACGAGGCTCAACGATTCCGGTTTCTTTGTCAATACGAACAAGCCAGCGATGCGGAATCTTCTCACCGAACTCGTTCTCTAGCGCCCGCAGGTATGCAGCAGTCTGATAGGCGTAAGTAGAATGTAGAGACTTGCTAGTCTTCCAGTCTGGCACGGCCAGCACTCCATTGATACGTGCGTACCAATCGCAAATACCAGCAACGCCAAGTTCCGGAATGTAGATTTGATGTTCAATTGCGATACTCTCCCACTTAACGGATTTGACCCACTGGAGAGCTGCCTCAGCAGAACGCCGAGCGTGTGGATCGGTAGGCCAGTCGGGGTCTTCGCCTTTGAGATAGCGTTCAACCCAATCGTGAGCGGTCGTACCGATTGATGCAGCTTCGTCGCGTGCAGCCTTCCATGCTGTCTTAGCTCCCATCAGAACGAACTCTGTGTCCTGTGGGTCTATGAAGCAAGGTTCCTCTGGCGAGGATGATTGCGGAAGGTTCGCCCGCGCGTAATCGACGGCACAATTAACGGCCCACTGCGTAATCGCGTCCCCTTTGGAGATCGCACCGAGTGCGGTCGTTACACCAAGCAGGCGTTTGCCATCGTAATAATGCCCGTGATTATTGGGATTGAATGTTAGAAGGGTTCTATCGTAGTTCAAAGAAGCTTCCTTTTGAATTATGCGGATGGCTCAACGATTTTATATCTTTGTATACAACTCGTGGGAATAATGAGAGGGCTAATCACACCGCCCGAATCTGAGCGGCCAGATGTTATGGCAATAGCATCATCGTCTACGGAGACGACAAAGCCAACGGACTCAATCACTTTGGGCTGGGCTACGAGATCGTCGTAAACCCAGCCGTGAAGATTGGCGGAATCGAACCAGACAAGATAGATAGTCTGGCCCTTCTCGGCTTGAATTGTTGTCACTCTTCACCTATATTAGACGCAAGAGAGTGGACTTTTACCCACTTTACGCCAAAAAATTCCAAACTATTCCTGCTCGTTCGTCCATCCCTCCGGGCCACAAGGCTGAAACAGTAGGCCATCGTACAGAACAAGAGAGCCGGGTCGGTCTGCGCCGCCCTCTGCTACTCGAACTCTCAGGATATTGCGCACCCGCTCGTTGATGATCTGGCCTTGGGGAACACGCCAAACATATCGTGTGCCCTGCACTCCAGTGCGGATGGTGTTACAGCGGATATGCGGGTCCCACTGACGACCAGACCGACCCCAGATAGTGACGTGAGAACCACGATCACCCGTAGGGAAGGGCTGCCAAGAACCCGCCTGAAGCGGTGTCCCTCTATCACGAACAGCTTGCCGCAATTCGGCCCGCTCTTCCGTAGTCGGAACTCGTGTTGGATTGTTCGTGAAGGACATGTACAGTCCCTCAATCTCGAAGACAGTTGGAGACATTACTGTTGGTGTCTCCCGCTCCGCTCTAGCCGCATCCTCGCGGGCCTTCTCCTCCTTCCAATGAGGGTCTTCCTTCACCGGTTGTACTTTCCACACGTTCCGCAAGTCGCGGTCCGGCTTCACACTGAGCTTCTTCCCCAGCATACCGGCTCCGAGAATCCAGTCCACGTCGTCATCCTTGTGACGGAATCTCTCGAAGAACGCTTGCAACTTCTTGGAGGACGGCTCTAACGCCGAACCGAGAACGGCTCTGGGCGCTTCGGGGTCCACCATAATCAGCTTGGTGCCGATCAAGCACAGCTTCGTCACCCGCTGAGAGAACAACCACGAAGGCATAGTCCGATACTCGAAGTGACCATGCTCCGTGCGAATGTCGCCATAGTGTCCATACGTGCTACGCCGACGCTCAACGCACTCTGTCTGAGGCAGAATGTCCAGCCCCTCCAGATGCTGCGTGAACAAATCCAATGCGTCACGTTGTGCCTTCGTACAAGAAGGCCGGTCCACATGAACGTGACCGCCAAGCGTGATAGTCCGCTCAGGTGCATGAATCCACGCACCAGCCCGCCACTTCCCAGTCGGGGTGACGGTTGCAAAATCATTGAAGGAAACCTTGAGGTTCTGAATCAACTTGCGAACAGAGAACTCCGGCTTCGGGTGCGGCTCGATAACCCAGTTGCTGTGGTCCAGGCCCCACGGAACATTCATCTCCGGTCGGCCCGTGAACTGCTTGATGTGACCTTCCTCAACCACGATGAACTCCGGGTCAGCACCCAGAAGGAAGTCATTTAACAAAGGCATGACGTAGCGTCCTCGTAATCCGCTCCCATTTACGCGAGAGTGTCTGTTGAGGAATCCCCAAAGTCTCAGATGCTTCCTGTTGGGTCTTCCCCTGCAAAGCAAGCTCCTCGAAAATCTCGTAGTCTTCCGTACTTAGAAGCTGCTCTACTGTCAGCAGAACATCCATAAGCTCGGGACTGGAGTCCCCCGGAAGATCAAACCCCGGAACATCCAGAGAGACTTCTTTTCTCCGGCGCTCCAAACGGCGCTGATCGTACATGACCCCCATCATAATACGATGCACCCATGTAGTGAACAGGCTCTCCCCCCGGAACGTCTCCAGGTTCATCATCACCTTGTCCACCGCCTCCGTCAGCAAGTCCGGGTCCGACTTGCGAAGGATAACGTACATTACAGCCTGAGCGTGCTGCTCCAGAATGGTTCGCAACTCGTGCTCGATGGTCTCTTGAATGGGACCGCCGTCAGCCTTCTTGAGCCACTGGTCGTATAGATAGTTCTCAAGGTCGCGCCGGATGTCCTTAGAGTCCAGACCAGGATCGTCCGTAAGCACCGCCGACAGATTCGTAACATTCATCACAGACTCCCTCGACCCGGTGACTTGAGCACACGGGTAAGCCGCAGATGTCGCAGGCTTTAACAAACTTGTCAGACTGGCAACGAGCGCAAGATTCCTTGTCTACCGCAACGAGCACAGGACCATTGTTGATCCACTTCTCGAAGCACTGAAGGCAAGTCCACACGGGGTCACGAGCCACGTAGTTGTTGTTGTAGATCGTGTAGTATGGAACCGGCTTCACGGTCCCATGCTCGGAGCAGATAATCAGGTGCTCCTCTCTCCCTTGCGAATAGCGAGTAACCTCACCGTTCGCCTTGCAAAAGTGCGCGATGCGGAATGGCATTTATCGGCCCTCCGTGGGAGGGGTTTTACGCCTGGTGTTGCCGTTCACCCACCGCACAGCATCCCGGTATTCCCGGTCAGCCATCGGGTTCTGAATCCGCAACTCCCGTAGATTTCCCGCCCCGTCACCAATGCTCTTTCGCATGGTCTGATACAGGAAGACGATGCGCTTCCGCCATCCACCTTCCGGCATCTTCAGGTTGCGCAGGGTGATACCGAAGTGGCCCTGCTTCTGGTAATACTCGTAGGACGAAACCAGCTTGTAAAAGGCGGCTGGTCCTATGAAGATCGCTGTCCCCGTACTCAGGACGAAGTGCCGCTTGATACCCATGAACTCCTCCGATTGTTTCAGGGCCTGGTAACTAGAAGACCCACTAGATCAGCGACTGCCACGCCTCAGCGGACAGATACGCCTTTACACCAGGCCCCAAACCCCTCGATCAGAACGTCACTGCACTAATTAGCACAGCGGATGCCAGCCAGTACAGACTGTGCCGGATGTCCCCGGCGAATCCGTAGCGGAGTGAAGCCGCCGCGCTCAGGGCTATCATGCAGCACGGAAAGAACTTATCGCTCAGAAGTAACATTCGTGTCCTCACTCCCACTTCTTTCAATCGAGACAACAGGAGAGGTACTGATGAGCCGGTAGGTTGCGCCCTCGATATACGGAGGCGCTGTGATGTTAACACGGCATCCCACTTCGATCTCGCTGACATAGATGAAAGGCCCGCTGGTAGACCGAAGGTCGAAGGTTCCGTCGTTGTCGTGTCCGGCTTCCAGTTGGGTCCAAGTCTTGTTGTCATAGTCGATCTCGTAGGTGCTCTCGTGCTCAGTCTTGAAGACAGTCTTCATGCTTCCCTCACGGGGCAGCCGTTCGCAATCCAGCGGACGACTCGATTGGTGAGCTTCACGATACAACTGCGATGCTCGTCAGACACACCGGGAGCGGAGTTGACTTCCAGTACAGTCGCGTGAACGTCCGTATGCTGTTCATCTTCCCACTTGCCCAGCACATCAACCGCGCCGAAGTCCAAGCCAAGTGCAGCCACGGCCCGCTTGGATACGTCTCGTACACTCTCGGGGATGTCATCCGTACCGAGTGCATGGAACGTCCAACCGTTCGCGCGGTTCCTTCCAAACTTGGTGTTGTTCTCCGGCTCCGTTAGCCGCTTCTCGTACACCGCGAGTACCCTTTTGCGATACACCCAGACCCGGTACTCCGTGTCGGAATCGACGATGGGAGTGAAGAACTCGCGGCCCTTTGCCACAGCCAGTGCAACCTGTCGGGCATTCTTGCAGACGCGGATGTCCTTCCCCTTGGCGTGCTTGATCTTGCGACCGACCACCGGAAGTGATGCCACGATGCGGTCAGTCTCGTTGGCTGGGATGATGATGAGAGACTCTTCATTCCCAGCAAATTCACGGAACAAGGCAACGCCCTGCTCCATCTTGTTCCTGGAAGTGCAGCGAGCATTCAATGCAGGCTGCGGACCGGTGTAGCCAACGCCGTAGCAAACCACAGCGTTGGGTTCAGGAATGTTCTCGGCTTGCAACTTCTCACGGACAAGACGTTCAAGCATCTGGCCCGTAACCCGAGCGGCCTTCGCAACACGGAATTCCATTACGCCCCCAGTGATCCACCGCAGTCAGCACAGGTAAGCGACTTCCACGGGAGACCCTTCTCGTTCTGGTTACCCTTGCCACAAGCAGGACATTTCACCACCGCACCCTTGAGTGCCAGATCGGGTGTGGCGGTTTGGGTAGGGTTCAGCCGCACAGCAGCCGGACCTATCACGGTGCTCGTGGTGGTCGTGGCGGTTGTCGTTGTGGTAGCCTTCGCTCGCTTTGCATCCCGCTTGGCGGTCCGCATCTTCGAGTGGTAGCTCTCGCGTCCCTTGCTGTAGTCCGGCTGCCGGTAGTACGTGCAGGTGCTGAACTTCGAGTGGAACTCAATCTCGTTCGCGCCGAACACCCACGCGGTATCGTCAGGCAGACTGCCAACACTTACGTTGGCTTTGGTGTCTTGCACCCAGATGCCCCGGATCAACCGGAACGGCTTGCACGCCTTGATGATAGCTTGGGCCTCGGAAGCCCAATACAACTTGTCGCCGTCATCCGTGAAGCCAAAGCACAGCGGAGAACCGCTACGCGCCAGCATCAACTTGTCAGGATAGCGGGTAGAGATAGCAGCAATGGCCGCGGATCCCGCCATCTTGTTCAACTCCCGGACACCCTTCTCGTCCATGCCGTGCTCTGCGATAATAGCCCGGATGATGTCCGAGTCAGTCTCACACGAGCGTTCGTATTTGCCCTGCGTGAACAAATACGTGTGGTTGTTGATGCAGCCGTTATGCACGACCGCCGTCTCCCCATCCCACATCGGATGATTGTTCTCGTTGACTTCCGGACTTCCAACCGTATACCAACGAGTATGCAGCAACGCAGTCCGAGTGTTCTCGGTCAGGTGTTGGGTAAGGAAGTCCTCAAACTCTTTGGACTTCGTAAACTTCCACGCAGGCTCAGGAGCCTTGAAGACGTGGATTCCATCGGGGTTCTCCAGTGCAATACCGGTCGCGTGCTGCCCTCGATGCTCGATGGAGCACAGAAGGAGCACCAGTTCTTCACCGGTTATCGGAGTCGTCCCGAATCTCCGCACTCCAGCGATTCCACACATTAGTAAGTCCTCCAGGTTCGCGCTTCCGCAACCTTCTTTTTGGTCTCAAGCCACTTCGCCATCGAGTCCTTCTGCACGCTCTCCACTGTCCACAGAGGGAACAGTCCAGAGTTCACAAGAATCGCCCGGAAGCCGGAGATAGTCTGAGCCTGACACAGGGGCTTTGGTACGGTGATCGCGGTGCCGTTCTCCCGATCCATACCCTTGCTCGAAATGAAAACGTGGGGGTAGTACCGGCGCAGCAACTCTTTGTCTGAGGGGGACCAAAGGGCTGGCAACTTTCCGGTGATCTTGAACTCACCCGCGTTGTTATAGTCCCAATAGATGTCCATGTCCCGGTGCCCAACCAAGTTGTGCAGCAGGTCTCCGAAGCCGGACCGACGCCCCGGATTAACATGCAAAGGCAGCCACTTGTAGCCCGCGCTCTTTGGAATGGCTGACTGGAAGTTCGGCGGAAATGTCTGGAACGTCAACGGGATACCCATCAACAAATGGTTCCGCATCTCCGCAATCTCGTCGGGGTCCGGCTGGATGCACGCAGGCAGAATCATCTCGGCCTCGTCATTCGTCAAACCCCGGTCCCTGGGGATGCCCCAGCTAGGCGCAAAGTCCGCCTCGTAATCGAATACAAACGGAGCATCCCCACTTCTCGTAAGAAGATGGTACAAAATGTACGCATCGTCGTCCCGGCCCTTGTACAGCTTGGCCAGTCCGCGAAGCAGATTCCTTGCCGTTGCTTCCGGCGTCTTCTCTTTCCAGCTAGTCGTAATCTCCGGATCAAGGATAGCCAGCTTCGACGTACATACAGCTATAAAAGCGGTGGTAGGCGATTGAAGCCATGACGGAAGACTCCGGTACTCATACCCATGCTTCTGAATACGGAAGTCTCCGGGCAATCCATAAGGAGCATTGTGAAATTGATCTCCTCGCATCCGTCGATCCCATTCGCGCACCGGGAACAGCCCGCTGGTCTTGAGCACGCGAGCGAGTCCGTCGAGAGCGGCGACTTCTTCGGTTCTAGTAGGACGCTTCCGACCAAAATGGACATGCCCTCCCATCCCATCTCCGGCGAAGTACGCACCGGCTCTCCACAGGAAAGCACCCGCCCGAGCATTATACACTCGGTACAGCCAGCGCAACTCGGTCAGGATACTTGCCACATGCTCCACAACTGAGGGGGAGGGCCAAGGGCGAAGCTCCACAAGCCGTTCATTCTGGTCCGCGCCAGCCGCCAGTCCCACCCTGAGACCGCAGCTTGCCGCTTCAATGCGATTCCCATCGTTGTCCCGGAAGCAAAACTCCGGGTCGGAACCTACACAAAAGTGGTTGAGATACCTTCCTGTGGCAGTGAAGGTTGAGGGCGACAGCAGTGGTTCGTGAGTCATGGCCCAAGAAGCCATCGCCTGATCCCGTGATGTAACGATCTCGGGGTTCTCACCCATCAAGATAGCCCGCAAGAAAGTCTGTCTGTTCATTGGAGTTACGCTCTCCACTCAGCGTCAGGTTCGATGCCTAGTTCTTGTGCTAGATAGAAGTCCGCGTACATATTCCGCGCCCTCGCAAGTTCTTCTCTCTGATGATTGCGGGCTTCCTCTTGCTGTGCTCTCTCCACCGCGTTGCGCTGGTTGACGAATTCATTTAATCCCCAGCCGATTGCCGTGCCTACCGCACCTTCCGTGGGCATCTGCTGCACCTGAATCGGATCACCCCACGCGCCTAAAGCATTGGCGGTGAAGTAAACCTGTTGCCCTCGGGCCTCGGGAACCACCTGTTGTAAGGTCTGCGCTGGCATTGCCCCAGGCGGAGCCGGAGCGGTCTCAATGTCCATAGCTACCGGTGGAACCGTGGGTGTCGGTGGAAACATGGCCTCAACGTCCATCGGCCTCGGCATTCGTCCAGTCGGCGGGAACGGCGTAGGTACTGCCCGTTCTCTCGCTCGGCGTTGTCTCCGATTCGGCGGAGGCTGCGGAGTCACCGGAGGTAACGTCCATCGTCCTACGCACTTACGGTCGATGAACTCCGCAATCTCTACATACTCATCCTCGGTAAACCACCTACGACCCAGCCGAGCATGAACCGCATCTCGCGTCATTTTGCGAGCCTTCTCTTCCCACGCGGTGTCCTTCCAGAACCGATTCGTATACGCGGGGATTCCATCCACCACGATAGACTCGCGGTCCAACATCGCAAGGGTCCGGCCCACTCTGCCGAGATAGTCCCAGAACAACTGGGGCATCGGGAAGTACAGATCAGCAAATGTGCTGGCCTGATTCAAACCGCCGCCCCGCAACTCCCGCACAACCCCATTCTGATCGAACTCAGTGATGATGAGATTATTCACATTGCCACCGACACGGAGGAACCGGCGTCCCACCAAATCCTTCAAAGAAGGAACCGGCTTCCCCACATACTCGAAGTTCAGATTCCCACGAGTCGTCCTGATCCGCATTCTCGTAGGATAGGCTCCCGGAAAAGGACGTGGGGCAGGAGACACGCCGGAAAGCCGCTCGAATTTTTCGTAGCTCATCGCGTACCATCCTACTCAGAACCTTGGAAAAACGTCTGCACATTCTTCACAGACTTCGCAGCCCGTGCAGTGTCTTCCTTCTCTAGTTCCTCTTTGGTGATCGCCATCTCAAACTCGAAGGCGTCCGGGTTGTGACGCTCCCAAATGTACATGCAATTCTCATCGCACACTGGAACGTCGTTGTAGTCCTGATCCACCTTGATCTTATCGATAGGCTGCTCGCAGATGGCGCATAGCCCATCCTTGACCATCTTCTTTAGCGTCAAGCTAATCGCCTTGTAGCAAGCGATGTGCTCCGAACGCTTCGAGCCGGTCTCAGCAACCTCACCGCAATAGCGGCAGATCACCCGCTCCTTATCATCCACTAGGAAGAAGAAGCGACGAAGATACGGAGTGCTCTCAAATAGATTCACTCCGTCTGCAACCTTGGTATGGCAAGTCGTTGAAACGCATGAGCTAATCACACGCGAAGCATCGGCTTCCTTCTTGTCGGGGGTGACAACCTTACCTTTGTCATCCAGGATCACCCCTTCCCATTTGGGGAGTCGATGACTGGTCGGGTACACCTTCTGGTGTAGCAGCGGAATCGGTACTCTCAACGCTTTGTACGGCTCAGTCATCTCGTCTCCTAATCCTGATGGGGGCATCAACCCTCTCCGACAGAGAGCATATATCCCCCGTGGCAGTACAGGTGCTTTTTGCGTGCAAAGCGCACATTACGGAGAGCATGGGATTGGCCATTCCCACTCCTGTAGTGTAGGTACTTGGGGCACATGAGAGCGCCGCTTTCCCCTCAACTCCGTCTAAGCCCGAGAGGTCCCGAGCCTAGAATTTTTTGGTTCACTGAAGTTGTCGTCCGATTCGATGCTCCTCAGCACCGCAGTCAAACTGATTCCAGTGTCCCAAGTAGCTGCGAGTGATATTCGTCAGTAACCCGGTGTTCATCGCAGCATCTCATCAAAACTTATTGGAGGAGCCTCGCAGAAGCGTGTCCTCAAAGCTCACCCTCGGCAATCGCCCGAATGTGTAGTAGCAGCATGTTATGCAGGAGCCTATCCTTCGGTAGTTGAAAGACGCAATGCTTTCGTTAACCTACGCAGACCTCTCCTAACAGAGACTTTACTTGCCACACCCATCTTATCACCGGAGCGTAGATTCCTAACCCATTGTATAATCAATGTTTGACCCCAACAGGCACCAGTCATGAATCGCTTTGGCGTGTCGCTCTGAATACTCCTCCAATCTTATTCTGCCCAGCGTCCGTCGTAGTTCTCCCAACTTTGCCAGCCACGGCGATAGTTGGGATACGACGGTATCCCCCGCTCAGCAGTTACCTTGTCCTCGGCAGTATCCGCACGCAAATCAGTGAGACAGGACTTCTTGCCGCAGTACAGGTAAGAATCTGAAGACTTCGTTGTCACTGGCGCACCACACGCGCACTTGTGACTCGTCACGATAATTCCACGCCCCTTACACAGGGAGCAAGTTGAGAACAGCCCCGTGTGTGGGGAGAATACTCGACCATTTGCACACACGGAGCACCGTTCATATTCGTACTTTACTTCGTCGGAAGCCGCCTGCATAACGCTCTCCACGTCGCGCTCATCCCATTGGACTCACCCGACCAAGGGCCTTCCAGCACCCAGTTGCGTTCCACATCCTCGAAGTTCGGGAGCACAGCCTCGATGCCGCCCTCCACGATCATCTTGAATGCCCGCTCGCTGTTCGCATCACGAGTAACGCCGTCATTGGCGAGCAACGTGTAGAACATCGACATGTGTTTGGTCACATATTCGCGTGCTGCTTTCACGTCGCAGAAGTTCACGATGTCACGAGCCGCCTGCTCGTCGATGTCAAGGTGGCTCCGATAGCCCGCCTTGCCCACCTTCAAGCCCGACCGCACGAGGTTGAGGACCAGATGCGCCACTTCAGGAGCCGCCAGCCACGCATTCGACAGGACTCGATACTCCAATCCGTGCTTCGGCTTGCGATACTCACCGGCCCGGCCATAGAACTGCCGACGAACCGGAGTGTCCAGCGAAGCGAACATCGCCACCGCAGGAATCGCAGCAATCACATCACACGCCCGGACCATCTCAGCCGCATCCTCATCGTTCAGAGGCGCGATGCCAAAGTGAACATGCCCGCCAGCAAAGCGCAAGCGGAAGTCCCGTGCCGCCACCGGAAGCTCAGGGTTATCGCCATACGCATTCAGCGAAGGCATACAGCCCAAAGCGATGTCCTCGTCAGCCGCGCTGTTCATCGTGATGGCCGGAATGGTGAACGTGTTCTTCACCGTAAGCTGTGCCGTCCGATCAAATGCGCGAGCCGCCTTGATGACACTGTTGAGGCCATCCCGCAGATAATTGATGAGATAGCCGTGGCAATGCACCGGATGAATGTAGCATTCCGCTGCGAAGCCATCCCGATAGGAGTACGCCGTCAACCGGGAATCAATCGATCCGAACGAGGGCTTGATGTGGCTGTACTTCTTCTGCTGTTCTTCCTGCTTCGGAAGATACTTGAACGCTGGTAGCAAAGACTTATGGACCTTGCCACGAACCACGAAAATCTCGGGGTCACTGCCAGTGCAGGAGTTGATCCGCTGTGACACGGACATGATATAACGGTCCTGCGGAACTTCCGCCTGATCGTACACACGCACCTGCTGCCGGACGCTGTAACCCTTCCAGCGATAGTTCGGGTTCGCGGGATGCAGGGTGAGCGGCGAAGAAAGGTTCGCCAAGTTAAAAATCTCCCCCTGCTTCAACGTATACAGGGTGCCTACGGGTTGCCAGATTCTAAGATGGTCGCCCCAGCTTCCTCCGGGATTCGGCACATCGAATACGGCACCCTCTTCCAGTTCGGTCCAGTCAATGTTACGCGACACTGAACTATCCTCCGAGGTATTCTTCTACGGGCATCTCGTCCACGTAGGTCAACGCTTCATCCTGATACAGCAACTTCTCTGTACAGGTCGAACAATGAACAACCCCCGGCTGTGAGACACGGGGGTCGTCGAGTGGTGTTCCACATTTGGGACAAACAAGCGACACGGCCATACTACACCGCCATCGCAAGATCGTTAGCAAGCTGGCTCGCCAGAGCATACTTCGCCTGACTGAGCACCGCAGGGAGCCGCTCCGGGTCCAATCCGCCCTTCAACAGCGACTGACCGTAGTGTTCCACGAGCTTTGCCAGCAACTCTTCGATTTTCATATCGTGCTCCTTCGGCCCCATAGAGGGGTTTATAGCCTGGTGGAGTGTTGTGTCATGCCCCACAACGCTCAGGAAATCCGTCAGCGCCGCACCCCTGAAGCAACTGACGGTAAAGGAGGATCACACCAGGCTATAAACCCCTCCCTAGTTGGGAGAGGTCTCGGCTTCCACGAACTCCGGCTCAGGAACATAGTTATGGTTGGGAGTACGAAACTCTCCGCACTCGCAACATTCGCCTTCTGTATCCCAGCAGGCACAATGACGATGGCAGTCCCGAGGGGTATCAGGTTCCTCTGAGTCCAGAAGAACTCTGATCGCTTCCTCCGGATTTTCCGGAAACGGACCGTACATCTGGTAGCTCCTTGAACTTGTAGTAGAGATGCCGCTTTTCGTGCGTAATCTCTTCACAATTGCGTTCAATCCAGTCCATCGCGTGCATACTAACGATAGCAAGATCAACAAGGTACTCACAGGTCAGCACGTCGAGGGAGGTAAGGGGATGGAACAAGTTCGTATCGTCCCGGTCCTGTCTCGACACGTTGAAGAGGACATAACCCCATAAATTCGGGGTTAGGTCGATCCGTACAATAGAAGACTGAAAGTGGGCTATAGAACGACTCATGCCAGTTCTCCGAAGGCGTGTTCGTAGGCAGTGATGTAGTCAACAACGGCTTCACTCCAACCATCAATGTGATGGTAGTCGCCGTAGCAGACCCCGTTCTGGTAAGAAGCCACGTTGATGACGTAGCCCTTCTTGCCTTTACCCGGAGCGGGGACTGCCGTGTGCGACTGCTCGTCCGTGATGATGATAAGACGGTCGAAGCCTTCGGTCTTGGCAATGGTCACAGCGCGATCTGTGTTGGTCCCGCCACTGTGCCCGGAGTTCTTGATCGCATCCGCCAGAGCAAAGCCCCGACGCGGACGGATAAGACCCGCCGTCGAACCGAAGACAACCAATTGAACCTCTTCGCAGATTTCGCGCAGCAGCATGGCCAATCCTACCGCCGCATCGACACGCTGAAGTTCCGACTTCATTGAAACCGGGCAACACATACTGCCCGAGTTGTCCACGCACAGCACAGTCTTCCCCGGCAGCTTCGGATGCCCCTGCAAGCAGGAGAACATCGCAGCTTCCAGTTCCGGCTCCAGCTTCGGAGCGTACCGTGCAGCCGTGATAAAGCGAAACGGAAGGACGCGCTCAGTGTTCATCGTCTTCAGGCCGTCACGGATGGCCTCCATCGGAACACCAGCTTCCGTCATATTCCGCAAGTTGCGCAGCAGAGCCAACGCTCCGAGCTTCTTCTCCGCAAGGAGCCGCTCGAAGGTGCCCTTCTTGTCGGCACCACCCGAAAGCTGGACTTCCCATGTGTCTGGGGTTGTCAGCTTCCCGTCGATGAGCCGCTTCCAGAGCGCGTCCTGCTCGTCCCCCTTCGGTTTCGCATGGATAAGGAACAGCACATCGCGCAGTTTGATAGCGTCTCCCTGCCGGTCATACTTGGCCAGAGAGAATTCGTCGAACTTGCCAAACGCTCGCGCCAGACCCTTCTTCATCTGGTTCGGGAGCATCTTCTTGCCGCCCACCCAGAACAGGGAGATAAGCTCACCCAGTTCATCGGGACGGCCAATCGTGCGATAGATTGCATCCGAAAGGACCGCACGAGTCTCCTTCGTGTTGGCCCGTGCCAACGTAGCCAGCAGCCACAGCGGTGCATGGCGCAGCTTCATCGTGAAGCGAGCTTCGGTTGCCAGATCAGCCACGATCTTCTCCCCGTCCTTGCGCTTCAGAAGCTCCGCGACCTCGTGCATCATCCGGTCGGCAACGGAGATACCATCCTCGTAGAAGGTATCCTCGAACAACATGCACGCCATAACAGTCCGGCGCAGTTGGTGGTAGGCGTCAATTCGGTCCGCTTTCGCACCTTCATGAGTGAAGATGGGCGGCTTCGCAATAGCGATGTTCGTTCGCATAACGAGTCTCCTTGTTAATTGTTGACGTGAGAGGGGTTTACAGCCTGGTGCTTGGGAGTCGGGAATACCAAAGCCGTTCCTCGTATTCCTGCCGTCGTTTAAGACTCGCCGTAACGGACAGAGAGTCTCCCAAGTGCGAGTCACCAAGATTCCAATGACTGCCAGTTCGCGGGACCCACCAGGCTGTAAACCCCTCCTACTTCTTCGGTCTGCCCACCAGCACCAAGTTTTTGCCAGTCATACGGAGAGTGAATTGCTCTACCGTATGCGTAGGTTGGGCCAGACGCAGAAGATGTTGAATCCACGGTGTGAACGTCCTTGTGCCGTTGTACATCACAGCGTCGGGCTTCACACAGCATGGGCACACCACGAATGGAACCTTGTTCCTCGCGGCGTACATAATGATGTGGTCGGTTGCCTCGTCCGGGTGCATCCCCAAGACGAGCGAGTACCGATCCATGCAATCAAACTTGAAGTAACCCCACTTCTGTCCGGGGCGACCCTTGGACAACCGGTGCCGTTTATCAATGACGGTCACATGCCGGAAGCCGTGTTCATACAAGGCCATGCGGAGGTAGCCTTTACCACCTGCAACGTCGGCGACCTTGGCTTGTACATGCTGGGGGAACTGGGAGGCTACCAACTTAGCCATCAAATCGAAACGTCGGCGGTCTCCCATACTTCCTCCTGATTCATTGGGTGGAACAGGCGTAGCAGTAACGTAGCGCTTTGCCAATTAAGCTACAGTCCCCATTGATTTTGGGGGGACCGACAGGACTCGAACCTGCAATCTCTCTATTAACAGTAGAAGTAACTGCCACTATCACCAACCCAATCTCTTTCCGGTGGAATAAGCGCAACGGTACATTTTTTGTCCTGGGTTAGAGGACATTTTTCAGAAGTAACCGTTACTTCACCAACCGGAATCCTGTTACCTCGGCATCCCACTTCTGCTGATGGGGTGTCATGGTTGCACCAGAAGTCATGAGCGGAGAACTGGCGATGCGGCACGTTTTATCGCCCAATGATGAAGTAACCGCATCTTTCACTACCGCTCAACTCGTTACAGGGCCTCGACCAGAACGCGAACGGTCCTGCCCGTGTTGTGATTCTTGACGCGCTGGATTGTGTCCTTGGCCTGATTGGTTGCCCGTTTCAGGTTGTCCACGTTGACGGTCAACGCGCGGAAGTCGGTTCCAGGGAGCTTTTTGCCCCAGGTCTTGCCAAGGGGAGCGCCCCCGAGTGTGAAGCCTGCTGCCTTGAGGGGCAGCGCCGATGTGCGGACCAGCAATGTGAGCGCACGGTGAGTCGGGGCATTGGCGGCGGCGAGGATAAAGTCATTGTTTGCCTTCGCTTCCTTCCCTACACGAACGGCGAATTCGTCGTTCACGGTGGTTGTGAATCCGTAAGCGCCAGGTGCTTTACGTTTGCACATGGTATCTCCTTTGGGTTCAATCATTCCGAGAGAACAAACGCTGCGGTCGTTTTTCATTGCGAGTGAAGTAACCGCAACTACACTACCCAGAATCTTTATGCCGGAGAACAGGCGGAACAGTTGCCCCCAGCCGAAGCTGGGATTTTCGCCAAATGAAAGAAGTAACTGTTCCTATCACTACCGGCAAGCTCGTTATTTGCAGGTGAACTGTGTCTTACAACGGGGGCAGATCACCTGCTGTGCCTTCCCACGCGCCGAAACGGTGATGGGAGGATTGTCATTCGGTTTGTCCCGCTGGCAGGAGGGACAGTACGCCACCCAGTGATGTCCGGGCTTGATGTTCTTCGGGTTCTTCGCAGTTGCCATGATGTCTCCTTAAAGCGGTGGGTGCTTTCATCCGTTAGGAAGTGGCGAGAGTCAGCCTCAGCACCCATAATCTTCACACCCCTCTAGGGCCTTATCGCCCTAGAAGCTATTCCCCAAACAGCGAGGTCGGTTCCCGTCATTAGCGGGGCCTAGAGGGGGCAAACCTTACCAGAGGCACTTTGAGCCACAACTAAGGCCACGAAACATCCACAGTCCAAGTGACGGCACCAAAGGCTTGGTTCGGTTTGGGGACTCAAACCTTTTTGTGGGCCACATGCCAGTCGGGGCAGTAGCGACAAGCATACGCTACCATCTCCTCTTCTGGATGCAGCTTCTTGAGTGCTCGAATGTGGGCCTCAGCCGCTCCCTTGCTTCGGTGAGGATGCTTCCGAGCGCAAGAATGCTTCATATCGCGGTAGAGCAGCAGTCGGCCTACACTCATTACAGGCCCCGCTTCTTCAGCGCATCCTTCTTCTTACGCTTAAGAGCGCGATATGCTTCCTTCTCCTGCTGCGGGGTGTCGAACTGCTTCCCCGTTCTCTTGCGATCACGCTTGGCAGCGGCTTTGGTGCCGTACCGACGACGAGCAGCTTTCCCTGTTGCGGTTGCCATGTTGTCTCCTCCAAACTTGGGGTGTACGGCAGGGGTCGAACCTGCATGATCGAGTGCCACAGACTCGCGCCTTACCGGTCGGCCACGCACACTTAAAGGGTGATCTTGATCTCCGTACCCTTCGTAACTCTCTCGAATCCATGTGTGGACATGAATCCATTCTCGCCGCAACCCCGAATCGTCCCCTCTTTAAGGTTGAAAGTCACAAAAGACGTAGGGCCAGTCCGAACAATAATGGTCTCGGAGTCGTCGATGTCGGAGTGGGAGCGTACTGCTTCTCCCACTCGCAAGTCCTTCAGATGAGCCACCGGAACAGGACCGGTACTACATGTGATCTGCATGATACTCCTTTTACGAAGGATCATCGTCATTGTCCCTGTACGACGGATTGAGGAGCTTCACGATCAACGGTGTCCCGTTCTCCGTGAACTTCAGTTCCTCGTGCCGAAGTACAACGCCCTTACGGATATGCAGCGCCTTGCCGCTCACCGTCTCGTCTCCGCTACGCAGCGGAAGAATCGTGTTGAGATCATACTTGCCCTGATAAATCAGCGGCACCCAGTTCGGGAAATAGGTATGATACCCTGCATCAGTACCGTTCATGATAACGCGAAAGGTCAGCACGGTCACATGATCCTTACCGTAACTGTATCCCTTCTGGAACGGAATGACTTCACCGAACACTTGGAACTCCGTGTCCGAATCCTTGGGCCAGTTGCTCAAGTATCCAATGATGCCGGAGTTGTACGCTGCCTGCCAATACATATTACGAGCAGGCTTGATGCCCTTGGCCTTGCGGATCAGCCAGTGAATGAGGTTGCGAACCCGTGTGGTGAACTTACGGCCATACCACCACGGATCGGCCAGAATCTCCTCAATCACAAAGCCGCGCTCCGATGCGCCCTTGGACGAAACTGTGATAACGTCGTTGCGGTCACGAGCAATGCAAATCTGCGAGCCATGAATCTTCTCCGTCACCGTAACGATGTCGTCCGGCTTGAAGTAGGACTCGAAGATGCGGAACTGCTCCACATCGTGCGTATAGAATGTCTTGAACGAAGACACAGACTCACGCGGCACCCAACCAGTCGCCGCACCACGTCCACGTCCGTCGCGCTGGACTGCAAGCTCGGGGAAATACTCCGTAATCCCCAGCAGCCCCGAAATGTCCTCACCCAACTGCCATTCCCAAGCATCATGCTCGTTGAACAGGCTGTCGAGCTTGTCTCCCACCCAGTCAGAGGGCAACACAACGCCCTCGCTGAGTTCACCGCGTAGCCGAATGCTGCGTACACGGTTCGCTTCGGGTCCACCCAGATAAGATGCTCCGTTCGGACCCACATAGAGCTTGGCTAAGTCTGGCGGAAGAATGCTCCTCTTCGGCGCAAAGACGATAATCTCTCCACTCTTGTACTCGTTACGACCCACCACAACCTGATAGTCTCCGAGTTTTCCAAGAGCCAGCCGATCAGCGTTAGGGTGCGGGAATAGCTCAATCGCACTCGCAAATACCTTCCAATTACTCATGATTGAATAGCTCCAACGGAAGTTCTCCCGCCGTATTCAAGTGATTCACGACTTACTCTTTTACTAATTTGAAATTGCCCCACTCTGGAGTGTCGTTGTGAGTTGTGAGTGTCTTTTGTGATGCCCCAGTGGTGCGGTCGCGCTGATCGATGATGATGAAGAACCTATCGCTTTGCCAGATGTATTCCCACCATCCAGAAACAGTGCGTTTACCGTTAGTCCACCGGGCTTTGTGCATTCGGTCTGTTCGCGGTCTAAACATCATCTCACCAAGCCCCAACGAGTTGCACCCTCAGAAGGAGAATAGCAGATCATCCATTGTTCCTTCCGACGCGGCTTACCCACTCGACGCCCGGCAAGTACATCTTCAATCTGCCACTCAACCTTAGATCTGTTATTGAAACATGCTTACCCTGTAGTCTCCGCAGCCCACTTCGCAGACTTCGCAGCATACTTCGCAGCAGCCTCCGCAGCAGACTCCGCATACTCCGCAGCAGCCTTCGCAGCAGCCTCCGCAGCATACTCCGCATACTCCGCAGCACGCTTCGCACGCTCCGCAGTCTCCGCAGCCTCCGTAGTCTCCGCAGCCCACTTCGCAGACTTCGCAGCATACTTCGCAGCAGCCTCCGCATACTTCGCAGCATACTCCGCATACTCCGCAGCACGCTTCGCACGCTCCGCAGTCTCCGCAGCCTCCGTAGCCTCCGCAGCCCACTTCGCAGACTTCGCAGCATACTTCGCAGCATACTCCGCATACTCCGCAGCACGCTTCGCACGCTCCGCAGTCTCCGCAGCCTTCACACGCTCCGTAGTAGATTCTGCCATAATGTGCCTCCTTCAGCTACAAACTTAACGTGTGGAGCAGGCTGGTTTGCCTGCATCTTCATTCTCCCCAGCAGCCCTATCCTTATCAGATAAGGGCAACAGGATACGACCAGTCCCGCCGCAGCGAGAGCAGGTATAGACGTGACACTTCTCACGCAGATCAGCGTTCACATACCGACGCAGCAGCTTGCCCTTGCCAGAGCAAGCCAAACAAACTGTTAAGGGCATGGTGCGCCTCCGACGAGGGGTTATAAGCCTGGTGGAGCGGCTTGGTGGAGACAGACCAGCGGCTCAGTAGCGTGAAAGGAGGTCACAAAGCGCTACTCCCATACACCAGGCTTATAACCCCTCCCACCCATTCTTCAAGTAGGTTTTACACACAAAAAAGGGACCAGGCGTGAACCTGATCCCTAGGTGGTGCAATCGTCAAGCTAGTTAAAAAAACAATTTTACGAGGATGTAAATCAGGAGCCCCACGGTTATCTCGATTCCCAAACCGTTTATGCATCCTATCAGCGGGTGATTCTCATATTTGACAGGAGTCATATGTGTACCTCCCGCACCATAGGATGAAAACGACCGTCTTCGATGTAAGACAGACGGGTTATTGTACCGGGCTTGGCGGCACGATGTAGCTTGCCGATTGCACCCTCGATGCTATCCTTCGTGGCCATCAGACTGTACTTCTTGCCCGGCTCACGGCGTTCGATAGCAAACGTGGCAGCACGGGGGTACGACACCACCCGACTACCGAGAACTGCTTGGAATTGCATGAGTGTCTCCTCTCACCGGTTCCGTTTGATGTAGTCAGCAACGGCTTGTTGCATGTCGTTGCGTGCTTGCTCTTCCATCCGCTGCTTGCGTGCTTCACGCATACGCAGGTAGATGTAAAGCAGTGTGAATGCAATGAGGCCCATCCACACGTCGTCCATAGCTAGGCGGCTTTCTTGCTCTTGTCCGCCCACTGAACGTGGTGGTGAATCTCACCCTTGGTGGCAGGCTCGGAAGCCAGCGAGCCAAGGCGGAAACGAACCATGCAACCGTTGGATGCGTCACGCTTGCTAATGGGAAGCAGCGTGAGTTGTCCGGCATCGGCTGCCCGTACAACTGACTGTGCAAATGCTGTCATGTCCATGTTGTCTCCTCTCCCTCTGCGTCCACCGACGGGCTTGGGACCGTCTCGCCGCATTGCGTAGGGGATTGCTCCCCTACTTTGGTTAACCGAGGAAGTGTCCTCCCTCATGCTCTTCGTTGTGGTCACCCGTATCCACGCTGGTACTCGTGGACATGAAACGCCGCCCGTTCTCATGCAGCATGTCACGTACAACCGCTTCAGCAATGTTCACGCTATCAGCGATAACGTACTCGGTTAAAGGTGCGCCATCTCCGTTCACAACCACCTTGTACCTCACTTTCAACTCCCCGCTCACTTTGAATACTTGAGCTGTGACCGTTGATACGGGGTGAGACCGTCATCGGGTACGGCTTGTCTTGGGAACTTCTGTCCAGCCCGTCTCTTGGCTTTCTCTCGTTCCTGTAGCTCCTGAGCAACCATGTTCAGCCGGGTGACTACCCGTCTTTGCAAGTCCTCAATCTGCCGATTGTACGATGCGACCATGATCCAAGGGACAGTCTCTGTAAGCACGCCCCCATTGAGTGCTTGTTCGGCGATGGAGAGCAACTCCAAGAGTGAATCGTGTCTCTCCCGACTCATTCCCGGTGCTCCCTTGAGATCAGCCTCAACATCGGCCAATATCTGCGGGAGTGCTCGACCATCACGGGCCATATCGTTGTACGACGTAAGCGCGTTCTCCAATGCCTCACGTTCGCTATCGCCAGTACCGTGTATCGTTAGCAGGTAGAACTTGCCATCCTGCTCCTGTATAAGAGCGCCCGGAAACTGACGCCTTATCAGGGAGAGCAGGTTCGACTGCGGGAGACCCGGTATGAGATGATTAGCTGGTAAGCTGGGTTCACTCATAACTACGACTCCCTTCTCCCTATACACGGGTATGCGTAGCGTGCATGTACACGGGCACACGCGCCTGTGTGCGTATACGCATCATGCACGCATGTACAGCACACGCACACGATACGCGCATACACATACGGGATGCACACGCACACATACGGGCGATTTTCGCCAGTGTGAGCGCACACGCATACCGGATTGTTTCGTGTGTTTCGCTCATGGTTCCCCCCATTCCGCCGGTAAAAGTCCGTATTCGCCCCGTAGAGCGATTTGCAGCCCGTTCAAGCCACTACCCTAGCTTGAACCTGCCAACTATCGCACCTTGAGCCGCTACAGGCCCGTTAAACGGCATTGCACAGAACGGCCAGACTGCCAATTTTGCCGCTCTGCTCTTGCCGCAACTTTGCCCCAAACGCAGAAAAGGCCCACCCCGTGGGGTGAGCCTAGTCTGTTACCGCGTGTGTGTTACTTGCGAGCTTGCTGTGCCTTCCATTCGCTGTAGGACAGCGCGGCCAGCTTCCGTTCCGTGGCCTTCGCTTCCACCTTGGATTGCTTGGGGATGGAGGCGTTGCCGTTCAGGAACCATTCCCGCGTGGTAGCGGTAGAACCGTCCGGGTCCGTGAATGTCAGAGCCGCAAGCGGAACGCTGAAAGCAACCTGCAAACCGTTGCCCTTGCCGTTCGGCGTGACGAACGCGCCGATGCTGTGAAGTACTTCCGGAGTGAACAGGGCCGCAACCTGTTTTCCAAGGTTCGCCTGTGCCTTGCGCTGCTCGTCCGTATAGCCCACGCGTTCGCCGTCAGCTTTAAGCTGGGGCCGGTCGATAAACTGGAGTTCGTGCATGGTATCCTCGTTTCTACCCATTAGGGTTACTGGCCAGTCTCGATGAGATACTGGCAGTAGTCAAAGAGCGTTTCAAGGTAACGCTCTGTCTCCGAGCTAATTGCAGTATGACTCTGCGATAAGCTCACTAATGCGCCAAACATGCCCTTGAGCATTCTTACATCATGCGACTCTGTTGAGACATAGACTCGCATGTAAGCTAACTTGTCGGCGTCCAACGTGTCTCCTCTAGCAACTTTCCCGGCGTCCTATGCCTGTTACAGCTTTCCGTGTGTTCTGGAAGGGTGCGCCGCTTGGGGTTGCTTGCCGGTCGAGCCGATCGGCGACTTGCAAAACCCCGAAAAAATCCGGTGACCGGCGCTAAGTGGCAATTTTTTCAACGACTTACGACGAATCGGGGCGAAAATTCGGCGAAAATTTTCTTGCGAATGGCACACGCGCAGTAGCTCCACCACGTGTCAGAGTGTCAAGTAAACTTTACATACACTCTAAAAAACACTGTCTGTAGCCTATTGATTCTAAAGGTATTTACGGTGAATGCTACATTCACGCTACAGCCAACACGCGCGATATAACGCACACACACTAGCACGCTAAAAAACGCGCTATGTTATACATTCCGCGCGGTTTACGCGCACATCCCACGCGCACATCCCACGCCCGCCCGCGCGATTAAAGGCTTCCGCACGCGGGTTCAGAGTCTAACTAGGGTCCCATCTGCCAATACTGATTTTTCAAATTTAGGTTTTATTACTGTTCTATCTTATTGATTACAAAGAACATAGAGGGCAGAAGGGGGTCGGCTTTTTGACCCCCTGAAAGCCCTGTAACTGGTTTCAAATCTTTAATATGCGATTCTGCGTATAGAATTTTTAATTTTTAGAATTCTCTGGGAGGGGTTTATAGCCTGGTGTGGGTCATCTAGCCAGTTTATTTTAGTTTTTTACATTTCGGGTGGGTAAAAACCGAACTTCAGGCGTCTAATAGAGTGGAAATACAGAAAGCGGTGGTATGGCAGCGGTCAGGTATTATGATTTGAACAGTCTTCCTCCTATTTGGGGCCGAGAAGAGAAACAAGAATGGGTCATCGAAGGTTTTATACCTAAGAATGCCATTACAGTTCTTACGGGAGCTACTGGAAGCGGGAAATCCAGTGTCATGTTGGCGGCGGCAGCAGCGGTAGCCGCTGGAGAACCCTTCTTAGGACACACTACAGCGCAAACCAAGGTTTTATTTGTTGATCGAGAGAACCCATTATATGTATATTTAGAGCGATTTGCTCGTTTTGAGATTGAACCGACCGACCAAATTAACTTCTGGGGCACTTGGGACGTTGAACTAGAGCCTCAAGGACCTGATTATACTGGGATTATAAAGTATGTTGAGGAGCATCATCCTCTCATTGTCTTCGATTCGCTGGTTGCTTTCCATCCTGAGAGCGAGCAGGACGCCTCAGAGACGCGTCGGTATATGCAGTTATTTCGTAACTTGGCGTCTAAAGGGGCTTCTGTAGTAGTTATTCATCATACAGGAAAGAGTACCGAGGGCCAGAGCAAATTCTATCGGGGATCGAGCGATATTCCAGCCAATGCGGATGCGGGTTGGCTTTTGGAGCAAGAAGCGGGGGCTGGTGGAAAACGGCTTCAGAAGATGCTTTTAACCTGCTATAAATCCCGAGAGGGTGTTTTAGGCAAGTTGTACTTTGGCCTTGAAGGTACGAAATTCGTTGCTCATGAATTTTTGACAGACGATAATCCCATCTATAAAATGCTAGACGTATTCCTCGCTGACCACCCGAATAGTAACGTTAGTCAAATAGCCGCTGCTTTTCCCGATACAACTAGAGATAAACTGGATAAGGCTCTCGGCCTTGGACATTCAAAAGGCCGGTACTCCCGAGTTCGAGGACTCAACAATGCCCTAATTTACTCCCTGAGCAATACCCCAGTAGCTCAGTGAATCGGTTTTTGAGACTCTTCAGAAACCGTCGGTTTAGACCGTTTAGAATCTAGGGTTTGGGTTTTTAAGCTCTAGGCAGTATGAATACCTGAAAAGTACTATTATTTGGTTTTTGAGTATATCCTACGTGTAGGCGTTCAAAAACCGAAACCGAATCTTGGGGCGGGTTTTTATCTACCGCCCCTTGGAGAATATGATGAAGACTATTGACGACCGGCGTTTGCTTCGAGCTGTAGTTCTGGAGCACTTAGGTGGAAAATGTGTTGTTTGCGGCTGGAATGACTATCGTGCGTTACAAATAGACCACATTCTAGGCGATGGCAGTCAAGAAAGGGCAACTCCGGGGTATGACCGATTCCGATTCCTGGTTGGACTGTTAGATGATCCGCAGCTTGCTGACAAGTATCAACTCCTTTGTGCCAATCACAACTGGATAAAAAAGGTTGAAAACAACGAAATCAGGAAGCCAAGACCTCGTACCGGAGAAAAACGGCTGGATCAGATACTTACTTATGTATCTAAACACCCAAAATGTATACAACAGGACATCGGTAAGTCCTTAAAAATTCCATCTGGTGCGCTAGTTGCCTGTATGAGGGAACTGACTTCTAGGAGCCTGGTTACTTTCGAAATTGGACCCAGGAACTCCCACTTTTATACGGTTCGAACAGTACCAAAAATAAATTCCTAGAAAATGGGTAAAACAAGGTCCCTCAAGCGTCTAATATAGTGAAGGTGCAAGAGATGGCGAACAACACGATTCAAAGACAGGACTGGTACGAAAAGGCGGCAGCCGCAATCGTGCGCTCCGAGAAGACGTTGTTCCAGTTTTCGAACGAGAACAACCTGGGTCTGACCTCCACCGAGTGCCAGAACGTAGCTCGCACCAAAGAATTTCAAAGTGTCTTGCGTAGTGAACGCAACAAGTTCTATAAAGAACTATCGACAGACCCTTCTAGGAGCCGCTCTACTGCTATTGGGCAGTTGCTATTTGCGGTGCAGAAGCTCCTTGAAGGTGAGCAGTATGACAAAGCAGTGACTGCTTTGGTCGCCCTAGCTAAGCTAGAGGGTTGGACTTCGGATCAAGCTCAGTTGAACATCTTCAACGATCTGAACGCAAAAGACATCGAGGGGCTTAAGCAAAAGCTCAAAGACAAGATGAAGGTACAATAATGGGAACAGTCAAAGGCGACTTCTACGAGCGTCTTAAAGAGATTCAAGATCAGATGAACAAGCTCCCGGCCCCCGCTCACGAGCGTCATTGTCCATACTGTGAACCCTGGCGCTGCCCGCACTGCGGTCGGCCCTTCACATATCCGCAACCCGGAGTATGGATGTAAATGGCAAATGTCGATGAGGTTCTTGAGAAACTGGAAGGGTTTTCTACTGAGGATGCTCTTGTCGTCCTGGAAGCGATTAGCGCCGACCGCAGAGACCGCCATTTTAGTAGATACTGGAGTTGTGATCCGAACCCGGAATATCAGACTTTCTTTAACGGGATTGAAGAAGAGTTCTCGAAGTTTACCTCCGACATCAAAATCTACGCCATGCTCGGCGGCAACCGATCCAGCAAGACAGAACGCGGAGCTTTTCTTGCCGTAGCGTGGCTGATGGGTAAAGACTACTTTCTGAACGAACCTGCTTGGAGATACGTTAAAGACTTACCCATTCCAGAGCACGGAGTAAATGTCTGGGCCGTCGGCCTGGACTTTTCAGTTATTCAAGATGTGATCTGGCGCGAGAAACTGCGCTCCGGACATAAACATCCAGGACTGTTACCGAGGACGCCCTGTCCTCTAATAACAAGGATCAGCGACTCTTCTTTCCAAGTTGAAGTTGATGTAGAGGGCCGTAAGTCTATCCTTACTTGCAAGTCCGCCGACTCGGGACGAGAAAAGTTCCAGTCCGCTTCGGTAGACCTGGCTTGGATTGATGAAGAGATTGACGCTGAAGTCTTCGACGAGATTTATCAAAGAACATCCGACTGCGCGGGTAAGATTCTTCTTACCATGACACCACTTAATGATATTGGTAGCGCCGCGAAGACTCCCTGGGTCTATGATCTATATAAAAGTTGGAAAGCCGGACAGAAGGATGTTTATTTCTCCAGTCTAAACACTCTGGAGAATCCCTTCATTCCCGACGATGAGAAGGAAAAGCTCAAGATCAAGTGGGCTGGTCATCCGGAAGAGCGTGCCCGCCTATACGGTGAATTTATCCAGCGTGCCGGACTTGTGTATCCCCAGTTCAACTGGGAAAAGCACGCGATTAAGCCCTTCCATATTCCTTCAGACTGGAAGCGTATCGGTTCAATTGATCCTGCGGCAACAGGACCGAACGCTTGTTTGTGGATGGCCGTACGGCCTAGTGGGGATATTATTGTTTATAGAGAGTATCTAGAAGCTAACAAGATCGTAAGTGAACACGCTAAAGATATTCTCGTTCGTAATGGCGGTGACAAGATCGACATCTTTCTAATTGATCCCTTTTGGGGTTCGGCCCGACAGGCAGAAAACCACAAACAGGGTTTCCAATTATGGAAAGAAGCAGGAATCCCGGTCAGGCTAGCACCGCGAACCGATGATTTCGGACGCGATGTCTTAGCCGAGTATCTAAGTGCTTCTTTAGACTCGACTAGTAGACACCCTAAAATCTTCTTCTTTAATACTTTAATAGAGACTAAGGCGGAACTCGAAACCTATGTGTGGGATTATGTGGCGCGAGGCCCTATGAAAGGGCTAAACAAAGGCAAGCCTATGAAGAAAAATGACCACTTAGTCAACGCACTTCAGTATGCCGTGAGTTTGAAGCCCCGTGCAAAGGTCGGACATTCCCAACCACCAAGTCCCAGCACGAACTCTTACACCTAGTTTAACCCGCGAGGGGCGGGCAGCCACCAGGCTATAAACCCCTCCCATATGACAGCCGTGGACTACAGGCTGACAAGTTGCGCTTAACGCAGCTTGACATGAGGAAAACACATGGCACTTACGATTACTAATCCGACGTTCCTAACCCAAGGACCCACCAAGACCGGACAAGTGCTTGCTCCGAATGAGCAGAGTAACCTGGAGGGGGCATTCACAGGGACTTGTACTGTTACCCTGGATGGTACTCTGACTACAGGCACGATCAACTGGATTGACGGCACACAGACTATTTTTGCAAATGGTGACGCTGCCGGTACTGTGACGGCTCCTCGTTTTGTTGAAGCTACCATTGTTGGTGGCACACAACATCAGACTGCCGGAACAGCCCTTGCTATTGCGGCAAGTTCTCCGACTACAACCGGTTTTACTTTCTATCTAAGCGCCGCAGGTACTGCATCTAAAACAATCGTTGTCTTGTTCAACGCCTACAAGTAAGAAGGAGGATTTATGAGTCTATTCCGTAAGGAACAGGTCGCCGATCCCAACCTTCAGTTCAGCGATGCCTCTCTGCTTTCTGCTTCGGCTACTGCCGGGGCTACTCAAGCGGTTCCGGCCACCGTCAAGGGGTATATCATCATCCTTGTGAACGGCGTCCAGATGAAGGTTCCGTACTTTAGCGTCTAAGAGGTTCAATGATTGGTCGTATTCTTCTCGCAGTTGCGCTGATCTTTATGGCGGCGTTTGATGCCGAGCATACAAAGCGCAAGTTGGCGGAGTACGGCACGGAAATTGAGCTTAACCCCTTTATCCGTTTCCTGTGTAAACGGATCGGAATCGACTGGGGGGTGGACCTTGGTGTTCGCCTCCCGGCCTATTTCTGGGTAATCCTCGGGTGGTACTACTCGATGGTGCTCTCCTTCATTGTGGGCACTAAGGTTACACTCTTTTTAATCCAGCAACGGGAGAGGCTGTATCGTGATTAAAGACATTCACAGAGAAGATTTTCAGAATCCGGATGCCCCTGTTGCTCCTCTTGGCGGGCAGCCAGAGTCTTTTGAAGTAAGGCGGCTTGATGCCGCAACGAACGACATTGTGGGTCCCGTGATTGTGGGTGGACGCGCAATGGCCGACTGTTTTCGCTACTATGATTCAGTACAGGCTGGCGTGTGCGATCCGAACGCCTATGGTAACCCTCCGGCAGCCAATGATGGCGATGCCGATGACATGCACATCCCCACGAGGCCCTGGTAATGGCGCTTAGCGAACACGATAAGAATGACGTTCTCTCCGAGATTTTCAACTCCGAGAAGATCAACGTTAAGTGCGGCAGGCATCTGTACTTTGGCCCGGTGAAGGGCAACGCGCAAGTTCAACCCGAGATTGGCTGCGCGGACTGCTGGAAGGTATTCTTCACTCACGAACTTGCCACCACTCCCCCCGATGAACGGGGTAAGAAGCTGGAAGAGCTTGAGTTCGTTGTGAGAAACGCGAACCAGCTATTTGAGAGCGGTAAGTGGGACATCTCCATCAACCCACACGCCCAAATTACTATCGAAAAGGATGCCGAATGAAAACGCGGTACGAGCTAACCAAGATGCACAAAGTCTGGTATGCGAAGAATCGTTACCGGATGCGCCAGAAGAGACTCGAAAAGAAGCTGGAGGCTTTCAGGGTACTCGGCGATAAGTGTATGGTTTGCGGAGAGACTGACCACCGGTGCCTTCAAATAGATCATGTGCTAGGAGATGGATATCTGGATCGTAGACTTAATGGTCGTAGTACCCGATCCGGGTATGGCTTGTACAAAGCAATCGTCGCTCATGAAGTCGATTTGTCAAGGTATCAACTACTTTGTGCCAACGATAATTGGCGCAAAATATGGGATAACGAGGAATTAAAGAGGATCTAAGATGGCAGTATTTAAGTTCTACCCCGTTGCGCCGACTGGAACAGGTACGAGCGCCAACGTAATCTACGCCGGAACGCTTGCCGCCGCTGGTACTCAGACTATCACAGTGGGCAAGAACAACCTGTTCCGGATTGTCGCATCCCAGCCGATCACTATTCGATTTGGCGTTGCGGGCACAATCACTGCCGCTGGCGCTGGCGACATCTACATTCCGGGTAACATGCCGGAAATCTTTGACATGGGCAACCAGAACGACACGATCAACGTGTACTCATTCAACGCAAGCACGATTGTGACAGTCAATCAGGTCGTGAAGAACTAATAAAGGAACTGATCTATGGATTTGGTCGGCACTTCCGCGCTATCAGGAAGCCGTCTCCAGCGAGTACGTGGCAGCCTGCGTCGGATGACCGACTACAGACGCCAGTTCGATCAACGCCGGGCGATCTTCTACCGTCAGTACGTTGGTCAGCGCGATGCGCAAAAGTTTCCGGATAACGTAACAAACCGCGCTAATACCTTTGTTCCGTATCCTTTGTCTAACGTCGAGACCATCGTATCCCGTGTGGACGATGCGTTCTTTAGCTTCGCGCCGTGGTTTGAAGTGGACGGCGTGACTTCCGTGGACGATCATGCTTCGGAAGCGATGCAGTTGATCCTGGACAAGAAACTCTCTCAGGCCAAGTTCAAGGCCAACTTCGAGGAGTTCGTCAGGACTTGCGCTATTTACGGCTTCGCCGGTCTCAAAGTTGATTGGGACTGGTCCTACAAAACACTCACAAAGCCCGTACCTACATTCGCTATGCAGAACGGGCAACCGATTCCTGATCCGAATACAGGCCAGCCTATCGTCGTTGGCTATCACCCGCAGACTTTCCAAGTCCCGGCGTGTTGCCCGAAGATTACGGCTATCGACATTTACGATCTTCTGGTGGACCCCGATGGGGGTATCACCGCCTGTCTGACAGAACGAACGCTCGGCGAGATAAAGCAATACTGTGAAGCCTACAAGCAAGCCACAGGAAGCGACTATTTCTACCCGGAGTCTCTAGCACAACTAGAAGCACTCATCGTTGAGGCAGAGCCTGAGCAACCAGACAGCGTTCTGGTCCGCTACGCTGAGATGTGGGACAGCAACGATAATAGCTGCACCATCGTCACATTCGGCGAAGACAAAGATGCGATTGCCTGGAAGGACCTCCGAGCCAGTTACAGGGCGACAGCCTACAGCCCGTACAAGCGGAAGCTGTATGACGGCCCTCCGATCATGCTCTGGACGGGTCCCAACCCATTCGATCACAAGCGGAATCCGATCCTCTTCACAAGTTACATCAAGCTGCCCAACGAAGTTTACGGCGTGGGCGCTATCGAAGTCATCACTGACCTAACGGAGTCGATGAACAAGTTCGTCAATATGGTGACGGACAACTGGAACATGGCAATCAATCGTCGGTACGCCTACGACTCGAACGCCGACATCGACCACGAGCAGTTGAATCAGGCAAACGTTCCCGGTGGGAAGGTAGCAGTCAACGGTAATCCTTCAGAGGTAATCTTCCCGTTGCCCTTCTTCACACCAACTCAGGGCGACTATGCGATCCTTGAATTGTACAAGGGCATGATCGAAATGGGTTCCGGTATCAGCGACTTCTATGGCAAGTCCGTAGGATCGCCCACCGGTAATCGTACAGCCACTGGCATTAACTCCGTTATTAACGAGAGCAACTACCGGTTCAAACTGTTCATCCGCAATCTCGAACTGGATATTCTTCAGCCGATGCTGGCAATGTGTACTAGTATGCTTCAGCAGTACATGTCCGACAAGGAAGAACTCCTAATCACTAAGTCGCAGCAAGGACCTCAGATTCCTAAATGGATGGTTATTGATCCTGAAGCTATCATTGGTAATTATGAGTTTAATCTGACAGCAGCTAACTATGCTACTAATAAACAAGTTAGGCAGAGAAATCTAATGACTTTTGCTCAAGTGGCCCAGCAGACTCCTTATTGGAGAGCAGGTGAGGGACTTAGAGAAATTGCAAAAGTCCTTGAGATAAGAAACGCTGATGATCTGATTAAGTCCGAACAGGAAGTTCAAATGGAGCAGGCAGCAGCACAGCAACAGCAAATGCAAGTTGCGTTCACTGAAAAGGTACTTGACACCGAAGCGGCGATTACCGTTGCCGAGGCGGGTGCTAAGATCAAAGCGGAAGCTGCAAAGGGGGCTACTTTCAAAAGCCCTCCGAAATCAAACCCTAACAAGCCTGCCTTGAATAGGCCACAGGGCAGGCCACAGCAGCACGAGGTTGCCTTAAAGGGTATCAGCAGTACAGAGTCTGATACCCGAACCTTTGCTCAATCTAATGGGGGCAATGCCCTAGGAAGGGTTCCAGTTGGCATTTAATTGGTTACGCAAAATTACCAGGCCACAAACCCCTCCCCCGTGGCAAGTTGTAGAACTTGAAAAGCCAATCCCGGTGCAGCGTGAAGATGACGCTGCGGCTATTGCCTCCTTAAAGGGGCATCCGGGAATTGACGCACTCCTAAACAGACTTCGCTTGCAGCAAGCCGTTCTGGAGACGAAACTTAGAACGACTCGTTATAAGGAGTTGGCTGATGTATATTTGGATCAGTCTGGTTTGTTTGGGCTTAGGGTTGCTCAACTTGAGATCGCTGCCGCAACACAGAATCTCGACGAAAAGCATAAGCCCCGTAAAGCTACCTTCAACGAAATAGAACAGTTCGAAAAAATCAGAGCATCCATCGAATCGGTGAGACCCACTGAATGATGGAGCCTAAAGTATTCCTACAAGGAAAAGCATGACAGTACAGAATACCAGCCAGAGCACCGTGTTTGATTTTAGCGATGCGCCTGGTGGCGATTTGAATCTGGACGACATTTTCGGGGAGAATGCTCCAGCGCCGACAACGACGGAAATCAACCCCAATCCGCAACCGACTATCACGGAGACAACTCCGCCCTCTACTGAACCAGTCATCAAGACGAAGACCGGGACAGTGTACAAGTCGATTGACGACGCCGTTCAGGGCATTGAGCACAAAGATGCGCTCATCGCCCAGCTTCGGGAACAAGTAAAGCAGCAGACGGGGGCAGACCCGCTCGCTGCACGGAAACCTGCATCGACACCCCAGCCTGACGGTCCAAAGAGCTACATCGAGGACCAGGAAAAATACTTCGAGGACATCGCTGACGCGGTAGCTAAGAAGGACACCAAGGCTTATATGAATGCACAGCAGAAGCTGATCTGGGATAGTCTAGGACCATTGGCTCCAACTATTACGGCTTTGTCTAAAGCTAATGCAGAGCGTGTCGTTGTGCAAGAGATTCCAGACTTTAGGGGCTTCCTTGGGTCAGAGCAGTTCAATCAGCTTGACCAATACAGCCCTCTTCTGGCAGACGCTATCCGCACGGCGGAGATGAATCCGCAAGCGGCCAGCCAGCTACCAGAGCTTTATAAGGTCGCGTATCTTGCAACTCAGGGCCGTCGAGTCCCGGAACTACTTCAATCCGCGCGGGCAGAAACTGCTCCCCCGGTTCAACCTCGACCTACGGTTCATTCCACTCAGATTACTCCACCGCCAACTACAGGGGTACAGCAAGTACAACCGAGTTTGGATACTAAAGAAGGCCGACAGGCCCTTATTAAGCAAATGGAAGCAAATGACATTGGAAACCGTAGATGGTAACATCTAAGGTAAATCATGCTTAAGAATTTTTTGAATTTCGCGTTCGGCCTTCTGGGTATGGGCGCTGACGTTGTAACTGTTACGACTGGTACTGCTGGCAACTCTGGCAACGTGGCAGCCGATCTACAGACTTACTTCAGTGCGAAGCTACTGGAAGTCGCCGAGCTTAATACAATCCTGGATAACTAATTGGTCCAGATCGAATTGTCTGAATAATGCAATTTGGCGAGAAGGCCCCTGTGCCTAGCAACTCGTCTAAGACGATTCAGTTCGTTTAACAACATGGACGAACTTAAATTTCGCGGTATGCGAGAACCTCCTAAAACCTTTTGTCCTAATAGCGGCAAAATCAAAAGGATATTACAATGGACGATTCGCAGGCAACCTGCAAGTGGGCCTATTTAGCGGGCCTGATATTGGGAGATGGTTTTATCTCCATGATCCCTTATAGTAATCACAAGAAAAGTTCTTCTGGATTTACAGCCATTAGACCTCTTGTTTGTTTTACTAATGAGGATGCAACTATTATCAAATCAGTTACTGACTGGTATGACGAGAATGGCATAAAGTATTATTTGGAAACTAGAAATAATCAAGGATTGAGCAAGCGCCCTATCATGAATATTTCAGTTCTTCGTTTCGACTCTGTGACAACTATTCTAACAAACATGATTCCGTGGCTTGTTGGAGATAAGAAAGCCAGAGCAGAACTTCTTCTTCGGTATGTAGCGAAAGAACGAAGAGGTCGGAGAGAGTTCGATCCAGATGATGCAGAGATTATCAAAGCTTTTCTAGCGGTATCGCCTAATGCTAGAAAAGGAAAGCCCACACGACTTGCAGAAGTCCTCAGAGACTATGAGCGAAACTCGGGAGACCGAGATGATATAGCCCGATCTGCTTAGAGATATGCAGAGTCTAGCAGAAATGCCTAGACCTCTCGTAAGAGAGTAACAACAATGCGTGAAGAGAAATTTTCAACTTCCGCAACTCCTACTCAGTTGACCGAGGGTTTGCCCCCCGATGCAGTCGGGCTAACTTTGAATCAATTCGACGCAATAATGGAGCAATACGGATTTTTAACGCGTATTTCGGACTTGGCGGAATTGACCGCGAAGCACCCTGTTGTTCAACGTACCATGCACCTGCTTTCCTTGCAGGCCGCAGAAACGTACGATCAACTTATCTTCAATGTTTTGAACGCCGGAACACAGACGTTCTTCCCCAACAGCCGCGCCGGTATTAGCAGCGTACTCCCAACCGATCTTCCCAACTACAACGATCTGACATCCATCGAAGCTACGCTTCAGACTCTGGGTGCTCGTGGTCTTGAGGGTGGGGATTACGTGGCTGTCATGGCCCCCAACGCATACAACGCGCTCCTACGCGATCCTGACTGGAAGGCGTCTCACGCCCTAAGTTCTCCGGACAAGATTTGGCGTGGCGAGGTCGATGCGCTGGCTGGTATCCGTGTGGTCCGGTCGAACGCTCCTGGCTTCCTGCCTTACACCGGCAACGTGACAACTGGCACATCTACCAAGGTGTACTCCAGCTTCGTTATCGGTCGTTACGCATACCAGATCAGCGACCTGCAAAACCTCCGGGTTTATGTGGTTGCTCCTGGTGGTCAGACTGACCCGCTGCAACAGTCCCGCAAGTTGGGTTGGAAGTTCGCTTTCAAGGCGATCATTAAAAAGGTCCTACGCTATTTCAGCTAGGGTCTTGTGGTGACCTTATAGAGGAATCTATATTGAATAACATGGCTATTTCGGAAAACCTCTCTGTATTGAGACAATTCCGAGGAAAGGCCCTCTGGACTGCATTAGCCGTACTCCTTGACGGAGAAGGCTGCATTTCGATCCTAAAGAACAATCGTCCTGCTCCTCTACTCGTTCAATATTCAGTGAATTTGAATTTTACGAATACGAATGGTGAGTGGTTAGAAGCATGGCGACAACGACTGGAAAAAGGAAATCTCTTTACGCTAGAACAGCCTAAAGAGAGGAACTGGAAAGCTCGTTATAACTGGATTGTTGCAGACAAAGCTAGTGTAGTTTACATCCTGAAAAAGATTCAACCGTACTTGATTTGTAAGCGCGAACAAGCGCAAGTCGCAATCGACTTTATCCAAAATAAGGTGGTTCTACCTTTTGGAGAACGCAATCACGTGAGACCTTCCGAGTTGGAGCTAACTCGACGGGAAGAACTTTACAACAGAATGCGGCAGCTTAATAAAAAAGGCCGAAGGGAATCCGTAGAGACTATACGCCAAGACCCCAGAACGGGGTGTGATATAGTCCGTTCTCCTGAGCAACCAGGAGCGCAAGACGCTAACGTTCTTGCAGAATAACAAAAACGCACAAACAACAACTGGCTATACACCTACTACACATCCGGTCTGGATTCTCTGGCTCACGCCTAATCCAGTGAGTGAGGGGGAGGACACCCTCCCCCTTACAGAAAGAAGTTATTGTGGCTAAATTCGAGGGTGATCGAGAGTCTCACCGCGTTTATGAACTCTCCCTACCTCAAGGTCATGGCATGATCGACCAGAAGCACGGTAAGGGTAACCTATCTCCTATTAGGGGTCAGGTTCCGGTTATCGATCACGGATCGGTTCCGGGCGCTACTGGTGCTGGCGGTCCCGGCGTTGCTGGCTCCGAGTATGGTGCTGGCGCATCTGGTAATGCCTAATCAATTCGGATATACCCCGCAAGCCTCCTGATAGTGCTCAAATCGCGGGGTAATTCCCAACCTCAAGGACACAAATGCCTAAGATTGACATGGGGACCACAAGTCCCAAACCCGAAGAGCGCGGGAAGCGCTGGGTTGAAGTTCCGGCTGAAGATATTTTTGAACTCCCCTTCCCATCCATTCGAGTTAACCTGTTGGAGTTCGGTCCTGGAAAGCACTATGTTGACGCCGATCTAGCAGACTGGATCGAGGATCGCGTTGCGGTCCGTCAGCGTGCAGACATTGCTATCCTCCGCAAGAACCCTGACCGCGAAATGCTCAAGGTCATGACCCGGAACGGTTCCGGCGCTCGCCAAGGCGGGGGTTACGTTGAGAACCCTGACGCCGTTATGAAGGACTAATTGAATGGCAGACACGACAACCGCCACATCCAACAAGATTCATTGGATTCTGTATCCGGTTCTCGCTGCGGTTGTTCTGCTCCTGGTGTGGCTGTGGCATGACACGCAAGTTCGTGACGCAGCCCTCATTCAGACAGTAGCATCCGCGAAGGTTACCCAAGCGGCGGTAGATAAACAGGCCAACGCCACTATCACGCAAACTAATCAAGACCTTCAGAAACAGAACGCAGGCCTGCAAGCCTCTTTGCAAAAGGCAAAGACTACTGCCCAGCAAGTCGCACTGATTAACCAACGGGTGGGGACGCACCTACAAGTGCAGCCGGGGGCTCCAAACACAGACCACCAGGCTGACAACCCCTCCCAGTTAACGCAACCTGTAGTGACAGTAAGTCCCGAGGATGTGCAATCAATCGCCAAACAGACTATCGACTTTACGGAAGCCCAGAATCAAGTGGCTGCCGACAAGGTGGTTATCGCGGCGAAGGACCAGCAGATTGAAGCGCGGGATACCACTATCAAGGATCAAGGTCAAGAGATCACAGCCCTGAAGGGCGGGTCACACTGGAAGAGATTCTGGACCGCGACGAAACATGTCGCTATTGGAGTGGCTATCGGTGTCGCAGTTGATGAAGCGGTGAAAAAGAAATGAACCTAAAAGACGCTCTCTTAAAGTGTCTTTCGAGCAGCGACGAGGTATCTTTCGGGCGCACAATGTCTGCTATTGCATTCTTGTCGTGTATCCTGTGGGATACCTCTTTTGTTTTGTATGCTATGTTTAAGCTCGATCTGACACACATGGGCATTCACGACATCCTACCTACGTCCGAGCAACTACAGGGCCAGGTTTGGTTCTGTGGTGCGTGTTACGGTATCAACAAGATTACCGAGATTTTCTCGGCGTTCTCAAATCGGCAGAGGTAAGATGTTCAAGCGATTTCTACAACTCGTCTTTCTATTTTCTATTTCCGCAAGTGCCCAGACTTATGTCTATCCCGCACTCTCTACGAATAATGTCTTTACGGGTAGTAATACGTTTCAAGCTCCTGTATATTTTCCAAACGTAACACCCAATCTTTGCCTTACAGTTGATCCTACAACTTTCCAGTTAAAGACAGTAACTTGTGGATTTCCCGGCTGGACCGTAACGGGGTCCGGGGCTTCACAGGTCGTTACTGCGCCGGGCACCGTCGTGGCTGGCAGTGAGACGCTTGGATCGCCATTGCTTCTGGCGTCGGGCGGCACGGGCGCAACCACGGCAGCGGGGGCGCTGACGAACCTGGGTGGCCTTCCCCTCACTGGCGGCACGCTGACCGGCCCACTAAACGGCACCAGCGCATCGTTCCCTGGCACCGTCGCGGCAGCCGCTGTAGTAGCAGGCATTAACGGCGGAATCTCTACGCAACAGCAAGGTTCGACTCTCAAGCAGGATGCGCGGCGCTGTAATGACATTTCGGCGACGAACGGCAGCGCGGTGGTCACGTCGGCAACCTGTGCTCAGTTTACGGCGGCGGATGTGGGCAGGTACATGCGCCTTGCGTATACGGCTGGCGGCGTCGCTTTCATTGGCCCAATTCTCTCAGTGCAATCTGCGACTCAAGCCACACTCGCCGCTAACTACACAGGCACAAATATCAGCGGAAATGGGCAAGCTATTATTTTAAGCGATGACGGAGCGGCGATGAATTCTTTGATCTCTTCGCAGATCACTGCGCTCTCATCCAAAGGCCCACTCTCCTTGGATAACCGGCCAATTGGTACGACCATTCCCATCGTAATTTCAGGCGGGCGCGGCACGCAGGTCGAGGGCTCTGGATTGGCATCTGGCATTGTGACAGGATTGGGCGCCGGCGCAGCGAACGGCACAACTATCATATGGATGGGACAATCAAGTCCAATCACGCTCGCCGAATCCGGCCATACGGCAACCGCGACGTGGACCTCTGGGTCAAATCCATGGTACGGAACTTCCTGCACCGGCTCTTTCAGTTTGTGCTTCTTCGATGTGGAAGGCACGACGCAGAGCGGGTACGAGGGAACGCACTTAATTCTTAATCCCAACACAATGACCACAACAAGCATCCAGTTTTATGTCTCTGCTACAGGACTGAGCGCTGATGCGGGTTATACGCCTACACAGGACGTGATGAGGGTCGAGAGTTGTGAGGGCTGCTCTGTCAGCAATCTAAACATTCTTGGCAGCGATCAACCGAGCACAAAGCCTCGCGCCTGTATCGACATGCTCGACGTTAGCACCAACGGTCCCTATCCGAACTCTTTAAATAACGTCGAAAATGTGGCTTGCGGCGATCTTGGTGGCATCTTCGAGTTCAACCTGCCTCACGCGATTGCATCTACGGCGCAGTTCGGCATTCTGGCAGACCCGGCTGCACTCCAGGATGACAGGAACAATGTATCCAACTTCAACGCTGGCGCAGTCGATGCCTGTTTCGCGTGGGAAGGTAACGCTCAGGCTCAGGACTGGACGATCAACAAAGAAAACACATGTGCATTCAGCGGCGCGGCGATGATTTCGGTTGGCGGCGGCAGCGGAAATCAGGTGGCGGGAACTCTGGAGACGCTGCAAAACGGAGTTAATTTTGTAATTGGAAATGGTGCTCACCTTGATGTAGCTCGTTACAACGACGAAACAGACGGCCCCGCGCGTGTAAACGCGCCACAGGTGGGCGGGCCTGGAGATGTGGCAGGAACCTCGATGCTTGCAGAAGCTATTAGTGGAGGGGGCGGCATTCCAGACGGAACGTTGACCATAGATCATGGATTTTACGATGCAAGTTCCGCTCTCAACTCTAATGGGGACATGATGTGGCAGGACGGCGGGGGCGTTACTTTTAACTTTGGCGATGATTTTGTGTGGACTTTTTCGAACGCATCGCCACCGACAGTGGTTCCCATCATCGACCTGAGCGTGACCGGCGGCTCACATAAGCTGGCCTTCAATTGCGGACTTTGTTTCGGACTTGCGGCGGCAAACTTCAACGTCGCATCGAGTGGCACGGCACTTCAAACTACAACGCTTACAGGGAAGATTACAAACCCAAACGGCAACGGACTGCCTCTGCTGTGGCAGAACGTGCTGCAAGGCGGCGATTCTGCTGGAGTAGATATGGGCAGATTCGACAGCCCTGGTGGGGTGCGTGCAATTGGCGGCCCCGTCCACTCCGGGCAGGTCACATCTCCGGCTAATGTATTCAATCTGACTTGCACGACCAGCGGCTCGCACACTTACTACTACAAGCTCACGAGTCTTTCCGGTGCTGGCGAGTCAGTGCCAATCAGCGAGTACAGCGTAGCGTCTTGCGCCTCGGCTGGCTCAGGTAATGCGATCAATGGCAGCTTCTACGGCGTAACCGGGGCGCATCCGGGCTACAAGGTTTATCGCAGCACAGCGACGGGCGGTAGCGGCAGCGAGCATTACGCTTTCACAATCCCGGCCAACAACAACAACGTTAACATAACCATACCGGGCGGGGGCAACCCAAACTCATTCACGGACACGCTTGCCGATACGTCCCTTGGCACGGCGACGCCGCCTACAGCAAACGGCACTGGAGCTTTAGAGTCCTATATCCTTCGTCCGTTGCTTTCAACGGTTACTCAGAGCGCGGCTTGCCAGATCGCAGGGGACATATTCTTTGGGTTGGATGGTACGAATGGAGTATGCGGCAGTGGGTTGACGATTGGGCCGCTGAATGCAGGAACTGCCTCAAATGTCAGCGGCACTCCGTCTCTCCCAAATGGGACAACCGCGACCACACAGTCAAATGGGGATAGCACGACAAAGTTGGCGACCGATGCCTTTGTCGCTTCTGCCGTTGCTGGTTTGGTATCAAGCAGTGGTTGTGGCACAACTAATTCCAAATGCCTCTACGATGTCGGGATTCAAAGCCCAACGTCCATGACGGGAAGTTGGGCAACGCTTACAGGCGGCAGCTATACACTCCCAGCAAACACCCTTGCCGCTTCTGGATGTGTTGATTTTAGGTTTGCACTAAGTCACAGCAGCGGAGTGTCGAGCAGCACTATCAACCTCACAGCCGGATCAACGTCTATATCTTTTACGGGAGGCACAGGGTCTGGGATCCAGTCATTCACCGCTCATTACTGCAATACAGGGTCAACAAGCGCGGGTGGACAATACGAGCAAACCGATTTCACTAGCGGCGGTCCATCGGGATCAGTAGGCACTCAGATAGCCACTGTAAGCCAAGCATCCACATCGTCTATTACATTCAACCTTCGTGTAAATGCTACTTCTGGAGATGCATGGACGCTCGACAACGAAGTTGTCAGTTTGCAGCAGTAGCATCGTCGCTGCATACAGCAAAGGGGTACTAAAACGATGATGAGAGCAACCTCAATCCGGCAGATACTTGGGAAGGTGGACGAAGAACTCTTGCTTGAGCCGTTCGGGGTCGCCGTGCAGGTATCTCATGGTCGTTCCAAGGTGCACATGCCCCATCTGCTGCTTGATTGCCAGGATGCCAGTTCCGCTGTGCATGAGATTGGTGGCGAGGCTGTGACGGATCAGGTGAGGGTAGACACGCTTGCGGATGCCAGCACGCTCAACACTGGCACCGCGACGACCTACATTGTGGTCACCTTGCAAAACTCTGTGAGCGCGGATAGCTGCTATGTGAGCAGCGGTAGTGTTGCTGTGGCCGAAGGGGTAGTAACGCCGCATACACGACGGTACCTGAGCAGGACCGGCATCTACGATAGAGGTATAGGCCAAAGGAGGGCCTGAGCAACATGGCAAACAATCTCCCGGCATCCATATTGCCCTACTTGATATTGGGCAGCACAACTCCGAACGTAGTCAACGGTACGAACGGAAACTTTTCAGGTACCGTCGCGGTTACGGCTGGAGCAGGAACAATGCACGTTCACGTTGAATGCGTTTGGGATAACAGTACCTATCATTGGTAAACGATGTAGGCAATACGCACTGAGTAACCGCCCGTCGTGGGCAGAGACAAGGACTGAATTGTATGTCTGAAATTCAAGCACAGGATGTTGTTAATGCGGTGATTCAGGATTCGCAGAATCAAACCACAAACCGTACAGCTCTGTACGATTATGTGGACCGAATCCACCAGCGGATTCTTCGGGAATCGCAGTGGCGCTTCTTGTTGTCCGATCCGCAGACATTCGTCACAATGCCGGGGGTTAGCTCCTATACGCTAGTCTCCGGTACTCCCCCCATCGGGTCATTCCAAACCCCCCTTGGCCTAACAGATTTCAATAACATCGCACCGGGTAGTGTTTTCGATTTGTCTACATGGACCAAGATTGAGGAAGACTCAGATAGCAATACGAGCCTAAACTACATAGTTAATCGGGATGGCTCACTTCGATCCGGGCAACCAAGAACGTACAGCAACTCGCTACTTAGTCCCGGAACCATCGCATTAAAACCGGTACCCGACAGCCAGAATTTGTATTATCCCGTGCCAGAAACTCCCGTGGTAACTTACGCCCCCCTAAGTGGGTGCCTGTTACCTACCCGAGTGTATTACGGAGTTGTAACTTTTGTAGATAGTTTGGGGGGTGAAAGTACCCAGAGCAACATTCCCTTCGTAATCACTGTTCCAGCGGGCTGCGTTCTCACCGTGGAATCTCCTAACTCTACGCTCGGGGGCATCTCGGGAGACCAAGCAGTCTACGGATTCTGGAATCTCTATGTTGGATACAGCCGGGGGGTCTGGTACCGCCAGAACTCTGCTCCGATTCCCGTCGGAACTTCTTGGGTAGAGACTACCTACGGGATTAATTCGGGAGCGCTACAAGTTCCAAGCGCTGTTTATCTGCCCCCAGCTGGAAATGCAGTATTAGCCATTACCAACTCTGGCTTCTTAACTACTACAACCTATAGTGCTTCTCAAGCTCTCCCTACTTTCTGGGGACTACAGGATAATCTAGGGGGCGTCTGGCAGGTTACCACAAACGGAGCAGGTCAACTAGAGGCGATAAGCCTTCTGGGTTATACCGGAGCCATTAATATTTTACCCTACGTGCTTCTAACCGACCTCTCCGGAATTTCTACTTGGAAAATCACAGTAACCCCCGCTGGATTTTTACAAGCGGTCTTGTATTCAACTCCACCTGCTACAGCCGCTATTAACAGTCAACCCCCTCAAACCTCAACGATTCAACCGCTGAATGCTTACGTCATCCAGTTCCGCTACTACAGGATGCGCAACCCAATCGTCAACCCAACCGACGTACTTCAAATCCCCTACATGTACAAGGACATCGTAATCGCTGGCGTGAACTACCTAGCCAACCTTTACATGAACCGCAATGACGGGGTTCAGCCATCGGCCAAGTCGAACATCTGGAAGCGCGACTTCGAGCAAGGACTGGCTCAGATTCGTAGGGACCTACGCATCAACTACCGCAAGACAGACTTCATCAGTCCCGACCCTGCTTCGCAGTACGTCGTGGGCAATCAACAAGGCATTCCAACTATGGGGTGGTGACAAGTTACTGATTCTATGAACTTTGTAGCTATACCCATTTTGAGGGATTAACCCCGCCAGGCTACTAACCCCTCCCACGGATTATCGAATGGTCGTTCAAGACATCATCAACGCATCTTCTACGGACTTCCGCAGTGTCCTAGCGAGTTCGTCTCCGGACTCTGCCCTGTTCGTTTCGTGGGTAGACCGAATCCAGAAGGATGCTCTACATACCGGTATCTACAACCCGCTGCTATTCGTGACCTCCACGATCAACGTTACCAGTGGTACATCACTGTACAGTATCTCGGTGACGGGCGGCGCAATTCGGCGCATCCAATTGGTCTATGATCGCACCTTCGACCGCATCCTAATGCCAATCGAGTCGATCATCTACCCGACTTCTCAGGGTGATGGAGAATCTCCGAGACAGCCTCTTCAAACGCCAAAGCCAATGCTAACCGCAACTACGATGGAGCAGTGGCCGGAGTATTACAAGCGTGAGGGGACTTCCAATATCATCCTCTTCCCGGCTCCCCAGAAGGCGAACTTCAACGGGACTTACGAGATTCATTACGAGATGCAGGTGCCCGATCTCACGGCTACCACATCTACACTCATGCTGCCTGACGATGCGATGGATATGATGGTCGCTGGCGTCAATATGTACGTGGCCCAGTTCCTGCACTTGGACACTGAAGCCCAGTTCTGGCAGCAGCACTACGAGATGCTCAAGAGAGGGGCAGCTAATCAGTAATGCCATATACTACTCAAACATCGGACTTCTGGGGCTGGTATTTACGGCATAACAATAGAGTCATCTGGAAGCACCTGTTTGATGCAGGATTGGACCTCTTCGCTTCCGGTCCCAACAACAATTCGCAAGCCTTCCTTCAGCTAGACAATGTTCTTCCTGCAATGGATGGGGGCTTCAATGCGCGTTGGGGCTGGAACAGCGTGTTTCAGGGTGGTTCTCCTTACGGTATAAATCAGATTATCCCGACTCGTGTGTTCACGTATCAGCAACCCCAATTGGCTAATGATCCCACGAACACAGCAACCACTAACCTCTGGCTAACGACCGACGATGCAACCATCCAGGGGTGGACAGATAACGGAACAGTTCCTACGAATTACCTCCCGAGCAGCTTCTCCAGCACGCCCGGTGCCTCTGTTCAGGCAGTCACAAGTCGGGGCTGGTTCTACTACAGCAACAACAAGACCAAAGAGCGCAAGATCAACCCAAGTTATATCACAAAGAACACTGACAGTTTGATAGGGATTGATCTGCCTCGTAGTCTCGGTGGAACCTATGCTTTAAATTACGAGACGACTGATACTTTTTTAGATTATCCATCAGTTTGGTTAAATACATCCAATTATATTGGGCGAACCACCTACTCGGAGTCCTCGGGTTACGGATATACTACCCCCCCTTCGTGTACTATTCTTGATCCATCAGGAACAGGTTCTGGCGCTAATATAACTCTGGGTTTGGGAGCTAACGGAGAAGTTGCCTCCTATGCTATTATATCTGGGGGTGCCAACTATACATCGGCTACGGCTACTATAACAGCGCCCCCCACCGGGGGTGTGCAAGCGAGCTTGGTTTTGTATGTCCAGACGAACTCCGCAGCCCCTCGGTATGGACAAGTAGTCGGTGCTGATTTTGCTGGACCTATGTCCTTCGTAGTAGGTCGTCAGTATGCAGTCGCCCTACAGAATAGCTTGACTGGGCATACTTCTGATGTATATACAACAAACCTTCCTATTTCACCAAAATCTAGTATCTTTCTCGATGGATTAACTAGCAGTTATACAACAGAGCAGTTGATATCGGGAACGGACGTTCCTGTGTATTTAGCTTCTCCGAATATAACGGCAGGATACACCCAGATCGAAACCATTATATCGATACCAGCTTCCGGGATTGATCCTCAAGTAGATACTGTTGTTCTCCTAGCGACTTCAGATGGTGGCGGAGTTGGAACTTTATATCAAGTAGCAACATTTCCATTAACGGCTTTTACGCTAGCGAGTGGCTATTACCAGATGTACTATTTGGATACGCTACCTGACAGCTACAACGACACCAACACAACCGGAAATACTCTGCTTGAAGCTGATCTCTGGGCCTATACAGACACAGACGGAACATCTTATGGTATCATCGAGAACACTCCGCCGACTACGGGTGGATTCTTGTACCCCACGTTGCATCAAGGGCGCATGTTCGCAACTGACGGCAGGACGGTCTTTTACTCTAAGAGCCTCGACGAGGTTACGACCTCCACCGGCTTGATTACCTCGAAGTGGGAAGAGTGCTGGCCCGGCGACTACCAGTTGGCTATCGCGTTGAACAACGAGACCATCCTGGGTCTCAAGTCCGACGGGACCAACCTGCACATCGGGACTGACAAGAGCATCTACACTCTCTACGGGGACGGACCAACGAACTTCTCCGTACCGGCAGTGGCCTTCGCTCAGACCGGTATCCTCTCAAACGATTGCTGGAGCGCAGTCTACGCCGAGGGCCAACCTTCCGGGTTCGTGTGGATAACACAAGACCTGAAGGTGATGTTCTCCGACTTCTCTACTTACAGGGACATCGGGACTCAAATCTACCCGGCCTTGAAGAACGTCGATCTCAACAAGCTCGCCAGCATGAAGTTCACATCGCTGACGAAGGGGCCATACAATCTGGCCTTCCTGCAACTCTGGTCAAAGACTGATGGCTACGTCGCAACTGACACATATCCCATCAATTCCTACCCCGAGTTCTACGTCTGGGAGTCCCGGTTAAACAAGTGGTTCCGTTGGAAGATCGCTAGTGGCCGGGGCTGGGAGACCGGTGGTCCGACTGGTACGGCTCAACCCCTACAAGGAATTGGCGCTGCCTTCGTCTATCAATACCCTGGCGCGACATCCGCAGTCGATCAATTTGGCACAGCAATCGCCCCCGGAGCAGCCTATCTCTTCATGCTGACTTGCAACAAGGGACTTGGCACACCGTACTATACGTGGATCGACTTCCTCGATCCTAGTATACCGAACGATGGACCTCAGGGTGGATGGATTCCCTGGAGCGTTCAAACTTCATGGCAGGACATGGGTGACCCGCAAGCAATCAAGATCGTTAACGAAGTAGAGTTCACGAGCGCGATCAACTACCCCGGTGCCACCAACGTCACAGTCTCGCTGTACGGCGCGTCGAGTGAGATTGACTTTGCCCAGTTCGCAGCCGGAACACTGGCTCCGCTCAAGACGGGACTTGGCGTCATCGGCCCAATTGCTTCACTTCGCTCGAACAAGTTGTATTGTGCGGGCGTCCCAACGGCAGCGAAGTATTACTCCGTTGCTTTCTCGGGTAACACTCAATACGGGAACAATCACGTACTGTCGAGCTTCTCGGTTGAGACATATCCAATGGCGAGAATCTAATGCTTAAACTACGCTTGCCGGGTGGACACCCGGATTCTCCAGTCATTCACAGGTGGGCCGCTGATAAAGAGGCCCTCCTCGACAATCACGGTAAGGACATCACCCGCATTCAGGGTATCCTGAAAACCATCCTGACGAACAACCCAGAGCTAGGAAAGCCAAAGAACTAATGGACAACTGGATCAAGATGGCCTCCGCAATCTACTACACTGGTGTGGGGGCGGTGCTGCTAGGCACGACCATCCGATTCCTATATCGCCTAGTTAAGGGGTACGATCAGGATCGGGAATTCCTGGATGAACTCAAAGAGGTTCATCTCACAAACATTTACACGGCTCTGCAACAGATTGCTGAGAAGCTGAACATCAGCCTGGACCTGAAAACACCAGGCTTATAACCCCTCCCAGAGGACTGCTTGTATATGGATACGATTCGTTTGGCTACGCAACAAGAAGTAGAAGAAAAACAGCATCTAATGGATGTGACCCCCGCTAGTACCGTGATTACTATGGGCGGAAAGGATTTTGCCGTCCTTCGTAACTGCTTCGAGTTGGACCCCGTAATTTTCGATGAGAACACTGGAGATAAGAGGAAGCTGTTCTTTCTAACCAATCTGGAAACTGCAATGCGGTTGCAGGGAGTCAGAGAAATCTACTTCAATATCAAAGCCGATGACGAGGCGTGGATGAACATCGCTAAGCATTGGGGAGCCGAACCGACCAGTCCGCAACCGGAGATTCGCTTTAAGAAGGTTCTATAATGGGTACTAAGACAAATACGCAATCGACGAACCAGTACAATACTGCGGGGCTCAATGCGTATAACGCATTTCAACCGCAGATTATGTCGCAGTTAATGCAGATGGCGCAAAATCCGCTGGGCAATAGTTATTTCCAACACCAGCTTGCGCAGCAGCAATCGGCTGCCCAGCAGATCAGTCAGCGAAGTCAGTCTAATTCTTTACAGAATCTACGGACTGGAGGCGGCGTCCTGAGCAACTCGGGGGGCGTCGCCGCATCGCTTATCAATCGGAATCAGATGCAAGGTTCCGCTCTGCAATCCAACGCATTCAATTCGGCCATGAACTCGGCCCTGCAAAATCGTAACATGGCTCTGATGTCAATGGAGTCTTACCAGCCGCTACAGACTGGCTCGACATCAACTCAATCGACTAGTGGTCTAGGTACATGGCTACCGCAGGTTGCGGGTATGGCCATGAACATGGCCGCTCCCGGTCTCGGCTCTATGATGGGCGGAGGCAGTTTCAGTGGCGGGTATCAAAGTCAAGGCGGCGGTGGAGGCTATTCGGCTCCACGTCCAGCGGCACAATCGAACCCGTGGTATAACAACAACCCCGGTGGGTTCCCATACTAAGGAGTGTCAATGGCAGGCGAATTCGTAAGTAATCCATTGGTGGCTTCCATCGGCGCTCATCTAGGACTCGGTGGACTGCTGGGCAGCGGCACAGAAGCGGCTACCCAGACAGCCGTCCCTACTCAGATTACTCCGCCCAAGAGCGGCGCAACGATGGCCACTATGCGGGATGAGCGGCTGCAAGAGAACCTGTCACGTCCCAAGACCGTTGCACGAGCGGCGAGTACGAGGGGTTCTCAGCCTGGTGCTGTACCCAATATGCCAGGGATGATGGACTCCTCCACTCTGATGAATCCGGCGGTTCAAGCTATTCTCAGCCAGTATGGCCAGTCTCCGGAAAGTATTCAGCATACTGTGCAGAACGCAAGCCCCGATCTATTCATTACGAACCCGGCTGCTCACGCTAATCACCCAGTTCTATCTGGTATGGTGGAGCGAGCACTCGAAGGTCTGGCGTTTACCCACGGTGGCAACACGGTCGGCGAGAGCCTGAGCAACATCGCTCAAGGTATGCTGACAGCCCAGCAAGCTCGGGCAGAGAAGTACAACAACCAGTTGATGATGCCGTTCGCGCAAGCGCAGCAAGTGGCTAACCTGCAAGGGACCAGCCTGCATCAACAGTATGAGGACGCTGAAGCAAAGCGGGCGAACGCCCAGGCTGAGATGTACAATCAAATGCCTGCCTATCGCCAAGGTCTGCTGGACTTGAGGACTCAACAGGAGTCAGACAAGTCGTCTTATCAGGCTGGGATGAACCACCTGAAGTTGCAGCTTGACCCTCGGTTCAGCGCGATGAGTCCTGAGCACAGCACGGCTTTCCAATCGGCTATCCAAGAGGCTGGCGGGTTGGGTAAGCTGTCAGACGAGGACATCGAGAAGTGGGCACAGATCGGAGTAGCCGATAAGCAGGCTGCTGAGACTGCCGCCAAGCTCAAGGTCAAGGGTGCGCCGAGTGGTGCAACCGGTGGCCGTGGACGCGGTGGAGTGGCTTCTGGGAAGACCCCCGAAGCGGCTGAGTATTCGGCGGCTGGGAAAGACCTTGGTGCCTTTGATAAACGGTACCCGTTCCTGTTTGACTCCCAAGCAACTACAGTGCCGGACCCCGATGCAAAGGGTAGCGTTATTATGCGCGGTGGAACTCGATGGAAAGAGCTTTTGGCGAAACGAACAGAGAAAGATGCTCGTGGGCAGAAAGCAAAAGCCGCTTATGAAGCGCAGCAACAAGGAATGGCTATCCCCGGTAGTGGGATGACCAACCAAGATGGGGGTGGTGCTCGTCCAGCGCCAGTCGGCTACCGTGATCCAGCCTCCGGCCTAACCAAACAAGCAGATGGGACTTGGAAGTAATGCCTAAATATACTGATCTACCCTCCACTAACGGACCGCAGTACACGGACCTTCCGTCCTCTGGAGGGCCTCAGTACACTGATCTACCGCAGGCCGCACCCCAAAAACCCGCTGCCACGGGCGCTGGTCCCCACAATGCCACAGTCAGCGCCTACACTCCCGGCTTCTGGGAGTCGGCACGCAACATGATTTTCAATACGTCGGTTGGCGATGCCATCCGTCGGAACGTGCCTATTGCACCCGACTGGATGAAGTCGCACCTGAATCCCCAGACCGAAGACGCCGAGCGTCAGCACGGTCAGACTCTCTCCTTCGAGGAGATGGGTCGCTGGGGTCAGAGCGGTGCTGAACGTCCTTCTGGTCCACGTCAAGCTACAACTCGTGTTCTTCAGGCAGCTAGTGGTTTCACTACTCCCGGTATGATGCTCGGAGCAGCTATGCTCGGGCCTGCCGCAGAAGTTGTTGCTGGCGCGACTCCCGTTATTGCTCCAGTTGCTGAGCACGCCATACCTCTTGCATTTACTGGAATGGCTGCTTATGGAGCAGGAAAGGGGGTTGTCAATGAAGCTCAGTACGGAGAGGCCTATCTAAAGGCAAAAGGTCTTCTCGAAGAAGCTCAGCAAAAGGGTGATACTGATCGAGCCGATGAGATTCAGAAATACCTTACCCACCTTCACGACGCAATGTGGCAGACGGGCGGAGATGTTGCGGCGAACGCGGCGATGGCCTATCTGGGCCGTCGGGGTCTGCCGGAAATGATTAAGGGATTTAAGGGCGAGGGGAAGTTTATTGGCCCGCGCGTAGACCCCGCAGATCACGCTTACTGGGAGGGAATGATTCCGGGAAGCTTGCGTAGTCAGTGGGCAGCGGGAAATACAGAGGCTACCCCGCAAACCGCAAGGAATCCTTGGGGTAATCTCACCAAAGGGTCCGGTCCAGGAATGCCGCCACCCCCAAACGTCCCACCGATTATAAATCCTCAGCAGTTGAATCTGCCGCTTGTAAGGAACTTAATCCCCGATCCACCGGCCCAGGGATCGTTCGACTTCTCGCAGCTACCCGAACAACGGCTCGCAGCGCGTGGTCCCGAAGTAGAAGCCAACGGGCAGCTAAGGCTGTTCCCGAACGAGCCTCGCCAGATGGAGCTACGCCCAGAAGAGCGGCCAGCGGGTGTACCGGAAGGTCCCTCGGCGCAGACCGCATTCCAGTTCCCCGAGAATCCGTGGCAGATGCCACTAGACTTCAACCAGCCCGCACCGAAGGCACGTCCGGCAGAACCGGTTGCGCCCAAGGTCGAGCCACAGGCGGAGACTGCCCAGACTAACCCCGCTGAGGCAGCACCCCACCAGGCTACAAACCCCTCCCCCGAAACGGAGCCGACTGCCAAGCCGACCCTGAAGAAGAGAGGGAATGTCGCACAAGCGAAGTTGCTAGAAAATAGTGTTCTTCGGCCTATTATTCAGACTGTACAGAAGTTGGTTGCGCTGCATCAGGCTGGAGAGGATCGGATGCACGTTGATCGTGCAGTCCGAGCATCTACGCAAAGTCTGTTTACGCAGGCGGACCTCGACGAGTTTCGTAAAGTCGATCCTAACTTTACAATTCCCCGCACTGCGGACAGGCCCTTTCTTGATACGACGACTTCTTTTGATAACTTAGATGCTTCTGAACAGCAGACTGTACGAACTGTTGCGAAGCATCTTGGTATCGAACCGGAAGACCTTCAGCAGGAAAATGGCGAATGGCGCATCTCTGACGATCAGCTTCACAAACTGGACGCGATGCTGGAGGACGGAAAGAAGCCAACTTCCAGCGGAGAAATTGCCCCTCTTGCCCGAATTGATGCGGGGAATGCTGCTGTTGCTGGTCTGAAGAACAGTCGGAGTTTGCGGGAGCTAATGACTCCCGAAGCGAAGGCCGCGCTTGAAGCCGAAGAAGCAGCAACTCCTACTCGGGCTACTCCGGAAGATTCTATGGCTTCTGTGGTTGCGGGAGACCTTGATCCGCAAACTAGAGACGCCATAAAAGTTAGTCAGGCGCAAACTTATGGGCTGTCTGATGCGAACCTTTTGGGTCTCACGGAAGATAACCCGGCTCTTTACGAGGCGCGTCTACGCGGACTTCAGGGAGTCTTACAGGCTGCTATCGATCGTGGGGTGCAAGCACTACGTGAACGCATTCCTGAATGGGAACAAAAGCGCAGTGGAACATCTAAGCCCAGTTCTCTAGCTCAAGAAGTTGATGCACTGCCGGACGCCGTTAAAGCGCAGTTGCCGAAGGAACTCTATGACCCGAAACATACTGGAGCCTCGCCCGGCGACACCGCCGAGACCGGCAACGTTCAAGAACCCGTTCAAGGAGCCACGGCAACCGAGACGGCACCAGCCGCCCAAGCCGCCACTCAGCCTACGAACGCGAAAGGTACAGGCTCCAACCTTGTAGAGAAAGTACATTCTCTGGCGCAATCTCTCCGCGAACAGCACGGAGATCAGGTAGCAGGAGCGCTGTCTAAGATATGGGGTGCGATTAAAGAGAAGTATTCCGACCCCGATTCGATTGCCAAAATCGTACATCGAGCACTACTTCATTATCAGAAGAATCTTCAGAGCGGAATTGAGAATCCTCTCGATTCTACTTTAGCGGCTATCGAAAGGATGCCGGGAGAATCTGGTGCTCAAACTACACTGCATTCCAATCCGTTGGGTGAAGTATGGGATCGGGCGATGAAACTTGAAGCTCCAATCGGAGCAGAAATGCCCCCTGGTTTGGAGCCGCATCCGCTAGAACATCCTATTGATTCTTTGATGGATGGCTTGGGTACTCCAAAGAGTCGCACAGTCTTTCAGCGAATTGGGAATTGGGTATCTTCGGAAGTTCTGAAAGCAACACGTATTGCTCGTGCTCTGACTCCTGACTTGGAAGGACAATGGGCGGCTGCTAAGATTGGCTTTGATAAAATACGAGATGCCCTAAAGAATCCCCTGGAAACGTGGCGCGAATTGCGCTATCGTCTGGCCCCCGGACCAAGTGCTTTTCAGGCTCTAAAGTTTCAACGGCAGGTTGACCTACTTGAAGCTTCGCAGCACTTGATGTCATTTGGTAAGAAGCTAGTAGAAGCGATTCCTGACAAGTTAGAACGTTCGGGGTTTGCTGTTTGGGCTGAAGCTCATAGAGGACCGGCAGGTCCACTTCAAGAAGGACAGGAATCCCTGCGACTTTCTGATCAGGAAGCGGAGCAGACTGTTCGGGAGCAACTTGCTCGACTCGAAGCTCGGCCTGGTGGAAAGAATTCTTACGAGGCTAAAGTATGGAGAGCAGCACTCAACCTCAGCAAAGAATCCAAGGACTTTCTTCAAAGCTATCAAAACTACGACAAGCTATTAGGACAGCAAGAAACAGACGCCGGGGTTCCCCACGAGATGCTAGAAGATTACTGGCAACACGTATGGAAACAACCCGGCTTAGTTAATTCAATTGTGGGAGCTTTCAAGTCCTCGGTTGGCTGGCAGACGAAGGCATCATTCCAAAAGATGAGGACTCACATGTCCTACTTCGATGGAATTATGGCAGGGCTAGAGCCGGTGGACCTTGATGCGAACTTCCTTATCCAGAACAGAGCTACTGCTTCGGCGAAGGTTGTTGCTAATAGGCACTTTATCGAGGGTCTTCGCACTGTGAAGTGGGAAGACGGCTTGCCCCTGGCGCAGCTAAAAGGCTCGGGAGTACCTGTTCCGAATAATGCTACTCCCGGAGCAGGCGTTCTTATTAAGCCAGACATCACGTCGGGTGCCAAAACAGCCGACGGAACTCCATATGTTACAAGTCCCCATCCATCACTTCGGGGATGGAAGTGGATGGCGAATGCTCCAGATGGAACTCCTGTATTTGGACAAGCCGATGTAGAGATTCATCCGGCGGCCTGGAAGCAGATGAAGGCGGACTTCGAGTCTAGCTGGTGGAAGTCAAATCCCATCGGACGCGCTTTGATGAAGTCCAACCTCGCGCTTAAAACCTCCAAGCTGGCTTACTCCGTTTTTCACCCGGTTGCTTTGGAACAACACGCTGCCGCAAGAACAGTTCTGGCTAAGCTGCGAGGTATTAATACCTCGATTGAACTCCCGGACGGAACTAAGATCGATCCCTCTATCCGAATGCTAATGCCGTGGGATAAAGAGTTTAAGATCGATCCGAGCGACCCGCTACAGCGCATGGGATTACTCTCTGGCCTGAACATTAGTCCCGAGAATCTCCAGAGTATGTACGGTGGTGGTGGACCGGGTATTTCTAAGGTCCCCTTCCTTGGGGCTATCAATTCGGTTATTCACGACTACACTACGCACTCAGTCATTCCGAAGTTCGCTATGGGATCGTATATTACGAATTTCCATACAAACCTGGCCCGCTTCTACACAGACTTTCAAGGACGAGCGCTAAAAGAAATGGGGTATGATTCCATCTCTTCAGCACCCCAGGAAGCAGTGAAGAACGCTAACGATGCCGCGATGTGGCAGATCAGCCGCATGAGTGCCAAACAGGCGAACTACTCAAACGGCCTTACTCCGCTTACCGATATTCCCGGATTTCGGGGAGCAACCGCCGCAGATACCGCGAGGTTCTTCTTGCTGGCCCCGCAATTCCTGTTTAATCGTGGAATGCTGATGCTGGACGCTGCCAAACCAGGTGGCGCTCAGACTCTTCAGTCTATGGCGGTTCAGGGCCTAGCTACCTTCGCCTTCTGCTACGCTGTAAATAGGCAGACTCAGGGTGACGATTGGGAACCGGACGTTCATACTTGGAACAAGATTGTGGTGGGTAAAGAGGGTGAAGCTCGTCATGAATTTACCATGCGTTCAGAGCTATCTGACGCGGTGGATATGTATGACGATCCTCGCCGCTTTATGCAGTACCGTCTCGCACCTTCAGAGCGGCCTGTCGCAGATGCCTTAACGGGCAAAGATGTCTATGGGAATCAGATCACAAAGACTCAAATGTCCTTGGACGCGATAACCGCAGGCTCTCCTATTCCAATTGAGGGCTTTGCTGATCTCCTGGCACCCCATTATGATGCCACGCTAAGAGCCACAAAAGGCTCCGACGCTGTGTTTAATGGATTAGCTGCGGGTCTTGGTTTTCGTAGAGGGCAATACAGAACAGCGACGGAGCGCCTGATAAACCAGAACTTCAACGCTATCAAAGCTCCTCAGACCACCGACGAGCTTGCATTAGAGCAGAAGGCAACCTTTCGTCAGTTGCGAGACAAGTACCGGCAGGGGCAGTTACAGCCTGATGATATTGAAAAGGCTGTGAATGATCCTAACGGTAATTTGAAAGTATCAGAGATTCCCTACCTGTTCCGTACAGCAACCCAACCTAGATTCGTAACCCAAGCAGAACATCTGGAGTATGGTCAGGTCCTTGCTGCTTGGCAAAAAGGCACTACCCTAGAGAAGTACGCTCTTCTTCCTGTTCTGGAAAAGAAAGTCGCAACCCTCGCACCTTCTGTACAAGCAGAAGCGCTAGACCGGCTGGAGAATTTCCAAAACTCACTGTCTGAAGAGAAACAAGCAGAACTTCAGACGCTGCTTCAAAAGAAACTAGAAGTGGAGAATCCTAAGTGAAATACGAACAAGCGACTGGTCGTCTACTTGAAGACGATGGAAAAGTAATTGGCTACGGGTGGGCGGGTCACTTGCAAGGCCGTAACAATCCTGCGATGCAAGATGTCAAAGGTGTTGGGCCTCTTCCGAAGGGAAAGTACATGGTGGGGGACCCCGAAGATGGAACACATCTGGGGCCTCTAGCCTTCCCTCTAACCCCTGATCCCGCGAACGAGATGTTCGGTCGTAACGCATTCTTCATTCACGGAGCGAGTGCAGAACACCCGGCGCTATCCAGCGACGGCTGCATCATCCAAGGTCGAATCGCCCGCGAATATGTGAAGATAAAAACAGGGCAGGCCCCGAAGGACTCTACCCTAAGACAACTCGAAGTTGTATAAACAAGAATGCCCCGGCTAATCACCGGGGCTTTTCTTTGTCTAAAATATGGGAGGGGTTTTAAGCCTGGTGTTATGCACCTGGTCCGTATGGCCCCTTCTTCGCTTCCTTCTCTAGGAGAGTTCGTCTGAGCTTCTCCAGAGCTTTGGCGTTCTTACCCTTGATTAGTTTGTAAGCATTCTTCCAAGCCTTCTTGGGATGCTGCCCGGTCGCAATGACCGGACTCATCTCAGTGGGCCAGAAGATGCAGAACCCTTGTAGCGCATTGTAGCCTGTACAACCAGCTTCCGGAAATGCGTCCCGGACCTCCTGCATCATTTCACGTAGGTCTGGCATCGCGGTATTCCTCGGGGACCGGAAGCCGATTCACGGCGTCTCGGGTTGTTTGACTGTCGGCGGGTGTGAGGTACTTGCTCGTCGTAGATATGTTTTTATGTCCAAGCAAATCCTGCACGAGTTTGAGATCGGCTCCTGATCTAAGCAGGGTAGTAGCGAATGATCTTCGTGCCGTTCTAATTCCTCGCGGCTGTATGCCCGCCCTGCGGCAAATGGCATTCCAGTGGTAACGGATGCTGGCCGCGTCTTTCGCGTACCCTTCAAAGATTCGACCATCCGGAATATTCTCCACTGTCTTTATAACCCAAGCCGGAAGCGGAATCTCATGGTTCCGTCCAGTCTTCATTTTAGTCGCTGGTATCGATAAGCAAAGGCGTTCGTAATCTATATCGGATTTTTCCAGAGCCGCCAATGTCTCTCCCCTCAAGCCAGTATTCAGAGACAAAGCAACCAAAATGTGATCCTGCGAAGAGAAGCAACCTTTTTGAAGGTCCATCTGTTCGGAAACACTTAAGGAGGTCTTCGGAGGTTCCTTCTCGCGCAGACGCTTGACTTGGGAGACCGGATTCCAGCATACCCTCTCCATTTGGAGGAGCCAGTTCCAGAATGCCCGGATGACTCCTAGTTCATAGTTTATGGTGCGAGGACTCACTCCATCCCGAAGCCGCCAGATGCGGAAGTCTTCGACATCACGTCGAGTGAAGTCCTCTGGTTTAGTTCGGTCGGGGAAGCGAGAGAAGAAAGATGTAAGAGACTTGCAGTACCGCTCGGCAGTCCGCTGAGTTGTTGTCAGCGTGACGTAACGCTCGAACGATGCTTGCAGGTCGTGAAGTTCTGATCGCTTAACCACCAGGCTGTAAACCCCTCCCTAGAAACGGCTTGCGCGTCCGCGAAGCCATCCGATGTTGTAGATGCCCCATGCAATGAGGATGAGTCCGGGTGTGATTAGAATTTCCATTAGTGTAATACCTCGACTAAGACTTGGGCGACTCCGGCCTTCTTCATTCCAAGACAAGTCGCCGCCGCCTCAGAGATGTCAAGGTCTCGGTTCTTACACCACGGACCTCGGTCGTTAATTCTTACTACCACCGACTTCCCCGTCTGGAAAAAGGTTAGCTTGATACGGGTTCCAAACGGGAGTGTCTTGTGGGCTGCTGTCAACAAGGACGGGTCGTAACGCTCCCCCGATGCTGTCCGCTTCCCATTAAACTTCTTGCCGTA
>Ga0302270_10000193_pt1 | contig 64932 bp, 51 predicted proteins | sample III_Bog_E2_3_FD_198773 | JGI IMG/M metagenome (GOLD analysis project Ga0302270, IMG submission 198773) | Peat permafrost microbial communities from Stordalen Mire near Abisko, Sweden - III_Bog_E2_3 | ecosystem: Environmental > Terrestrial > Soil > Wetlands > Peat | place: Sweden: Abisko... | reverse complement strand
TGCGCCTGGCATTGTGGCGGCGCGGAAGATGGGCCTGAATACCGCAGTGGTTGAATCCCGCGGGCGCACGCGCGATGAACATGACATGGAAGTGATTGCGCGGCTGCATCAACACAAAGCAGACCTAGTGATCCTGGCGGGCTATATGCGGATACTGTCGCCGCGGTTCATTACAGAATTTCCTGAGCGCATTCTGAATATTCACCCGTCACTGCTGCCTGATTTCCCCGGGATGCATGCGCATCGCGATGCGCTGGCCGCAGGGGTGAAGGAGAGCGGATGCACGGTGCATTTCGTGAATGAGCGAGTGGATGACGGTACGATCATTCTGCAGCGCAGTGTGCCGGTGCTGCCGGGCGACACGGAAGAGACGCTGGCAGCACGTGTGCTGGAGCAGGAGCACGGCGCGTATCCAGAGGCGATTGCGCGGGTGCTGTGCGAGCAGTATGAAAGCCGCAACGGGCACTATGTAAAGCGCAACGACTAGACTTCCTGGCCCTTCGCCTCACCCAGCGTCACATTTATATCCATACGCTTACGTCCACGATAGATGGTCACCTTCACGGTGTCGCCTGAGTGGTGCGAGTTCATGGCGTTGGAGATGTCCTGCGGCGAGACGATCTGGCGGCCGTCAATGGCGACGATGAGATCGCCGCCGAGGTTCACCGGCGTGTTACCGATGTAGGCGTGCTGATTGCCACCGTGCAGTCCGGCGCGCTCAGCTGCTCCGCCGGGCAGGGTGCGCTGGATGAGAACGCCATAATCTGAAGGCAGGCCGAGCTGGTCAGCGAGATCGGGGCCGATGGGCAGGGTGACAACGTCCAGCGTGGGACGGCGCACGCGACCATACTTAGCGAAATCATCGAGGACGGCCTTGGCGGTGTTGATGGGGATGGCGAAGCCGACGCCGGAGCTTTGCTCTGCGCCGTTGGAGGCGATGAGAGTAGTGACGCCGATAACGTCGCCGCGCGAATTCAGCAGCGGGCCGCCGGAGTTGCCGGGATTGATGGCGGCATCGGTTTGGATGGCGTTGTCAATGGGCGAGCCCTCCGCACCGTTGATGGAGCGGATGGAGCTGATGATGCCGCGGGTCATAGTGCCGCTCAGCCCGAAGGGATTGCCGATGGCATAGACCTTCTGGCCGACGATGAGGCCGGAAGAGTCTGCCAGCGTGGCGGGGACCAGGTTGGGCGCGTTGATGAGCAGGAGGGCGAGGTCGTGCCCCTTATCCACGCCGACGACCTGCGCCTTGTACTTGTGCTGGTCGCTCAGGGTAACTTCGACGCGCTGGGCGTTATCAATCACGTGATTGTTGGTGAGGATGTGGCCCTGCTTATCAATGATGAAGCCGGAGCCCTGGCCCTGTTGCGGCACGGGGCCGTAGAAGAAGTTGAACGCGACCGCGGTGGAGGTGATGTTCACGACCGAGGGGAGTGCCTTCTTATAGACGGCGATGTTGTTCTGCTCTTCGGAGTCGAAGGCGGGCTGGGCGTTGGCCTGGGTCAGCTCAAAGGTGCCGAGCGGTCCGCTGAGCACGGTTTTGTTCTCCGGCATGAGGCGCTGCAGCCAGGCAGCGAGAGCACCGGAGGGTGCGGCGTGGGTGGTGATGAAGTAAAAACCGCCGACGAGCAGAAGAACGAGGACAATACGGCGAAATCGCATCAGGGGTGCAACCTCAAAAAGAAAGAAACGGAGTGCCGGAAACGGGGCATGTCCATTAAGACGATTGTAGCGGCGCTGGGGTTATCGCGTCTTGCAGGGCTCAGGCCGTGGGTGCGTGTCGCGCCAGGGAGGCAGCGGAGCTGCGCAGGGCGGCGTGGACACGGCGAACGGCGAGGGTAAGAGTCTCAATGTCGCCGTTGTTCTCAATCACGTAGTCGCAAAGCGGGGATTTCACCTCATCGGGAATCTGGGCGGCGAGACGGCGGCGGGCATCGTCCTGCAATTGATTGCGCTCAGCAGGGGTGAGCGTGCGACCAGCGGCGAGGCGGCTGACGTAGCGGTGAATCTTGATGTCGTCGCGCGCGGCAATGAGCACCATGCGGTCAAAGCGCGTCTGCCAGCAGGTGGTGGAGATGGCAGCGGCGATCTCGCGGTCTTCGGCATCGCCTTGAGGCGCGGGTACGGCGCCACCACCATATCTAGTTTCGAAGAGCAGGGCGGATTCGACGATGGCAATGGCGTCGGGGTCCTGCGCGGCGATGTCTTCGACCCACTTTACCTGGGCGGCAATGACGGCGGGGTGCACGATGCCGTTGAGCTCTTCAACGCGGCCTTCTGCGAATGCGAGGCGCGCGAGTGCGGGGCGGTCGAGCAGGCGCTGGCCCTGCGCATCCGCGGGCAACAGGACTTCGGGGCCGAAGTGATGGACAATCTGGTCGTAGACGGATTGTCCGGGCTGCATCAGGTTGCGGCCAACGGCGTCTGAGTCTGATATGTACACGCCAAGCGAGAGGAAGATTTCACCGGCAGTGCTCTTGCCGCTGCCGAGGCCGCCTGTGAGTCCGACGCGCAGCACCGGGCTACCTCGCTCCGCGGCGCATGCGCGCAGCGTGAACAGTATTGACCATGAGCATGGCGATGGTGAGCGCACCCACGCCGCCGGGTACGGGCGTGTAGGCTCCGCTGAGTGCGAAGGCCGCAGGATCAATATCACCGACGACGGTGTAGCCGCGCTTGGCGAAGCCAGCTTCGCGGGCTGCGTCACCGGCGAAGAAGCGGTCAAAGTCGGCACGGTCGTTGATGCGGTTGATGCCGACGTCAATGAGCACGGAGCCGGGCTTCACCATCTCAGGCGTGATGTAGCCGGGAATGCCGATGGCGGCGACGAGAATGTCTGCGTTGCGGGTGAAGCTGGCGAGATCACGGGTGCGGCTGTGGCAGATGGTGACGGTGGCATTTTCCGCGAGCAGAAGCATGGCGGCGGGTTTGCCGGCGAGATCGCTGCGGCCAACGACGACGGCGTTCTGGCCGGAGATGGGGATATGCATGCGCTTCAGCAGTTCAAGGATGCCGGCAGGGGTACAGGGCGCGAGCGCGGGACGACCGGATTGCAGCAGACCAGCATTCATGGGATGAAGGCCATCTACATCCTTTGCTGGATCGACGGCGTCAAGTACGCGCTTGGTATCAATATGTTTGGGGAGCGGAAGCTGGATGAGAATGCCGTCGATATCATCGCGCGCATTGAGATCAGCGACGATGGCGAGCAGCTCTTCCGTGGTCACGGTTTCAGGCGGAGTGAGCAGATCGCTGGCGATGCCAAGTTCGCTGCAGGCCTTTACCTTGCTGCGTACATAGATCTGCGAGGCGGGCACTGCGCCGACGAGCACCACAGCGAGCCCAGGCTGGAGGCCAATTTTGCTGAGTGCGGCAACGTCGGTGGCGACTTCGGCTTTGATGGCCGCAGCGATGGCAACGCCATCCAGCAAGAGCGGAGTGGGCGGTGGGCCAGGCCTGCGTGACATGTTCATGGGCGATCTCCGTCTCCTATGGTAATGGATGGATGATGATGGCATGAAACGCAGCGCAAGGAACGATGCATCGATTTCTACAGGAGTGCGTCTAATCTCCATATACAGCCCAACCGTATGGCTGAAGACGAGGAGGACGGATGACACCGATAGAGAAGTTTTCAACGATGGATTTATCCGTGCTGCGCAGCGATTTGCTGCAGTCAGGGGTGGATTCGTGGCAGGCTGCTGATCTGCTGAGCAATTTTCTGGCGGGTCGCGGCTACGGAGTGTCTAACCACGATGCTCGCCATGCGGCTTCGCGGCTGGAGCAGGCGGGTTGTCCACTGGAGCATATGCAGCAGGAGCTGGAGAAGCTTGCGCTGGTGATGTAAGAGGATTATCTGGGAGAAATAAAAAGGCCGGCCCGTGTGGGCCGGCCTTTTGCGTTCTGGAGACTATTCGTACTTCAGGGTCTCTACCGGATCAAGCTGCGCGGCGCGGTTTGCGGGCAGCGTACCAAAGCCGACGCCGACCAGCACCGACGTAGCCAAAGCGATGACGATGGACCAGATGGAGATGGGAATCTTGAAGGGTGTGAGGATGTCTACTGAGAATGGAACTGCAAGACCGAGGAGTGCACCCACGATTCCGCCACTGAGCGAGATGAAGACCGCCTCGACAAGGAATTGGAGGCGAATTTCTTTTGAAGTTGCGCCGAGCGCTTTGCGGATGCCGATTTCGCGCAAGCGTGCCTGCACGGTGGCCAGCATACTGTTCATGATGCCAACGCCGGAGACGATGAGGGTGATAGCAGCGGCCAGCGTGAGCATGATGGTGAGCATGTTCGCGATCTTGCCCATCACGGTGAGCACCTGAGTCAGGTTGAACGCCTTGTAAACCGAGGTGGGGCGATGGCGCGCCTGGATGACGCGGTCAATCTCCGTCGACGCGGGAATCACCATGCTGGCATCGGCCATGGAGAAGAAGATCTGCTTTACCGTATCAGTGCCGGTAAAGTAGCGCGCCACGGGATAGGGAATCAGGATGGTCTGCTCTTCGATCTCAGACTGGCCGAAGGTATCGACGCTCTCTTTGAAGACGCCGATGATGACGAAGGGGATACCACTCAGGCTAAAGGTGTTGCCGACGGCGGAATCATCGTTGCCATAGAGCGCCTTGGCGAAGGGCTCGTTTACCACGGCGACCTTGGCGTGGGTGACGGTGTCCTGATCGTCAAAGAAGCGGCCGCCGAGCAGGACGAGATTGCGAACATCCTTATATTGTGGGGAGACGCCGAGAACGAGGGCTTCCTTCTGGATGCCGTTACCCATGTTCACGTGGTCGCGAATCTCAAGCATGGGCGAAGAAGCGACGATGCCGGGAACCTGCGCGTTGACAGCGGTCATGTCTTCGTTGGTGAGGTAGTCTGGCGTAGCTGTGTTGTTGGGGCCGGCGACGGTGCCGCCCTGGTACATCACTTCCACCATGTTGGGGCCAATGCTCTGAATCATGTTCAGCGCATACTGCTTGCCGGTCAGGCCGATGGTGACGACGAGGATGATGGACGCCGAGCCGATGACCATGCCGAGCATGGTGAGCAAAAAGCGGACTTTGCTGGCTTTGAAACTATCAATGGCGAGCTGCACGATCTCACTGAAGAGCATGGTGCTGCGAGCACTGGCCAGAGTGTTTTCGAAGCTGCGCGGAGTTTGGCCAGCGGGTGCCATAAAGCCTTTCGATTCGCCAGAATAGGGCAACGATTCAATTCTCTGCCATTGGGTGCCCAAGGGCAAGGATCGAGCCGGTACCGGGGGGCAGGCAGGAAGCTGGATGAATCTATTTCTGCCAGAAGGCGATCAGCAGGCCACCGGCGGTGATGAGCGATCCACCGACGTAGATGGGGACGGTTGGGGACTGGTGAAAGCGAACGCGGGCCAGGAGTTGAGCCATCAAGAAAAAGAGCACGACATAGACGCCCAGGAGGCGGCCAAAGTCCCAGCGCGGCACGTTGACTGTGAGGCCATAGGCGATGAGTACGGCGGCGCCGGCAGCAAAGAAAAGTCCACGGGCCGGACCGGTGGAGCGATAGAGGCCGGACTGAAAGAAGGCATCGCCCATTGCCTCAAGGAATGCAGCAAATAACAGGACTGCAAAGGCGCCAAAAGGATTTGCAGTAAGCGCATCGAGAAAATTCCGCATGGGGGAGACTCTCCGAGGATAGAGTTATGTGCAGGTGTAGTTCAAATCCTACAATATGTAGTAAATGCGGCAGCGTGCCGCGCGGCGATTTCTGCGGGCGATAAATCATTTGGATTATGATGGGTTAAACGCGATGAAAATTCCTGGTTTTATGCTGCTGCTTGCGGGGTGGGGCATTACCCTGGCTGCGATCGTCCTTTTACCCAAACCGGTGCCACGCTGCGTATTTATGCTGGCCGGTGTTGCGGTGGAACTGCTGGGATTGGGGCTGCTGATTCGCTCACAGTATCTAGCGCGGCAGGTGGGCCTGTGATCCCTGCGACGCCGTCACTCTCAGATGCTGGAATGGTTTTCTGTTGCATGCTGGTGCTGCTGGTGCCGCTCGCACTCGCCGGAATTGCGCTTATCAATACAGGGTTAGGCCGTTCGCGGAGCACTGCGCAATCCATGCTGGGAGCACTGGGAGTGATGGCGGCAGCGGCTATCGCCTATGTGGCCGTAGGCTTTGCATGTGAAGGCTCTCCTGGCATGCCGGAACATGCTGTAATGATCGCCGGCAAGCCCTGGGGGTGGCTGGGGGCGGGGACGTTCTTTCTGCGCCACCTGCCGCTTACCGGGTCGCCAGTGTCGCTGGCAGTGCTGTTGCAGATCTTCGGCGTCGCCCTGGCCGCACTGATTCCATGGGGTGCTGGATCTGACCGCTGGCGACTGAAAGCAGGCTACGCTTCGACGGTGCTCTTTGCGGCCTGGATCTATCCATTGTTTGCCCATTGGGTATGGGGTGGCGGATGGCTGGCACAGTTGGGTGTGCACTACGGGCTGGGCCGGGGCTTCATGGACATTGCCGGCGCGGGAACGATGCAGGCTGCAGGCGGTCTGACGGCGCTTTCGATTGTCTGGATTGTTGGTGCGCGGCAGGGAAAGTTCATCGCCAATCAACTGCCCGCGGTCTTTCCGGGTCATAACATCCTGTATGTACTCTTCGGCTGCTGTTTGACGCTCGGTGGATGGCTTGGTCTGAATGGAGCAGGGGCCATGCTGTTTGCCGGGATAGCCCCCGGCGGCGTGGTGCTGGTGGCCGTCAACACAGTGCTGTGTGCGTCGGGAGGACTGCTGATGGCACTCCTGGTGACTCGCGTCCGGTTCGGCAAGCCAGACGCCTCGCTCTGCGCGAATGGCTGGGTGGCAGGCTTGGCGGCGAGCAGCGCGGTATGCGCTTTTGTGCCACCAGTAGCCGCGTTGCTGGTGGGTATGATGATTGGCTGCGCGGTACCGTTCCTTGCAGAGCTACTGGAACTACACTGCGGCGTGGACGATCCGACGGGTGCAATTGCCGTGCATGCCGGGGGCGGCCTGTGGGGTCTGCTGGCGGTTGGGTTTATGGGACGGTTTGGTGTGCCGGCAGGAGGGCAGATGCTGGCGCAGATCGCAGGTATTGCGACGCTGCTCGGCTTCATCCTGCCGCTGGCTTATGGCCTGAACTGGCTGCTTAATCTCATCATCCCCTATCGCACTGATCCTGAAGGTGACCGGGCTGGCATGGATATGCATGAGTTGGGCGCGGGCGCGTATCCGGAGTTTGTGCTTCGCGGCGAAGACTTTGTGCAGCGCTAGTGGTGGGCAACGTAGAACATTAATCCAAGAATCACTACCGGAATCATCGCCATCATTGCATAAAAGAGCACTTTTCGTGGCGTTGCCGAGCGCTTTGTCTGCCAGTTCATGGCCTCAGCGCGTTGCGTGACCGTAACCTGGCCGGGGTGCTCCAGGTCAAAGGCAAACTGGCGCGCAGATGGGTAGCGATTGGCGGGTTCGCGTTCGAGCGCGCGGTAGATAATTTCCTGCATCTCCGGCGTAATGGATGGCTCGATCTCGCGTGGCGGCTTGGGGCTGTTCAATAGCCGGTCATTCATGACGACGAAGGGATTCGCGCCGGTGTATGGCACGGCGCCCGTGAGCATTTCGTAAAGCATCACGCCCACGGCAAAGATATCGCTACGAGCATCTCCACGCTTTCCCTTAACCTGCTCGGGTGAGATGTAATCCGGCGTACCTAAGGTCTGCGAGAAGTTGGCAAAGGTAAGGCGGCGGGAACTGGCATTGCCAGCGATGCCGAAGTCAATCAGCTTGATGTTGTCATGCTCATCCACCATGACGTTCTCAGGTTTCAAATCGCGATGGACTACTCCATGCGTATGGATGTATTCCAGCGCATTCAGGATGCCAATGGTAACTCTGGTGGCGCGCTCCGCTGGCATGCGCGGCGACTCGTGCATGATCTCTCGCAGCAGCCGGCCGTCTACCCACTCCATGACCATGTAGACGCGCTTCTGCGCGTCATTCCGGTAGACCTTCATTACGCCGGGGTGTTCGAGAGTCTGGCCGATCTGCGCTTCGCGGCGAAAGCGCTCAAACAGAACAGTGTCACACTCCATGGAGGGATGTGGAACCTTGATGGCCACCTTGCGTCCATCGCGCAGGTCGGTTGCACGGAATATCGAGGCCATGCCGCTGGAGGCGATGCAATCATCGATGCGGTAGTTGTCGAGTTCCGAGCCAATTTCGAGCGTGGTCATCACACCTCAAAGGAGAACAGAAAAGAGGATAAAGAATATGTAAAAAAGCGATAAGGAAGTACGATTTTTTCAGCGAAGCGTGTACGGGCGTCCGCGATACATGCCGACGCGTTCAACATCGCGGATCCGGACCATCAAGACAGTAACATTATCGTTACCGTCGGTGGTCATGGCGTGCTCAGCCAACTGTCTGCTGAGATCATCCAGTTCGCCGCCAGGGCCGACAATGCGCTTGATATCAGCCACGCTGACGCCGTTGTGCATGCCATCCGTACACATCAGGAGGATATCGCCGGGGAGGAGTTGAATCTCAGTGATATCGGGAGAGACAAAGAGCTCGGCGCCGAGGCAGCGGCTCAGGATGTGGCAGATGCCAGACTCATCGCGCTCCTGCAGGGTAATGATGCCCTTTAACTGCTGTTCGTTGACGATGGTGTGATCGTTGGTCAGGATGGTGACATTGGAGCCGCGGATACGATAGCAGCGCGAGTCGCCAATGTGGCCTATGACGGCGCGATCATAGCGCAGGGCACAGAGAACGAGCGTGGTTGCCATGCCGGTGCCTTCGGGGCCGGCGAGGCGCGCAGCCTCAAGCACCTTTGTGTTGGCCTGTTGGAAGAGGCGAGAGAGCGTGGTGGTATGCATCTCGCCGTTCGGGGCTCTGCGGAATCCGTCTCGCACCGATTCGACCGCGGTACGCGATGCAACATAGCCCTGCTGGTGGCCACCGACGCCATCTGCGACGGCAAAGAGCCATCCGCGGGTACGCATTTCCTGGGGAGTGTCGGGCAGTACCGAGCCTAGGTAGTCTTCGTTCCGCTTCCGGGTGGGTCCAGTGTCAGAGAACTGACTGAATTCAATATCAAGCATAGGACTCGGTACTGCCCTTCTGGTCTATTACGTTATGCGTGTTGCCGTTATACAGCAGGTCGTTCTGACAGCAGCACTTCTTTGCCCTTCTTTTTGCTGCTACGCAGGAAGTAGAAGCCGCCGTATAACCCCCATATAGCAGCAACTGCCAAGGCGATACGCGGTTCAAGTTTGGTGCCATACCCGAAGTGGAAGCCGACCAGATAGAAGATCATGCAAGCCAGGTTGGCGCACAAGCCGAAGAGTGGAATGGCGACATGCCGGATCACACTGAACTTCGCATGCTTATGGTAAGCCACCATGCATAGCAGGCAACTGAAGCCATACAGGATGAATGTACCAAAGTTGGAGATGAGGGTGACTGACAGGAGCGAGTTTGGCAACGCTGCCATCTTCGCATTGGTGAAGTAGCCGAAGCTGGAGAAGATGCCATGCGGGATAGCCGCAATCACGGCATCCGTCGGTGCACCGGCACCGCCGAAGACCAGAACTACGCCAGCGCAGCCGACAAGGGCGGAGATTCCCGCCAGTGTCCAGACTGCCCTGTGTGGGGTCAGGTTTTCGGAGTGCAGCAGACCGAAGTGCTCGGATGCTTCGTCATCTTTTCCCATGGCATAGGTCACGCGCGCTGCGGTATTCATGCAGGAGAGCGTGGTGCCAAAGATTGCCAGGAAGACGGTGAAGGCCTCAGCAAGCATGAAGATGCGGCCATGGCCGGGGCCAAGCAGAGCATCGCCAACCACGATCATCATGTCGCCGATAGGCGCAGCCGATCCGCTGGCGCTCTGCATGGAATACCCACTACTGAGGTAGTAATTGGCTGCGTAATATTCAAACAAGTAGCACGACCCTTGTATGAGCAGCGAGAGGATCACCGCGATGGGGATGTCGCGCGTCGCATTCTTCGCTTCGCCGCCCATTGAGGTAACTGATTCGAATCCGACCAGGATCAGAATGGCCACTGTTGCCTGGATGAAGACCCAGCTCATATGGTGAATTCCAACCACGGAGTGCTTGGTGGGGTGAGCGAGGAAGTTGCCGCTGGCGTCGCGCTCAGTGTAGTCAACTTTGAAGGGAACGGGCTGTCCATTGGCATCCAGAAGCGGTTGCGGAACCTGGTTGGCATCGCGAACGACGACATCGGTGGACACGCCGGCCACAACCTGCGGTGTGGTCTTGAACTGATAGTTGTAGGAAGCTCCGGTCGTGGAATCAAACTGCAGTCCTGAGGCGCCTGCCGGATGTACTGCGCGATAGTGAAGCGCCAGTACGGAGAAGATGACGAGAGCCGTAATCTGAATGATATTGATAGCAAGGTTCAGATTGGTGGATGCGTTCACGCCGCGATAGGCAACATAAGCACAGGCGAAGGAAAAGAAGATCGCAATCAGAGCCATGAATACGGGGCCAGGATTGGATGCGCTCATAAAGGTGGGATAGAGCGTGCCGACGATGTATCCGCAAAAGATACCCATGGTGGCCACCATGACACCGGGGTAGACCCAGTAATAGAGATGAGACGCCCAGCCGACGATGAATTTCGAAATGCGGGCATAGCGGAAGCCCTTGTCGGTGCTCAGGAAGGCCTGTTCAGCGAAGTAGTAGGAGCTGCCGGTGCCGGGATAGAGTTTTGCCATCTCTGAGTAGCAGACCGCGGTTGCAAGACAAAGTAGCAGCGCGGCTACGATTCCCATCCACATTGCAGGTGAGGTGTTTGCTCCTCCAGTGCCTTCTGTTGCCTGGATAAAAAAGGTGAGCCACAAAAACGCTCCTGGAGCGATAAGCGCCATGGCATTACTGGTTAGCCCCGTTACGCTGAGCGTTTTTTTCATTTCGCCCGTAGGAATTGGATCTGGCATGGATAACTCCTCTATATGGATTGGGTTTGAGCCTGACTGTTGGTCCGGATGTGTGTGCAATCATCGCCATACCCTGAGGCCACGCGTAGGGGAGTAAAAATAGCCATCAAGATGTATTGGTCTGAGCGTAACGTAACGCTTTGCCGGGGCTGTCACAAGGATGGAATGGCCGTAGAGGCAAATCTTATTGCGCTCATAACTTTTCGTGGTCGCGGTCGGGAGAACTGCCCCATATAGTGTGCAATTGGTTTTGAATTGACATTCAGTTTTGTAACTTTTAGTGTGAAGTCATTCGTTCAAAATAGTTTGTTCGGAGGCCTCTTCCCCCCATGGTCACAACACCTCTCCGCCTGTTCTGCGCGGCTGCGCTGAGCGTGAGCCTCGTCCTGACCGGCTGTTCTTCGGACTATAGTTTGATTGGTTCGGCGGCACCGGTTTCGAGTTCCAAGGTCATCAAGCATGTCGTTGTCATCTTCGATGAGAACGAATCGTTCGATCACTACTTTGGCACCTATCCGAACGCACTGAACCCGCCGGGTGAAACGCCGTTTGTGGCGGCCGCAGGTACGCCGACGCCGATGGGCCTGACGAATGCGCTGTTGACGGCCAATCCGAATGCAACGAGTGCGTTGAACGGCGCCGGCAAGACGAACCCCTTTCGGCTGGATTACACGCAGGCGTTCGCGAACACCCAGAGCCACAGCTATGCACCCGAGCAGATCGCGTTTGATAACGCCAAGATGGATTTGTTTCCGTACTCCGTGGGCGCGGCGGATAGCCCGGCGCAAGCAGGCACGAATGCGAACGCTGCCGTGGTGGAAAGCACCGGCCTGACTATGGGCTATTTTGACGGCAATACGGTGACGGCACTGTGGAACTATGCCCAGCATTATTCACTGAGCGATCATTATTTCGGCACCACATTCGGCGGTTCCACGCTGGGTGCGATCAATGTGATCTCCGGCCAGACAAACGGCGTGGTGAACGATATCGGCTCTGCCGCAGACGTGATCGGTGACGGCTACGGCGGCTATACGCTGACGGACGACTCCGATCCCACGGGCGATGTGTGCTCCAGCGCAAGCGCGAGCGTGCACATGACCGGCAAGAACATTGGCGACCTGCTGACAGCTACAGGCGTGAGCTGGGGATGGTTCCAGGGCGGCTTCGATTTGACCCACATCAATGCAAACGGCAGCACGGGTTGCAAGCGCAAGACGCTCTCCGCGGTGACGCAGTTGACTGAAGAAGACTATGTGCCACGGCATGAGCCCTTCCAGTTCTATGCGAGTACGGCGAACCCAAATCACACGCGGCCAACATCGGTTGCGACTATCGGAATGAATGCGGATGCAGCCAACCACCAGTACGACAGCAACGACTTTCTGGCGGCACTGGCAGCAGGCAATATGCCGACAGTCAGCTTCCTGAAGGCGACGCAGACACAGGACTCGCACGCCAGTACGTCGGATCCAATTGATGAGCAGCAGTGGCTGGTGACGATGATCAACGCGATCGAGTCATCACCGTTCTGGCAGGATACCGCGATCATTGTGGCGTACGACGATTCCGACGGCTGGTATGACCATATGACGAACGTGGTCAACGGCTCTGCAACGGCGCAGGATGGTTTTACCGGCACGGGCATCTGTTCCAACGGGACAGCAACCTCAGCGAATGCGCTGCCGGGAGTGCTGGCGACTACGCTGCATGCGCAAGGCCGCTGCGGGTATGGACCGCGGTTGCCATTGCTGGTGATCTCTCCGTGGGCGAACAAGAACTATATCGACTCGACCACGGTGGACCAGACGTCGATCACGCGGTTTATTGAAGATACCTTTCTCAGTGGGCAGCGCATCGGTGGCGGGTCGTATGACAGCATTGCAGGCTCGCTCAACAACATGTTTAATTTTTCAAGTGGAGTAGCACCGAATCCGAATGTTGTGATTCTGAATCCCAACACGGGTGTGGTGACAAGCGGCAACTAGAAGCCGCGGGGTACAACTTTGCCGTATACACGCCGCAGCTTTCTACATCTGCTTACTGCTGCCGGCGTTGCGTCTGCACATGCGCGAGGGATTGCGCAGATGCAGATGCCAATGCCAGCGTCACCGCCACGCGAACTGAATATCTTTGATTTGCCGCCGTTCCTGGATGCTCTGCCCATGCCGCAGATCATCCGGGCGCGCACTGGGCAGCGTATCCGCATTGCCATGCGCGAGATCCACGAGCCGTTGCACCAGAAGCTGCCGCCAGCGCGGATGTGGAGCTATGGGCCGGCGGCGATGGCACCGATAATTGAAGCGCGCAGCGGTACGCCGGTGGAAGTGGAGTGGGTCAACAATCTGCCAGAGAAGCATTTTCTGCCGATTGACCACACGCTGCACGGCTGCGGTGCCGACCTGCAGGAAGTGCGCGCCTGCGTTCACCTGCATGGCGGGCGCACGCCATCCGCGGACGACGGGTATCCTGACGACTGGTTTGTGCCGGGCAAGTCGCGGGTGTGCCGCTATCCCATGCAACAGGCGGCGGCAGCTCTGTGGATTCACGATCATGCGATGGGCATCAACCGGCTGAATATCTATGCGGGCCTGTTCGGGATGTTCCTGGTGCGTGATGCCGTTGAGGATGCGTTGCATCTGCCAAGCGGGCGCTATGAGCTGCCGTTAATTCTGTATGACCGCGAACTGACTGCGGACGGTCAACTGTACTATCCGGTGTCTGACGATCCGGCAAAGCCGTGGGTGCCGGAGTTCACGGGCGACGCCATCATCATCAATGGCAAGATCAGGCCGTACGTGGATGCGGAACCGCGGCTCTACCGGCTACGCGTATTGAATACGGCGAATAGCCGCTTCTTTGGGTTGTCATGCTCGACTGGGCCGCTGATACAGATCGGAAGCGATCAGGGTTTACTGGCCGCACCTGTCACCGTAAACCGGCTGACGCTCGCACCCGGAGAACGCGCAGATATACTGCTGGACCTTTCTGTGGCGGCAGGCGAGCGGGTGCATCTGCGCAATGGTGCGTTGGATATCCTGGAGTTCCGCGTGGCGGGGACGGCAAAGCATTCCAGCGGCCCGGCGAAGATTCCACATGCGCTGCGCCCGGTGGAGCGTACGCCGGAGAGCGCAGCGATTGTGACACGGCGCATCACGCTGAATGAATACCAGGACGAACACGGACGTTCCATGGTGATGCTGCTCAATCGAAAACACTGGCATGAACCGGTGACGGAGCGGCCGCAGCTGAACACTACCGAGATATGGGAGTTTGTGAACCAGACGCAGGACACGCATCCGATGCATCTTCACCTGGTGCGGTTTCAGGTGCTGGACCGGCGGCCATTCGATCCGTTTGCGTTCATGATGCGCCGCGAAATGATCTATACCGGGCCCGCGCTGGCACTACCAGCGAATGAGATGGGATGGAAAGACGTGGTGCAATGCGAAGCGGGCGTGGTGACGCGCATTATTGTTCGCTTCGAAGGGTACACGGGAAACTATCTGTATCACTGCCACATTCTGGAGCATGAAGCGAATGACATGATGCGGCCCTTCGAAGTAATTGCGTGACTTCGAAGGGCCGTACGGCTACTGGAAGAGCTTCAGGTCAATCGCTTCGCCCATGGCCTTGTAGCCTGCATCGCCGGGATGGAGATGATCGCCGGAGTCATACAAGGGCAGGAAAGCGTCTGGGTGCGCTGGATCGCGGGTGACTTTATCGAAGTCGATGACACCGTCAAAGAGATCGCTGGTGCGAATGAATTCATTCTCGGCATCGCGCATTTTGGAGCCGGCTGCATCCTGGTAGCCGGCACCTGCATAGGGCGTCAGTGTGGCACCGTAGATCTTTATGCCGTGGGCATGAGCGCGAATGGCAAGCTGCTGCAGTCCCCAGATGATCTGGTCCGCGGTGACGGCTTCACTGGTATGTGGATGCCGCATGGTGTTGCCGATATCGTTGATGCCGAGCAGGACAATGAGATATTTCACGCGCCCCTGTGACAGCACATCGCGATCCAGACGGGCAAGCGCATTTGAGCCTGCACCGTCATGCAAGATGCGATTACCGCTGATGCCTTCATTGAGCACGCCAATCTTCGAGGTTTTTGGGTTGGCCTGCAAGCGGGCTGCCAGCACATCGGGCCAGCGGGCATTGTGGTCGAAGGTAGACTTGGCACCGTCGGTGATGGAATCACCCAGGGTGACGATGTCGAATGCGTTGGGACCTGCATCCACGTCGATGCCCTTCAGTAGATACCAGGAGCCGGTCTTCTTTGGAGTATCCAGTGTGGCTGCGCTAAGTACGTTGCCGGAAGCGATGAAATTGTTGGAGACGCCGAGGGCGTGATAGGTGAGAGTCGCATCCGGCTGGTAGGGGATGAAGATGCTTACAGCAAGAGTCGTAAGCGGCGCGATGGGCATGGCCACGGTATCGCTGACTGCCATTGCGCCCGCAGGAATGGTAATGGTTTCTGCGCCGCTAAAGGTCACAGCGTGATCCGTGGTGGGCTGAATGTCGTTGCCGCCAGCGCTGAGAGCCACGTGAACGCCGCCAAGCGTGAGGGCGGTTGCGCCAAACTCATTGGAGATGCTTAGGCGGAGTGCGCTGCCACCGAGCGAAAGGTGCACGATATCGCGGTAAGTCGTGCCGTTGGGATTGGTGGTGGCCGGTACGGTGGCCGGGCTGACCGGTGCAGGCGCGGGTGAGGTGGCAGGCGCTCCGCTGGGAGCAGGTGCAGCGGCCGGTGCCGAGACGTGCAGCGCCAGCGGAGAAGCAGCCCAGGAACCTGTCCAGATTGTCTGCTTGGGGGTGGTTGCCGCATGGGCGAGAACGCCGCTCAGGGCGAGAAGAATAATCAGCTTTTTCATTCGTGCTCCCAGGAGATTGATTGTGGCGCGCACATACAGCACCGCCATCCATATTCGCATGGATCGTAAAATTCGGAAGCGGAGGTAGGGTTGCGATTGCCGGATTTCCCTTCAGGATTAATGAGAATGTAGGCGTATTTGCAGCATTCGTAGCCCTCTATGGTCCAACATATCTTCAAAGAAAGGATGTTGGCACAGGGATTGGACCGTGGGTGACGAACAACATTCTGGAGAAGCAGGGTGGCACCATTCGCTGCAGAAGCATGCAGGGTCCTCATCACGGTACCGTGATGAGCCTTTTTCTGCCAGCGTGTAAAGGGTAGAGCTCCGGGCACACTCTAATTCAATTGCAAGATAGCAGCGGACATAGACGGCAGATGAATTTCATCTGTGCTCAATTCAATGCCTTCGGCAGAAGCTGCAAGTAGCGTGGGCGAGCCGGCAACGGTAAGGGTCTGAGGCTTAGCGGAAAAATTGCAGAGTGTTTGGATGCCTTCGCGCGCCATCACCAGCCAGCGATCCGATTCATCAAAGGAAACTGTTATGCGGCTGCGGTCGCCGTTGCGCAACGCTGGATGTTCATGACGCAAGGTAAGCAGTTGCCGGTACCACTTAAGCATGGAGCTGTGATCGCCTAACTCAAGTTCCTGCCAGTGGAGTTTGGATTGAGCGAAGGTCAGTGGATCTTCAGGATCGGGAACATCGCCTGTCCACCCAAAGGCAGCAAACTCTCTGCGGCGCCCCTCTGATACGGATGCACGCATGGCTTCATCCTCATGATCGGCAAAGTAGAGAAATGGCGATGACGCGGCAAACTCTTCGCCCTGAAAGATGAGTGGAACAAATGGAGACGTGAGCACCAGTGTTGCTGCCACACGCGATGCTTTGATACCCGAGATGGTGTGTAAACGGTCGCCGCGCGCACGATTGCCCACCTGGTCATGGTTCTGAATGTAGCCGAGGAAGCGGCTGCCTTCTGCATCCTGCACAGGGCGGCCATAGGGTTGATTGCGCGATGGGGAGAACTGGCCATCGAAGACGAAGACAGAGCGCAGCGACTTCGCAAGCTGTTCAATAGAGCCAAAATCCGTGTAGTAGCCAAGCCGTTCGCCGGTCAGGACGGTATGCAGTGCGTGATGGAAGTCATCACTCCACTGCGCGTCCATGCCTCGTCCACCAAGATTGCGGGGGGTGACGACGATGGGATCGTTCAGGCTGCTTTCCGCAATAAGGCGCAGTGGGCGGTTCATCTGCTTTGAAAGCTTGGCGACCGAACCAGAAAGCTCAGTCAGAAAGTGAGTGGGTGATTTGTCCTGCAATGCGTGGATGGCATCGAGCCGCAGCGCATCGAACCGATAGTCACGCAGCCACATCAGCGCGTTATCAATGAAGAAGCGGCGCACTTGAGCGCTGCCTTCGCTATCGAGATTCACGACGCCGCCCCAGGGCGTTGCATATTCATGCATAACATAGTTGCCGAAGACGCCGGTGTAATTGCCCACGGGACCGAAGTGGTTGTATACCACGTCGAGTACAGCAGCGAGGCCTGTATTGTGGCACGCATCGACCAATCGTTTCAGGCCATCGGGACCACCGTAGGCTTCTTGCGGCGCGTAGAGTGCGACGCCATCGTAACCCCAACCCCATCGTCCGGGAAAAGATGCAACCGGCATAATTTCAACGTGGGTGATGCCGAGTTCCTTCAGGTATGGAAGGTGTGCGATAGCAGCATCAAAGGTGCCTTTCGGTGTGAAGGTACCGATGTGGAGTTCATAGAGTACGGAGTCAGCCAGCGCAGGCGCGCTCCAGGTTGCAGAGGTATGCCAGCTGTAGCGATTGTGGTCGTAGACGCGCGATGCGGCGTGAACACCTTTGGGCTGCCACAGTGAACGCGGATCAGGGTATGGATGCGGATCATCGTTGATCAGAAAATCGTAATCGCTGTCGTGCCCAGCGGATGTTATGCGCGCCAGCCAGCAGCCGTCAGCCTGTGGCTCCATCGGATAAAGCGAGCCATCCACGATGATCTGAAGGCGATTGGCATAGGGCGCCCAGATAGTGAATTCATGCATCAGCTTTTTCCCTCACGAGCAGTGCAACAGGAAAGATGGAAAGCAAGGTGGCAAGTTTGTGCACGCCGCCATCAATAACTTCGCCAGAGAGCACATTGTTCCAGTGGCCTTCTGGCAGTTCCAGTGTAGTTTCCTGCCATTTTCCGGCCAACGTGAAGGGAAGACGTGGCGCGATGGTGATGACATCCTGGCCGCGCAGGAATGCAATGCAGTGCTCGGCATAATGGCCCACGGCGAGCAGAGGCGTATAAGTTCCATCCCTGCCAAAAGATCCGGGGCGCTCCTTGCGCAATGTCAGTGCGCGCTGAATCACCCAGAGTTTTGGTGCGCCTTCTTCCATGCGTTGCATGATGTCCTCTGGTTTCAGAGACGGCAATTCGCAGAGCAGCATGCGTCGCAGTGTGAAATCCACTGGCGTCCGGTTGTCAGGATCGACCAGGCGAAGGTCCCAGAGCTCGGAGCCCTGATAGGTATCCGGCAAGCCAGGCACCGTGCACTTCAGCAAGGTCTGCGATAGCGAATTGATCCAACCCGCTTCGCGTACCACGGCGACAAACTTCTCCATATTTTGCACAAACGGTGCATGCTCCAGGGTGGCGCGGATGAAGTGGCGTAGCGCCTCGTCAAACTCCGGATTCGGATTCGTCCAGCTGGTTTGCTGTTTTGCTTCGCGCGTCGCCTTCTCCATGTAGGCGGTGGCGCGATCGATGCTGATGGGCCACGCGCCAATAAGCGTCTGATAGTAAAGGTATTCGGTGTTGCGGTCCAGCACCACGGAGCGAATGGAGCGTGTCATCTCTGACCAGCGCTGCACCGCATCAGCGAAGGCTTGCGGTATTTCGCTGAGCGCGTTAAGCCGAGCCCGCACATCTTCGCTGCGCTTGGTGTCATGTGTGGTGAGCGAGACCATGCGGTAGGGCTGCAGGCTCTGTGCACGCTGATTGTTACCGTTGAACTCTGCCAGCGAAATAAGCGGATCGCCGGGGTTACCGCCGACTTCATTCACTGAGATGAGACGGTTGTAGCAGTAGAATGCAGTGTCTTCTACTCCCTTGGCCATTACTGCTCCGGTGAACTCCTGTAAGCGATAGACGAACTCTGACTCGCGTTCGCCCTTTACGTGCAACAGCAACACGTCACGAATGAAGTCAAAGAGATTGTTCTCTACATCCGTGCGCGCAGACTTGGCAGATTCAATGGCGCGATCAATGGAGGCAACATCATCCGCGGAGACCTCATCGCGGATCGGGCTGACGTAAGTGCGGTAGACGGGGAAAGAAGCTGCGACTTCGCGGATGGCGCGGCGAATCTCAACTCGGGTGTAGTCGCGGTATTCGCGGTTACTCTCGCAGATACCGGCGAAGAGGCTGGTGAGATAGTTTACGTCGCTGCCGAGCGTCGTCTGGGTAATCTCGATCTTACTGTCGTGGCAGATCTGTGCATAGTTTGCCGTCTGCCCGGTGAATTCGGTGTAGATGCGGTCCAATGCGATCCAACCGTGGGGAGAGATCATCAGGCCATTCACCTGGTTGATAAATTCGTAGCCCGTGGTGCCATCAACTGGCCAACTGGAAGGCAGAGCCTCGTGACCGGCAAGAATCTTCTCCACGACAATCCATGCATCTGGAGCATTGGCTCGCAGGCGGTCAAAGTAAAGTTTGGGATCACGCAAGCCGTCCGGGTGGTCCACACGCACGCCGCTCAGAATGCCATCGCGCAGCCACTGGAAGTAGATCTCATGGGTTTCATAGAAGACACGCTCATCGCCAACGCGCACGCCAACCAGGGAGTTTACATCGAAGAAGCGGCGGTAGCCAAGATTCTGTTGGCCGGTATGCCACCAGGAGAGACGGTAGTTCTGGGCATTAAGAAAAGCATCGAGTGCATCAATGGATGCGTTGAACCGCTCGATGGCACGATCAATGCCGGATGAAGCTTTGCTGTCTTCAGCGCAGAGGCGCTGCAGCAGGTTTAGCAATATGCTCTTGTCGTGATGCCGGGCTTCAATGCCGGGAACATCCGACATGGTGGGGCAGGGCAGCGCAGTAAATGCATGAGAGAGGAAACGCAGTTCGTCAGAGCCCGCGATATCTGCCGCAGAGGCAAGCAGTTTGCCGAGGGTGGATGGAGCAATGGGCAGGCGATGCTCTTCGTAGTGGATCTCGAACTGGGAGCCATCACGTACCAGCTTGATCTTGCCGTCGTTGAGCATGCGGCCGTACTGTCCGGCAAGGATGGGTACTAGAATTTTGTTGCGCAGATGCGGTTCATCGGCCTCCCATGCTACGTCGAAGTAGCGGGCAAAACGGCTGCACGGGCCATTCTCCAGAACATCCCACCAGTAGAGGTTGGTGCGAGCTAGCGACATGTGATTGGGCACGATGTCCAGCACCTGACCCATGCCGCATGCCTCCAGTTTGCGGCAAAGGCGTGCGTGCGCTTCGGATCCCCCCAACTCGGCGCTGATGGTGCGCGGATCAACGACGTCGTAGCCGTGGGTGCTGCCCGGTGCGGCTTGCAGATAGGGCGAGGCATAGAGATGCGAGACGCCCAGGCTGCAGAGATAGTCCGAAATACCGGCAGCATCATCCAGCGTGAAAGCCGGATTCAACTGGAGACGATAGGTCGAACTGGGCGGAGCATAACGGGTTGTCTTCATAGCAAGGCAAACGAAAGAACGGTGTTAGCGTGAGGCCTGTCTTGTATGAGGCCCGAAATTCGGAATAGGTTGTCGGACGCAGCGGCGCAACCGTAAGGTGAAGAAAACGCATCACACAAATCATCCCCAGTTGTGTAGCGGCTCCCAAGTAAGGGGAACTAGAGGCGGCAACGTGAAGAGAGCTGGAAGCGCGACCGATCCTCTCTGGTACAAAGATGCCGTCATCTATGAATTGCATGTACGCGCTTTTGCCGATTCCAACGGAGATGGCATTGGCGACTTCCAGGGCCTGATCGGCAAGCTGGATTATCTTCAGGAACTTGGCGTCACCTGCTTATGGCTGCTGCCGTTTTTCCCGTCACCGCTGCGCGATGACGGCTACGACATTGCCAACTACAACGATGTGCACCCCAGCTATGGAACACTAGCGGACTTCCAGGAGTTTTTGGAGAAGGCTCATGCGCGCGGTATGCAGGTGCTGATCGAGTTGGTGATGAACCATACGTCCGATCAGCATCCGTGGTTTCAGCGCGCGCGCAAGGCTGCACCGGGTACGCCGGAGCGCAACTTTTATGTCTGGAACCCAACAAACGATCGCTTTCCCCTTGTGCCCATCATCTTCTCCGACACGGAGACGTCCAACTGGGCGTGGGACCCGGTAGCGCAGTCTTACTACTGGCACCGCTTCTTCTCACATCAGCCGGATTTGAACTTTGACAATCCATTGGTGGTGGAAGAGATGCTGAAGGCGATGCGCTTCTGGCTGGACATGGGTGTGGATGCGCTGCGCATGGATGCGATTCCGTACCTGCTCGAGCGCGATGGCACGCGCTGCGAGAGCTTGCCGGAGACGCATGCCATCATCAAGCACTTCCGTTCCGTAATGGACGCAGAGTATACCAACCGGTTCGTGCTGGCAGAGGCAAACCAGTGGCCTACGGATGTGCGTCCATACTTCGGCGATGGTGACGAGTGCCAGATGGCGTTTCATTTTCCACTGATGCCGCGAATCTATGTCGCCATTCGACAGGAAGATACGCAGCCGATTCTCGACATCATGGCACGGACGCCGGAGATTCCGCCGAGCTGCCAGTGGGGATTATTCCTACGCAATCATGACGAACTGACGTTGGAGATGGTGACCAAGGACGAGCGCGACTACATGTACCTGGCTTACAGCGCCGATCCACGCACACGCATCAACCTGGGCATTCGCCGCCGGCTGGCGCCATTGCTGGATAACAATCGCCAACGCATTGAACTGCTCAACAGCCTGCTGTTCTCGTTTCCTGGTACGCCGATTCTCTACTATGGCGATGAGATCGGCATGGGCGACAACATCGATCTGGGCGATCGCAACGGGGTGCGCACGCCAATGCAGTGGAACGCGCAACCGAACGGCGGCTTCTCCACCGCGCCCGAGGAGAAGCTGTTTAGCCCAGTCATCAAGGACCCCGTGTATGGCTATGCGGCCGTAAACGTGGAAGAGCAAATCGAGAGTCCGTCGTCAATCCTGCAGTGGACGCGAAACATGATCGGGCTGCGCAAGTTATTCCCCGTCTTTGGGCGCGGTACTCAGCGATTTCTTGATCCGGTGAACCGCAAGGTCCTGGCCTATTTACGCCAGTTGGATGGAGAGACTGTGCTGTGCGTGGCGAATCTGTCGCGTTTTGCGCAGCCTGTCATGCTTTCGCTGCAAGAGTTTGAAGGCCGTGTGCCAGTGGAGATGTTCGGCTATACTGCCTTTCCGAAAATTTCGCAGCATCCCTACAGCATGACGCTCTCGCCGTATGCATTCTTGTGGTTTCAGCTGCAGAAGGTTTACATGGCGGAAGAACCGGTTGTACTGCAGCCGGAAATCGCGGGGGAAGAGGTTCTGCCGGTGGCTCGAGTGGGGGGGGCGGGGGGGCAGCAGGGGTTGCAGGGTGCGGGGAACCTGGTGCTGCATCTTGCGCCAAGCGGGATGGGCGATGTGCATCGTATGGCGACGATGATGGAGCAGTTGGTGCAGAAGAACCCCGCGCTGCACATTACCGTGGCGTATCCGCGGCCATTGGCAGGCCGCGATGGCAGCGACGAGGCGGGGGGGGAGCTTCCCCCGGGTGGGGCAATCACGCTGGCACCGTATGAGCAGTCTGCCACGGCGCTACAGCATCGCTGGCCGCATCCGGCACGGACATATGCCGAGTTGGGCCGGCTGGCACGCGAGCATGACGCCAGCGCAGTGATGATGTTGGGGCAGGATGTGGACACGCTGAACCCGGTTGCCGTAGCCGCGCTCTCCAAGGCGGTTCTGACGGACGGCTTTGACCTGGCGGTTCCGCTGTATCACGCGGGACGGTATGAGGCACTCTTCAATACCGGGGTGCTACACCCGATTACGCGGGCGCTGTATGGCGCGGATGTATGCTTCCCGCTCGCGCCGGATATGGCGTTCTCGGCCAGGTTCTGCGAACGGCTGGCGGCAGCAGCGGACCAGTTTGACGCGATGGCACAGGACGAGAACCTGCTATGGCCGGTGACGGAAGCGGCGATGAACGGCAGCAAGATGGTGCAGGTAGGTGGGTGGTCGCGGCATTTCCTCTCCCTGAATACGGCGGACCTAACGCAGTTACTGACGCAGATACTGGGCGCACTCTTTGCCGACGTGGAGAAGCGCGCGGGGCAGTGGCAGAAGGGCAACCCGGTGATTCCGCTAAGCACGGAGACCTTTGCCACGATGGCGGAGACGCCGCAGGAAGATGCGGCGCAGCCGCCGGACGCCGACGGCATGTATGAGTCATTCCATCTGGCTGCGGGGAATCTGCAGGATGTGTGGTCGCGAGCCATGTCGCCGGGGACGCAGCTGCAACTGCAGCGGCTGGTGGAGATGCCGAAGGAGGAGTTCGCCATGGCGGACGGGCTCTGGGTGAAGATCGTGTACGACTTCATGGTGGCGTACCACGTGCGGTCCGTGAGCAGGCAGCACCTTATCGGAGCGTTTGTGCCACTTTACCTTGGCTGGGCCGCATCCCATGTAAAGCAGATGGCAGGCCTGACAGACGAGCAGGCCGGGGCGCAGGCAGGCGCGCTTGCGACCACATTCGAGACGCAGAAGTCCTATCTGATGTCACGCTGGCGCTGGCCAGACCGGTTTTCTCCGTAATCGCAGGGCACCGCAGAACGGTTGCGCAAGGAGGAGTCAATGTTCAAGCAAGTTGGAGCGGAACTACACGCATCACTGTTGCGCGTGCTGGATAAGGTGGCGATGCTGCTGCCGGCGATCTTTGCGTTGGCGTTCGCGCTGGTCATCAGCGCGCTCCTCGGGATACTGCTGAGCTATGCGATTCGGCGCATCCTGGAAGCGGTGCGCTTTGACGAGCGCATGCGCGCGGGAACCACGAGCGATCTGCTGGAGTGGTCGTCCATCCGCAGCCTGACACTGCTGCTCTCACAGATTACGTTTTGGGCCTGCATGATACTGGGCGCGATCGTGGGCATCTCAGCGTTTGCGGCAGCGTACAACGATAACGGCAGGCTGGCCGCAATGATGATTCCTTACGTTGGGCACATTGTGGGCGCTGCATTGATCTTCCTGATCGGCACGCTGGCGGCGCGCTTTATGGCGCGGACAGTGCTGATTGGCGCGGTTAATTTGAAGCTGCACTATGCGCGGTTGCTGAGCCAGGGCGTGAAGTGGATGATCATGGTGCTGACGATTGCGATGATGCTGGACCATCTCAATATCGGCGGATTGATTGTTGACCTGGCATTCGGCATTTTGTTTGGCGGCATTGTGCTGACGCTGGCACTGTCAGTCGGGCTGAGCAAGCCGGACTTCATTCTGCAGTCGCTGGACCAGGACGAGCGACTGCAGAAGCCGGAGGCGGAGAAGAGCGGAGTACGGCACTTCTAGACGAGCGGTTTCGTGATTTCGAGGGTCCTCTTTTCTGAGGGGGTACCCCCTCCCCCACTTGAAATGCTAAATATCTTGTTTTCATTGGTTTAGCGAGGCACTAATATACAAGAATAACCCAAAACCGCTTCGGCGGTTTTTCTATTTCCGTTAAAATTAACAAAACAAGACACTTACGCTTGCATTTTGTCTAGGTCTTGGGGTAATCTCTTGGGGTGGATAGTCTACGTCAACAACTCGAAGAGAGACGCCGGGAGATCGTCCGTGAGCACGAGGCTAATCTCGCAGCTATTGACCGCCTAATAGCTCTAGAGAGCGGTGCGCCAATTCCTGAAATCTATAGCGAGATAGGGCCTCCACGGGCCTTGGTTAATGTTGGAGCACGTGGTGTACGGCCTTTGTCTCTTACGGGACAGCTTATAAATCTAATGAGAGCAGGGGCCGAGAAAGACTGGACTTGTACCGAATTGACTAAGCTGATGCGGGATAATCCAGCTAGTGAAGCCGATGCTTACCACTTGCCTAAGGATGATCTGAGGGGGAGGAACGCTGTTTCGGCAGCAATGATTGAGCTATGGCGTATGGGATACATCTTCAGGGTGTCGCCCTCTCAAGGGCCGAAACCTGCGGTCTATCGGTTAAGTGAAAAGGGGGACACCGAAGTGTCCCCCTAAAAAAGATTTCTCGGCTGAGGGCCTCCAAATCCTTGGCTATCGATCATCCCTGATAAGGAGATGTCCAAACCTTCTTATCAGGCCCATTGATCTAAACGACATTTGGCAGACCTGACCTGGGCTTGTTAGGAGGCGGGTTCCAGGGGGATGCCAATACGGGAGGCAAAGTGGTTAGAACACTATGCCGCCTTTGCTGCACCGACTGGAGCGGTAACTCCAGCCAAACCGTTGTGATGGGGTCCGTGTCTATTTCGAACGGCACCCCGTCATAGACGGGCTACTCCGAAGTACTAACAAAAGCCTATTCTAAAGCGCAGCAAAAGCGCAAGTGCTAAGATTGTGAACATGAAGGTCTCGCCCTCATCATCGACGCTGCAAAATAAGGTGTTTACTTCTGCTTTGTCGAAGGCCCTTTCCGTTTCAAAGGATGGCGTCCAGAAGGCAATCGCGGCGGCGAAATCAGAACCGACTTCAAAGCATAAGAGATGGAAGTACGTCCCCGAATAGCTCCACGCGGCGGCTTAGAAGCATGAGGCCGCCTCCTTCCCAGTCAGTTCCTTGTACGTCAGACGCTTGCCTGTGACCTGCCCCAAAGCCTTTCTGAATCGCGTTCCATCATTCATGTTCCGGCGATTGTTGTAGCGGAACACCTGTTCGTCAATATAGCGGTCTAGGTGCATCGGTTCGACGCTGACATAGGTTCCTGTCAATCCACGCTTCAAGAGGCTCCAGAAGTTTTCTATGCCCTGCGTAGACACTTTCCCGTTCACATACTCTTCCATGTGATTTACGGTCGCGTGTACGAAACGGCTTTTGTCGAGACCCTCATAGCTGACGTGCTGATCGGTATAGACGTGAGTACCAAAACCGACATTCTTGGAAATCTCGCCCTGCAATGTTGCCTTTGTCGTATTGGGAATCACCTTTGCGCGAACCTCTTTAGTGTCGCGTGTGAGCATACCCATTACGATGGTCTTGTGGTCTGTCTGTCCAATCGCTAGGCGACGGGCGCGGTGCATATTCTTTGGCTTGCCACCGATGTACGTTTCATCCACTTCCACGGCGTTTTTGATGCCCTGTCCCATCGGCGCTTTAGGCTCCGTCTTCAGGACAAGCCGTAGACGCTGTAGAACGAACCATGCAGACTTCTGAGTGATGCCAGTAGCACGGGCAATCTCGTAAGAGCTAACACCGTTTTTGCAGTTGCAAAGCATCCACATGGATACCAGCCAAATATCCAGAGAGAGCGCAGAGTCTTCAAATATCGTTCCAACTTTTACGCTGTACTGCTTACGGCACTTGGCGCACTTCCACCGCTTCTGCGTATCCAGCCAATAGCTCTTGAGGCTGTCACAGTGAGGGCATACAGGCTTGCCGTCATTCCAGCGCAGGGCTGCTACTGCATCAATGCAGGTCTGTTCATCGGAGAAGTACCGGATTGCTTCTGTTAGCGTTTTGGGCTGTGTCTCAAACATGGCGTCACCTTGACTAACCTAGAGTACCGCTTATGATTGGGTTAGTCAAGTATATTTTTACCTTTAGCGAGTTTGATTTGCGCTAAATATTTGGAAACAAGATATTTACGGGTAAATATTTCATTCTAAACACGATAGCGGCAGCCCTGCGAGGTAAGCAGGGGTGCCGCTATTTCAATTGTAGAGATTTGGAGAGGAAAGTACGCCAAATTGCGCGGAAATTTGCGGGCGCCGCCGGATAAGTACGCAGTTTTTCATGGACAGATTGCGGAGCAATCGCGGATGGAGCGTGGACCGATACGGACTGCAAATGGGGAGCATTGGAGTGAACGGGGTGATTTGGGGGTGGAGAGGCTTAACGGTGATGACAGTGATCCTAGGATAAGGCAAAAACTGAACCACGGATGGAACGGAAGAGACGGATTTTAAAAGCAAAAAAGGGTTAGAGGCAAAAGCAAAAGCAAAAGCAAAGGCAAAGGCAAAGGCAAAAGCAAAGGCAAAGGCAAAGGCAAAAGCAAAAGCAAAGGCAAAGGCAAAAGCAAAGGCAAAAGCAAAGGCAAAGGCAAAAGCAAAAGCAAAAGCAAAGGCAAAGGCAAAGGCAAAGGCAAAGGCAAAAGCAAAAGCAAAGGCAAAGGCAAGAGCAAGAGCAAGAGCAAGAGCAAGAGCAAGAGCAAGAGCAAGAGCAAGAGCAAGAACGATGCCATTGGCGGTGGTGCAGCGGGAGCCTGGGGGAGTATGGGTGGCGCGGACGGCTGTGCATGCAGGTTCCTCCGCTGCGCATCGCAAGGTGCCGCGATGCTCCGGTCGGAATGACGGCGGTTAAAACAAGAACAAGAACAAGAACAAGAACAACAGCAAAAGCAACGGCAAGAAATAACAAAGCAGAGACAACGGCCTTACGAGAGCGGGCGGCGGTGCAACAGTAAAAACAAATGCGGGGGTCCTTCGCTAAACGCTCAGGATGACGACGTTAAAACAAACAAAAAAACAACAGCGACAGCAAAAACACGGCAAGAGCAAGAGCAAGTGCAACAGCAAGTGCAACAGCAACAGCAACAGCAACAGCAACAGTACAACGTGATTTAGGTGGTCTGGGGATTGTGTATGCTGTCCCCGGATTATCGTCCCCGAATTATCGAGTGGGGTGACCGTGGGGTAACTTGGTATGATTTTTCGCATGCCGACCAATCCCCAGGTAGATGCATACATCGCGAAGGCTGCGCCCTTTGCCCAACCGCTGCTGGAACACGTGCGTGAGCTGGTGCATGGCACGGTGCCAGAGGTGGAAGAGGCGATGAAGTGGCGCATGCCGTTCTTCACCATCAATGGGAAAATTCTTGGGAACATGGCTGCATTCAAAGAGCACTGCAGCTTTGGGCTGTGGAGCACGGAAGCGGCTGCGCTGGTGAAGAAGAAGAGGCCAGAACCGGCCAGGTCGCCGATGGGAATTTTTGGAAGATTGACGAACGTGAAGGACCTGCCGCCGGACAAGGAGCTGCGGCGCTATATTGCGGTGGCGGCTGCGGCGGTGGAGGCGGGCGAATCCATTATGAAGCGCAGGGCAGCGAGGGTGGCGAAGCCGGAGGTTGCGATGCATCCGGAGTTTGCCGCGGCGCTGAAGAAGGCGAAGGCGATGAAGGATTTTGAGGCGTTCGCGCCGAGCCATCGCAAGGAATACCTGATGTGGGTGGCCGACGCCAAGCGCGATGAGACGCGAGCGCGGCGGATTGCGCAGGCAGTGGAGTGGATTGGCGAAGGGAAGAAGTGGGGCTGGAAGTACGAAGTCCTGCGTCCTTCGGCTACGCTCAGGGCAGGCTCCCGGCGATAGGCTCGCTACGCGAGCAAAACGGTAAAATAGGCAGATGGCGGCTGAGCGCAGGCAGGCACATATTGACGCGCGGCTGTTCCGCCGGAACCTGATGCAGTGGTACCGCGAGAATGCGCGGGTGCTGCCGTGGCGCGGCGTGGATGATCCGTACAAGGTGTGGATCTCAGAGATCATGCTGCAGCAGACGCGGGTGCAGGCCGTGATGGAGCACTACCGGCTGTTCCTGAAGAAATTTCCAACTGTAGAAAAACTGGCAGCAGCGAGTGAGCAGGAGGTGCTGGCCGCGTGGAGCGGGCTGGGCTACTACCGGCGCGCACGGATGATGCATGCGGCGGCGAAGGCCGTGGTTGCGGAGCATGGCGGAAGGTTGCCGCGGACGGCGGTGGAGTTGCGCGCGCTGCCGGGCATTGGCGAATACACTTCGGCGGCGATTGCGAGCATCGCGTTTGGCGAGAGCGTGGCGGTGGTGGATGGCAACGTGGAGCGCGTGCTGCTGCGGTTGGCGGGCAGGCCGGAGGATGCGAGCGCGGCAGGGAAGAAGCGGATTGCGGCGCAGGCGGCGGCGCTGGTGCCGGAAGGCAGGGAACAGGGATCAGGGAACAGGGAACAGGAGAAGGCGAAAACAAAGGCAGAAGCAGGTTCCTCCGCTGCGCTGCGGAATGACAAACAAATAAAACAGTGGAGTGACAAACAAATAAAGCTGTGGGATGACAAACAAATAAAACAGCGGAATGACAAACAAATAAAACAGTGGAGTGAAAGACAAATAAAGCTGTGGGACGACAAACAAATAGCGCTGGGGGACGACAAACAAATAGTGCTGCGGAATGACAAAAACAGGAGTGCCAGCCATGCGAAGCAGTCCGCCGTGCGCGCAGCACCGGGTGAGCATAACCAGGCCATGATGGAACTGGGGGCGACGGTTTGCCTGCCGCGGAGTCCGCTGTGCGGAGAGTGTCCGGTGCGGGCGCTGTGCCAGACGCGGGGCGAACACGTGACGCTGAAACGCGAGAAGGGCGTGCGGCGCGAGGTGGCGTATCTATTTGCAAAGCGGCAGGTGGGGAAACGCGGTCTTGCGGGTGATGTTGAAGTGATGCTGGTGCAGCGGGCGGCGGATGAATCGCTGATGGCGGGAATGTGGGAGCTGCCGCCGCTTTCAGCCGAGGTGGTGTCGCCGTTTGTGCCGGTGCTGGCGGTGAAGCACAGCATAACGAATACGAATTATGACGTGAGCGTGTATGCGGCGCGGGAGCTGGAGCGCGAGGTGGCGGCGGGTGAGACGGTGGAGGTGTGCTGGGTTCCGGCGGGGCGGCTGGCGGGGACGGCGCTGACCGGGCTGACGCGCAAGATACTGCGTAAGATGGAAGTGATGCAGGCGTAACCGAATGAGACTTCACACACCTATTCAAGCAACGTATGCGGCGCTCAGCGTGGCACTGGTTTTTGCAGTGGGATGCGCGAGCCCAGGTTCGCCGCATCCGCCATCACTGAACCTGCCGCGGCCAGTGAGCGATCTGCGGGCGGAGCGCGTGGGCGACAACGTGCAGCTGCACTGGACGATGCCGGCGCAGACTACGGATGGGCGTCTGCTGGTGGGGCAGAAGAAGGTCACGATCTGCCGGCGGCTGGCGGCGGGAGTCTGCGCACAGGTCAAGAGTTTTTCTGAGATGCCGAAGGCTGGGGTCGCGGTGGAAGATACGCTGCCTGCGGCGATGCTGAAAGATGCTCCGCGGCTACTGACGTATGAGGTGGAAGTGTTGAACGAGGCGGAGCGCTCGGCTGGAGCATCCAACCTGGCGATTACGGCGAGCGGCGCGGCACCTTCGCCGGTGAATGGGCTGGGGGCGCAGGTGATTGAGCAGGGCGTGGTGTTGCGCTGGGAACAGGCGGGCAACGCTGGTGCAGAGATTCTGCTGCGGCGCGAGCAGGTGGAGACAGCGGCAGCGGTGGCGACGGCGAAAAAGAGCACTAATCCGTTTGCGCCGAAGAGCGAACCCACGGAAGTGATGCTGCGAGTGAGTACAGACACGGGTGGAACAGTGGATGCGAGCGCGGTGTTTGGCGAGAAGTACAGCTACAGCGCGCAACGGATGAAGCGGTTGACGCTTGCGGGACAGAGCGTAGAGGTTCGCAGCGTGGCGGATGCCGCGGTGCAGGTGGACGTGCGCGACGTGTTTCCGCCGAAACCGCCGCAGGGGCTGGCGGGGGCAGAGCCAGTGCGGGGCGCGGATGGAAGTTATGCGGTGGATATTTCGTGGGATGCGAATGTGGAGCCGGACCTGGCGGGGTATGCGGTGTACCGGCGGGAGACGGATGCAAACGTGCAGAGAGCGGGGCAACGCATGAATACGCAGTTGCTGGCGGCACCGGCATTTCACGATGACGGGCTGAAGGCCGGACACACGTATGCATATTCAGTAAGCGCGGTGGATAAGAGCGGCAATGAGAGCAAGCGTGGGGCTGCGATGGATGTAAGTATTCCGCAGTAATTTGGTGAGGTGATGCGTGCGATATTGCAAATTTGAAGCGGATGGCGTGGCGCAGTATGCGCTGGTGGAAGAACGCAACGGCGAGCCGTGGGCAGTGAAGGGGATGGCTGCTCCGGAAGAGGATGCGCTGGCGGCCAGTGGAAGTTTTGAGCCGAAGCCGCTGGCGAAGTTGACGCTGCTGGCGCCGGTGAAGCCATCGAAGATCGTGTGCATCGGACGGAATTACAAAGAGCATGCCGCGGAGATGGGGAACGATGTGCCGAAGGAGCCGCTGCTGTTTTTGAAAGCGCCGTCGTCGCTGCTGGCACCGGGGGCGAAGATTCGCAGGCCGGCGCAGTCGCAGCGCGTGGACTTCGAAGGCGAGCTGGGTATCGTGATCGGCAAGCGCTGCTACCAGATTGGGCCGGACGAAGATGTGCGGCAGTACATCCGCGGGTATACCTGCGTAAACGATGTGACGGCGCGCGATCTGCAGAAGAGCGATGGACAGTGGTCGCGGGCCAAGGGGTTCGATACGTTCTGCCCGGTGGGACCGGTGGTGACGGATGAGATTGAGCCGCTGCGCGGTTCGGTGGGGGTGAGCACGCAGCTGAATGGCGAGACGAAGCAGAAGGGCGCGACGCGCGACCTGATCTTTCCTATTGCGGAGCTGCTGCGGTATATCACCGCGGCGATGACGCTGGAGCCCGGCGACCTGATTTCGACGGGGACGCCCGCGGGAGTGGGCCCGATGCAGAGCGGCGACGTGGTGCGGGTGACGGTGGAAGGCATCGGAAGCCTCGAAAATACTGTTGTTTAGCGGGGCCTTGGCGGGACGGTAAGTGGTCAGGCCAATTTAACAGTAAAATGGATGTGATTACTGCGCGAACACCCCGGAGAGCGCATCCAAAAGATCAAGATCTGAACGAATGAGGAGCTTTATGGCGAAGACATTACTGGAGCAGTTGAAGAGCATGACGGTAGTTGTGGCTGATACCGGCGATATGCAGTCGATGGAGAAGTTCAAGCCGCAGGATGCCACGACGAATCCTTCGCTGCTGGAGAAGGCGGCGAAGATGCCGGCGTATCAGCAGATCGTGGACGAGACGCTGAAGAAGGCGCGCGCAGCGAAGGCCGGAGCATCGGACAAGGACGTGGCGAACGAGGCATTCAAGGAACTGGCCGTCGCATTTGGCGCGAAGATCCTGGAGATTGTGCCGGGCCGGGTTTCGACCGAGGTGGATGCTCGCCTGTCGTATGACACGGAAGGCACGATCGCTACCGCGCGCGACATCATTGCACGCTACAAGAAGCTGGGCATCGGCACCGACCGCGTGCTGATCAAGATTGCATCGACGTGGGAAGGCATCAAGGCGGCAGAGGTGCTGGAGAAGGAAGGCATCCACTGTAACCTGACGCTGCTGTTTGGCCTGCACCAGGCGATTGCCTGCGCGGAGGGCGGCATCACGCTGATCTCGCCGTTCGTTGGGCGCATCCTGGACTGGTACAAGAAGGATACGGGCAAGACCTACGTGGGCGCGGAAGACCCGGGCGTACAGTCAGTGACCAACGTCTACAACTACTTCAAGAAGTTCGGCTACAAGACGCTGGTGATGGGCGCGAGCTTCCGCAACATCGGCGAGATCCGCGAGCTGGCGGGCTGCGATCTGCTGACCATCTCACCCGATCTGCTGGCTGAGCTGGATGCGAACACCGAAGAGCTGCCGAAGAAGCTGGATGCAGAGAAGGCGAAGAGCCTGCAGATCGAGAAGCTGACGATCGACAAGGCGACCTTCGACACGATGCATGCAGCGGACCGCATGGCGACCGACAAGCTGAAAGAAGGCATCGAGGGTTTTGCCAAGGCGCTTGAGGGCCTGGAGGCTCTGCTGGCGAAGCGGCTGACGGAGATCAGCGCAACAGTGGCGGTCTAACGAACGCATTGCAGCAACAACAAGAGCGGGCTCGCGAAGAAGACTTCGCGGGCCCGTTTTGCATGCGGGTATCATAGTGCTTGTGGCAAAAGAAGAAGAAACGAGCGTGCAGCGCGTTGTTGCGCGGATGGCGCAGGGGCTGCAGGGCGTACTGATCGTGCTGTCAGCCGTGGCGATGATCGCATTCCTGCGGGTGGCGCTGAAGCGGCTGCACTTCGCGTATGAGTATGACTGGATCGAAGACGGTATGGTCGCGTCTATACGCCATATCAGCGCGGGCAAGCCGCTCTACAGCGCGCCCAGCGTCTACTTCACGCCGTATCTGTATACGCCAATTTACCTGTATCTCTCTGCGGTGCTGGGCAAGCTGATGGGCGTGAGCTATGTGACGCTGCGGGTGATGTCTATCGCGGCGACGGTGGGCAGCTTTGCCGCAATCTATGCGCTGGTGTTCAGCGAGACGCGCAGAGTGTTTGCGGCGTTTGCGGGCACAGGATTGTTTGCGGCCTGCTATGCGGCGGTGGATGGGAGCTTCGACATTGGCCGCGTGGACATGCTGTATGTGCTGCTGGTGCTATGCGCGCTGTATGCGACGCGGCGCATGCATCCGCTGTTTGCGGCGCTGCTGTGGGTATGCGCGTTCCAGACGAAGCAGGGCGTGCTGCCCATTGCGCTGCTGCTGCTGTGCCATGACTGGCAGCGGCCACGGCGGGTACTGCTGGGCGTGGCGGGCTTTGTGGCGATGCTGGGCGCAAGCATTGTGGCGCTGAACCAGGCTACGCACGGATGGTACGGCTTCTACGTCTTTGGCATGGCGGGCGCATTCGGATTGGAACCACACTGGGCCACGCAGTTTGTGCGGACGGACATGCTGCAGGTGTGCGGCGTCGCGCTGGCGCTGATCCTGATTGCATTTGTGGTGGAGATGTGGAGGCGGCGCAGATATGTGCTGAGTACGGGATTCAGCTTCTACGCACTGGGCAGTGTGGGCATGATTTGCTACACGGGTTTCATCCGCGCGCATCGCGGGGCGAATACCAACTCACTGATCCCGGCGTATGCGTGGATTGCGGTGCTGTTTGGAGTGGCGCTGGCGCGGCTGTACCGGCGGATGGAATCAGGCGGCATTCCCTGGGCGCAGGTATTGCTGCTGCTTGCGGCAGGGGTGCAGATCATCCAGCTTCGCTACCACTTTGATGACTGGGTTCCAGCGCAGAACATGGTTGCTATGCGCAACCATATGGAGGCGCGGCTGCGCAGTATCCCCGGCGATGTGCTGGTGCTGGGACACCCGGAAGACGCCTGGATGGCGGGCAAGACGGAGTATGCAGGAAGCGAATCAATTGGGGCGGTGATTGACGCGAAGAAGCAGCAGGCAGGAGACAGGCTGATTGAGGATTATGCAGCGCTCATTCATAGCCGCAAGCTGAGCGCGGTGGTGCTAGATTATCCGGCAGAGGGCCGGCCGCCGAACGTGCGCATGTGGATGCCACGAGACTTCATCCGCTACTATCCGGTGCGGGTGACAGATGCCGGCGGCGATGCGCGCGAGTTTACCTCAGAGCCGAAGTATATTTACCTGCCGTGCCCTGCGGCGGGAGAGCCGGATATCGCGAAGCAGCTGGATGCGAGCGTGGATGAATCAGTCTGCGTGGCGCGCTAGGCTGGAGGGCCAAGTGCAATTCTAAGGATTTTTTGCAGGACAATTGCCGCGGTTGATGAAGGCTGCCTTGAGATCGATGGGGGGGACAGCGGCAGTCAACGCGCTGCAGGAAAGATAGATCATGTGGGGCTGGTCGGCCTCGCCTGAATAGCCACTGACAGCGACAGCCTGCAAGGCGTAGTTGGTGGTAAATGGGGGCTGATTGAAGAGCCACGGCGGCTGATAGACCGATGCGTCGCGGTCCAGGATGATCGCGCTGAAGTGCTGGGTTTCAATCTGCTTCCGTAACTCGTCGATCGTGGGCTGATACGAGCGACCAAGGACGGAATCAAGAGCATCCATCTCCGGATGCATGGGCTTGCCGGCCAGGAGAGCGTCATAACTGTGGTTAGTTGCCCAGACATCACCTGGGATGGCTTTGAGCTGAACCATGAAGGCGTTGCGTGAGGCGAGAGATGCGGGCTCCCACTGCGCGGGGCGGTAGAGATGGCCGAGCATCTGGACGGAAACGAGAAGCCAGACCACCGCGGGAACGAGCCATGAACCGGCAGGAAGCGCCGTAGCGGACCAGCGCAGGATGCGATGAATGGCGAATCCCAAGAGGATGGATAACCAGACGTAGACAGGAATGACGGCGTTGATGTTGGCCCCATCATGAGCGCGAACAAAGCAGATAGCGCCAGTGAGTATCGCGGTGACAAATGCGTAAAAGGAGAAAGCTCTGCTGCGAAGATTTGGGGGCTGAATGAAAAGCGCAATTGCGATGAGGGCAACAGCGATGCCCAGCGGGCCGAGCAGATCCAAGGGGAAGAACAGGAGCAACATGTGCGGGATAAGCTTGAGTCCACGGCTGGCGCCAAAGACGTAATAGCTGTACCAGCCGCCGGTATGGGCATTGAAAAAATGCACACTGGCAAAGGCAAGAGCGGCGAAGGTGGCCATACCGAGAAGCATCCGGCGCGGGCGTTGCCATTCACAGAGAAAGACGATCAGGGCTACCGGGAGCATGGTTTGCTTGGTCTGAAATGCAAGCAGCCAGATCAGCGCCGCTATAACCGGGTTATAGAAACGAGTAGCATAGAGGGCCAGGAGAAGGAAGAAAACTGAAAGCGAATCAACGCGGCCGACGTCAAACCATGCCAAGGTAAAGCTGTAGAGACTGGCAAAGATGCCGACGCTGACGAGGGCGGCGGCATGGTTTCTGGTTTCCCGTACGACGAAGGCATAAATAAGGCCAAAACTGCCGAGCGTAGACAGAATTGAGACGAGCCGCAGAGCAGGATAGCCAAGCCCGACTACCCTGGAGACGGCGGCTGAGATATAGAAATAAACCGGGGCGTAAAGGAAGGGAACCCACTCCATGGAAGGCGCGGAATAGAGCGGAAGCCCGTGGCGGACACGCAGAACGGTGGTCATCATGGCCGATTCCATGCGGTCCAGCTCAAATGGATAGTGGAGGCGTTTGCAGGCAGTAAAAAGGAAGAGGAAGATGAAGGCTGCGGCTACAAGCTCTGCGGCCACGCGAAGAATGCGCGGTGAGTGAGCCATGCGGGCATCAATTGATCGATCCAGACGCATAAGAGCAGATTTCTGTGATTACGGCGGGATTATGCCGAGTTCCGAACGGCTTACTGGGAGTATACATTGCGGGGGTTGCGATATCTGCCGGATACGCAGGGGTATCGGTTCGGAATGAGTCTGCTAGCGTTAATGGGATTAGTTCAATGGAGTGCCTGGAATGGATCAGAGAGTGACAGCGCCGATGCATGAGAGTGGTTTGCGCATTGCCGTACTGGTGCCTTGCTATAACGAAGAGCTATCGATTGGCAAGGTTGTCAGGGATTTTCGCGCGGCGTTGCCGGAAGCGGTCATCTACGTCTATGACAATAACTCCAAAGACCGGACAGCAGAGGTTGCGCGTGAAGCCGGCGCGCAGGTTGCGCTGGAGACGTTGCAGGGTAAGGGCAATGTGATGCGGCGCATGTTCTCTGATGTAGAGGCCGACGTGTATGTGCTGGTCGATGGAGATGACACGTACGAGGCCACATCGGCGCCTGTAATGATCGAGCAGTTGCTGGGTCAGAATCTGGACATGGTGACCGGCACTCGCGTGACGCAGATTGCTGCAGCGTATCGTCGCGGGCATCGACTGGGGAACGCTATGCTGACTGGCATTGTGGCGGCGATCTTCGGCGACCGGGTCTCTGACATGCTCTCCGGCTACAGGGTGTTCAGCCGGCGCTTCATCAAGTCGTTTCCAGCGTTGTCGTCCGGGTTTGAGACGGAGACGGAGCTTACAGTGCATGCGCTGGAACTGCGCATGCCGCTGGGCGAGGTGGAAACGCCGTATCGCGATCGAGGCAAGGACAGCACATCGAAGCTGAATACGTATAGCGACGGATGGCGCATCCTGGTGACGATCCTGGTGCTGGTGAAGGAAGAGAAGCCACTCCAGTTTTTCACTGCGGCAGCGGGCGCGCTGTTTTTTGCCGGGGTGGGATTGAGTATTCCGATCTTTCTGGAGTTCCACCGGACGCATCTGGTGCCACGGTTTCCGACGGCGTTTCTGTCGCTGGGCATGGTGCTGATGTCATTCCTGTCGCTGGTGTGCGGACTCATCCTGGATTCGGTTGCGCGGGGGCGCAAGGAAGCCAAGCGAATGGTCTATCTTGGTATCCCCCTGCACCGCGTGCGGTAAGCTGCCGGACTAATGCAACAGGTAGGCGTAGTAGTTGCTGGCGCCGAGCTGCTTCCATCCCGCCGGTTGCGAGGCGGAGACAGGAAGCACGGCGACAATGGCCTTCACCGGTTGCGGTGCGAGTGTCGAGACGATGCGCTGCGCATTGTCACCATCGCTCCAGAAGGCGGCGGGATTGCCGCTATGAGGTACTTCGACTTCGTCGAGGATCTGAGTACCTGACAGGCGGGCCCAGTATTGGTCGACGTAGCACGCTTCATCGCCCATGCAGACGACCTTGTCGCCGGGCAGAACGCCCAACTCCGCCAAACCCTTTGCCGCGGGAAAGACCTGCAGGCTGTAGCTGCCGCGGGGATAGCCGGCGACAGATTCTTCGCGACGCCGGCTGGCGATGTCGCGTGTGGCATCGGCAAGGGCGAGCAGAGCCAGCAGAACGGCTGCCGCGGTTGCGGCCTGGCCTGCGTATCCCGTGGCGGGTTTGCGCAGCGCTGCGAGGATGGGGAGCACCACCAGTAGAAATGCTCCGGTAAGATAACGGTCCTGCAGATCAATGGGGAAGTAGATGGCAAACATCAGCACGCCCCAGCCCAGTACCGGAATCCAGAAGCGCCACTCCGATGACGAACGGCGAACGATGGCGCCCATGCCAAGCAGAGCAAGGAAGAACACGAAGCTTTCAGGATGCTCCAGGAAGAAGCGCAGCAGCAGCGCGGCGCACCGGGCTATCCGCTGGGTGTGGCCCTTCAGCCAGATATGCGGCTTTAATCCGGCGGTGTAATAGGACGGATCGAACCAGAGGGGGTAGGTGCCAACGGCGTGATTCGCATAGGAGTAAACATTTGGGTTATCCGAGAGCACAATCTCGGGATGCTTGAAGGCGCCGACGGCATGGCCCAGGTCATGATGATGCCACTCATGCCAGCGCGGCGTGTGATCGATGAAGAAGCAGTAGTTCATGCGCGCGGACTCGCCGGTGGTGAGATGCCCGGCCTGCTTTGAAATGGAATGGATATAGGGGGCGGCAATGACGGCGAAGACGATGCCGGCGGTGATGCTGCCCAGCGTGATGGTGCGGCGAGAAACGCTTTTGCGGGTGATGCCGTAGATCAAGAGCGCGAGCAGCAGAAAGCCGGAGGGCAGGAAGGCAAAGGACTTGGTGAGATAGGCGAAGCCAAGAACCGCGCCGAGCAGCGGCCAGGTGGAGAAGCGCGCCTTTGTCTGCAGCCGCAGCAGAAGGCCGGCGGCCAGGAAAAACCAGACAAGCAGAAGCGCATCCGAACGGACCTTGCCGAGCGAAAGTTCACGCTGGAAGGAGAAGAAGAGCAGGCCGAGCGAGGCGAGCATCAGCGCGGTGGGCGAGAGTGCGGCGGTATCGTCTCCACCGGGGTTGGCGATGGAGCGCAGGCGCACCAGGCCCTGGACAAAGAAGAGGCATGCCACGATAGCGCAGAGGAAGACGAAGAAGTTCACGTAGCAGTAGGTCTGCAGCTCATTCCAGCGGGTAGGGTGCGCGATCACCTGACCTACGGCAAGCGCGGCGGCATAGCCGGGATTCCAGTAGCCATTCACCACAACCGGCCAGTTGTGAACGTGGATTGCATCAGCAATATCCATGAAGGCGATGGCATCGCCGTCTATCTGGTAGTTGTCATACTTCGCATAGCCGATACCGCAAAGGAGCATCAGGAGCGGATAGAGGATCAGCAGCTTGCGGGCAAACCGAAGATTCATGATTACCTTCTCTTATGTCTTACGCACGATACGCAAAGGCTAGAGGATGTAACGGGAAAGGTCTTCATCCTTGACGATGCTGGCTACCTGCGCGCGAACGTATTCCGGGGTGACCACAATAACTTTTTCCGTGCCGGAGTGGGTAACGCGCTCCACCACGGGCAGAGGCTCAACCGGCGCGGGCGCGTGGCCGGGCTCAGTGGAGACTACAGGTTGCGGAACGGCGGCGTTCTCCGCGGGCGTCTTGAAGAGGTCGGGGGCCTGGAAGCTGATCTCGTCGAGCACTCGCTCCATGATGGTGTGCAGGCGGCGCGCGCCGATGTTCTCAGTCGTCTCATTCACGCGGAAGGCGAAGTGCGCCATTTCCTTCAGAGCCTCGTGGGTGAACTCCAGCTTGATGCCTTCGGTCTCAAGCAGAGCGGTGGATTGCTTAACGAGCGAGGACTTGGGCTCAGTGAGGATGCGGATGAAGTCATTCACGGTGAGCGAGTGCAGCTCCACACGGATGGGGAAGCGGCCCTGCAACTCGGGGATGAGGTCACTGGGTTTGGAGACGTGGAAGGCGCCGGCGGCGATGAAGAGAATGTGATCGGTGGAGACCATGCCGTACTTGGTGTTGACGGTGGTGCCTTCGACGATGGGGAGGATGTCGCGCTGGACGCCTTCGCGGGAGACGTCAGGGCCGTGGCCGCCTTCGCGGCCGGCAATCTTGTCAATTTCGTCGAGGAAGACAATGCCGGAATCTTCCACGCGCTCCACGGCGAGGCGCATGACCTGATCCATATCAATCAGGCGCTGCTCTTCTTCCTGCACGAGGTAGTCAAAGGCTTCAGAGACCTTCATCTTGCGCTTCTTGGTGCGCGGAGCAAAGAGGTTGGGCAGCATGTCTTTGAAGGACATGTCCATCTCGTCCATGTTCTGGTTGGAGATGATCTCAAACTGCGGCTGATTGCGTTCGCGGACGTCGAGTTCGACGACGCGGTCGTCGAGACGGCCTTCGCGGAACTGCTGGCGGAGCTTATCGCGCGTGCGGGTGACGGAATCGGGCTCAGGCGTGACGGCGGGCAGGGGAATGGCAGTATTAATTCCGGTAGTGGCGTCTGGTGGGTCTAGCGGGCGTGCGGGTGTCGGCGTGGGCGTGGGCGGGAGCAGCAGGTCGAGGATGCGATCTTCGGCATTCAACTCGGCCTTATCTTCTACTTCCTCCAGCTTTTCATCGCGCACCATGTCAATGGCGATCTCGACCAGATCGCGCACCATGGATTCGACATCGCGGCCAACGTAACCGACTTCAGTGAACTTGGAAGCTTCGACCTTGAGGAAGGGGGAGCCGGTGAGCTTGGCGAGGCGGCGGGCGATCTCAGTTTTTCCGACGCCGGTGGGGCCAATCATGATGATGTTTTTCGGCATGATCTCATCAGCGAGATCGGCAGGGAGCTTCTGGCGGCGCATGCGGTTGCGCAGCGCGATGGCGACGGCGCGCTTGGCGGCGTGCTGGCCGACGACGTATTTGTCGAGCTCGGCCACGATTTCGCGCGGGGTGAGCTGGTCCAGTGAGAGCGCCTGGTCTTCCGCGATGCCTGGGAGATAAATTGCCATATTTCTCTTCTCTTATTCCGTCGTGTTCCTAATGAAGGTCAAGTGCGCTGTTTCTAGTTTACTTTGAGGAAACTCGATGCCTGCCTGTTGCAAAGTCTGTCGATCCTGAAGGGAGATAAAGGGAGGCCAGTAATTTGCCCAGACCTCATAGGTGCCTGCACTCGCACTACCCAACATGTACCTGGTCAATGGCTTTCTTATGTTAATGGATTTTCCAGGATGAAGAACCGTCCACCCCTTGATGCGATCCATAATTGGCGGCGATTTTTCTTCGTTCGCGCACCCCTGAGCATAGCCCTCACCGGGTGATTTCGGGTTCAGCGGGGTAAAGTGAGCTTTTACGCTGATGGTGCCGTTGTAGACGTTTCCGCAATCAATCACAGGAGTGGGAACCAATAAGTCGTGATCCGTTGAGTTCGCGAGCGTGAAGCTGATTGTTTGTGGCACGCCAGCCTGCACATCTTCCAGTTGAATGCTCAAGCTGAGGGCGGGCGGTGCCTGGGCGGCAGGTTGTTCGGGAACCTGTGCCGGACCCGACAGAGCAAAACCGAACGAGATAGCAAGAACTGCGATTGTTCGATTGCACATGGCTGGTACTCACTTCCATTGCCAACAGCAGTTACGCTTTTAGTTCTTCAATGGTGACGTCATCGTTGGTATAGATGCAGATCTGGCCGGCGATGTGCAGGGACTTCTCGGCGACTTCGCGGGCGGAGAGTTCGGTATTCTGCATCAGCGCACGGGCGGCGGCGAGGGCGTAGGGGCCGCCGGAACCGATGGTGGCGATGCCCTCATCCGGATCAATGACGTCGCCGGTGCCGGAGAGCAGGAAGGTCTGGTTTACGTCAGCGACGATGAGCAGGGCTTCGAGCTGGCGGAGCATTTTGTCAGTGCGCCAGTCTTTGGCGAGCTCCACGGCGGAACGGCCGAGGTTGCCGGCGAACTGCTCCAGTTTTGTTTCAAAACGGCTAAAGAGAGAAAAGGCATCGGCGGTGGAGCCGGCGAATCCGGCGAGGACTTTGTCCTGGTAGAGGCGGCGTATCTTCTTTGCGCTGTGCTTGATGACGGTGGAACCGAGGGTGACCTGTCCGTCCGCCGCCATGACGACGCTGCTGCCGCGGCGCACACAGATCACAGTGGTGGAACGAATGCGTCCCGCGGCGAGAGAGAAGTCTGCCGTGGGAGCAAGAATTGCGGTAGCTGCTTCAGTGGATTTCAGCATCGTATTTGAAGGGAATTCGCACATGGGTGTACGCGAGAAGTATATCGCAGGGTTCCCCCCTAGCTGAATTGGTCGCTGCATCCACCGCAGGCTCCACTATGCTCAGAATTACTGGGGCGTTTGTAGAAGCCGCAAAGGAGCGCCGTGTTGCCGGAAACGTTGGGGAAACTGTTGCATCCGCGAAATCGCGAAGAGATTGGCATGCTGGCTGCCGGGGTGACCGGCGCGGTGGCGCTGATCGCTTATGTGATTCGCAGCCGGCGGGTGAGCAACGACGAGCTGGAACGCAGACGGCGGGTGGAGCTGGCGCAGTATGGCCGGATTATCGACGGTGTGATCGTGGATACGCCGCTCTTCCATGCGGAGGAGCCGAATCCTTCAGCGCTGATTGGATACCGCTACAGTATTGCCGGGGTGGTGTATGAGTGCTCACAGGATGTAGGCACGCTGCAGACCGAAATTGAGCACGTGCGCATCGACCTGCCGGTTTCCATCAAGTACGATCCGCGCAATCCGGCGAACAGCATTATCGTCTCAGAGAGCTGGAGCGGCCTGCGCGACGGGACCGAGCCAAGCTGGCACCCGGACACCTCCCACAGCACCGCCAGCCACACCTAATTCAAGTCTCCATTTACACTGAAAACTGATGCATATGCACGCCACATCGCGGGAGACGGGGCGGATGCAGCGCGTGCTGCAATTTTCGCTGGCGCTGACACTGGCGTATGTGCTGGTCACCTTCTTTGCCGGACTGCACGCGCATAGCCTGGCGTTGATTTCAGAGGCCGGGCACAATATTTCAGATTTTCTGGCGCTGGGGCTGTCGTTCGTCGCGGTTCATTTCCAGACGCGCCCGGCTACTCCGGAAAAGACCTTCGGCTATCAGCGCGCGGGCGTGCTGGCAGCATTTGTGAATGCGCTGACGCTGGTGGTGATTGCGGTCTGGATTGGAGCTGCCGCGATACACCGGCTGGCTGCTCCGGTCGCAGTGGCGCCGCGGACGATGATGCTGGTGGCCGCCATCGGCGTGGTGATGAATGGCGTGATTGCCGCGCTGCTGTGGAAGTCCAGCGGCGACGTGAACATCCGCAGCGTCTTTCTGCACATGCTGGGCGACACGCTGTCAACAGCGGCGGTGATTGCTGGTGGCGCAGGCATCTACTTTACCGGGATGAACTGGATTGACCCGGCACTGTCCATCATCATTGCGGCGATGGTGCTGTGGAGCGCGGTGGGGGTGGTGCGGGAGACGCTGCACATTCTGCTGGAAGGCACGCCGAGCAGCCTGCGACTGAGCGCGGTGCGCGATGCCATGCTGGAGATGGAAGGCGTGCTGGACGTGCACGATCTGCACGTGTGGAGCCTGGGCTCTAACTCGCATGCGCTGGCCAGCCACATTACGGTGGAGGATGCTCCGGTGTCAGCAAGTACGGTGATTATGGACCGTGTGAATTGCATGCTGCGCGACCGCTTCCACATTCATCACACGACGATCCAGGTGGAGATTGTGGGCTGCGAGACTACGCACGGCTGCAGCGCTCCGCCTGAGGTGGAAGAGGTGACAGGGCATGCGCACCATCACCACGGACCTGGCGATCACGACCACGCGCACTAGCCCCAGCTGCCGCCGCAGGCAGCCATAAACCCCATGGAACCAGCAGGCGATTCTGGAACCGGCTGCGAGGTAGTAACATCCAATAAGAGACTATGTTTGATCGCTTAAAGCAGATGGAAGAGCAGTACGAACGGCTGAGCGCCGACCTGGCGCAGCCGGAGATCGTCAACGACCAGGCACGCTATCAGAAGACGGCGAAGCAGCACCGCGACCTGGAGCCGATGGTAGAGAAGTATCGCGACTGGAAGCGGATCAGCGACGGCATCCAGGATGCCAAGGCGATGCTGGCGGAGACCGACCCGGACCTGCGCGCGATGGCCGAAGAAGAGCTGGCCACGCTGGAGCCACAACTGCAGCCGGTGGAAGACGAACTGAAGATCATGCTGCTGCCCAAGGACCCGAACGACGAGAAGAACGTGGTGCTGGAGTTGCGCGCAGGGACCGGCGGCGACGAGGCTTCGCTGTTTGTGGCCGAGGTCTTCCGCATGTACCAGCGCTTTGCGGAGCAGCATAAGTGGAAGGTGGAGGTGTTGTCTTCGTCAGAATCCGGCGTGGGCGGCATGAAGGAAGTGATCGCCATCATCGAAGGCGAGCGCGTCTATTCGCAGATGAAGTATGAGAGCGGCGTGCACCGCGTGCAGCGGGTGCCGGCTACGGAGACGCAGGGGCGCGTGCACACATCGGCCATCACGGTGGCGGTGCTGCCGGAAGCGGAAGATGTGGACGTGAAGATCGAGGCGAAGGACCTGCGCATTGATACCTTCTGTTCGTCAGGGCCGGGCGGGCAGTCAGTGAATACGACGTACTCAGCGGTGCGCATCACCCATATTCCGACGAATACCGTAGTGAGCTGCCAGGATGAGAAGTCGCAGATCAAGAACCGCGAAAAGGGAATGCGGGTGCTGCGCGCGCGATTGTATGAGGCGGAGATGGAGCGGCAGCACCAGATCATGGCGTCTGCGCGCAAGAGCCAGGTGGGTTCCGGCGATCGCAGCGAGAAGATCCGCACCTACAATTTTCCGCAGAACCGGCTGACGGATCACCGCATCGGGCTGACCAATCATCAACTGGCGGAAGTGATGGAAGGCAAGCTGCAGCCCACGATTGACGCGCTGACCACGCACTATGCCGCCGAGCTGATGAAAGCGGAAGCCACTGCGGCGATGGCGTAAGCCGCACTCTTTGTGAGCACAATACGACAAGCGATTACCGAGGCCGCGAAGATTCTGCGGGGGGAGCAAGCTGCGCGCGATGCGGAGTTTCTGATGATGCATGCGCTGGGTATTTCACGCGCTTCGCTGCTGGCGAACCCGCTGCGCGAGCTGACGCAGGCGGAGCAATCGGAGTACAGCGCGCAGATTGCAGAACGCGCGACGGGAAAACCAATCCAGTACATTACCGGCACGCAGGAGTTCTACGGGCTGGCGTTTGCGGTGAGCGGGGACGTGCTGATTCCGCGGCCGGAGACGGAGCACCTGGTGGAAGCGGTGATTGCGCGGGTGCCCGCGGACCGCGCAGTGAGAATCGTAGATGTGGGCACAGGGAGCGGAGCGATTGCGATTGCGCTGGCGGCACATCTGCCTAAGGCGCAGGTGACGGCGGTTGATCTTTCCGCAGCGGCGCTCGCGGTTGCGAAGCGCAATGCGGAATCGCTGGGGGTTGCGAGGAGGGTGCGGTTTCTGCAATCGGACCTGCTGGCGACGTGCGCCGGAGAACAGTTTGACGCGGTGGTTTCCAATCCGCCCTACATTGCGGATGCGGAACGGGCCACGCTGGAGGTGCAGGTGCGAGAGTTTGAGCCTGCAGGCGCGCTGTTCGCAGGGCAGAGCGGATACGAGGTTTACGAGCGGCTGATTCCGCAGGCGTGGAATGCGCTGCTACCGGGCGGGCTGCTGGCGATGGAGATGGGATTCGGCCAGAGTGCGCGGCTGATGGAACTGCTGGGTGCGTGGCGTGAGGTAGAAGTGGTGGATGATCTGCAGGGAATTCCGCGAGTGGTGCTGGCGCGGCGCGGGTGACTACTTCTCTTCGTGGTACTCCTGCTCCGTGTTGATACCCCAGATGGCCGCTTTGTCGACGTAGCCGGCGATCAGGCCATCGACGACAGACATCGCCGTCAGCATGGAGTGGTCCTGGTTGTTGTACTTGTGCATGCCGTTGCGGCCTACGAGGTAGAGGTTGCTGTAACCATCCATCCACTTGCGCAGCTCTTCGAAGCGCGAGTAAGTGCCGAAGTAGGCGGGATAGGTTTTGGGCACGCGAACGACGTGGGCGTCCTGCACATCTTCAGCGCGCAGGATATTGATCTTCGCCACTTCGGCGATGGCAAACTTCTTCAGTTCGTCATCCGGCATCTTCCACAAGGGATCCGTGTCATAGCAGAAATATTCCAGGCCAATCCAGACCTTCGACTGGTCTTCGACGAGGTGCGGGCTCCAGTTGTTGAAGATCTGCAGGCGACCGAGCAGAACATCAGGCTCCTGGATGTAGATCCAGGTATCCTTCAGCAAGCCGCCATCGGGCTCATGCACGGCCAGCCGGTCCACGAGCAGGCCTACGGTGATGAAGTCGCGATACTCGAGGCCGTTGGACACCTCACGCACATTGTGGGGAATCTTCGCGCCGCCATTGTCTAATGCGTGCGTCAACTCCTTGATGGGCATAGTAGAGAGGAAGACATCACCAGCGAAACGGCGGCGCTCGCCAGCTGCGTTCACCACTTCGACGGCAGTTATGCCGCGTCCTTCGTGGTGTGCGGGATCGGCTGACCGGGTAATGAGCTTGTCCACGGTCCAGCCCAGGTGGATCTCGCCGCCCATCTGCAGGACCTGCTCGGCGACGTGTTCCCAGAGCTGACCGGGGCCGAATTTTGGATACAGGAAGCGCTCAATCAGCGAGGTATCAATCTTCTTCTGTGCAATGTCGCGGTGGTCGTGGTGAGCGGTCTTCGCCTTGTTTTTTTTGAAGCGCTGGCGGAGAAAGTGCTTCACGGCGGTGGTGAGCGAGAGGCCCTTGATGCGTTGTGCGCCCCACTCCGCAGAGATGAGGTGGCAGGGCGTGCCCCACACTTTCTCGGTATAGCTCTTGAAGAAGGTGAGATAGAGTTCGCGGCCAAAGCGGTTGATGAGAAAGTCTTCCAGCGAGCGCTCCGGCTTGATCTGGTGGACGCGGGAGACGGCATAGCTGGCGCCGACGCGCACCATGCGGGTAATGCCGAGATTGCGCAGCGTGTTCGCGGTGAGGGTGATGGGGTAATCGAAGAAGCGGCGCAGGTAATAGATACGGCTCTTGCGCGGGCGGATGAGCATGACCAGGTCATCGCTCTCCGGCGGCGGTACTTCGACAATCGCCTCTATCTCGGCGGGAGCCTCATCCTCTTCCAGAAGTTCAGGGGTCTCATGCGTGAGCGGACCCATGCCGCGCAGGGGGGGTTCTTCCTGCAGATGCGCGGGCACGGCGATGGTGCGCTGCCTGCCCTGGTAGGAGATGGTGGCATCGTCCGCCTCAGCAACGGGCATGAGCTCCAGCCACCACTGCATGACGCGGTCAGATTTTGAGAAGAAGCGGTGACCGCCGATGTCCATGCGGTTGCCCTTATAGCGCACGGTGCGCGAGATGCCGCCAATATCGCTCGTAGCTTCAAGCACGATGGGCTTGATGTCAGTCCGCCGCAACATTTCAAGCGCAGCGGTCAGTCCAGCAGGCCCGGCGCCAATGATGATTGCCTGTTTTTGCATTCGCTTCGCAGATTCCCAGGGAAAGTAAATCAGCTTGGATTATACGGTCGCGAAAGCAGATTGCAGCAGGGTTGCCCCCGGTAGGGGCACGAGCCGGCATCTCCGGGGCTAAAGCCCCTCTTCAGTCTATGCAGCTTACCGTGCAGGCTGAAGCCTGCACTCCCCCGGCTAAAGCCGGGGGCTTAATCCCAAAGCAGAAGGCTAAGCACGGGGGCTTGATCCCAAAGCAGAAGGCTAAGCACGGGGGCTTGATCCCAAAGCAGAAGGCTAAGCACGGGGGCTTGATCCCAAAGCAGAAGACTAAGCCGGGGCTTAATCTCAAAGCAGAAGACTAAAGCGCGGGGCTTGATCCTAAAGCAGAAGACTAAGCCGGGGCTTAATCTCAAAGCAGAAGACTAAAGCGCGGGGCTTGATCCTAAAGCAGAATAGGACGCTACCCCGGTATGGTTAAACTGCCGCCTCGCGCCCGGTAACGGTGAACGCGAGACGGTTGTTGAGCGGATCAGCTTCGACGCGGACGTGGTCGCCGTGCAGGACTTCGCCGTCGAGTATCTTGATGGCGAGGGGATCCTGTACCAGCCGCTGGATGGCGCGCTTCAGCGGACGCGCACCATAGGCGCGGTCGTAGCCGGAGATGAAGAGCTGATGGCGCGCTTCCGGCGTCAGCTCCAGCTCGATCTTGCGGTCGGCAAGCAGCTTATCCAGGTCCTTCAGCCGCAGGTCAATGATGTGGGTCAACTGCTCCTCGCCCAAGGGGCGGAAGACCACAATATCGTCCACGCGATTCAGGAACTCCGGGCGGAAGTTCTGGCGCAGCATCTCCAGCACGCCTTCCTTTGCGCTGTCGAATGCCGATTCTGACGTGAGTGCATCGCCGGTCAGGAGCGCTGCGCCGACGTTTGACGTCAGGATGAGCACGGTGTTTTTGAAGTCGACGGTGCGGCCCTTGGAGTCTGTCAAGCGGCCGTCATCCAGCACCTGCAGCAGCACATTGAAGACATCAGGGTGCGCCTTCTCAATCTCGTCAAACAGCACCACGGAGTAGGGACGGCGGCGCACAGCCTCAGTGAGCTGGCCGCCTTCGTCGTAACCGACGTATCCTGGAGGCGCGCCGATGAGCCGCGCTACGGAGTGCTTCTCCATGTACTCTGACATGTCAATGCGGACCATGGACTGCTCGTCGTCGAAGAGGAATTCGGCGAGGGCGCGGGCGGTTTCCGTCTTGCCCACGCCGGTTGGGCCGAGGAAGATGAAGCTGCCGATGGGGCGTTTGGGGTCACTCAGGCCGGCGCGCGAGCGGCGAATCGCATTCGCTACCGCAGCCAGTGCCTCATCCTGACCAACAACGCGCTCGCGCAGACGCTGCTCCATCTGCACCAGCTTCTGCATCTCGCCCTCAAGCATTTTGGAGACAGGAATTCCCGTCCACTTGGAGACGATGCCGGCGATGTCCTCTTCGTCCACCTCTTCCTTCAGCATGCGGGTGCCGGTGGTGCCGGCTTTGTCCTGCAATGCGTCCAACTTTTTCAGCTCTGCTTCCAGCTTGGGAATATCGCCGTACTGCAGTTGCGCCGCGCGCTCCAGGTTGCCCTTGCGGGTCTGCTCTTCGGCTTCAAAGCGCAGCGTTTCCAGCTTTTTCTTTACATCGCTCACGCGGGTAATTGCGCCGCGTTCCTGCTGCCAGCGGGCACGCAGAGCAGTGGATTGCTCCTTCAACGCGCTGAGCTCTTTGACAACTTCGGCCAGGCGCTCTTTCGAGTTCGCGTCTGACTCACGCTTCAGCGCGGCGCGTTCGATTTCGAGCGAGGTAGCGCGGCGGTCCAGCTGATCGATCTCGACCGGAACGGAGCCGATCTGGATGGCGAGCGAGGCGGCTGCTTCATCGACCAGGTCGATGGCCTTGTCCGGCAGAAAACGGTCAGAGATGTAGCGGTGCGAGAGCGTGGCCGCAGCCACGATGGCGGCATCCTTGATGCGCACATTGTGGTGCGCTTCGTAGCGATCCTTCAGCCCGCGCAGAATGGCGATGGTGTCTTCCACATTGGGCTCGCCCACATAGACGACCTGGAAGCGGCGCTCCAGCGCAGTATCTTTTTCGATGTACTTGCGATATTCGTTGAGCGTGGTGGCGCCGATGGCACGCAGTTCGCCGCGCGCCAGAGCAGGCTTCAGCATGTTGCTGGCGTCCATTGCACCCTCTGCCGCGCCAGCGCCAACCAGCGTATGCAGCTCGTCAATGAAGAGAATGATCTCGCCGTGCGAGTCCTCAATCTCCTTCAGCAGAGCTTTCAGGCGCTCTTCAAACTCACCGCGAAACTTCGCGCCCGCGACCATCGCGCTCAGGTCCAAGGCAATGACGCGCTTGTCGCGCAGAATTTCCGGCACATCGCCGGAGATGATGCGGCGGGCGAGGCCTTCGACGATGGCGGTCTTGCCTACGCCGGGTTCGCCGATCAATACCGGATTGTTCTTGGTGCGGCGGGCCAGCACCTGGATGGTGCGCCGAATCTCTTCATCGCGGCCAATCACCGGGTCAAGTTTGCCTTTGCGGGCGAGGTCGGTGAGGTCTTTGCCATATTTTTCCAGGGCCTGGAACTTGCCTTCGGGATTCTGATCGGTGACGCGCGCTGCGCCGCGGACGACGGTGAGCGCCTTCAGAATCGCTTCGTGAGTCGCACCCTGCGCAGCCAGCGCAAGCTGTACCGGATCATTCTTCTGCGTGGCCAGAGCCAGCAGCAGATGCTCAGTGGAGACATACTCATCTTTGAAGTTGCCGGCCTCTTTGAAGGCCTGCTCCAGCACTTTGTTCAGCGCGGACGACATGGTCGGCTGTTCGCCACTGCCGGAGACCTTGGGCAGCTTACCGATGGCCTGGTTGAGCGTGGCCAGCAAGTGCTGTGCGGGCACACCGATCTTCTCCAGCACCGGCAGCACAACGCCTTCGTGGTCTTCCAGCAGCGCGGCCATCAAGTGCATAGGCAGCACTTCGGGGTTGCCATTATCAGCGGCGAGGCCAGTGGCGGCCTGTAGCGCTTCCTGCGACTTCACAGTAAGTTTTTCCCAACGAATAGCCATAGTCAGAATCCTCCTACGCCGGGCGCATGACGTCAGTGATTTTCAGCCGCAATCACGCGCTTAAAGTACCCTTCTTTGTCTCCAGGTGGGGAGAGGGCAGGACGTAGCATTCAGTGGATAAGATGGCATACCGGGGAATTTGGTTGCAAAATATGACAACAACTCACTCATATTTGCAATATTTTCGCTCTAGCTAAATTGCCTTCAAAATCAAGCACTTGAGGTAGATTGTTTCCGGGAGGGTGACGATTTCAGGGTGATCGGGGGCGGCTCCGCGGGTCTCGATGAGGCGTACGCGGCGGCCAGCGTCGGCGGCGGCAGAGGCGATGGCGGCGGTGAAATCCTGCAGGGAGACATGGTGGGAGCAGGAGCAGGTGACCAGGGTGCCGCCGGGTTCCAGCATCTTGAGTGCGCGAAGGTTCATCTCCTTGTAGCCGCGGAGGGCGCCTTCGGTGGCGTTCTTCGATTTGGCGAAGGCGGGTGGGTCGAGCACGATGGTGCCGAAGCGCTCGCCGGTGGCTTCATATTCGCGCAGCAGCTCAAAGGCGTCGGCCTCAATCCAGTCCACGCCATTGCCGGAGTTGAGCAGCTCGGCGCGGTTCAGCTCCATATTCTGGTCTGCAACTTCCAGTGCGGAGCGCGAGGCGTCCACGCCGGTGACGCGGTCGCAGACGCGGGCGAGATGCAGAGCAAAGCCGCCCTGGTAGGTACAAACATCGAGCGCGCGACCGTGGGCGTGGCGTGCGGCAGCCAGATAATTGAGCCGTTGATCGAGGAAGGCTCCGGTCTTCTGGCCGGAGGCGGCGTCGTAGCGGAATTGCAGGTCGTTCAAGGTGAACTGGGTTGAGGTGCGGGCTTCGCCGGCGGCATAGAGGGGGCCGGGTGCAGGTGGCGCAAGCTGCTCCAGCTCGCGGATGCGTGGGTCAGGGCGCTCCCAGATGGCGGCGGGCGAAAACTCGTTGCGAAACTCTTCGGTCAGCACGGCACGCACGTCATGCTGCGCTGTGCCCTGGGTGAGCAGCTGCAGCAGCACGAGGTCGTGGTAACGGTCAGCCAGGATGCCGGGCAGATTGTCAGCTTCAGAGAAGAGCAGGCGGCAGGCGTTGGTGCCGGGGCTCTGGGCGAGGATCTCGCGGCGCAATGCGAGGGCTTGCCGGGTACGAATGCGAACATCGTCCAGGTAGGCGGCGCGGGTCAGTGCGGGCGTGCTGCTCACCATCCGCAGCGTGATCTGCGAAGCGCTGCTGTATAGAGCGGTGCCCAGCGGGATGCCACGGCTATCCAGCACGGTGAGCAGGGAGCCAGCATCGGGCACGGTGGCGCCGAGGGCAGGGATGAGCTGGGTGACATCAGAGCGGTAGACCCAGAGTGAGCCGGTACGGAGCTTGTCTGACGCGCGCCGGGTGATAACGGCGGCGGGACCATGAGCGGCGGGCGGTGCAACGGCGATAGCGATTTCTGTACGAGGCTTTGACATCAATCTAATGGTCGCACAGTCGTTTGCAGGGCGGCAGCTAGCTTTGCGGCGACAGCACAAATCCGGTGCGGATGTAGCTGACCGCGGGCGAGGATACGTCCACCTGCATCAGCGTGTTGGTCTCATCGGCGTAAATGTTATAGGTCGGCTTACCGTAGGAGAAGCCGTAGTGGTGCAGCTTCACGGGCTTGCCGTCGAGCGTGCCGGTGGTGTCGGCCAGCGCGGTCCAGTGAATCTGGCCGCTCATGGGGCCTTTGCGATCCTGCGGCACGATGAAGAAGTAGAGGGCATCCGGCGTGGGGTGGCTGGCGGCCAGGAAGAGCAGGCTCTGAATTGCGCTGGCGTCATAGAACGGAGCGACCATGGCTCCGGGCATCAACGCCAGATCCTTCGATGTTCCCTGCAGGCCCGCCTGTACCGTGCTGAGCAGCATCGCAGTGTGCTGCTTGTTGGGGCTGAAGCCGGAGTTTATCTGAGTAGTGCTGTCAACTACGTTGCCGCCGTTGTAGGCGTAGGTGGCATCCAACTTGTAGATATGGGTTTGCTGGACGCTGGTGACGTTCCTGGCCGTGGGATCAGTCGGATCTGATTCTTTGAACTGGCTGGCCACGCGGGCCTGGTAGCGGCTGGTGATCTTGAAGCCGTCTTTAGCCTTGTCAAAGCTGTAGACGCATTTTCCGGTAGCAGCGCCGTTGCTCTGGATGGTGAAGGTGTTCTGCGCGTGGGAGGTGCCAGTGGCGGTGAGCAGAAGTGCGGCGGCGAGCGATACGAGCTTCATGAGCGTCCCTCAAATGGTGAAATAAGACAGGCGCAAGTGTACCGCGCGCACGAGTGGTCTGACCAGTAGGGTTTGGTTCCTCGGCGCGACAGGTTAGAGTAGGGAGGAAGGCTTTTCCGCCTGCAACCGGCAGACGGGGCCGCGAATCCATTGAATCAGCAGCCAGAAAGCAAGGAGAATTCACGAGATGGCAACTTCCGTTTACGACGTTCCCGTTACGAACATGGCAGGCAAGCAGACCACGCTGGGCGAGTACAAGGGCAAGGTAGCGCTGGTGGTGAATGTGGCTTCGAAGTGCGGACTGACGCCGCAGTATGAAGGCCTGGAGAGCTTGTACAAGGCGTACCGCGAGAAGGGCCTGGTGGTCCTTGGTTTCCCGGCGAATGACTTTGCCGGGCAGGAGCCGGGCAGCAATGACGAGATCCAGAGCTTCTGCACCATGAACTTCGGCGTCGACTTCCCCATGTTTGAGAAGATCGTGGTCACCGGCGAGGGCAAGCACCCGTTGTATAAGGCTTTGACCGAGGCACTGCCCAAGGCGACAGCAGAGACGCCCGGCGAGTTCCGCGAAAAGCTGAAGGGTTTTGGCATGACGCCGACGAATGAACCCGAGGTGCTGTGGAACTTTGAGAAGTTCCTGGTGAGCAAGGATGGCGCGGTGGTTGCGCGCTTCTCGCCGGAGACGACACCGCAGAGCGCGCTGATCACCAAGGCAGTTGAGGCTGAGCTGGCGAAGTAACCATTCGCTGTGGCAGCGATGTGTTTCGAATTAGGGAGCTAGAATCAAGTATGTCCACCGTGCGTCCTGATGCGCCTGCGGCTGCTGTTGACTCCGCTTCTGCGGAGCCGGCGAAGCGTGCGGCCCGGCCCAGCGCGGGCAGGCCAGTGAAGACGCTGACGGTGGAGCAGAAGTTCGAAAAGCTGCTGAAGACGGTTACCGCCAACCGTCCGGCAGACGACCTGGACATCATCCGCAAAGCATGGGAGTTCTCACTGGAGCAGCACGCCGGGCAGTTGCGCGCGTCCGGTGAGCCGTACGTGACGCATCCGCTGGAAGTGGCGCTGGTGCTGGCGGATATGAAGATGGACTCAACCGCCATTGCTGCCGGTCTGCTGCACGACGCGGTGGAAGATACGCCGGTCACCATTGATGAAATCTACGAGAAGTTTGGCGAGCAGGTAGCGCACATCGTAGAAGGCGTGACCAAGCTGGACAAAATCCAGTTTGCCAATCGCGAAGACCAGCAGGCAGAGAACATCCGCAAGATGCTGCTGGCCATGGTGAGCGATGTGCGGGTGGTAATCATCAAGCTGGCAGACCGCCTGCACAACATGCGCACGCTGCAGCATCTGCGCCCGGAGCGGCAGCAGGCAATCGCGCGCGAGACGCTGGACATTTATGCGCCGCTGGCGCACCGGCTGGGCATGGGCAAACTGCGCGGCGAGCTGGAAGATTATGCGTTCCGCTATACCGACCCCGTCAGCTATGAGCACGTGAGCAGCGAGCTGGACAAGGTTCGCGGCGAGGGCGAAAAGTTTCTGAACCACGTGGTGAAGCAGCTGGAAGAGCGGCTGAAGCAGCACGGCATCACCGCCCGCGTGGAATCGCGCATCAAGCGGCTGTATTCCATTCAGCAGAAGCTGGCAGAGTCTGGCCAACTGGAGCAGGTGTATGACCTGCTTGCCATTCGCGTGATTACGCAGACAGTGCAGGATTGCTATGCGGTTTTTGGGCTGATCCACAGCATGTGGCAGCCGGTGCCGGGACGCATCAAGGACTTCATCGCGATGCCACGGCCCAATATGTACCAGTCGCTGCACACCACGGTGATAGACGGTGCGCACCAGTTTGAGGTGCAGATCCGCACGGAAGAGATGCATCGCGTGGCGGAAGAGGGCATTGCCGCGCACTGGAAGTACAAGTCTGGCGATGCACCCGTGAGTGCGAAGGACGAACAGCGGCTGGCATGGGTGCGGCAGCTGGTGGATTGGCAGCGGGAGATGACGGACCCGAACGAGTTCCTGTCTACGCTGAAGATCGATCTGTATCCGGAAGAGGTGTACACGTTCACACCGAAGGGCAAGGTGGTGGTGCTGCCGACGGACGCGAGCCCAGTGGACTTTGCCTACTCCATTCATACCGAGGTGGGCCACACGACGACGGGCGCGAAGGTGAATGGCCGCATGGTGCCGCTGCGCACCAAGCTGAAGAACGGCGACATCGTGGAGATCTTTACGCAGGCGGGGCACACACCCAGCCGCGACTGGCTCAGCTTCACCAAGAGTTCGCGGGCACGCAACAAGATCAAGCACTGGCTTACCGAGCACCAGCGCGAGCGCGCAGTGGAGATTGGCCGCAAGCTGCTGGAGCGCGAGGCGCGTAAGTACAAGGTCAGCCTGAACGGTTTTGAGGATGAAGACTTCATCCGCGTGGCGGGCGAGTATGGGCTGGGCGGGCCGCCGGAGTTGATGGCGGGGCTTGGCTTCGGCAAGTATTCCGCGCGGCAGGTGCTGAACAAGCTGCAACCGGGTTCTACGATGGCCGCCGAGACCGAGCCGGAGGCATTGCTGCCGGGCGCGCCGGGCGGCATGTCAGACGCGGTCAAGAAGATCTACTTCGGCAAGGGGTCAGAATCGCTGCAGGTGGAAGGGCAGGACGATCTGCTGGTCTACCGCGCGCGATGTTGTAACCCGATACGCGGCGAAGCGATCGTCGGCTACGTGACCCGAGGCAAAGGCGTGGCAGTGCATGCGCGCAGCTGTCCGAATGTGCAGAACCTGATGTATGAGGCAGACCGCCGCATCCAGGTGGAGTGGTCAGCGCCGGCGGCAACGGAAGGCGTGACCACGTATCCGGTGCGGCTGACGATTCTCTGCGACGACCGGCCCGGCCTGCTGAAGGAGATGACCGCGATCATCTCGGCAGACAACACGAATATCCGCAACATGGAATCGAAAGAGAGCGACGATGGCGGCGCGATTGTAGATTTTGTGGTGTTGACGCAGGACGTCCGCCACCTGAACAAGATGGTGCTGGACCTGCGCAGAGTGAATGGCGTGAGGGAAGTGCAGAGGGTGCAGAAGGTTTAGGTATCTTGAAATCCCCTTATAAAACTGGGTGCGAATCGCAAATATGTCTTTAGGAGCTCTTCAGGGCGCATCTTTAAGGCGGCTGCTTGAGCGTCGATTTTTCTCTGGCCAAACCAGGATTGAGATGGAATTGGTGCGTTAGAAAATCATCTGGTGATTGAGGCAGAAGACCGTACTTGTGTAATACGTCCTGGGGAAAATGTTGCAGATTGGCAGTAACGATCGCAAGAGAATGCGAAGCTATCGCCGCTGCTACAACATGCCTATCATCCAGGTCCGGTAAACCAATAATCCCGTCAAGGAGTTCCTCGGGGAAGTTGCAACAAGCTTCAGGGAAGGCTTGTTGCATTGCATCCATTCTTCTGGATGTTTGAGTCTCAGTGTATCCAAATTTAGGCCCGGACAGCCCCCTCCTTACTTCATCGAGGATATGGGTGCTCCAGGCAATGCGATAGAAAGCGGGTTCTTCGGCAAAGCGAAGCAAGGTATCGCACAATGGCATAGGCATGAGCACACAGGAGTCAAGCACTACGCAATATTCATTGTCCTTGGTGAGTATCATCAGTTGTTGGCCTATCGTAGAGTCCTTCGGAGAATTCCGCCGAAGCTAGATCATCAAGCGTCTTACGCCGGCCAGCATCGCGTTTGCTTTTATACGCGAGAACATCCCGGACATAAAGCCGTCGATGTGTGCCGACCATATGATGAGCAAGCTCATTCTTGTCGAGTAAGTGAATGAGAAATGCTCTCGACACACCTAACAATTTTGCGGTTTCAACAGTTGTTAGGGCTGCATTGCTCTGCAGAATCGTTATAGATTTACCATCTTTCAGGTCTGCGAGAAGCTGACACAAAAATGAATATAAATTTCCAGGTAGAACCTGACTCTTTCCATCAGGGCCAACCAGCTTAGCCTGAGCTGCACGCAGTTTGGCGTAGAGATCCTGAACGTCTCTTTGATCTTGTTGGGAAAGTGAGACTTCCGGCCCTTCTGCTCCCGCATCCAAATTCAGTGTTTCTTCGATCATTTTGACCATCCTTGAACTGCTTAACCCTATATCGTCATTGGATGTAGTGAGCGATATAAGGGTCTATATGATTTATATGCTTTAAGTGCTATATTTGTCACCATAAATACGGCCCCGGCAGGGAGTGGCTTATGGTTTTCCTGATTACCTACGATTTGAAAACACCCAACGACACACCAGACGATTATTTGCGGGTCATAAACTGCATAAAGGAATTTAAGACGTGGTGTCACATTGAAGAATCAGTCTGGCTTATAGAAACGGCGCTCAATGCTGGGGAAATTCGTGATTATGTCCGACGCTTTATCTCTGCAGATTCGGTTCTTTTTGTGGCGAGGCTTCAAGGGAATTGGGCTTCGTGGGCTCTTGGCAGTGAAAGAAACGACTGGCTAAAAGTCCGAACTTTTTAGCGTCAAAAGTCTTACGCCAGCGCCTTCTTCACTAAATCACTAATTGTCTTTCCGTCTGCGCGGATGCCGTCGGCGGCGATTTTGGTCTGGATCAGCTTCATCACAGAGCCCATATCGCGGGGGGCGGGCTTGGCGCCGTTGGTTGCGGTGAGCTGTGCAATGGCTCCGGCGACGAGCGCTTTGATTTCGTCTTCGCCGGCGGATTGCGGCAGGTAGGCTTCGATCAGCTTGATCTCGTCCTGTTCCTTCGCGGCGAGCTCGGGGCGGTTGCCCCTGGTGAATGCCTCCACGGAATCTTTGCGCTGGTTGATGAGGGTGCCGAGAATCTTCTGGGCTTCGGCTTCGGTCAGGGGTTCGCGCTTGTCTATCTCTTTGCTTTTCAACGCGGATTTGACCATGCGCAACGCTTCCAGCTTCTGCGCCTCACGCGCTTTCATGGCGGTGATGATGTCTGCATTCAGCTTTTCGATGATGCCCATGCTTATTGCTTCTTTCGTAGTGCAGCCTTCCATTATAGAAAACTACGGGGATTCTTGTCGCTCGGTACAATAAAGAGGAAGGCCAAAAAGACTGCAGCCGGCATACGGCAGAGGAACCCGGCGCGAGCCCCCGCGCCCCTTCCAGAAGGAAATCACAACCCATGCTTCGTAAGATCAGGCTCTTTACCCCCGGACCGACTCCGTTGCTTCCTGCCGCCCAGTTTGCCATGGCAGCCGCGGACATCCACCATCGCACGCCCGAATTTCGCGTGCTCTACACCCGCGTGCTTGCCCAGATGAAGGAGTTCTACGGCACGAAGAACGACGTCATCATCCTGTCGTCTTCCGGTACCGGCGCCATGGAGGCATCGGTCAGCAACCTGACATCGCCCGGCGACCGCGTGCTGGTGCTCTGCTCCGGTAAGTTTGGCGAGCGCTGGACCGCGCTGGGGAAGGCCTTCGGCTGCACGGTGGATACCATCACGGTGCCCTATGGCAAGACATTCGACCTCGCAGAGGTGAAGCAGCATCTGCACCTGGAGACGCGCGCCGTCTTTATGCAGGCAACCGAGACTTCGACCGGCATCCGCAATGATGTGCAGGGTGTGGCAGCGCTGATCAAAGAGCAGAAGAGCGAAGCACTGCTGATCGTGGACGCCATTACCGGCCTGGGAACCACGACGCTGGACGTGGATGGATGGGGCGTGGATGTGCTCATCGGCGGGTCGCAGAAGGCGTTCATGATTCCTCCGGGCCTCTCCTTTCTCGCCATCAGCGACAAGGCATGGGAGCGCATGGAAGCGACCTACAATCCGCGCTACTACTTTGACCTGCGCAAGGAACGCAAGAATGCGAAGGGCGGCGAAAGTGCCTACACCCCGGCGGTTGCGTTGATTGCAGCACTGGGAGCATCGCTGGATTGGATTACCGCGCAGGGCGAGGGCGATCTAGCGAAGGGCCGCATCGCCATGGTGCACAACGCAGAGACGATTGCCGCGATGATGCGCGCCGCCGTGCAGGCACTGGGCTTCAAGCTGTTTGCGCCGGATGCACCGTCTGCCGCTGCTACCAGCGTGCTGGCGCCTGAGGGCGTGGATTCCAGCGCTGTCGTGAAGGAACTCAAGGCGCGCTTTGGCGCCACCATTACCAATGGCCAGGGCGATATGAAGGGCAAGATCTTCCGCATCGCGCACCTCGGCTTCTTTGATTACATGGACACCATCGCGCTGGTTGGCGCACTGGAGCATGTGGCGTTGAAGCTAAAGCTTCCGGGCGCGGAGTTCGGCAAGGGCTTGATCGCAGCGCAGAAGGTTTACGCAGAAGCCACCAATCAGTAGTTCCATTGCGGCCACCCAGGCTGCCACCGCACGAGTATGAGGGAGTTGCAATGAAGATTGTTCTCGCAGAAAAAGTGTCACCGGCGACGCTTGCCGTCTTCCAGCAGGAACCGACCTGGACCGTGATAACGCCAGACCAGATCAAGAATGGCCTGGCCGCTGAACTGGCTGACGCCGATGCGCTGGTCGTGCGCTCTGCCGTGCAGGTAGACGACAAGCTGCTGGAAGCGGCGCCCAAGCTGCGAGTGATCGGCCGCGCAGGAGTGGGCGTGGACAACATTGATACTCCCGCGGCAACCCACCGCGGCATCGTGGTGATGAACACGCCCGGCGCAAATGCTGTAGCCGTGGCCGAACTCACCATCGGATTGATGCTGACCATGGCACGCAAGATCTCTACAGCCAACAGCACCATGCATGCCGGCAAGTGGGAAAAGAAGTCACTGCAGGGTTCGGAGCTGCGCGGCAAGACGCTTGCGATTCTCGGTCTGGGCCGCATTGGCCTGGAAGTGGCTGCGCGCGCGCAGAGCTTCGGCATGGAACTCATCGGCTACGATCCATTCATTGCTCCTGCAGTGGCGCGTGAAAATGGCGTAGCGCTGGTGACCATGGATGACCTCTTCAAGCGTGCGGATTACCTGACGCTGCACGTTGGATTGACACCGCAGACAGAGGGCATCATCAACGAAACATCGCTCGCCATCATGAAGAAGGGCGTGCGCATCATCAACTGCGCGCGCGGCGAACTGATTGTGGAACCTGCGCTGATCGCAGCGCTGAAGTCTGGCCATGTAGCCGGTGCGGCGCTGGACGTCTTCCACAAAGAGCCGTTGAAGGAATCTGAATATCACGCACTGGATAACGCCATTCTGACGCCGCACATCGCCGGTTCGACAGACGAGGCGCAGGAGGCCATCGGCATTCAGCTGGCCGAGCAGGTGAAGGCGTATCTGAAGCTTGGCGTAGTGCAGAACGCCGTCAATCTGCCGTCGCTCTCAGAGAAGGAATACCGCGAGATGGCGCCGTACATCGAGATGGCGGAGCGGTTGGGCCGCTTTCTCGCGCATGGCGCACAGGGCAACCTGGAAGGCATTCGCCTGAGCTACTCCGGCCGCCTGGCGGAGGGCAAGACCGAGTTGATTCGCAATGCCGCACTGAGCGGGGTGCTGGCGGACTCCGATGCAGTGAACCGCATCAATGCAAGCGCTATCGCTCAGGAGCGCGGTTTGCGCGTCCACGAAGACAAGAAGCCGGTAGCCAGTGGCGGTGCAGGCAATGTGCTGAAGATCACGCTGCACTTCAGTGCGGGCGACTCGACCGGCAGCGCGACCGTGCTGCACGGCAATTCGCCGCGCCTGATCGCGTATGACAATATCGACATTGAAGCGCCGCTGACCGGCATGCTGCTGTGCATTCGCAACAAGGATGTACCCGGCGTGGTGGGCCGTATGGGTACCGTCCTGGGCGAGCACAAGATCAACATCGCCAACTTTGCGCTGGGGCGTTCCGTGCGCAGCCAGAGCGTTCCGCAGGGACAGGCGCTTGCAGTGATTCAGATTGATGCGCCCGATGCGAAGTCAGAGAACGCAGCGGTCGAGGCACTACGCAAGGTGGAAGCGATCGAGAGCGTTCGCCTTGTGGAACTGGAGCCGGGAGAGTCGAGGTAGTTTATGCCGCTTTACGAGTATGAATGCACGCAATGCAAACGGCACACGGAGAAGATACAGAAATTCTCTGATCCGGAGATTACGGCCTGCCCATACTGCGGCGGTAAGCTGACGCGCGTGATCACGGCTCCTTCCGTGCAATTCAAAGGTGGCGGCTGGTTCAGCGATGGCTACTCCTCGTCCAAATCCACGGGGACGCACGATAGTTCCTCGTCAATCAGCAGCGCTACAGCCCCGAGCAGTTCGGACTCATCCAGCAGCAGTTCAGCGACTGAAAGCAAGCCGGCTGCACCTGCTGCACCGGCAACTCCCGCACCTGGATCTGACAAAAAATAAACAAGGTCCATTGCACAAAAAGACCTGCCTCCTGGCAGGTCTTTGCATTTGGAACCAAGGGGATTCAGGATTTCTTTTGCGGCACTTTGGCGCCGGCTTTGCGCGCTTCTGAAAGTCCGATGGCGATTGCCTGCTTGCTGTTGGTGACCGTTTTGCCGCTGCGTCCGCTCTTCAGCTTGCCTTCATGCATGGCGTGCATTTCGCGCTCTACACTCTTGCCGGCGGCAGGGCCATACTTCGCCGCAGACTTCTTTTTTGCAGAACTTTTCTTTGCGGCGGGCTTTTTCGTTGCCATGGTGTTGCCTCCTACAGACGTAAGAAGGCAGGGCGGAAGCGAAAGGTTGCACAGGTACCGTTGCACAATCGGGCCAAATGAATCGTTTCTACGCTTCGGGAATCCATAGCATGGAACTAAATACCATATTGTGAGGAGATGTGATGCTGACGATACGACGTTCTAATGAACGCGGCCATGCGAACCACGGATGGCTGGATTCCAACTTCAGTTTTTCCTTTGCCGATTACTATGATCCGGAGCACATGGGCTTCCGCGCGCTGCGCGTGATCAACGAAGACCGCATCGCCCCGGCGATGGGATTTGGCAAGCACCCACACCGCGACATGGAGATTCTGACCTATGTGCTGGAGGGTGCGATTGCACACGAGGATTCCACCGGTGCAAGCGAGACGCTCACCCCCGGCGAGCTGCAGCATATGTCCGCCGGCAGCGGTGTGCGCCACAGCGAGATGAACCCTTCGCCCGGCGAGGAGTGCCATCTGCTCCAGATCTGGCTGCTGCCCAACCAACTCGGCATCGCGCCGAAGTATGAGCAGAAGCGGTTTACGGTCGCTACCGAGGCGGACAAACTGCATCTGCTGGCCAGCAAGGATGGCCGCGACGGCTCATTCCACATTTACAGCGATGCGGAACTGCTCGCTGCAAAGCTGACGCCCGGCGCGAGCGTGACGCATACGTTTGGCGGCGGCTACGGCTGGCTACAGGTGGCGCGCGGCAGCGTGACGGCGAACGGCGTTGAGCTTAAGCAAGGTGACGCCGTCGCCATCAGCGGCGAAAGCGCATTGAAGGTTGCCAGCGCAGAGGGCGGCGAAGTACTGCTGTTTGATCTGGACTAAGGAAGCAGCTGGAACGCGAGGGACTTCTGTGTGCCGGGCTTTGCCGGCTTCTCCGCCGGAGATTTCGGCGAAGCTGCGGCAGGCAGAATCTCCTTCACGTCAATCCACTGCGTGGGATAGTTGCCGGTGTAGCAGGCAGTGCAGAACGAGTTGCCTTCGCCGCCGTCGCAACTGGCCAGCAGGCCATCGAGCGAGAGATAGGCGAGCGAGTCGGCTTCAATATACCGGCAAATTTCTTCCACGGTATTGTTCGCGGCTATCAGGTCTTTCTTGTCCGGCGTATCGACGCCATAGAAGCAGGGAGAGACCGTCGGAGGGCAGCTGATGCGCAGATGCACTTCCTTCGCACCTGCAGCACGTACCATGCGGACGATCTTGCGCGACGTGGTGCCGCGAATGATGGAGTCATCAATCAGCATCACGCGCTTGCCAGCGAGCAGGTTGCGCACCGGATTCAACTTCATGCGGACGCCGAAGTCGCGGACGCGCTGTTCCGGCTGAATGAAGGTGCGGCCAACGTAGTGATTGCGGATGAGGCCGAAGTTGAACGGCACGCCGCTTTCGGCTGCGTATCCCAGCGCGGCGGTGACGCCGGAGTCCGGTACCGGAACGATCAAGTCGACGTCGGCGGGCGATTCATGAAAGAGCCGGCGGCCCATGGCATCACGCGAGGCCTGTACCCAGCGGCCAAAGATCTTGCTGTCTGGCCGCGCAAAGTAGACATGCTCAAAGATGCAGCTCGCGTGCTTGACGTGGGTGTTGTAGTAGCGCGAGGTCACGCCGTCTTCTGAAACCATTACCAGCTCGCCGGGTTCCACATCGCGCACATATTCCGCGCGCATCAGGTCAAAGGCGCAGGTCTCAGACGCAAAGACGAAAGTATCGGGCTTGCCGTCTGTGCCGGTGATGCGGCCCATGGAGAGGGGGCGGAAACCCTGCGGATCGCGTGCGGCGAAGATGCGGTTGCGGGTCATCATCACAATGGAGAAGGCGCCCTCAACCTGAGAGAGGGAATCGGCGATGGCGTCTACCAGTGTGGTCGCGTGCGAATGCGCGATGAGCTGGACGATGATTTCTGTATCTGACGTGGTCTGGAAGAGGGCGCCGTCACGCTCCAGCCGCTGCCGTGCCGTGCCCAGATTGACCAGATTGCCGTTGTGCGCAATGGCGATGAGGCCCTTGGTGCTCTCCACGCGGATGGGTTGCGCGTTGAGCAGCGCGGAATCGCCGGTGGTGGAGTAGCGGGTGTGGCCGATGGCGAGTTCGCCGGGCAGCTTGGCGAGGACTTCATCCGTAAAGATTTCGCTGACCAGGCCCATGCCCTTGGTGTCAGTAATGGTGGTGCCGTCTGCGGTAGCGATGCCGGCAGATTCCTGTCCTCGGTGCTGAAGCGCATACAGGCCCATGTAGGTGTAGCGCGCGGCTTCAGGATGGCCGTAGATGGCCATGATGCCACATTCTTCGCGCAGCTTGTCGAAGTGGTCAGCAGCTTCCATATCGTCTTCCAGCTCGAGATCGCGTGGATCGATCATGCCGTCACTCCGTTCGCGAACTGGGATTCAAGAGCGGTGGCATAGGCAGATTGAAGACTGGAGACGGATTCGTTGATCAGTACTTCATCACCTGCCATGATTTCGATAGTGTCCTCAGTTGTTTCGCCAATATCGAGAGGAAAGAGTTCGCCCGCCTCATCCAGTAACACGCAAATTCTGCCGTAATTTTCGGGCGCGCAGGTAATCACCACTTCGCTGGCGTTCTCTGCGAAGAGTGCGACAGGATAAGACTCCCGCGCCAACGATCCGAGGTTAATGTGTGCGCCAAGCTGATGGCCAAAACAGCCCCTGGCTATGGCAACGGCGAGACCGCCGTCTGAAATGTCAGCCGCAGAGTGAATGAGTCCGTGCTCCATGAGCAAGCGGAGAACTTTATGCAGCGCGGATTCAGCTTCAAGGCTTAGCGACGGGGCCGTTCCCCAGAATGCGCCAAGTACGTTTTTCGCATACTCCGAGCTTCCTAATTCGTCGAAGGTGGAAGCGGGGGGCACATTGGTGGATTGCAGCAGTAGAATTTTGTCGCCCACGTGCTGAAAACCGCTGGGCACAGCCTTCGTCACATCGTCAATAATCCCGACGATCCCAAGCACGGGCGTGGGATAGATTCCTTCACCGCGGGTTTCGTTGTAGAGCGAAACATTGCCGCCGGTAATCGGGGTGCCTAGCGCGGTACAGGCTTCGGCGATGCCGTCAATGGCTGCGGAAAGCTGCGCCATAATCTCCGGTTTTTCGGGATTGCCGAAGTTCAGGCAGTTGGTCGCGGCCACAGGCTTTGCGCCGGTGCAGGCCACTTTGCGCGCGGCTTCGGCGACAGCGTGCATCGCGCCCAGTTTGGGATCGAGATAGGCCCAGCGGCCATTGCCGGCAAGCGCCATCGCGAGGCCGGTCTTGGTGCCCTTGATGCGCATCACGCCGGCTTCTGCGCCTGGACCCTGGACGGTGTTGGTCTGCACCATGCTGTCGTACTGCTCATACACCCAGCGCTTGCTGCAGATGTTCACGCTGGCAAGCAGCTTTTTCAGGTCGGCGGTGTAGTCGCGCGGCTTCTTCAGCACTTCCAGAATGTGTGCGGTCGGGTCCAGCGATACCGGAGCTTGCCACGTGCCGACGGGACGGTGATAGAGTGGCGCATCGTCAGTCAGCGACTTATTCGGAATCTCAGCCATCAGCTCGCCATGATGCGTAATGCGCATGATGGGGTCAGCCGTTACGGTGCCAACGATAGAGGCATCAAGCCCCCACTTGGCGAAGACGTCCAGCACTTCCTGCGCGCGAGCCTTGTCGGCTACGAGCAACATGCGCTCCTGCGATTCGGAGAGCATGATCTCGTAGCTGGTCATGCCGGTGGCTCGCTGCGGGACGAGGTCGAGTTCTACGGTCAGGCCCAGCTCGCCGCGCCCACCCATCTCACAGGTGGAGCAGGTCAGCCCGGCAGCACCCATGTCCTGAATGCCGACGATGGCGC
>Ga0302270_10000189_pt1 | contig 65952 bp, 38 predicted proteins | sample III_Bog_E2_3_FD_198773 | JGI IMG/M metagenome (GOLD analysis project Ga0302270, IMG submission 198773) | Peat permafrost microbial communities from Stordalen Mire near Abisko, Sweden - III_Bog_E2_3 | ecosystem: Environmental > Terrestrial > Soil > Wetlands > Peat | place: Sweden: Abisko... | reverse complement strand
TCGGATGAGTGTGAAAACGTCCAATACCGTAGCAATATTGCGGATGTTCCCCGCAACACTCATAACTTCTTCAATACCGGGATTTTTGTCCGCCAGTGTCTCAAGGCGCTCGCTCACGTTCCTCAGTTGGTCAGCTTCCAACAGGATATCTTCGAAAGGCCCGAAGTAGCTCGTACCTATCGCGGAGGGGCTCGCTTCTGTCGCGTTCAACTTTGCTTTGACCTCAATTTGAAGAGGTACACCTTCTATCAAACGTACCGTTGCCGCTTCGCCAAGGAGTGTAAGAAACAGTCCGAGTAGCTGTGCAATCAGAATGATTCCGACCGATCCATCCTCACCTGCGTCCATTTGGAATTCAGCTTCGCCAAGGCCGCTCAAGCCTCCATTCGCCGTTACCTGCACCGTACTGAGTCTGGGAGAGTGCGACTTGGCCAGAGACAGAGCACGAGACGCGAGCGCCTGAAAGCCGTCAACTCCTACGGGCGCGCAGAGCTGCCGGCGAAGCTTCTCATAGACGCGAAGAGTGGCAAGCTCGGTCTGCGTGGAAGACGGATCAGCTTCGACTTCGGAAGCAATGAGTCTGCGGGCCCAATCACGAATCATTGGCGGAGGAAGCATTAGTTCGGTCCTTGCACGCTACACCTCGTTTTGAATCTGAGGATTTATCGCGATGATACTTACTTGCCAGTTGCTTTGTTGACGAAATTCCCGACCAGTTTCATCCGACTCCATTCCTGGAGTCACACAAATCAATTTACTTGAAATATTCACTGAAAGGCGAGCACTATTGACCACTCTGAACTCGCCGTCAGTGGTTGTACACCCCTCCAGCGGCCATCTTGCAAGGGCCGAAACCGTAAGCAGCCTTCGTTAAATAAGGCATAATCAGCGGATGCGCGACGGAGTAGACTCGTTTGTAGAACGTTACTACAAAAGCCCACGGACAAATGATGCGAAGCGCGGACGCTCCGACAACACGCGAACTCGCCCAACGACTTCTTACTTACGAAGGCGTCGAGGCCAATCCTGCCATGACGGATATACAGGCGGTTTGTCGCGTATGCGACAAACTGCGACGTCCGTTAACCACGCTGGCCGGAGCAGCGGGATTTCGCTCGCTCCTGGCGCGCGCATTGACCTTGGCAAAGCAGGAGTCTCCAGTTCTGAGCGCATGGGAAGTTCAGGCGGACGGCTCATTGCAGGGTTTGAATGGTGAAGCGGCGCAGTCGGGCGGCGTGCTCATTGCACATTTGATCGGACTGATGATCACATTCATCGGCGAGTCTCTCACGCTCCGGCTTCTGCATGATGTGTGGTTAGATCTGCCTGACTCTGAAATCAACTTTGAAAGGAATAAATCAAAATGAACGAGCAGAGCAAGGTCAAGATAAACCAGTTGCCGACCGGAGTACCTGGACTCGATGAGATACTCGGTGGCGGGCTTCCCGAGTTTTCGTTCAACATCATCGCCGGGTCGCCCGGATGTGGCAAGACCACCTTGGCGCACCAGTTCATCTTCGCCAATGCGACGGTGGAGCGGCCTGCCCTTTACTTCACTGTGCTGGGCGAACCGGCGCTGAAGATGCTGCGCTACCAGCAGCAATTCACCTTCTTCGATGCAGCGAAGCTGAACAATGCCGTGCGCTTCGTCAACCTGAGCCAGAATCTTGTCGAGCACGGGCTAGAGGGAGTACTGGCAGAGATTTCCAAACAGGTGGAAGCCGCTAACCCGAGCATCGTGGTGGTGGACTCCTTCCGTACTGTGCTACGCAGCGAACTGCACGAAGGCAAGGATATGGCTGTACAAACGTTTGTGCAGCAGTTGGCGCTACTGCTCACCAGTTGGGAGGCGACCACATTCCTGATCGGCGAGTATTCCGAGTCGGAGGTGCGCGACAATCCTGTTTTCACCGTTGCCGACGGTCTCTTCTGGCTCTTTCAGCAAGTGGACCGGAATTCCGTTGTGCGCAAGATGCAGATTATGAAGCTGCGCGGACAGGCTTCCGTGCCGGGGCTGCACACCTTCCGCATCACCGGGGCTGGTCTACAGGCCTTTTCGCGAACTCTTGGCCTGGTTGGGCAGAGGAAGACATATAGCACCGTGAGACGTCTTTCCATGGGTATCCCGGCGCTGGACGAGATGATGGGCGGAGGCGTTCCGGAGGGGGACAGCCTGCTGATCGCTGGTTCCTCGGGAACCGGCAAATCGCTGATAGCGACGCAATTCCTCGCCGCGGGCATACGCGCGGGCGAACCTGGTATTGCTGCGGTCTTTGAAGAGCGGCCTAACGAATACACCGCGCGCGCCTCTGAATTCGGGCTCGATCTCCAGACGCCGCTTGCCGAAGGAAAGCTGGAAGTCATCTACCTCCGGCCTCTGGATTTGTCAGTGGACGAGATGATGCAGGAGATTCTCGACGCCGTGAAAAGAACAGGCGCAAAGCGTTTGGTGATCGATTCCCTGGCTGGCTTCGAGATGGCCTTGGCACCCTCCTTCCGCACCGACTTCCGCGAATCGCTCTATCGCATGATCTTCGCCCTGACCGCTATCGGTATCACCATCCTGAGCACCCTGGAGATGCCGGAGACCTTCACCGAATTGTCCTTCAGCAGCTATTCGATCTCATTCCTCACCGACGACATCATCCGGATGCGTTATGTAGAGATCGATGGTGAACTCTGCCAGATTATGATGGTGGTGAAGATGCGCAGAACCGCGCACAGCCGGGATATCCGGCAGTATAAGATCACCACCGATGGAATCGTCATTGGGGAGCGACTGAAGAACTACGTTGACCTCATCACGGGGATCCCACAGCCGCTGTCAGCATTGAGTTCGGAAGAGCCGCTACTCAAACGAAAGATTTGACCCAGAGGTGAGATGGCAACCGAACAGGCAGACAACGCGGAGCAGAAGATAGATTTACCCGCGCTCTGCTGCGCCGTTGCCGATGCTTCGCCTATGCCCATGGCTGGTTTGGGCGGTCCCACGCACACAATCCGCTACGTCAATCTGGCTTTTTGCCTGCTCACCGGCAAATCGAAAGATGAACTGCTCGGGACTGCTTTCTGCGACATCTCTCACTGCACGGACGATTGCATGCTCCTGCTTGACCGGGTCGCAAAGACGGGGCTGGCCGATAGTCATATTGGGTATGAGAAGACCGATACCCATCCGCTTTACTGGTCATACGCGATGTGGCCGTTACTCGGGACAAATCAGAGTCATCTGGGCATCATGGTCCAGGTGACCGAGGCAGCTCAGTTTCATGGGGATGCAGTTGCCATGAATCAGGCGTTGCTGCTGGGCTCGGTGCGTCAGCATGAGCTGACGGAGGCGGCAGAACTGCTGAATGTGCAGTTGCAGGCAGCGATCATACTGGGAAAGAAGACGGAAGAGGCGCTGATTGGTAGCGAGAAGCTGGCCTCTGCCGGACGCATGGCTGCGGTGCTCGCACATGAGATCAACAACCCTCTCGCAGCCGTAATGAACCTCTTGTTCCTGGCGCAAACCGCCGGCGACATCCCGGCGATAGTCCATCAGTATCTGAAGATGGCTGACGATGAGCTGAAACGTATTGCCCATATAACCCGCCAAACGCTAGGATTCTATCGCGAGTCCTCCGTGCCGACGACCTTTCTCGTTGTCACTTTGCTGAATTCTGTCATCGATCTGCTCCAAGCGAAGATGGTATCTACGCAGGTCATCGTGGAAAAGCAGTGCGACGATCTGCTGCAAATTACCGCGATCTCCGGCGAACTACGGCAAGTGATCTCGAACCTGATGCTCAATAGCCTGGATGCACTTGGCGAAGGCGGCAGGGTTACGCTGCGGGCTTCCAAGTCGCGAAGCCCTCTGGATGGGAGCCCACGCATTCGGATTACGATTGCCGATAATGGCCAAGGCATCAATGCGCCGACGCTACCAAAGATATTTGAGCCGTTTTTCACGACCAAGGGTTCAACAGGAAATGGCCTGGGCCTGTGGGTCTGCAAGCAGATCATCGAAAAGCATGGCGGCTCCATCTGGGTTCGTTCGCGCATATGTGAGCCGCACGGAACAACGTTTTCCATGGTTCTGCCAGAGCGTGCCCCTTGACCCAGTCAGTGTGATTGCAAAGGGTACTCGAGAAATCGTGAGCAATTGGGCACAGATTCCGCGCAAGTTCTATGTCAAGCTTGTGCAACGATGAACAAGACTCCTCGCAAACCAAGCGAAAGACACTTTCCACGCGTAGCGAGATAGGTTTCGTTCAAGCTTGCTCTAAGTAAAGGATCTCTATGATTATTATTTTACTGATCGTGCTTTTGTTGGTGTTTGGCTTCGGCGGCTATCGCCTAGGACCGGGACTTGGCTACTACGGCGGCGGCGGTCTTAGCCTGATCGTGTTGGTCGTTCTTGTTCTGCTGCTGTTACGTGTGATTTAAGCTGGCCTTGCTGGCGCTCCCTCGCCAGAAACTTCATCGGACCCCAGAATAGGCAAATGTATTCAGAAATGTAGATGTAGCTATCCAGTGCAGGCCCGGGAATGGGCTGAGAGAGATCTGGTAGGCATCTACAGCGATACCGAGGCCGAGGCCGATACCGGCAACTTGGCAATCATGGTTATGCGTCAGTTGCCATCCATGCTGTAGTAGATTTTGTAGACGTCAAAGCCTCACAGATGTAGACGCTTCAACAGACTTCAATAAGCATGCTGATTTTAAAGGACTTACGCAGCCTGATTTATCATGGGTTTGCGCCTAATGCCGCGACCTGCTTGGGGAGCAGGGGGTCCTCAGTTCGAATCTGAGCGCCCCGACCAATATATTAAGAATGAAGCAGATGCGGCGATTTCGCTTAGTGCATCTGCTTTTTCCGTTTTACTGTTGTAGTCGCTTTTGTAGTTATCAAAGCCTCAAAGGCCAACATGGATCAACACCTTTCCGTAACTATCCTAAAACTTATCGAGGCTTGAGAAAGAGCAACATTTCTTGAGATGGTTACCCACCACCGGGAGGACAATCGATGGCAGTCATGATGCAGGCTTTCTACTGGGATGCGCCGAAGCACGAAAATAAGGAGCACGAGTGGTGGAACTTCGTCGCCGAGAAGGTAGAGGATCTGGGTAAGGCTGGTTTCAACGCGCTATGGCTGCCACCTGTCAATAAGGCGGCCAGTACGACGTCCATGGGCTACGACCCGTACGACTATTTCGACCTGGGTGACTTCGACCAGAAAGGCGGGAAGAAAACCTGGTTTGGGAACAGAGCTGAGTTGGAGGCGTTGATCGCCAAAGCGCATACGCATGGCGTCGGACTCTACGCCGACATGGTGATCGACCACTGCTCGGGCGCGGACGAGGAAGAGGTTAACCCTATAAACAACCAAAAGGCCTGGACGAGGTTCAAGCCGAAGAGCGGCATCTTTCCCCGCAACTACAACCACTTCCATCCCAGCCGCTTCGAGCGTGTGATCCGCGAAGGCGAGAACTACGGGGGGTATCCTCATCTCTGCCATCGCAACCCCGAGGTGTATGCGGCAATGTATCGCTATGCGCGCATGCTGATCGAAGAACTCGGCTTTGACGGCTTCCGCTTCGACTATGCCAAAGGGTTCGGCGCCTGGATGATCGGGCTGCTTGCGAAATACCAGTATGTCAAGAATGGCAAGGAGTTCGTTCCGTACGTGGTCGGAGAGTACTGGTCGGGAATGGAGGACATCGACGGTTGGCTGGAGCGGGTCGGAGAATTTACGGACAACCAGATCGCCGCATTCGACTTTCCCCTGCGTTACAAGCTGAAGGATGTGTGTGACACAATGCGCTACGATCTCCGCAACCTGACCGACGGCGGTTCGGTGATGATGAAGCGGCCGCGCCACGCAGTCACCTTCGTCGACAACCACGACATGGGCGACAACAGGATCGTTAACGACAAGCTGATGGCCTACTCCTTCATCATGGTGCATGAGGGCTATCCATGCGTCTTCTGGTACGACTACTACAACAATGGACTGGCGCGTCCGGGGACGCCAAACGGCATTGATGCACTTATGCTGGCACACCACAATCATGCCGGCGGTGACTCGCAGATTCTGCACGCCGACCCCGATCTCTACATCATGCAGCGCGTAGGCTGGAAGGATGAAAGCAATGACCAGCCGGGGCTGATCTATGTACTGAACAATCTCGGCGACAGGTGGTCGGGCACATCGGTGAAGACCAAGTGGGTCAATCAGAAGTTTGTTCCCATCGCCTGGGATGGGCACGACGAGGCGTGGCCGGACCCGCGCACTACCGATGGCGACGGCAACGCAGAATTTCCTGCCCCACCGCGCGGCTATGCCATCTATGTACCGGCGTAGCCGGCTTGATGCGCGCCAATATCTCCCCAGTTTCGGAGTGAAAGGGCAGAATCCAGATGATGCAGGCAGAAATTCCGACCGCAACGATGATGCTCGCAACCAAAGTGAACGATGGCCTTGAGTGTCAGATAAAAATCGCCCACAGCAAGGCCAAGGCCTGTGGCCATGATCGGCCCCATCAGAGGCGAAATGAGCATCGCACCAATGATGACCGCGGGACTATTTTGAACCAGACCAAGTGTTGCGATTCCACTTGAGAGGACGATTCCGAGCCAGTAATGCAGGCTTGTAAAATCAGCCGTCTCGTATACCTGCTTGTATACCCTTGGCCGATTCAGAGGGTCAATTCGCAACCACTTCTGAAGAACGGTCTGCCGAGAGACTTCACCGCCAACTGTCCGTCATCGTCTTAAAGACCTCAGCCACACTCCACTAATACCTGTGAGGAGCTGCCTCTTAATCACGAATGTTTCTTGCTTAGCTTAGCATTCATGGTCCGCCAGTCGTGCGGACTGGAGAGTCGCTGATTTGCTCGCCAGGTGTCCGATAAATTCGACAGAGAAATGGGCTTACGGCACCGCCAGTCGATTCAATCGTAGCGCTGGCAACAGATAAAGCAAACAGAGAGCTGATTCGTGTCGTATTCGTTACTGTGTAATTGTGATCGTGATGACTGCGGTCTGCGTACTGTTCTGACTGCTGGCGCCAGCGGTTGCCGTGGCAGCGGCAGTAATGGTGACGGTATCCGCGCCGGTCGGCGTGATGAAGTGCGCACCGCTGCCGCAACCGGTCATAGCAGTGAGCGCGACGGCGGCGATGGCGAGCATGAGCAGTGGACGCAGGTTCTGCATCAGTTTGCGGCGGCGCACGGCTATGAAGCCGAGGAGTGCGATGGCCGGCAGCCAGAGCACACCCTGTTTGCTGACCCCGGTCGTTCCGTTCACGTTGAGCGTATAGAACTGCACCGTAGCTGTCTGCACTGCATTATTCCCGGCAAAGGCAATGCCCGATGGAGTGAAGATGCAGCTGGAGAACTGGGGCAGGCCGACGCAGGAGAGAGTTACCGTCCCCTGGTAGTTGCCGACTGGGGTGAAGGTGAGTGTGGCGATGCCGGAGGTTCCGCGCTGAATGGTCATTGCACTGGGATTCGCGGTGACGGTGAAGGCAGGCACAGATACGACTTCGTTGAACGCGGCGGAGGCGTTACCGGAGAAGTTGGTATCGCCGAGATAGACCGCGCTGATGGTGTGAGTGGTGGCGGTTGTGAAGGTGGTGGTGAAGGTGGTGACGCCAGCGGCATTCAGCGTGCCGGTGCCGAGCGACGTTGTGCCGTCAAGGAATTGGACGGTACCGGTCGGCGTACCGGTGGAGTTGAGGGTTGCGTCAGTGACTACTGCGGTGAAGGTGGTGGCTATGCCGGTTCCGACCCCACTGGTGGTGGGCGATGTCTGCGTGAGCGAGATCGCCGTGGCGGCCTGCGTGATGGTGAGCGTGCCGCCGTTGTTGGAGACAGAGTAGTTGGAGAGCTTCGAGTTCGGGTCGGCAATGGTGACAGCGATGGGGTAGGCGCCTGGCGCGCTTGTGGTGATGGCTGTTACTGAGGCGCTTGTGGTGATGCCGTCAGCGGTGATGAAGCCGGTGGAAGATGAGGCAAAACTGGCGGGGTTCGCCACACCGTAGGAGCGGGCGACTGGCGAAGCGCTGACGGTGGCGGGTGCCTTACCGATAATCATGGTGCCGGTCGCGGTGCCGATATAGATGGGATCGACGACAGTGACGACGACGGGGTAAGTGCCTGCGAGAGTGGGCGCGGTGCTGCTGCCGTTGTAGGTGTAGCTGTTGCCGGCTACGGTAACGGGAGTGCTGCTGGATGTGATGACGGTAGTGGATGTGGCGGCCTGTGCGGTCGCGGTGTACGTGGGCGAGAGATTGCCGAGGGTGACGGTGACGGGGATCTTGCCGACCGAGATGGTGACAGTGGCGGCGGCTGATGTGCCGGTGATGTTGGTAGCGGTGTAGGTGAAGCTGTCAGATCCGACGTAGCTCGAAGATGGCGTGTAGGCGATGACGGTACCCGAAGCGGTGGCAGTCCCGTGCGATGCCGCGGATGCCACAGCGACCGAAACAGCCGCGCCACCGCTGAGGCTCAGCGCAATCTGATCGTTGGTGCTGTTGACGAGTACGGATTGAGTGACCGCTCCGGCGATGGGAGCTGCCGGGTTGACGGTGAGGGTATAGCCAAGCGATTTCGAGAAAGGTGCACCGGTGCCTGTGGAGGAATCGGCTGCCTTGACGGTAATGGAGAAGGGAGCGGGCGAGACAGTGGTTGTGCCGGAGAGCAGACCGTTGGTGGAGAGCGTGATGCCAGCGGGAAGCGTGCCGGAGCTGAGGGAGTAGGTGTAAGGTGCGGTACCACCGGATGCGGTGAACTGCTGCGAGTAGGCGATGCCGTCAACCGCGACGGGGATGGTGGCAGGCAACAGTGTAAGGGTTGGTGCATTGACAGTGAGAGTGAAGACTTGGATGCCGTTGTAGGGACCAGAGCCGGTGGAGGAGTCAGTCCCCTTGACCGTGTAGCTGAACGAACCAGCAGCAGTGGGCGTGCCGCTGATAACGCCCGCGGAGCTGAGGCTGAGACCTGCGGGCAATGCGCCTGCACTGATGGTGAAGGTGTAGGGTGCGGTTCCGCCGCTGGCACTGACCGTTTGCGAGTAGGCGGAGGCAATAGCCGCTGCGGGTAGCGTGGTGGGAGAGACAACAATTGTGGGAGCCGCAGCGGTGAAGGTGTACGCCTGCGAGACGCTGTAGGGTGCGCCGGTTCCGGTGGAACTGTCTGTGACCTTGATGGTGAAGCTGAAGCTGCCGCCAGCGGTTGCTGTGCCGGTGATAGCGCCAGTGGATGCATTCAGAGAAAGGCCTGCAGGCAAGGAACCCGTGAGGATGTTGTAAAGGTAGGGTGAAGTACCGCCGCTGGCGGCAACACTCTGCGAGTAGGCAACGCCGACGGTGGGCGCAGGCAGTGTGGATTGCGAGACGGTGATGACGGCGGCGTTCACCGTGAGCGTGTACGCTTGCGAGCCGCTGAATGGTGAGCCGGTGCCTGTGGAGGAATCAGTTCCCTTCACCGTGAAGCTGAAGGAGCCACCGGCGGTTGGTGTGCCACTGAGCAGGCCGGTAGCTGCGCTGAATGTGATTCCATTGGGCAGCGTACCTGTGGTCATGTTGAGGGTATAGGGCGCAGTGCCGCCGCTTGCAGAGAGCGTTTGCGAATAGGCGACTCCGACGGTTGCAGCAGGCACGGTGGACGGGCTTACAACGACTGTTGGCGCATTGACGGTAAGCGAGACAGTTGTGGTGCCGTTGTATGGGCCTGCACCGGTGGTGGAGTCAGTCGCTTTGACTGCGATGCTGAAGGTGCCCGCGGCGGTCGGCTTACCTGAGAGGACGCCCGCGGTTGAGAGGGTCATCCCGGCTGGCAGCGGGCTGATGGTGGAGAAGGAATAGGGTGCAGTGCCGCCAGCAGCAGTAAAGCTCTGCGTGTAAGTGGAAGCGACTGTGGCGGCCGGAACTGTTGACGGGCTTACGGTGATGGTGGGAGCTGTAACCGTAAAGGTGAAGGGCTGCGACACGCTGTAGGGTGCGCCGGTGCCGGTAGAGCTGTCAGCGATTTTAATCGTGAAGCTGTAAGGGCCGCCGGAGGTAGCAGTTCCAGAGAGAATGCCGCTACTGCTGAGGGTGAGACCTGAAGGCAGCGCACCTGCGGAGATCGAGTAGGTATACGGCGCAGTGCCGCCGGAGGGAGTAAACGTCTGCGAGTAGGCGGCCCCAACGGTGGGCGCCGGCGGATTCGTGGGTAGAGCGCTGAGCGTGGGCGCGGCGATCGTGACGGAATAGGCCTGGGTGCCGGTGAAGGGACCGGCGGCGCTGCTATCGGTTGCTTTGATCGTGAAGTTGAAGGTGCCGACAGCAGTCGGTGTTCCTGAGACGACACCGGAGGTAGTGTTCAGCACGAGGCCGGTAGGCAATGAGCCTAACGTGACGCTGAAGGAATACGGCGAGGTGCCGCCGCTGGCGGAGACCGTCTGTGAGTAGGCACTGCTGATCGCAGGTGTGGGCAGCGTACTCGGCGAGACGGTGATGGTCGGTGCGGCGACGGTCTCAGTAGCGGCCGCGCTGGTCAAAGAGCCGAAGGTGGCTGTGTACGTATAAGTTCCAGGAATGGCGAGTGCGGCGCCGGAGACATTGAAGGTGGCGATGCCGGCGACGGCGGCGGTAGGCCCGTAGACGGCGGTAGTGAATCCAACCGGACCAGTGACGGTGAGAGTGATGCTGTCAGTGGCCGTGGTCACAGTTGCACTGGAGGAGTTCTCTTCCAGCACGGTGATGGCGGAGCCTCCATTGCCACCTGCCGTGATGGGAGTGGCGGGCGCAGTACCGAAGGCGAGCTTGGAGGTGGAGATGACGGCGGTGCCAGTGAGGTTGATGGTCTGGGTGGTGCTGGGCGTGGCGTTGAGATTGTTGTCCGTGAGCACGGTGGTGCCAGGGGTGCTGCCGCTGGCGGAGCCGGTGGGAGCGAACTCCAAACTGATGTTGCAACTTGCGCCTGCTGCGAGCGAGAAGGTGGTGGTGCAATCCGCAGGCGTGCCACTGCCAGCGATCTGTGTGTAGTTGGCGGAGACGGCTAGGCCTGTGGAAGCTGCAGTGAGTGCGGCGTTGCCGTTGTTGGAGATGCTAATGGACTGCGCGGCGCTGGTGCTGCCATCGTTGGTGGAGGCGAAGGTCAGGGTAGGAGCGTCGGACATATCCAGCTTCAGGAACTTCTGTGTGCCGTTGTTGCCGACGTAGAGATTACCGTTGCCATCGATGCTCATGAAGAGCGGACTGCTCAAGGTGGCTGTCAGCAAGCTTTGGGTGTAACTGCTGCCCGAAGGCGTTTCTTTATACAACTTAGCTGTGCCTGCATCCGCAACGAAGACATCCCCTGCGGCATCGACGGCTACGCCCACGCCCCACTGGAAGCCATTCGCGATAACGCTTTGGGTATAGCTTCCGCCAGAGAGCGTCTCCTTCACGAGTTGCGAATCGTACTGGTCGCCGATGAAGAGGTTGCCGCTGCCGTCAACCCTCACGCTGCCGTAGCCGATGTTCATACCGCCGCCGATAGTGCTTTGGACATAGCTGCCGTTGGGCTGGAGCGTCTCCTTCACTACATTGCCGCCGTTGGGGAAGTAGATGTTGCCGCTGCCATCCACGGTCAAAGCATAAGGGCCGCTGTTTACCACAACACTCTGCACGTAGCTGCCGCCCACAAGCGTTTCCTTCACAACACGGCTGTTGTTCTGATCAGTGATATAGACATTCCCGGCCCCATCCACCGCCACGTCCGTGGGATAACTCAAACCGTAATTCGAGGTGCTGTCGGCCACAATGCTAGCCGTGTAACTGCTGCCGGAGGGCGTCTCCTTCCACACCTGTTTGTGACTTTGGTCGACGACGTAGACATTGCCGCTCGCATCCACGGTCACGCCGACGACATTGCCCCAGCCGCTGCCAATGGTGCTCTGGACGCCGGGGGTATAGGTGATCTGCGGACCGGTGCCGATGCCGTTGAGAAGGATGGTGGATTTGAGCACGGGCGTGGTGCTGTTGTCGTAGATGAGGATGGCGCCATAGCGTGTGCCTGGGTGCAGCGGGCCGAAGTTGTAGCCCACGGAGCAGGCGGAGCCGGCGGCGTAGGTAGTGCCGACGGTGCAGGTGCCGGTGCTGTTGTTGACGTAGTCAAGGCCGGTGGCGCCCTGCGTGACCACGCTGATGGATCCCAGCGTAAAGCTGTTGGCGAAGAGGATGTAGGCGGTGTCGGCGCCGGGCGAGGCGACAGCGCGGGTATTTGCCGTGTAGGAGGATGCTGCGACAATCACACTGCTGCTCGCTTGGGTGATTCCACCCACACCGGCGGCGACCAAGACGGTGTACACCCCGGGCGTAGTGGGTGCTGCGATGCTGGAGTAGCTGATGGTGGCCACGCCGTTGACGGCGGCCACGGACGGGGCCTGGCTGTAGCCCGTGCCGTTCGTGACCTCCACAAATGTCGTGGTGGTCTGCGTAGTGACGACGTTGCCGTAGACGTCCTCATACGCGGCGGTGAGCGAGCCGAAGGCGCTGCCGAGTGCGATGGGAGCAAAGGGCGACGTGATGACGAGTTGTGTTGCGGTGCCGAATGCGCTGACGACGATGGCTCTCTGCACCTGCGTGGCGGCGGCGTACGTGGAGTTGCCTGCCTGATTGGCGTCGATGATGAGGTTGCCCGCACCGGTGACAGTGAGCGTGGTGCCGCTGATGCTGCCGGTGCCAGTGCTGGTGCCGTCGATAGTGAAGACGACGGCGTTGCCGGATGCGCCGCCGGTGGCTGTGAGCGCGACGGTGCCGGAGTGTAGCACGTAGGGCGTGGTGGGCTGGGTGAAGCTGATGGTCTGCGCAGTGAGATACGAGAACTTGTCAGCCGCGCTCGTGGCGCTGGTGCCGCCCAAGGTCGCGACGGTGACATCGACCGTGCCGATGGAGCCAGCCGGCGAGGTTACGGTGATGGAGGTGGCCGTATTTGCGGTGATGGTGCCTGATGCCGTGCCGAACTTAACTGCGGTGGCGCTGCTGAGATTGGTACCGGTGATAGTTACGCTGGTGCCGCCGGCAGAGGAACCGTTAGCCGGGCTGACAGCGGTTACTGTGGGCGTTGGCAGCACGGCGGTGCCGGACAGGCTAATGGTCTGGGTAGCGCTGGTGACGTTGAGATTGTTATCCGTGAGCACGGCGGTGCCGGTTGTAGTGCCGCTGGCAGGAGAGACCGGAGCGAACTCCAGGCTGAGGTTGCAGCTTGCGCCGGATGCGAGCGAGAAGGTGGCGGTGCAATCGGCAGGCGTGCCGCTGCCTGCGACCAGAGTGTAGTTAGAGGAGACTGCCAGGCCGGGCGAGACTGCATTGAATGCGGCGTTGCCGTTGTTGGTGATGGTGACGGACTGCGCCGCGCTGGTGCTGCCGTCATTCGTGGAAGCGAAGGTGAGGCTTGGCGCGGTGGAGACGTTGTATTCACTCACGAGATTCGTACTAAAGTCGGCGATGTAGACGTTACCGCTGCCGTCGAGCGAGATAAGAGCGCCGGAAGTAAAACCGCTGGCCAATGTCACAATGGTGGGGCTGGCAGGAATGACTCCACTGACCGCAACAATCTCTTTCAAGACCCGATTGACAGTGTCGTCGACGTAGACATTGCCGTTGGAGTCGACCGCAACGCCCAGGGGGAAGTTGAAGCCGCTGCTCAGCGTATTGATGGTGGGGCTGGCGGGGATGACGCCGCTGACGGCAATCATCTCCTTGATGGCTCCGTTGCCTGAATCCGCGACGTAGACGTTGCCGCTGGCGTCGACTGCTACACCGCGAGGGCCGCTGAAGCCGCTGCCCAAAGTAGTGACGGTGGGGCTGGTTGGGATCACGCCGTTGACGGCCACAATCTCGCGCACGGCACTGCCGTTATAGTCGGCGACGAAGACATCCCCGAGGCTATCGACCGCGAGACCAAACGGACCGGTGAAGCTGGTGCTAAGCGAACGGATGGTGGGGCTGGCCGGGATGACACCGCCCACAGCAACTACCTCCTTGACGACAGCATTATTGCCGTCGGAGTAGTAGACGTTGCCGCTGCCATCGACTGCGACGCCGGTCGGGGCGCTGATGCCGCTGGCAATCGTCTTGATGGTGGGGCTGGCGGGGATGACGCCGCTGACGGCGACCATCTCCTTGATGCTGCCGCTGTTTTGGTCGGCGACGAAGACGTCGCCGTTGCCATCGACCGCAGTGGCATAAGGCGTGCCGAAGCCGCTGCCGAGTGTGTTGACTGCGCCGGGACCATAGGCAATCTGCGGCCCGGTGCCAATTCCATTCAGGTAGGTATTGCTGAGTAGCTTGCCGGAAGAATCAAACAACGCGATGCCGCCGAGGCGCTGTCCGGGGTGACCGGGTTTGAAGGTGTAGAACACGGAGCAGGTCTGGCTGACAGAATAAGCTGTGCTAGTAGAGCAGCTGCCACCGGAGACGATATTGAAGTCCAGACCGGTCGCGCCCTGCGTAAGCACCGAGATCGTGTTGAGTGTACCTGCAGTGGTGATGGTGACGTATGCCGCCTGCGTGGCGCTGGTGGTTCCAACGGCCGTGGTCGGCGCGGTGTAGCTGGAGGCTGCGGAGACGAAGATGCCATGCGTAACCTGCGGGGCGGCCAAGTAGCTGCCATTGCCGGCCTGATTCGCCGCAATCTGGATAGCGCCAACGCCCGTGAGGGTCAGCGTGGCATTATTGGTTCCGCTCAACGTGCCGGGGCCGCTGAGGATGCTGAACGTGACTGGATTGCCTGAGCCGCCGCCGGTAGCCGTAAGCGTGATAGGCGATACGCTGTAGGTGATAGGTGAGGCAGGTGTAAAGGTGATGCTCTGCGCAATGAGCCCGAGGACAGCCGTGCCGGTGAGGTTGATGGTCTGCGTGGCGCTGCTGACGCTGAGATTGTTGTCCGTGAGCACAGTGGTGCCGGTGACGGCGCCGCTGGCGGGTGAGACAGGAGCGAACTCCAGGCTGATGTTGCAGCTTGCGCCGGATGCGAGCGAGAAGGTGGTGGTGCAATCCGCAGGCGTGCCACTGCCAGCGACCTGCGTGTAGTTGGCGGAGACGGCTAGGCCTGTGGAAGCTGCAGTGAGTGCGGCATTGCCGTTGTTGGAGATGGTAATGGACTGCGCGGCGCTGGTGCTGCCATCGTTGGTGGAGGCGAAGGTCAGGGTGGGAGCGTCGGACATATCCAGCTTCAGGAACTTCTGTGTGCCGTTGTTGCCAACGTAGAGATTACCGCTGCCATCGATGCTCATGAAGAGCGGATTACTCAAGGTGGCTGTCAACAAGCTTTGGGTATAACTGCTGCCCGAAGGCGTTTCTTTATACAACTTAGCGGTGCCTGCATCTGCAACGAAGACATCCCCGGCGGCATCGACAGCTACGCCAACGCCCCACTGGAAGCCATTTGCAATGACGCTTTGGGTATAGCTTCCGCCAGAGAGCGTCTCCTTCACGACTTGCTCGTCGTACTGGTCACCGATGAAGAGATTGCCGCTGCCGTCAACCCTCACGCTGCCGTAGCCGATGTTCATACCGCTGCCGATGGTGCTTTGGACATAGCTACCATTGAGCTGGAGCGTCTCCATCATCACATTGCTGCCGTTGGGGAAGTAGACGTTGCCGGCTCCATCCACAGTGAGGGCATAAGCACCCGCACTGACGACAAGACTCTGTGTGTAGGTGCCGCCAGAGAGCGTCTCTTTCACGACACGGCCGTTGCCGTTGTCAGCGATGTAGACATTCCCTGCGCCATCCACCGTCACGTCGCTAGGACCATGCAGGCCGTAGTTTGCAGTATTGTCAGCCACGATGCTGGCTGTGTAGACACCGCCGGAGAGAGTCTCCTTCCACACCTGATTGTGGCCATAATCGGCGACGTAGACGTTGCCGCTGGCATCGACAGTGATACCGACGACATTGCCCCAGCCGCTGCCAATGGTGCTTTGGACGCCGGGAGTGTATACGATCTGCGGACCGGTGCCGATGCCCATGAGATAGCTATTACCGAGTGTGCCGCTGCCATTGCTCAGGGTGCCACTACCCATACGCAGACCGGGATGGCCGGGCTTGAACGTGTAGAGAATGGAGCAGGTCTGGCCGACGGTGTAGGCCGTGCTGGTGGAGCAGGTGCCGCCGGAGACGAGTGTGAAATCGAGACCGGTCGCCCCCTGGGTGGTGACGGAGATGGCGCTCGGCGTGCCGGCGGTGGTGATGGTGACGTAGGCCGTCTGCGTGGCGCTGGTGACGCCAATAGCTGTGGTCGGCGCGGTGTAGCTGGCAGATGCAGAGACGTTCAGCGTTACGTTGATGCTGGCGCTGCTGGTGGAGGAGTAGGAGGATGCGATGTATGTGCCGGGGACGGGGCCGGCGGTGATGACTGCCGAGACGGCGACGCCGGAGCTGTTGGCGGTGGCCTGACTGACGCCGCCGGCGAAGGTGAAGTTGTCGGCCGAAAAGCCGGCGAGTCCGACCTGGCCACCGGGTACGGGGTTGCCGAGGCTATCTGTTATGAGGAAGGTGATGGGAAGCGCGAAGGGCTGGCCGATAGCAGCGGTCTGGTTGTTGCCGCTGGTGATGGCGATAGCGGAGGGCGTGCCGCTCATAATCTGCGTGAGTACGCTGCTGGTGCTGGCCGCGAGGCTGGAGTTGCCGTTGTATACCGCAGTGATGCTGTGGGAGCCCTGCGTGAGCGCAGTGGTGGTGTAGGTGGCGACGTAGTTGCCGGAGACGAGAGAAAGTGCCCCGATGCTAAGGTTGCTGGCGCCATCCTTGAAGGTTACGGTGCCGGTGGGCGCTGATGCCGAAGGCGTGACGGTGGCGGTGAATGTGACTGTGCCCGGCAGCGAGTAGGTTGTGTTGAGCACATTCTGCGGGTTGGCGCTGGAGGTGAGTGTGGTGGTGGTGGCGCCAAGAACGGTAAACGTCTGCGATCCACTGGTGCCACCGGGTGAATTGGTAACCGTAACCGGATAGGAGCCAGCAGATGTCAGGCTGGCCGAGGGGATGACGGCGGTGAGGCTGGTCGCGCTGACATAGGTAGTGGTTATCGCGCTGCCGTTGAAGTTGGCAGTACTGCCGTTGTTGAAGTTCGTTCCCGTAAGCGCGATCGTGGCGTTCGATGCGCCTGCTGTGACGCTGGTGGGGCTGATGCTGGTGAGCGTGGGCGTTAGCTGAACGATGTTGAAGCTGTTGCTGGTCGCGGAGAACTTGTAAGTGCTGTTAATCGTTGTGCTGGCCACAATCTGCTCATTGGAATCTGTGGCATTGCCGGCGATTGCGCTGAAGGTGGCTAGACCGGAGGAGTTGGTGGTAGCACTCGTAGTACCGGTGAGATCGGCGGGTACGTTCAAGAAGGCGGCCGCGATAGAGATGCCGCTGATTGAAGCTGCAGAACCATTGGAAGTCAGCTGCACCGTCGGAGCCGGCGAAATATTTGCGTTGACGGCAGACTGCGTGGGCTGCTGCACGAAAGACATGGAGTAGCCGGTCTGCGCGGCGCCTGCATCGACGCAGGTCTTGCTACCGGAACCGGTTGTGTAAATGGTGCTGGTGGCAAATCCTCGCTGATCCGTGAGAAATCCGGAGGGAATCGCCGAGACCGAACCCGCGCAGAAGGCGGCTCCGCCCAGCAGTGGCAGCATCGTCTGCGTTGGGCCGCCGTTGGATGCAAGTGTGCCTAGATTCGCATTCGAGGTCGCGGATAAGGACGTGTTGATCACATTGCCAGTACCGCCATTCGGTAGATCAACCTCCGCATCCGGCTCGTACCCAATAGTGGCAGTATTTCCCTCAATCACCGTGTTGTTCAGCGTGGAGGCGCCGCTCAGATATGCTCCGCCCTGCTGGCTCGCGCTATTGCCGCTAATCGTCACGTTGTTCAGCACCACTGGGCCGGTCGCATAGATAGCCCCGCCCTGGCTGTATCCCGCCGTGCCTGTGTTGTTGGCCAGCGTTGAGTAGTTGATCGTTAGCGTGCCGCTTGAAATGTTAATGGCGCCTGAAGCCACCGATGAATTATTGCTGACGGTGGAATCGTTGATAGTGATGGAGCCATTGCCGTACAGTGCGCCACCATTGCTGCTACCGGTGTTGTTGGTTATGTTGCACGCATTGAACGTAATCGAGCCATAGTTGTATAAAGCACCGCCGTTGCCAGAGTCGGCTTTTCCGTTGGTGATATTGAGATTGGATAGAACTACTCCGACCGTCGCGGAGTTCGGGGTGTAGAAAATGGTGTGCGCATTGCCGCCGCTGATGGTCACGAGGTTAGTGAGCGTGCTGCCACTGCCAGAGGTCGTTCCCTGCACCGCAGTGTAAGCCGGTAGAGTAAATGTTCCCCCAGTGCCTGTGGTGATGGTCACTGGCCCGCCAGTAGTGAGTGCCGGCGCAAAGTTGATGATAACCGGCGTGCTGCTGCCGGCGCTGGATGCCGCTGCAGCCAGCGCATCGCGGAAGCTGCATGTATTGCTGTTGCCTGTGTTGCAATTCGAGGTAGTGCCGCTGGATGGATCAGTAAGTTTATTGACCGTGTATATCGTCGGCTGCGTCACAACAATCGTCCGCTGCACCTGCGTGGCGGCAGCGTATGCGCTATTTCCTGCCTGATTCGCATCAATCACCAGATTGCCAGCGCCGGTAATGGTCAGCGTCGTACCGCTGATGTTGCCCGTCGCCGTGCTGCTGCCGTCAATCGTGAACACCACCGCATTGCCCGACGCCCCTCCCGTCGCCACCAGCGTCACCGTGCTGCCACCCAGCGCGTAGGGCGTGGTGGGCTGGGTGAATGTGATGGTCTGCGGCGGCAGTGTACCCGTGCCACTCAACGTGATGCTCTGCGTCGCTGCCGTAGCGTTCAGCGCATTATCTGTTATGACTGCGGATCCAGTATCGGTTCCGCCCGCGACGGGAACGAAGTCCAACGCGTATTTACAGGCCGCGCCTGCAGCCAGCGTCCCCGCACTCGAACTCGTGCTCAGCGACGGGCAGGTTGTAGCCGCATCCACGCTATAGCCCACCGCCACACTCGGGTTCGTACCCGTCGTCGGCACCGCAACCGTCAGCGCCTTGTTGCCAGTGTTGTATACCGTCACACTCTGCGGGCTATCGCTGCTCTCGCTGCCAATAGCCGTCGCAGCAAAGCTTAACTGTGGCGTAATGCCAACCGTCACCTTGCGGATGCGATTGTTTGTTGAATCTGCGATGTAGAGATTGCCCGCCCCGTCCACTACAACTCCGGTGGGGTTATTAAGCTCCGCGCTGGTCGCCCCGCCGCCATCCTGAGCGGACACATAGCCACCAGTTCCATTGCCCGCCACCGTGGTGATAATGCCCGTTGCTGCTGCCACCATGCGGATGCGGTGGTTGTCAGTATCCGCGATGTAGAGATTGCCTGCGCCGTCCACTACACACCCGGTCGGATAGTGTAGTTCCGCACTGGTCGCCGCGCCGGTATCTCCGCTATAACCACCGGTGCCGTTGCCCGCCACCGTGGTGATGATGCCCGTCACCGCCGTCACCTTGCGGATGCGGTTGTTTGAGGAATCTGCGATGTAGAGATTGCCCGCGCCGTCCACCGCAATCCCGTTCGGATAGTAAAGTTCCGCGCTGGTCGCCGCGCCGCCATCCTGTGCGGCAACATAGCCCCCAGTGCTGGTGCCCGCCACCGTGGTGATAATGCCCGTTGCTGCTGCCACCTTGCGGATGCGGTGGTTGTATTCGTCTGCGATGTAGAGATTGCCTGCACTGTCCACCGCGACCCCGGTCGGATTTTGGAGTTTTGCACTGGTCGCCGCGCCATTGTCTCCGCTATATCCAAAACTTCCATTGCCCGCCACCGTGGTGATGATTCCCGTTGCTGCCGTCACCTTGCGGATGAGCATGTCATTTTCGTCTGCGATGTAGAAATTGCCCGCGCCGTCCACCGCAACCCCGGACGGAGTGTACAGTTTCGCACTGGTCGCCGCGCCGCCGTCCAAGCAACCCGTCGTCGCAGAGGTTGTGCATTGTGTACCATTGCCCGCCACCGTGGTGATAATGCCGGTCGCCGCCGTCACCTTGCGGATGCGCTGGTTGAAGTCGTCAGCAATGTAGAGATTGCCTGCGCCGTCCACCGCAACCCCGTTCGGATTATCGATTTCCGCACTGGTCGCCGTGCCGCCATCCTGTGCGGACACATACCCTCCCGTGCCATTGCCCGCCACCGTGCTGATAATCCCCGGCGTAAACGCCGTCTGCGGCCCAGTGCCGGTGCCGCTAATGCCGACGGTCCCGAAGATAGTCGTCGAATTGCTATTCAGCGCCAGTTCCCCGCTGCGCAGACCCGGATACTGCGGATTGAAGGTGATGGGCACGGTGCAGACCAGGGCCGCCGTGTTCTGCGTGGACGTGCCGGGGATGATGCAGCCAGTGACGGTGCCAAGGGTGAAGTCCGACGAGCCATTCTCCGAATTCGCAACCGAAATTCCGGAAAGTGCCGTGGCGCTGGTGAGCTTCACCAGCACGTTGACTGTGGCCGATGTGGATCCAACCGCAGTGCTTCCTGCAAATGTCGTCGACTCGGCATTCATGCTGATGCTGGTGCGGTTGTAATGGATGTGCTCGTCATTGTAGCTGAGGTATCCGTTGGCATCGGCATACAGCGCATAGGGTCCATTGGAACTGACCGTGCTGATGGCGCGGGTCGTGGCGTCTGCAGCTACACCCGTCGTGCTGATAACCTGCACAATCTGCGGTGTAGCGGTGCCTAGCCCTGTAATCTCATCGATAACGCTGCCAGTGCCACTGTAGTTGTCATCCGCGAGGTAAAGATTGCCGGAGCCATCAAAGACCAGACCGGCAGGATAGACAAGGCTTGCGCTGGTGGCTGCGATGGCGGTGGAGGACACCGCGGTGCTGCCGCCGCCGGCGATCAACTGAATCTGCGGCGTGCCGCTGAGAGCGGTGATCTCGAATACCTTCGTAGCGGTGCTATCCGAGAGGTAGAGGTTGCCGGAGGCATCGAATGCCCCGAGCGACGGGAACTGAAGCTTGGCCGCGGTAAGAGCTTCAGCAGTAGTCGTGGGCACGGTGGATCCAGTGCCGCCGAGCAGCGTGACCTGGGGCGATGTGCTGGGGTTGGTGATCTTGTCGAAGCCGGTGGCGCTATCCGCCACATAGAGATTGCCGGAGCCATCCAGCAGCAACGTGCCGGGCGCGGAAAACTTGACGGCAGTTCCTGCAGCCGCAGTGGCCGTCGGATAAGAGGCTCCCCCGCCGGCGATGCGAACGATCTGCGGCGTGCCGCCGCCGTTGAGACCGGTAATCTTCTCTATCAGCGCATTCTGGTAGTCGGCAACGTAGAGGTTGCCGGAGTTATCAATGGCGAGCGAATAGGGGTTGATTTCGGCGAGTGAGCCGTTCATCGCCGTGGTGGTGGGCACGGTGCTGCCACCGCCGGCAATGACCAGTACCTGTTGCGTCGAGGCGACAATCTCATAGACGTGGCAGTAGGTTCCGGTGGTGTACTCCGCAATGTAGATGTTACCGGCGGAGTCGAGGATGACATGATTGGCGTACGAGCCAGTCCAGTTGGCAACTGCCAGAGGCGTCGTACTGGCAGCTGAACCACCGCCGCCGTAAGCTCTGACGACGGAGAACGGCGCGGTGACGCTGCCGGAGGACGGTGTCTGCGGCGATTGCGCGCTCGCCGTGACCGCACCAAAACCAGCCAGCAGACACACTGCTCCCAGCTTCGCTACAACGGCGCGCATCGTGCGCTTCCCTTTTCCCGTCAATAGAGCGGGAATTTTAGTGTATGCAGGAGCCAACGGGGCGACGAGACAAGCCGGATGGCTCGCCTCGCTAAGGGAAGCTTCGCGACAGATCATGGGGAAGACCGATCTTGTGGATGATTTGTGCTGTGTAGCCGTATGGCCGGAGCCAGCGTACCCGGCGGTGAAGCCGGTCAATCACGCATGTGCGTTAGGAACGCAACTAGATACCCGCCGAAGGAAGGCAGACTAGGTGATGAAGCAGACGAAGCAGAAAAGCAATTGCAAACTGCACGAGGATCTATCAAACAATGTTTTATTCCGAGGCTTATGGAGTACTCCGCGGAACGTCCGCTCAACTTGTTTGTATAAAGTGCAGAAAGTGTAACATTCAATAGTTTCCGCGTAAATCCATGTTCAATTTTGCTCATATTTTGTTTGTGTATTAACAGCGTCAACGCCAGGCTGCAGGTCCATTGCAAATGAGACCACGTCCGCATTAACGCCAGGTCAAGGGAATTGCTGGATTTTTTGGATGAGTAAAGGCTAGACCCTACCGAATAGTGTCTGCAAGTTCTTGATAATAGGCAATGAGATCAATTCGATTCTTCCGAAATGCCCCCAAAGTTGCCCCTATCCACGCGGGCCGATTCAATACGCAGGTAACAGGAGAAATTATCCTGGTTTTATCAAGTTTGCGGTCTCTCGCGACAAGCGCGATGAACATATTTGACATCCAGTTTCTATAGCCAGTGCAGGCTATTCTTCTCCAAGCATTGGACGGCTAGATTGACATAGATTCCGTACCGCGCTACACCCTAAACGATGTCTATTATGTTTATAAAGTAAACCTATATTAAGTACGATTTTGCGGCTGCCGCCGGTCATCGCCCGCCCTGTTCCACTTCACCTTTCCAGCGACAGTAAAGATAATGAAGTCCTGTGCAGCCCAGAATTTTGCCAAATTGGTAACATTCGTTTCAACGGACAGAACATGTCCGGGCACTGCACCAGCCCATCAAGCAGAGAGGTCATCTGCGATCTACTGAAACTCCTACATGCACCATGCAGAGAACCTGATTGCAGACCACATTTCTCCAAGCCTGATTCTGCAGCCTGGTTTCCGTAGTGTTTCTACTGGAAGGTGAGTATCACGGCATTGGCCACGGGCACGTTGAGGGGGTAGGTTCCGTTGACGGGCGTTACCATCTCGCTCGTCGCAGTGCCCTGAATGCTGCCATCCGGGCTGGCATCGAAGGTCTGGCCGTTGATGGTGATGCCGGTTTCTCCTGTGACTGAACCAGTGGTGTTGATCGTTCCGGTCGATGGGTTCCACCAGCCGCCATAGATGTTGCTGGACTTCAGCCGAGTAACAGTTGCCGTGCCACGGCCTGCAAGCATGAGCTGCACGGTTCCTGTAGAAGACACCGCGCCGTTGGTGCCATCTTCCTTGTTCAACAACAGCACGTGGAGTACTCCAGAGGTATCCTTAGTGGCCCAGGCGGAGAAGCGGCCCGGATTGTTGATCACCGGCGACGCAATGACGCCGGCATTATTTGCAACCATGTAGTCGAGCATCATCATTCCGTAATATTCCGGCGCGACATACGCCAGACTCCACGTGCGTGTAGTGCCCGTGGTGTAGGTAAAGTCGAATGCGTTATAGGCATTGTCCCCACTGAGAGCTTTGTGGTAGCTCTGGTCCGTCGCCAGGAAGAAGTTGATGCCGGTCACGCCAGACGCTGCATAGCTCATTCCCATATCCATCGCCCACAGGGCTGAGCTGAAGGTATCGCTGACGCCGAATGCTCCGTGACAGGCGATGGAGTTCATTTCGCCGGCGCGGATACTGGTGATACCTGCATTTTGCGCCGCAGTAATAGCGGAACTGAGATAGCTGTCCGCAGGATAGTTATTTTGATAGCCATTTGTAGGCGCCAGGGACGACGGCAGCAGCAGAGCGTTCTGCGCCGGTGCCGAAGTGCAGTTTGCTCCGCCATAGTAGTGGAAGTCGAACATGCTTACGTGGCTACTGCGAAGCTGGAGGTAGTTGCTCTCGCTGTAGGACGTATCGTTGCCCGTGAAGACCGGCGCGGCGACCTTGAGCCCGTTGGAGATTGGGCTGATGGCGTTCCAGAAGGTTTGCTCATCGGTCAGGAACTGATTATAGGAGTAGCTGGACTTTGCCCCTGCGACGTAGCCGTCAGGTTCGTTGCAGAGTTCGAGGGCTTCGATACTGGCGGGATTCAGCACGCCGCTGGTGATGCTGCTGACCATGCCGGTAGCGATCGTCAGATTGTCGTCAACGAAATCGAAGCCGATGAAGTACTTGTTGCTCTTGTCTAGATAAAGCTGGTTGAGCACCGGAAGTGCGTTGTAAAGCGTATTGGGTCCTGGGCCATCGCCATCCATACGCAACGCCATCGGTGTGCCAGTGATTTTCTGCAGGTTGTCGATCAGCTTCTCGTAAATCGGGTTCATCGTAATCGTGCCGCCATAGGTCGGCATGTAGCCGATCATCTTCTGCACGTCACTCTGTCCGTGCGACAGACCAACAAAATCGCCAGGCACCTTAATAGTCGGGGTGGCATACGAATTCACCGTCACCTGCGCAATGACATTCGACGAGATCGCCGTATTGGTCAACGCATAACTTACGCTGCCGCTGACCCCCGAAGCCGATGCGGTAACCGAGTAGGAACCCAGCGCGTTGTTTGCCACGGCAGTTACTGAAGCACTACCTGTGTTGTCAGTGTTGTTGTACGCCGCTCCTCCCGAGCCAACTGAAATTCCCCATAGTACAGCCGATGCAGTGCTGCCAGGCGGCGTAAATGTGACCGGCACGCCGGAGACCGGATTACCATAAGCGTCCTTCACCTGCGCCACAAGCAGTTGCGCAAAGGTTGTATTCTTCTGCGCGCTTTGCGATGACCCAGAATTGAGCGAGATCGTATTTGGCACTCCCGCAGTATTCGTCAACATAAAGCTCTGCGTGGGCACGCCGATCGCCGACGCAGTGACAACGTATCCGCCCGCTACCGTATTGGCCGTCGCTGTCACCGAGGCTATGCCGCTCGTGTTCGTGACCGCTGTTGCGGCAGAGAATGTAGCCCCGGCTCCACTGTTTGGTGCAGTAAAAGTGACCGTCAGCCCAGGAACTGGATTCCCGCTCGCATCCGTGACCAACACCCCCAGCGCGGCACTAAAACCAACCTGGACTTGCGCAGACTGCGGGCTCCCTCCGCTGATCGAACTTGCCGCCGCAGGACCGACAGTATTCGTTCCTGCGGCCCCTCCACAGCCCAGGCTTAATGCAAGCAGTGCCATAATCGACAATTGCACAAGACGTGCAGGAATAGATGGAATTCGGGTCCGGGTCATTAGGTGTCTCTCAAAAATTCATCCTGTGTCTTAACAATCGCTAGTTTCCATCGCCGGATGAAACGAAATGTTTCTCATAGCAGCAACGCCAGCCACCCTACTGGATAGAAACCTCCCTGTACATGTGCTTAACGGTATAGACGGAAAATAGCCACGCTTAGCCCGATAAGACATTTATTGTCATGTAGTTGAATAGCATCCCCCAAACTTGAAATGCCCCGCATCATACGTCAGATCTGCGGCCCGGCATCCATTTCTGACAGACATCGGGAGTGTTATCGGCTCTGGGGGCTGTGGTTTGGAAAATGCAGTGCAGATGCTCTGGAAAAAACTATTCCCCATAGACGTTAGTCCAGATGGAATGGGGAACAGTTATGGGGCTGAAAACTGGGCGCTCCAGCATCTCTGGTACGTTTTGCGAGTCAACCAGATTGGCAGGCCAGTGCTACTTCGCTTCCAGCGTGACGACTGCGACGGCAAATGGAGAAAGCGTGATGCGGTTATTCGTCCCGTGCTCACGTCGGGGCGATTGTTCTCCTGAAGCTTCATCCACCACATCCAGCCGCAAATGCGGTCGCTGAACCGGATCGTTTATGTCCACACTAATCGTTCGATTGCGGGTGTTCACCAAAAGAACTTTTCGCCCCGAAGAGGTACTGGATGCCTGCGCCAGAAGATCGGCTGACGACGATTGAGTTTCAACTAACTTATTACCGGGGCCAAAGTGGCTATTGATTAGGCTGAGAACCCAGTAATGCGCGTTCGGACGTGCCGTGTCCCAGTTGATCATCGAGCAGGATTCGGACTGAGTTGGCGCTCCAACCATCTGCGTCATGCTGATCAGCTGAATCCCTAGGGTTTCCGCCGTGATGAAGTTGGCAGCCCAGTTTGCGCCCGACGCCACCCAATAGAGCGGGTTATACGCACTATAAGGCTGCTCTGTCTTGGCGATGTCATCGTCTGACTTGACCTTGTCGAATGTCCCGAGCTCATCGAGTGCAATCCTTGTTTTCGGCGAAAGCTCGTCGCGTACCTGGGTAAGCTGGCGAAGTTGTTCGGCATAGGCGCGCGACGACCCACCAAAGCCATTCATCGCGCCACTAAAATACGCTTCGTGCCAGGACGCAGGATTGTTATCCGCCAGCACATAGTTATGCAGGCTGAACCACTCTACCGGCGGGGCATCCGGATCATGGTTCTTTGGATTCAGGAAGTAGCGTGCAAATGGAAGGATTGATCGTGATCCAACCGTCTCTGGCCCCATAAACTGAACCTTCGGATCGATCGCATGAATCGCTTTTGTAACCGCGTCGAATATCCGAGTGTACTCTTCATCGGATAGCTTGTTTTCTGCAGCTGGCTCGTTCAGCACACCCCAGTAATCAATTTTGAAGTGGTGCCCGGACTTATGGTAGCGCCCGATTTCGTCGGTAAATCCTCCCTGCGTGTACCACTGATAGAGCCTTACCTGGAACGCTGCAAACTGCCGTCCTGTTGAATCTTTAAGTAGTTCACCTTTCGTCCCCTCGGTATAGGCATACGATGTAGCTGCCGGGTCGCTGGGAAGCGTGATCGGCGCTACATTAAACATCCAGCGTGGGATAGTTCCGATGTTGATGTGGCGGGCACCCTTGGTATTCGCCATAAAATCGATCACTACCGGGTCAATAGAACGAAAGTCCCAGAACGTCTCGGTAGCAGTTGGCTCTTTTAATTCCGCAACGGCCTGGAGCGGAACCGAATACCATAGCTGCAACCGCGTGTCGTCGGTGTGCAGGTCGCGTAGCGCTTTGAGCAATGGCTTATTAAGCGGATTGCTGCGTACCGTCATTGCATTCGCCAGATGCTGCGTCGTTGGAACCGTCTCCGAGACTCGCACGACATGATTCCAATTGATGTTAACTTCTACGGCATCTCTGGCCTTTACCGGACCGTTTGCAGACCATGCCTGCGTGGTGGCCAGCGCTACTGTTAAGAGAAATGCAATCCCTGGGCGCAACACGATCTCCGTTTTATCGAAAACCGCGTGGCACTGGGCCTGACGCGGTCTGAAAGATACTCTTCGCCTCGACATTATCCTCTAATGGACGGTAAACACAGAAAAACCCAGTATTTATGCTGGGTTTTGGATGTCTCTGGATTTTCTTGGATGATGTATTGGTGGAGCTAGACGGGATCGAACCGTCGACCTCACCGTTGCGAACGGTGCGCTCTCCCAGCTGAGCTATAGCCCCATCGTGTGGAGCGCTGCATGCCCTGCGGCACGGCCCTCTCGATGACGATCTTCAGTTTACCAGCACTACGGCGAATGCTCAATTCCGCGGCGATACTTCCCCGCGAACCAGCGTGCCCGCTGCCAGCGGCTTGCGCACAAAATGCCACACCACGCCCGCCATATCCGTCTCTACATTCAGCACCGGCACCTCGAGCTCCGCGCCGCTGCGCGCCCTGGCCCGCAGCATTCCGCTATCGCCCGCGCTGAACTCCGTACGGTTCAGCACAATCTGCCACAGTGATCCGCAACCACCCCGCGCCGACTCGTATATCTCCGTTACCTCTGCGTCAAACGCCATACTGTCACTGTCTCCCCACCAGCCCGCCGGGGAATACGGGTTACTTCCATCCATGCGGGTTCCCGCATCTCACAGTTCCACAACTCTTCAAGGAGGTCCTGAACATTCCTTTGCGCCAAGCGAAGCGATTCGCCGTGCGCGCAGCACCAGCACCTACTGCGGCGTAATGATGCCGCCTACCTTGCTTGGCGCCGGCAGCGTCTGCTTCGCATTGCCAAAGCACTCAGCCGCCACATCGCGGAAGTCATAGCAGCCCGTACGGGTGCTCAACCATTCCGCCGCGCGCACTGCGCCCTCAGCAAAACCGCGGCGCGAAAACGCTTCATGCGTCAGCACAATGCGATCCGCCGCAGACGTTGCCGTCAGCGTGTGCAACCCGCTGGCATCGCCCACACGGTGCGCTACGATCTCAAACTTCGCGCCCGCCGGGTCCGCTTCCGCCAACGCCTGCTGCATCGTCAGCGCCGTGCCAGACGGGGCATCCAGCTTGGAAGTATGGTGCGTCTCTTCCAGCGAATAAGTGTAGCCGGCGCCCTTCAGCGCCTCGCCCATCGCCTTCACCAATCCCATCATCACCTGCACGCCGATGGAAAAATTAGTGCCGTACAGCAGCCCGGCATTCTTGCGCTCCGCCATCGACCGCATCTCCTGCAGCTTGCTGTACCAGCCGGTGGTGCCCACTACAACCTTTGCGCCCGTCGCCAGACAGGCCCGCAGATTCTGCACCACGGCCTCCGGTGTGGTGAAGTCAATCACCACATCAAAGCCCGACAGAAACGGTGGAGTAAGTGCCGTGGCATTCATGTTCTCGTTTTCGTCGAGCACGTGCACGCCATGGCCATGCTCTGCCGCAACCTCGGCTACCAGCTTGCCCGTCTTGCCCTGTCCCAGAACCAGAACCCGCATCGCTTCTACTCCTCAGGCCTTCGCCGCCAGCGCTTCCACATCGAATACCGACGGATCAGGATCCGCGAAGAAGACCTTGTGCAACGAGCGCACCGCTTCTTCCACGTTCTCCTCGTCAATCATGAAGCTCATGTTGATTTCGCTTGCACCCTGCGAAATCATCCGCATGTTCACGTGCTTCACCGCGTTGAAGACCTGCGCCGCGATGCCGCTGCGGCCGCGAATGTCTTCGCCCACCAGGCAGATCAGCGCCTTGTCGCGGTCCAGCTTCACCGTGGCAATCTCCTGCAGGTCAGCCACGATCGGCGCCAAGTCGTAGTGCGAGTCCACGCTCAGCGAGATGCTTACCTCGCTGGTTGAGACCATATCAATCACCACGTGGTGCCGGTCCAGGATTGCAAACACTGCCGCCAGGTAGCCGTGCGCCTTCAGCATGCGGCTGGAAACGATGTCAATGATCGTCTGTTTGCGCTTTGCCGCAATGCACTTGAACGGACTGCGGCAGGGCTGGCCATGCGCGGTGATCTTGGTGCCCTGGTTCTCTGCATTGCGCGAGTTCAGCACCCACACCGGAATGTCACGGTCCACCGCCGGCGCAATAGTTGCCGGGTGTAGCACCTTCGCGCCAAAATAGGCAAGCTCCGCCGCCTCTTCAAAGCTGATGCTGCGCACCCGCAGCGCCTCCGGCACAATGCGCGGATCGGTCGTCATAATGCCGTTCACGTCCGTCCAGATTTCAATTGCGCCTGCGTGCAGACCGCCGCCGACCAGCGCAGCAGAAAAATCGCTGCCGCCGCGGCCCAGCGTTGTGGTGACGCCTTCGAGCGTTGACCCGATAAATCCGCCCATCACCGGCGTCTGTCCCGCTTCCACGATGGGCAGCAACAGCTCAATCAGGCGAGCCTCTATGTGCGTCTCCTGCGGAACCGCCTTGCCGTGCTGCTTGTCTGTGATGACGACGTCGCGAGCATCCACGTGCGCGCCATGCAGACCGCGCTGGGCAAACGCCGCGGCCACTATGCGGCTTGAAAGCCGCTCGCCGAAGCTCTGCACCAGGTCACTGGTGCGCGGCGTCAATTCGCCTACCGCTGCAATGCCGCGCAGCAGATCGTCCAGCGCATCAAACTCCGCGTCGATCAGCAGATGCATTTCGCGGAACGCAGGCTCTTCCAGCAGTTCCTTCGCCGTGGCAATGTGCCGCGCGCGCAGGCCCGTGCTGATCTCCAGCGCGCCCTTGCGGTCGCCCTTGCCTGCCGCGGCTGCAGCAGCCAGCAGCGCATCCGTCACCTTGCTCATGGCGGAGACCACCACCACGGCATTCAGTCCCTTGTCGCGGCGTCCACGCACGATGGATGCTGTGCGCTCGATTGCCGCCGCATCTTCCACTGACGTTCCGCCAAACTTCATCACCACCAGATTTGTGCGTGCACCAGCGGTCATGCCGTCACCGCCTGCCCCACCCGCAGCTTATCCAGCTTACCCAGCATGGCCAGCACTTCTGCGTTCAGCAGCGCCGCACCAGCGGCTCCGCGAATGGTGTTATGTGACAGCACCACAAACTTCCAATCCAGCAGCGGACACTCGCGCAGGCGGCCAACCGTTGACGCCATGCCGTGCCCGCGCATGCGGTCCAGCCGCGGCTGCGGACGGTCCGGCGCGGCTTCAAACTCCACCGGGTGCAGCGGTGCCGTCGGCAGGTGCAGACCATTGCGGCCCGTGCCGGCCAGCGGCTGAAACTCTTCCCACGCCGCCAGTATCTCTTCGCGCGTCGCTTTCTTCTTGAACTTGATGCTGACGCACTCGGTGTGGCCGTCTTCCACCGGCACGCGGTTACAGTGCGCGCTCACCTTCGCCGGCAACATCTCAATCTTCGCGCCGGTAAACGTACCCAGCAGCTTGCCGACTTCTTCTTCCATCTTCTCTTCTTCGTTCTTGATGAACGGAACCACGTTGCCCAGGATGTCCAGTGAAGCTACGCCGGGGAATCCAGCGCCGCTGATGGCCTGCATGGTGCTCACAAACAATGATTCAATGCCGAAGCGCTCTTCCAGCGGCTTCAGCGCCAGCACCAGGCCGATGGCAGAACAGTTCGGATTGGTCACGATGTAACCGCCACTCTGCTTGCGCCAGCTCTGCTGCTCGATCAAGCCAAAATGATCCGCGTTCACCTCCGGGATCACCAGCGGCACATCGGCCACCATGCGGAACGCGCTCGAGTTTGAGATCACGGCACAGCCCGCCGCGGCAAACTTCGGCTCCAGCTCGCGCGCAATGTCGGCATCCAGCGCCGCAAAAATAATCGAGGGCAGATCGTCGCCTGCCGCTTCCGGCGTATTGGGCGAGACCATCATCGCGGCAATCTTCGCCGGCATCGGCGTGTCCAGCTTCCAGCGCGTCGCCTCGCCGTAGGTCTTGCCTGCGGAGCGGTCGCTCGCCGCCAGCCAGGTAATCTCAAACCACGGGTGGTTGTGCATCAGTTGGATAAAGCGCTGGCCGACCATGCCGGTCGCACCCAGAATGCCTACTTTGCGTCGTTCCATTCGATCCATTCCTGCCCGCACGGCCCTGCGGAATTCCGCACTGCCGCGCACCTTCAAAGATGTTCGGGAAAAGTCTGCTGCCTGCGCATCAGCGCACTCTGCAATGATTCCGCGACTTTAATTAGGATATCGCGAAATGGCCGCTCTCTGCGCCAAAGTCACGAACTCGTGTGTCGCTCGTCACAGGGCATACCTGCGGGCACAATCCTCTAAGTCTTTCTAATTCCTGCCCCGGCGGGCGGCTTACCAGTCGTCCCGGCGCCGCCGCCGCACCTGCCTGCCGCTCACGCCGCCCCATACCGCCACCATCACAATGGCGTGGATCAGAAACCAGACTGACAGTCCCTGGTCGCGGTAGATCAGCACCAGCACCAGAATGCGGGGCACCACGATGCCCAGCACCAGCGGAATCCACCCAAACAGGTGAAAAGGAACCAGGTTCCCCTCCAGCCACGCCGCAAACAGCGCAATCCGCGGAATGAACAGCGCCACGATCAGGAACCACAATGGCAGTGCTCCATGCACCAACAACGGCTGTGTGTACTGCATCATCTCGCTCTCCCCCTTGTCCTGGCTGCACACTCTGAATCTTTTAGATGCTATTGCGGATAGGTGAAGTTCGTCTGGCTGGTGCCCTGCATGGAAATCGTCACCTGTTGCGTCTGCTCACCCATCTTTTCATGCACTACGCCAATGGTGTACACGCCCGGCGGCAGCCCGCGGATCTCAAACTTCCCGTCCGGCCCCGTCACCGCAAAAAACGGCGTCGCGCTCACATTCACGAAAGCCATCATCCACGGATGGTTGTTGCAACTCACCGGCAGCATCGCCTCCGGCTGCGCGAAGGTCTGCTGTTTCGACGGCCCCATCGGCATCTCTGAAATATCCGCGGCAGAATTGCCCACCACCTTCGGCAGGGCGTGAACGTTGTGCATGGTCGGGTCGGAATTGCGGAACTCAACCGGCTCGCCCACCTGCACCGCCACCACATGCGGCATAAACCGGCAGTGCTTCTGGTCCACCACCACCACATCGGTCTTCGGGGGGAACTTCACATTCGGCGGCAGACCGCTCTTCACATAGACGTAGACGTTCGCCAGCCCGCCTTTTTTGCCCACCACGTACTGCTCAACGTCATTCTCCACATGGCCCACATTGCAGCCAGGGTCAGAATTCATATCGATGCGCACTTTGTCCGGCGCCTTGCCCTGATAGGTAATGGTCCCGCGCAGTGAGCCCGTCATCGCAGGGTCCAGCGCCGCGACTGTAGGTGATTCCTTCTTGTCGATGTTCTCAGCCTGCCGCGCCGCCTGGTCGGTCTTGCACCCGCTGCACAGCAGCAGCGTACCCAGCATGATTGCCCCTGTAATTCGCATCGCAACCTCCACTACAACCTACGGCTTGCGTTTCTCTTTACTCAGCAACTGTTCCAGTTCCGACTTGAACTCGCGCACGTCCTTGAAGTCGCGGTGCACACTCGCGTAGCGAATGTAGGCCACTGTATCCAGCTCCTTCAGCCGCGACATGATGAGCTCGCCCACCTCGCGCGTGGTCCGCTCGCGCTCTGCGGAATCCACAATGAAGGCCTCCGCCTCATCCACGATCTTCTCCAGTGCATTCGCCGGTATGGGCCGCTTCTGGCACGAGTGCAGCAGCCCGGTCAGCACCTTCTGCCGCTCAAACTTCTCCCGCCGGCCGTCTTTCTTCACCACCATGTACGGAATCTCGTCAATTCGCTCGTACGTGGTAAAGCGCTTGTTGCATGCCTCGCATTCGCGCCGGCGGCGGATAGAGTCCGCCTCCTTGCTTTCGCGCGAATCCACAACCTTATCTTGCACATGACCACAATATGGGCATTTCATCAGCACCGATTCTAGCAGTGCCGCACAACCTTCGCCTGTCCGCAGGGTTTAGGATTAGGTCGACGCAAAAAATCCAGGAAGTTCCAGTCCGAATCCGGAGATTGCATGCCCGTCTGCTCTGCCCGCCTCTTGCTCCGCCGCTTCGCCGCGGCCGCCACCTTTCTGCTGCTTGCATTCCCGGCTGCCGCGCCGCTCGCTGCCCAGGCGAACTCCAACGCAGTCTTCCGCGTAAACACCCGCATTGTGGTGCTTGACGTCGTGGTGAAAGACAAGAAGGGCCACATCGTCACCGGCCTGAAGAAGGAGGATTTCACCGTCCTGGAAGACAAGAAGCCGCAGGCGATTCGCACCTTTGAGACGCCCGCCGCCCATGAAATGCCCGTCGCCACCGCCGGCAAGGCCATCGTCACCTCAGCCGCGGACCTGCCCAAGATCGGCGACGCACCCATCACCTTGCTGGTGCTCGATGAGCTGAATACACAGTTCTCTGACATGGCCTATGCCCGCGATGAACTGAAAAAATATCTCCTGGCGCAGCCTGAGGTTCTCAAGCAGCCCACTGCTCTTCTGGTTGCCAGCAACACCAAGTTCCAGCTGCTTCATGATTACACCCAGAACCGCGCAGACATCCTCAGCGCTCTCAAAAAGCACTTCCCCGAATACCCCTGGAAGCTGGCGCAGAGCGGCCATAGCGGCCCCGGAGCCACCGAGCGCATCGCCCAGTCCATGGCCTCGCTGCTGCAAATCGCTGAAGCCACCCGTGGCACACCCGGACGCAAGAATGTGATCTGGGTCGGCGTGAATGCCCCCGGCGTCAGCCTGGTCGGCGCGGATGAAGTCACCATCAAGGTCATGGGCGATCTCACCCGCCGCCTCACCCAGACGCTGCTGGCAGACCGCGTCACGCTCAACTACATCAACCCCACCGCCAACGATTCCTCCACCGTCGGCGTCATGGTTCCCGGCGACGATGACGATAGCTCCACCATGGTCGACTATGATCCCTTCGGCTCGGACGTGGACTTCAACCAGTTCGCCCCCGCCACCGGCGGCCAGATTCTCTACTCGCGCAACGACATTGACAATGAGATCTCTACCACCGTCGATGAGGGTGCCCACTACTACACGCTCTCCTACTCGCCCACCAATCCCAGCGAAGATGCCGCCAAGTTCCGCAAGATCGTCATCAAGCTCTCCAATCCTGACCTGATCGCCGTCACCCGCGAAGGCTATTACCCGGAAACGGCAAACGCCAACAACGCCGCTGCCGATACCTCCCTGCCCGAAGATCAGCGCAAACATCTGCTGCAGCTCGATCTCTCCCAGGCAGCGCTCAGCGCCATGGCCTACAACGGTCTGGCCATCACCGTAAAGCCCAGCGCCGATCCCAGGCTGTGGATGGTAACTATCCCCACCAAACAACTCAGCTGGACGCCGCGTCCTGATGGCAGTTCCTTCGCCGAAGTGACCAGCATGACCGTTGCCTTCGATGGCAAAACCAAGATCCTGGCACATGAATCGCGTGAACTGCAGGCCGAGCGCAAGGCCAATCAGCCTGCGACCGATACCGTCATCTTCCAGGTTTCCGTTGACGAACCCAAGGGCAGCAAGCGTCTTCGCTTCGTCATCCGCGACGCCGTATCCGCCAAGATCGGCACCGCCGAAGTCACGCCGTAGTACGGCCGTAAGGTAGGTGCGGGCTTTAGCCCGCACAATCAAATGCTGCTACCATACGGGGCTTTAGCCCCTGAGGCTACGCTTCTGCCTGCGCGCTCTCTTTTGCTACTGTCTTCAGCGATACCTGCTCGAACTGCGCGTAGATCAACCCTACCGGGATCACGCTCAGCGAGCACACCGCCAGGATCACCGCGCCGCACGCCGTCGCGGTCTCCACCCGCACGCCAAACAGCCCGCTCATGGCTGCGGCTGTCACGCCAATCTGTGAGAACCAGCCTACGATCGGCAACTGGACCACAGACCCCGCAATGCTCGACGCCATCAGCAGCATGGTCTGCGCAAAGCTCATCTGCGCCAGCTGCGGTGTTTCCCTGAACGCGTGCACGCACTGCACATACGCCATGGCAATCATCATCCACATCGCCAGCGAAAGCCCCAGCGCATACAGAAATTCACCCACGCTGGTCACCACACGCAACCCTTCGCGGAAGCCGCGAATCTTCTCCGCCACGTTCTCCCCCAGCGACGGCGAGAGCGCGCCAAATACCACCTTCGCGAACCGGGCAATCGCTTCTCCGGTCACGCGCAGCGCCACGGCAAACACCGCCAGCGCCAGCGTTGCCAGCAGACTTCCCCGTCCCAGCCGCGCAATCACCTCGGCATGCGGCATCAGCGGCGTCTTCGGCATGAAGGCGAGCGCGCCGGAAAAAATCAGCGCAGCCGATCCCATATCAAACATCCGCTCCACCGTGTACACCGCAATCTGCGAACTGACCGAAAGCCGTGTGCGCCGCGCCACCAGGTAGGGGCGCGTCAGGTCTGCCAGCCGCCCAAACAGTGCCACCGCCGTAAATCCGATGAACTGCGAGCCCAGCACCGCAACTGCGCTTACCTTCTTCTGAGGCCGCAAAAACAGCGCCCAGCGCATTGCCCGCAACCAATAGCATCCCAGTATCAGTGCCACGCCCGCGGCCACATGGCGGCCGTCAATCTGCCGCACCTCGGCCACAAAGCTGTGCACATCAAAGTGAATGCGCCCGCGAAACACGAACACCACCACAGCCAGCAGCAGCACCAGCAAGACGCCCCATAGACGCGAATTCCTCATTCGTCCACTCTAGCTGTTTGGTTGGGTACTTCGATCATTTTTTATTATTGTGCGGCAACTGAAACCATCGCGGCCATCGCCAGCGTCGCCCGCCGTTCGTGCTCCGCCGCGACCTTGCGCCGGTTGAACTCGCGAATCACGCGCGCCACATACATCCGCGTCTCGCGGTACGGAGGCACGCCATGGTAGCGATCCACCGCGCCCGGTCCTGCATTGTATGCAGCCACCGCCAGCGCCAGGTCGTCGTGATAGCGCGTCAACATTGCGTCCAGGTACTGTGAGCCGCCCGCGATATTCTGCCGCGGCGCAAAACTGTCTGCCACGTTCATCTCGCGCGCAGTGCCCGGCATCAACTGCATCAGCCCCTTGGCGCCCGTGCGCGAAACCGCCTTCGTCTGGCCGCCGCTCTCTGCCATCACAATGCTGGCCAGCAGGTCAGCATCAATATTGTGCTGCTGCCCGGCCTGCGCCAGCATCTCGTGCAACTCCAGCGGAGTCAGCTTCGCCGGGTCCGGCGTCATCACCGCAGCGTGTACCGACGGCGCCGCCGCAACCGGATCCGGCAGCACGTCCACGCTGGCGATCTGCGAAGCCCTGATCTCGATGTAGCTTTCTTCGTTCGTGTATATGCGAACGCGGTCGTCGCCAACGTCTTCATGCCGCACGCAATCCTGCGTCTGGCCGTTGCTCAGGTTCAGCCGTTCCAGGCCGTGCGCGGGCATGGTCGCAGCAGCCGCCATCGCTGCCCCGGCCAATACCTTCCGCACCTGTTTCCGCAACCTGCGCATACTCTTTAGTTTACCAGTCTGGCGTGTAATTCCTGTTTTTTAGACGTTCCCCGGCCCCGGATAGCGTGCCGATATATTCACAGCGTCAAATCAGCTGTCAGACAGGATAAACTTGTAGCCATCATGAACATGGAAGCTCCTATTGGCTGCGGCACCGCGCTGGTCACGCCGTTCCGTACAGACGGCAGCGTTGACGAAGCCGCTCTCACCGCGCTGGTTGACTGGCAGGCCGCCAGCGGCATCAGCTTTCTTATCCCCTGCGGCACCACCGGCGAAGCCTCCACGCTGACTGAGGCCGAGTGGCTGCGCGTCATCACGCTCACGGTTCAAACCGTCGCTGGCCGTGTGCCTGTCTTTGCCGGCTGCTCGCATAACTGCACCGCAGTCGCCGTGGAGCGCGCCGCGCAGCTCAGCAAAGTTCCCGGCCTCACCGGCATCCTCACCGCCAGCCCGTACTACAACAAGCCCTCGCAGGAAGGCCAGTTCCAGCACTTCCGCGCCATCGCCGCGACCACCCCGCTGCCCATCATCCTCTACAACATTCCCAGCCGCACCGGCGTGAACATCGAACCCGCCACCCTGCTCCGCCTGCAAGCGATTCCAAACATCGCCGCGGTGAAGGAATCCAGCGGCAACCTCGCGCAGATCGCTGAAATCATCACCCAGGCGCGCGCTGGCTTCCGCGTCTATGCCGGTGACGATAGCATCGCCCTCGACGTGATTGAGCTCGGCGGCCACGGCGTTGTCTCCGTTGCCTCAAACGAAATTCCCGCCGAGATGAGCGACCTCATCGCTGCCGCCCTCGCCAAGAACTGGCCCAAGGCCCGCGGCATGCAGCAGCGTTTCGCCCAGCTCATGAAGGCGAACTTCTGCGAGTCCAACCCCGCCCCGGCAAAAGCCGTCCTCGCCCTGATGGGCAAGATGTCTGACACCCTGCGCCTGCCCATGCTGCCCGTCACCGCGGCATCCCGTGAGAAGCTCGCCACCATCGCCAGCGAACTCGGGCTGCTCGCAAATGCAACTGCCGCGAAATAGTTTCACTTTGAATTGAGGACGAAAAATTGATTCCCCCCACACTGAAAGAAAAGATCGAATACTGGTTTGCCCAGGGCCCCGCCGCTGTCGGCGATAAGGAAGCCAACCAGGTCTTCCTGCAGCTCCGCACCGCGCTCGAATCCGGCGAGCTCCGTTCCGCCGAGCCTGACCACGCCAACTCCCTCGGCTGGCGCGTGAATGAATGGGTCAAGCGCGGTATCCTGCTCGGCTTCCGCCTGGGCGCGCTGGAGCAGATGGGCGGCTCAGACCTCAGCTTCCCCGGTCTTTCGTTTATAGACAAAGCCACCTACCCCGCCCGGCGCTTCACTCCGGCTGACGGTGTCCGCGTCGTGCCCGGCGGTTCATCCGTCCGCTCCGGCGCATTCGTCGCCAAAGGCGTGGTCTGCATGCCGCCCATGTACATCAACGCCGGCGCCTACGTGGACGAAGGCACCATGGTCGATTCCCACGCGCTGGTTGGCAGTTGCGCGCAGATCGGCAAGCGCGTTCACCTCAGCGCCGCCGCGCAGATTGGCGGCGTGCTGGAGCCGGTCAACGCCTCGCCCGTCATCATCGAAGACGATGTGCTCGTCGGCGGCAACACCGGCGTCTACGAGGGAACCGTCGTCCGCCGCCGCGCGGTGCTTGCTGCCGGAACCATCCTGACCCGCGGCACTCCGGTATATGACGTGGTCAAGGGAGTGGTCTACAAGGCCACTGCCGCGCAGCCCCTCATCATCCCCGAAGGCGCCGTCGTCGTTCCCGGCTCGCGCGCCGTCACCAAAGGCAAAGGTCTTGAGTGGGGCCTCTCCGTCTACACTCCCATCATCGTGAAGTATCGCGACGAGAAGACCGAACTTTCACTGGAACTGGAAGATTTGCTGCGCTAGAATTCGCCTAAGCAAGGAGCTCGCGCCATGAAGCTGCTTCTCTTCCTCATCCTTCTCGTCATCTGCTGGCCCGCCGCCCTCGTCGCGCTGATCCTCTACCCGTTCGTCTGGCTCATCCTCCTGCCCTTCCGCCTCGTCGGCATCGTCGTGGCCGGCGTCTTTGAACTCATCGCCGCCCTCTTCGCCTTCCCGGCCAGAGTTCTTCGCGGCGTTTAATCCGCCCTGATCTCAGTTTTCTGCTACCGATTTCCCCATCTCTCCTGATAGCCTGTCAGCCATGCTGCTGCTTTCTCACATCGCCAAAGACGGTTTCCGCCTTCGCGGCGTCGAGATGTCGCGCATTGACGCCTTCTCTGACGTCGTCTTCGGCTTCGCCCTCACCCTCATCGTCGTCTCGCTTCAGGTTCCCCGCACCTTTCAGGAAATGCTCAACAGCGTGCGTGGCTTCGTTCCCTTTTCCATCTGCTTCCTGTTCCTCATCCTGCTCTGGCACGAGCACTATCGTTTCTTCCGGCGTTATGGCCTGCAAGATGCCCTCACTGTCGCCATCAACGCCCTTCTGCTCTTCACCCTGCTCTTCTATCTCTATCCGCTCAAATTTCTCTTCACCATGCTGGCGGCGGAGGTCTTCAACCTGCCCGGTCTTTATCCGGGTATTCAGAGCATCACGGAACTCCGGCAGCTCATGGCCCTCTACGGCGCGGGCTTCAGCGCCATCTACGGCATCTTCGGCCTGCTCTATGCCAATGCCTGGCGGCAGCGGCGTGTTCTCGGGTTGAATGCCCTGGAGCGCACCATCACCATCGGAGCCATCGTGTCTGAGTCCGGCATGGTGGCGGTGGGGCTCATCGCCTGCCTGTTCGCCATGGTGTCGCCGCCGCACCTGATCGGCTACTCCGGTTTTATCTATTTCGCCGCCTTTCCCTGGCGCCGTTTCATCAAGATCGTATGGGGCCGCAAGGCTCGCCGCCTCCGCGACCTCCGTCTGCCCTCGCACTGACATCTACGCTCAGGCCGCTACCGCACCGGGCATCCATTCGCAAAATAAACGCCTGTGGGCAGCAGATTGCCCGCTGTCTGCCGCTTGAGTGAATACAGCACCCGGCCTTCATCGCGCTCTTCCGTCAGCACGACCGATTCGTGATCGTCTGCAGCCTGGTCCAGCATCGGCAGCGCCGCCAGCGGAAACGTATTCAGGATGCGTTCATTCGCCGCCGTGGCCACAGCCGCCGACGCGGCCTGCTGCCCCTTCGCACTGGCCCGCAGCGTCTCCTCCGTCGCCGGATAGGCAGCCATTCCCTCCGTCGCGGCGCTCGCATACATTGCCCGGTCGGCGGCGTTTACGCTCACCAGCCCCACCAGCCAGGTCATATTGCACACCGGCAGATAGCCCAGGTTGCTCACGATGCCACGCACACGGGTGCCGCCGCCCAGCGCCAGCACAAACCCTTCGCCCAGGCGCGGCGCAAAGTCCGCCCCGCCCGGCCAGCGATTCACCCACTGTTGTTCTTCGCCGCTTGGCGCCAGTTGCATCGGCGCGTTCGCCACCCACACCGCTGCGGCGCCCGATGGCCATGGGCGCGCAGGTACTCCCGGTTTACCGGGCATCGCCGTGCTGTTGAAGAAGATAAGCACCGTATTGGCGTCGTAGCGCACGCCAATGAATACGTCCAGGCGCGCGATCGGCGGATTGCTTATCGCAGCCGCGCACAGCTTCGCCCCTGCCACCAACAGGCAGCACGTCAAAACAACGTGAACCTTGCACACCTTTCGCAGCATCCACCATCAAATATCACGTCCGCACCGCACTAGCAAGATAAAGCTGCTACCGGGTGGTAGAATCGAGCTTCATGGCACAAGAGAAGTTACAGATCATTCCGCTCGGCGGATTGGGCGAATTTGGAATGAACTGCCTCGCAATTCGGTGGCAGGACGAAATTATCGTAATTGACGCCGGCCTGATGTTTCCCGAGGAAGAACTCCTCGGCGTAGACATTGTGGTTCCCGACATCACCTACCTCATCGAGAACCGCGACAAGGTCAAAGCCATCCTGCTCACCCACGGGCATGAAGATCACATCGGCGGCCTGCCCTGGGTCCTCTCTGAGCTCAACGTGCCCGTCTACGGCACGGAGTTCACCCTCGCCTACGTCGAAGGCAAGCTGGAAGAGCACGGCCTGCTCGACGATACAGAGATGATTGAGATGCTGCCCGGCCGCCGCTTCACTCTGGGTTCTTTCTCCATCATGCCCATCCGCGTCACCCACTCGCTGGTAGACTGCGTCGCCCTCGCCGTGCACACTCCGGTTGGCGTGCTTCTGCATACCGGCGACTTCAAGATCGATCTCTCGCCGCCGGACGGCAAGCCGTTTGACCTGCAGGCCTTCGCCGAACTCGGCAAGCACGGCGTGCTCGCCCTGCTGCAGGACTCCACCAACGTGGACCGCAGCGGCTACACCCCCAGCGAAGTCGCCGTCCGCCCGCGGCTCGATGAGATCTTTGCCCAGACCAAGAAGAAGCTCTTCTTCAGCTGCTTCTCTTCGTCCATCCATCGCATCGGCATCGCACTCGATCTCGCCAAAAAACATGGCCGCAAGGTCGCGATGATCGGCCGCTCCATTGATAACTCCACTGAGATTGCGCAGGACCTCGGCTATCTCGATGTGCCCAACGGCCTCATCATCAATCCCAGCCAGATCCGCGACTACCCTGACAACAAGCTTCTGCTCATGATCAGCGGCACCCAGGGCGAGCCCATGTCCGCGCTCTCCCGCGCCGCGGTTGACAATCACAAGCACGCGCACATCAACGCCGGCGATACCGTGCTGCTCAGTTCGCGCGTCATTCCCGGCAACGAAAAAGGCATCTTCCGCATGATTGACCATCTCTGCCGCCGCAATGCAGAGGTCATCTACGACGACGGCCACAGCGGCCTCATCCATGTGAGCGGCCACGGCAGTCAGGAAGAGATGCGGCTCATGATTAACCTCGTGCGCCCCAAGTTCTTCATCCCCGTGCACGGCGACTACCGCCACCTCACCAAGCACATTGAGCTCGCCGCCGGCACCGGCATCCCTGAGCAGTGCATCCTGCTGGAAGACGGCGAAGTCCTCGAACTCGACAAGTCCTCCGCGCGCAAGAACGGCAAGGTCACCACCGGACGCATCTGCATTGACTCCGGCGGAGATACCCAGGACGTCGTCGAAGACATCATCATCCGCGATCGCAAGCACCTCAGCGAAGACGGCATCGTGCTGCCTATCGTCGGCATCAACAAGCGTACCGGCCGCGTCGAAGGCCTGCCCGAAATCGTGACCCGCGGTTTCGCCGCGGCGGAAGAGGCCCTGATCGCGGAAGCGCGCCAGATCGTCATGCGCACACTGGACGATTCCAGCGTGGAAGAGAAGGCGGACTACGGCGTGATCAAGGAAAAGATTCGCGCTGACCTCAAGCGCTACATCCAGAAGAACACCAGCCGCCGTCCCCTCATCATGCCGGTCATTCTGGAAATCTGATCGCGGGGCGCACGTTGCCTTCCACTCATCCCAGACCGCACTGGCTGGGCCGCACAGCGGCTACCGCACTCATCTGCGTCATCGCCGCCTGCTTTGCGTGGCCCTGCGTCCAAAGTCATCTGCAGGCCATCGCGATTCTAAAGCTCCTCGCCGGGCAGCCCGCGCCCTGGATCGCCCGTAGCGTCTCCAGCAGCGCCGTCACCACCAGCGAAATTCAGATTCCCTCCGCCGCCGGGCCCATCCGCGCGCGCCTCTACCAGCCCGTCCATCAGCCCCATGCCCCTGCCGTCGTCATCTTCCACGGCGTCCACCATCTCGGCATGGACGAGCCCCGCCTCGTCAGCTTTGCCCGCGCCATCTCCGCCTGCGGATTCCGCGTGCTCACGCCGGAGCTGCCCGGCATTATGGACTATCACGTCAGCCCGCAAGACATCACCGTCATTGGCAGCAGCACGCGCTGGATGGCGCAGCAGACCGGCCACCCCGTCGGCGTCATCGGGCTCAGCTTCTCCGGCGGTCTTGCGCTCCTGGCTGCATCGCAGCCGGAGTTCGCCTCCAGCTTCCGCTTCGTCTTCGCCATCGGCGCGCATCACTCCCTGGCTGCCGTCGCCCAGTACTATCGCACTGGCGTCACGTCACGCCCTGACGGCACCACCTTTGCTCTGCCCGCACATGAGTATGGCCCCCTTGTGCTCGAGTACGCGCACCTTGAAGACTTCATCCCCGCCGCCGATACTGCCGCGCTGCGCCCCATCCTCCGCGCGCACCTCTATGAGGATGTGTCTGCTGAAGCCATTGCGCGCACGCATCTCACCCCCACGCAGCAGGCTGAAGCCGCCATGTTGATGGATGCCCACTGCGCCCGCATGCAGCTTCTGCTGCAGCAATCGGAAGCGCGCCACGCCGGCGAGATGGCAGCCCTTTCGCCGGACGGCCACCTGCAGCATCTGCACGCTGCCGTCTACCTGCTGCACGGCGCCGGAGACAACATCATTCCCGCACCGGAGGCGCTCTGGATCGCGCAGGAGCTTCCCCCTGCTACGCTGAAGATCGTGCTGGTCAGCCCCATCCTTTCGCATCTTGATATGGATGGAGAGCCGCAGCCCGGCTGGCGCGATACCCGCCACCTCGTTAACCTTTTCGCTTCCACCATTCGTGAAGCCAGGGAGCATTGATGAAAACCGAAGCACCACCGCTGGTCACGCTCGATGAGATTCGCGCCGCCCAGGAACGTCTTGCCGCCGTCGCCGTACACACCCCGCTCACGCTCATTGAGCCTGCCGCGCTTGCCGCCGAAGGCATCGAGCTGCCCTATCGCATTCACGTCAAGCGCGAAGACCTGCAGCCCATCGGCAGCTTTAAAATTCGCGGCGCCTTCAACCTGCTGGCCCAGCTGCCGCCGTCCGATCTCGAGCGCAGCGTCATCACCTACTCCAGCGGCAACCACGCACAGGGCGTAGCCTACGGCGCACGCGCGCTCGGCGCCAAGGCGATCGTCGTCATGCCGGTCAGCGCACCCGCCATCAAGCGTGACGCCACCGCGGCCATGGGCGCGGAAGTCGTTCTCGTCGGCACCGCCAGTTCCGAGCGCCGTAAAAAGGCCGAAGAGCTCTCGGAAAAATATGGCTACACCATCGTCCCGCCCTACGACGATGCCCGCATCATCGCCGGTGCCGCCACCTGCGGCCTTGAGATCATCCAGGATGAGCCCTCCATTGACTGCGTGCTTACTCCCGTCGGCGGTGGCGGCCTGCTCAGCGGCACCTGCACCGCCGTCAAGCTGCTCAAGCCCGATGCCGTCATCTTCGGCGTCGAACCCGAGCTCGCGGCAGACGCTGCCCTCAGCTTCGCCCAGAAGCGCGTCGTCGAACTCACCGGCGCTGAGACCTCGCGCACCATGGCAGACGGCCTCCGCACCCAGAGCGTTGGCTCGCTCAACCTGCTGCACTTCCTGCGTTATGCCAATGGCGTCATGACCGTTACGGAAGACGAGATTCTCGCCGCCATGCGCGTTCTGGCAAAGACCACCGGCGTTCTGCCGGAGCCCAGCGGCGCGGTCGCCCTGGCCGCCGCCCTCTTCCATCCTGAGCGACTGCCCGGCGTTAAAGAAGTCGCCGTCGTCATCAGCGGCGGCAACGTCGATCCCGCACTGCGCGATGATATCCTCCGCTAGCCTCACTAGAAATCTGGGTGCCCCATCCTTTGCAGCTTTATCGCAAAGGGTGGGATAGCGTCGCAATGCGACGGCCGCGCGACGCGCGCAAATCTCTCCTTGCCACTACTCCTTGGATTCACCTATTCCCGCCCTTCCGCGTCATACTGTAAGCATGCGTCGTTCTTTCCTCCTCGTTCTACTCGCCGCCAGCCTGGCCCACGCCCAGATCAGCGCCCCGTCGCCCGATGATGCGCGCAAGAGCGGCTATGAGAAGTCTGCTCGCGCCACCGTCATCCACTCCGCCAACGTCTACGTCGCGGCAGACGACACCTCGCAGCGCATCGCCGTCGTAAACCCCGGCCACGAAGTCGTCATGATTGAGAAGAGCGGCCCCTGGGTTCGCGTCTTCGCCAACACGGACACCGAAACTGACTCAGAAGAAGTTCCGCTGATGCAGCAGGACCAGCCCGTGGCAGTCACCTCCGGCTGGATCAAGGCTCACGGCATCGTAGACGCACACACTGACAACGGCGATGCCATCCTCTTCGGCGCCGCCGCCAACCTGGAAGAGCAGGCCTCCCAGCCCCATGCGCCTAAGTTCTCCGCGCAGTCCGCGCACCTGCTCTACAAGCGCGTGGCAGAGTACTTCCCCAAGTCGCCTCTCGCCCCTGAATCCGCCTGGCGCTCTGCTGACATCCGCTGGCAGCTCGAAAAGCAGGATATCTCCACCCTGCCCTCTGCCCACGAAAAAGAGAGCTTTCTCCGCCCGCAGATCTACGAGGGTGAGATGAAGCGCATCATCAAGACCTGGCCCCAGAGCAAGTGGTCCGCCTTCGCCGCCTATGCCCTCATTGACAATCAGTTATGCGGCGACTGGCAGGGCCTGCCCCAGTGCCCTGACAAGGAAGCCAGCCTCTACGAGCGCTACGCTAACGCCTACCCTGACGGCCCGCGCACCGCGGAAGCTCTCTACAACGCGGCCTACCGCGAAGGCGCACTGGTAGACATGTACGCAGAAGCTGATAACCGCAAGCGCGCAGCCGACTCTGCCAACCACGCCAAAAAGATCGCCGGATACCTGCAGAAGGGCTTTCCGCAATCTGACTTCGCCGCCCGCGCCGCCGCCCTGGTCTTCCGCATCGACCAGCAGATCGCCATCTACGGGAATGACCGAGACTGAGAATGTTGTTAGTTGTTAGTGAGAGGTTCCGGCTTTCCTGAAAACTAACAACTAAAAACTGACAACTCGTCTCTGAAAACTGCGTCTGCGGGGTCCGCCAGCTGATGTGCGATTCTCCGTCACCGGCGGCAAGTGGAAGAAATCGCGAAAACCCCACTCCCCCACAGACTTGTACCAGAAACCGGCAATCCCCAATGTGAACCACCGGTTTCCATGAAGAGATAGATGCCGTTACCCGCGCCCGCGTTTTCCGCGTTTCACTGCAGTTTCAGTGACGCCAAAAGCTGTATCCACGCCGGCGATTGCACGCCCATCCGCGCATTCAGTTGCCGCGATGGCTCCGCATACTTCGCATCCAGCGACGCCGCCAATGCCACCGCGGGCACACCGGCCTTCGCATCCCACGGCCCCGAATAACCCTTTTCCCCCGCCTTATCGCGCTCCGCGTCAAACGGCACGCTGGAATGCACAAACTCCTCATGCGTCTTCGCCCCGCTTGTATACGGCAGCAGCCAGTCCACTGCAATTGCCACTGAGCTTCCCGTCGGCGACTTCCAATGGAACCAGTCTTCGCCGTGTATCTTCGCCGCCAGCGCCGTTGTCAGCAGCGGCTCCAGGTCATACACCACGTAGTGCAGCGCATCGCGCTTATAGAAGTCCTCCACGGACCCATCCGTCCGCACGTTGCACTTCACCTGCTCCTGGTAGAACTTTTTTGCCCGCGCAATCAGCGCCGGATCGCCCAGCTCATACGCCGCCAGCGTTGCCAGCTTGATGCGGTGGCTCTGCCAATTCGCAATATCTTTGCCACAGGAAAATTTTTCGATATCTTTCAGGTATCCCGTAGCCATCGTGCGGAAGAGCTCCAGCGTCTTCACCTGCAGCGGCTGCGGCAGATCGCTGCGCGTCAGATCGAAAGCAAACAGGATGTAGTCCATCCGCGTCTCATCGATAGGTAGAAAATCCGGTGTATAGACCGCTGTCCACGCCGTCAGAAACCTCGCCTCGGCATCAAGGTACTTGTGGTTTCCGGTAAGCCGGTACGCCAGCCCAAGGTTCAACATCCGGTCCCAGTCGCGCTCTGCCACAATGCTCTTGTCGCGGATCTCCTGCCCCGGCAGCGTATGCGTAGTATGAACATGCGCCAGCGGAGCTGGAGTTACACTCAGCGCCGCATCTGCCGCCCGTACCGTCTTCTGCGCGGCCGGAGTGCCGGCCAGCGCCTTCATCTGCCCGCTCATCTCCGGCGAAAACACCGCGTAAGGCTGCGTCTGCGCCCCCGCTGCCACCGCAAATCCCAGTACCGCCGCCCACCCCAGGTATTTCGTCACAAAATTCCTCCGGAAAACCGCCACCACCACTCTCTCAGATATCACATTCGGGTGGGGTACGTACTTGGGTACCACCCCTTGTACCCCGCCGGAACCGCCCTGCCGGATGGGATAATAGAGCTGCTCTGGTGGTTCTCGCCCTCTGTCTCAGGCTCTCGCCGGCGGTGCTCGCCTGTTGGGGTGCGTCGGCGGTGGACAAGGCTGTTCGCGTCTCTTGCATCTATGAAGCCACAGAAAATCGTACTCACGCCCACGCGCCACCGCCGCCTGAATGAAATCATCGGGCTGTCCGTCATGGTCGCTGCCGGCCTCCTCCTCCTCGCCCTGCTCAGCTACACTCCGACTGACCCGTCGTTCAACACCGTCGGCGGCTATGCCACCGGCCACCCTGCGCATAACTGGACTGGCCTGGTCGGCGCCTTCATGTCTGACGCCGTACTGCAGATGTTCGGCGTCTCCGTCATGTTCCTGCCCATCGCTCTCGCCTGCCTCGGCCTGAACTGGATGCGTTCTCGCCCCGCCGGTTCGCCGCTGGCCAAGACCATCGGTGCCGTGCTCTGGGTCGCCTTTGGCCCTGCCATGTTCGCTCTTCTGCCCTGGCACCTGATGTGGCGGCACGCCATCCCCATTGAAGGCCTCAGCGGCCGTCTGCTGGCAGACACGCTCATCCACTTCCTCAACTTCCCCGGTGCCTGCATCGTCACCCTGCTCATGGTTGGCCTCTCGCTCTACCTGGCCACCACCTTCAGCTTCAATACCGCGCGCGACTGGTTCGCCGTCCGCTTCGCCTTCGTCGCCAACTGGCGCGACCGCTGGCGCAACTGGCGGAATCGCCGCAAAGATGCTGAAGCCAACGCCGTCATTGACGCCTATGAGAGCAAGCGCGAGCGCGCCATTGAACAGGCCCGCCTCGCCGCTGAAAAAGCTGAGAAAAAGGCCGCCAAACACAATCCCGAACTGGCTGACGCTGCTGCGCCGCCAAACACCCTGCTCGGCTCGCTCTTTGGCCGCTGGGGCCGCAAGAAGACCGCGCCCCTGCCAGAGGACGCTGCTCCCGCTCGCGCCGAACTCCAGCCTGACCCTTCCGCTTCCGTCTGGCAGAACATTCCCCGCACCATGGTAGACGCTGTTCCTCAGGAAGAGATGCCGCCCGCCATGGCTGCGGACGACAGCCGCTACGTGGAGCCGGAGCCGATTGACGCCCCGCCCGCCCGCATTCCCCCGCCGGAGCCCGCCGCTGCCCGCAACATTGTCCCGTTTCCCCCCGCCGCGCCACCCGCGCACGCTCCCCAGGAGATCTCCTTCGGCAAGCGTGCTGATTCTGATTTAAAGCCCGTAACCATTACCCCAAAGAGCATCCGCGGCTACAAACTGCCTCCTTCCACCCTCCTCCACCGCAGCGACGAAACCAGCATCGTCCGCGAAGAGGCCCTGCGTGATGAGGCTCGCGTGCTCGTCGAGAAGTGCGCTGAATTTGACGTCAACGGCCAGGTCACGCAGATCAACCCCGGCCCCGTCGTCACCACCTTTGAGTTCCGTCCTGAAGCCGGCGTGAAGTACTCCCGCGTCACCGGCCTGGCAGATGATCTCTGCCTCGCCATGGCCGCGGAAAGCATTCTCATTGAGCGCATGGCCGGCAAGAGCACCGTTGGCATCCAGGTGCCCAACACTGACCGCGAAACCATCTGGCTCCGCGACGTCATCGAATCAGAAAATTTCACCCACTCCAAGAGCAAGCTCTCGCTCGCCATGGGCAAAGACATCAACGGCCGCATCGTCACCGCCGATCTCGCCTCTATGCCGCACGTGCTCATCGCCGGCTCCACCGGCTCCGGTAAATCCGTGGCCATCAACGCCATGATTATGTCCGTGCTCTTCCGCTCCACGCCGGAGCAGGTTCGCCTCATCCTGGTCGATCCCAAGCGCGTGGAACTGGGCATGTACGCTGACATCCCGCATCTCTTCACCCCCATCATCACTGAGCCCAAGCTCGCGGCCAACGCACTGCGCAACGCCGTGCGTGAGATGGAGCGCCGTCTCAAGCTGCTCGCCTCGCGCTCCGTGCGCAACATTGACCAGTACAACAAGCTCTTTGAAAACGGCACGCCCAGCATGTTTGAGGATGCGGAAGAGCAGGAGCCGCTGCCCTACATCATCATCATCATCGACGAGCTCGCTGACCTGATGATGCTGGACAAGGCCAACGTCGAAGAAGCCATCACCCGCCTCGCGCAGATGGCCCGCGCCGTCGGCATCCACCTCATCCTCGCCACCCAGCGCCCCTCGGTTGACGTCATCACCGGCCTCATCAAGGCGAACGTGCCCACCCGCATCAGCTTCCGCCTCGCCACCAAGGTCGATTCGCGCACCATCATTGACGCGAACGGCGCTGAAAGCCTCCTTGGCCGCGGCGACATGCTCTACCTGCCACCCGGAACCTCGCGCGTGCAGCGCGTTCACGCGCCCTTCGTTACCGAAAAAGAAATCACCGCCGTCACCTCATTCTGGAAGGAACAGGGTGAAGCCGAGTACGTCCATGGCTTCCTCGAAGGCCCGAAAGACGACAAGGGCCGCGACCTTGAAGGCAACAGCGATGCCGAGGGCGGCAACGACGAGCTCTACGACGACGCTGTGCGCCTCGTGCTCGAATTCGGCAAGGCCAGCACCTCGCTCATCCAGCGCCGCCTGCGCGTAGGCTACGGCCGTGCCGCTCATCTCATCGACATGATGGAAGGCGACGGCATCGTCGGCCCCGCCGACGGCTCCAAGCCCCGCGAAATCCTCAAGCCCGCCAGCTGGCTCAACGAAGTCGACAGCGCATTACGCTAAATCCCGCTACGTTGTTCCTTTGGTTGTCATTCTGAGCGCAAGCGAAGAATCTCAACGTCTCAACCCGCCCCAAATCCGGGTGCCCCATCTTCGCCGCAGTTTCATCGCGGCTAAGGTGGGATAGCCTCGCGTAGCGAGGGCCGCGCGACGCGCAAACAAATTGCCCTGCGTCGATTACTTTCCGCGCGGCCAGAATCGCATCGCGTAAAACCCTAACCCGCAGAGAATCCCCAGTAGCACCGAAAAGCTCGCATATAACAAATGCCAGCGATGCTTGTTACGCTCCTCTATTAGAAGAGCTGTTCCGCACGGTAAGAGCTTCGTACTGACCGCCCCATCCCCAATCACCGCTTCCCCCGCCCTATCCCACGCCTCATTCGCCAGCGCAGGAATAGATGCCCCCGCCGCCGCATCATCGCCGCTGGCCCGCAACACGATCTGCGCGCCGCTCTTCGCGTCAAAACAAATCTTGTGCTGCCGCATCTGCAGCGCAACCGTGGTCAGCGGCAGCGGACCATCTCCGTTTCGCTCCACGATCACGCGCATGTGCGCCGGCCCCTGCAGGTTCGCGCCCAGCGTCATGGCCACATCGCGCTGCGCATCCTCCAGCACCAGGTCAGACTGCATGCGATGCGTGCTCGAGATCGCCCCGCTGATCGTCTCCACGTCATTCGGATCACCCGACGGCCACGCCTCCACCCGCACCCGCCGCAAAAAATTCGTCGCCTTCGCGCCCCACTCAAAGTGGATGCGCTGCACCGGAACATGCGCCGGCACATCCAGCTCCGCAATGCTCTCGCGCACCGTGTTCACCACGTGATTCGTCGCCGCCACCGTGCTGTACACGCTCTGCGCCTCGCGCGATGGCGGCACATCCACGCCCTGCAGGTCCGCAGCGCGCAGCGCTGTAGCCTGTACCCGCAGCGTGATGTGCAGATAGCGGTCCGTCATCTCCGGCAGCGCTACCGCCGTCCGCCGGGCCAGGTGGTCGCTGCTCAGATCGAATAGCGTGAACTCGCCCACGCGCCGCCACTGCCTCGCCTGCGGTCTGTCACCTGCTTCAATCAGCACCGTCGCCGCAAAATTCTTCATCGGCAAATTAAAGACCAACGCGGTGTACGCCCGCGCCGACATGCCCAGGTCAAACACCAGTGCGCCGTCCTGCTCCTTCAGGTTCATCACCTGAGCCGCATCCGTCTGTTCGCTGGCGGGCACGCTGATAGTCGTCAGAAACGGAATCTCCACGCCGTCCTGCAGCAGGTGCAGCCCGCGCAGCCCCGGCGCGCTCTCCGCAAAGGCTGCCGCATCCAGCACCGCGCAATACGGATGCACCGAGCCATCAGCAGCATTTCCATGCAGCGTTACTGGCCGTTCGCTGCCGCCCGGCTGCTGCGCTATGCCCATCGGCAGCAGACACAGCCCCGCCGCCAGAACGCCTGCCCATCGCGCTGCGCCATCCACCATGAAAACTACTCTACCAACTGCGTTGACAGCACGCACCACATCGCTGACCATCAAGAGAGTCCCTTCCGTGTCCACCCTCTCCAACCCGCCCGCATCCTCCCCCCGCGCATGGTCACGCCGCTCCGCCGGCTTGCTCGTGCTGGTCTGGGCTGTACTCCAGCTCACCGGCCTCTTTTCCCCGGGATTACTCGACGACGTGGACTCCGTTTACATCGAGGTTGCCCGCGAGATGATGCTGCGCCACGACTACGTGACGCCCTTTGCCAATGGCATCCGCTTCTTTGACAAGCCGCCGCTGATGTACTGGATGGCTGCTGGCGGCATGAAAATATTCGGCGTGCATGACTGGGCCGCCCGCCTGCCCCTGGCGCTCTGCGTTCTTCTACTGGCCTTCGCCGTCTATGCCCTCGGCATCCGCTTCTTCGGCGAACGCGGCGGCTTCTACTCCGCCCTCGCCATCTCCACCTCGGTCGGAACCTACCTTTACACCCGCTTCTACATCCCCGATATTCTGCTCGCCCTCTGGATGACGCTGGGCGCGCATCTTCTGCTGGGTGCGATTGATGCGCTCACTGCGCCGCGACGCGACCGCCGCCGCGCCCTCTTCTGCTGCTGGGGATTCGCCGCCGTCATGGGGCTGAACGTGCTCACCAAGGGATTGATCGGCGCCGTCTTCCCCATCGGCCTGGTGCTGGTCTACCTCGCGCTCAGCCGTCAGTTGCACCTCATCAAGCGCCTGCACCTCTTCTCCAGCACGCTGGTCTTCCTTCTGGTCGCCGCGCCCTGGCACGTACTCGCCGCACACCGCAATCCTCCCATCGGCGACGCCCGCGGCTGGTTCTGGTTCTACATCATCAACGAACACTTCATGCGCTTCCTCGGCAAGCGCATCCCGCATGACTACGGCCAGGTCCCCGTCATCCTCTTCTGGGTTCTTCTGGGCGTATGGCTCATGCCCTGGGGAGCCTTCCTGCCCGGCGCCGTCGTGCGCTTCTGGCGCGATGCCCGCGGCAAGCTCACCGCGCCCCGCCAGCGCGAAGCCGCCCTGATGCTCTTGAGCTGGTCGCTTCTCGTCCTCGGCTTCTTCAGCTTCTCGTCGCGGCAGGAGTATTACTCTCTGCCCGCCCTGCCCGCGCTCGCCCTCATGGCCGGCGGCATCCTCGCAGAGGCTGAGCAGCGTGACACCCGCGCCCGCCACACCGTTCTCATCGCATCCAAATGGTTCCTGGTGCCGCTCTGCACGCTGGTCGCCATCCTCTGCGGCTACTTCGCCATCACCGCGCCCACCCCGCCTCCCGGCACGGATATCTTCTCGCTCCTCAGCAGCAATCCTGAGATGTATAACCTCTCGCTGGGCCACATCTTCGATCTCACCGGCAGCGCCATGGGCCTCTTCCGTGACCCGCTGGCTGGCACCTGCATCTCCATGCTGGCGGTCGGCCTGCTCAGCTACTGGCTCCGCCTGCGCCGCAAAGCCTACGCCGCCAATCTCGTCCTCGCGCTGGCCATGTGCGGCGTCCTGCTCTCCGCTCACGAAGGCCTCGCCCGCTTCTATCCCACCCTCGGCTCCAAGCCGCTCGCCGTCGCCGTCAACCGAGTCCTGCAGCCGCAGGATCTCATCCTGCTCGATGGCGAATACACCTCCGGCTCCAGCCTGAACTTCTACACCCGGCATCAACTTCATTTTGTGAATGGCCGCGTCAACGGCATGTGGTACGGCTCCTACTGGCCCGATGCGCCGAAGATCTTCGAAGATGAAACTTCGCTGCGCGCACTCTGGGCCGGCCCGCAACGTGTCTTCCTGCTCACCTACGATCCCGCCAAACGCACCGCCGACCTCGCGCCCTTCGGCCCCGTCGTCTCCCTGGCCAGCTCCGGCGGCAAGACCATCCTGACCAACCGATAATTTTGATTTGTCATTCCGCAGCGCAGCGGAGGAATCTGCTTTTGTTTGTCATCCTGAGCGCAGCGAAGAATCTGCTTCTCTACCGCACCGCTCGCACCACCACAACTCTGGGTGCCCCATCCTCACGACAGTTTTATCGTCGTTAGGGTGGGATAGCGTCGCAGTTTCATCGCGACGGCCGCGCAGAGCCTGCCCTGAGCGAAGTCGAATGGGCGCGCAAATCTTCCACTAACGGAATCTCAAAGGCTCACCACAACTACTGCCTCACGCCTTCCGCATCCGTCCCTCTTCCAGCAATTCATACACTTCGCCGCGCCACAGAATCCTCCGGCTCGTATAGCTCAGCGCCCAGAAGCAGAATCCCATCAGATCCCGCAGCGGAAACAGCAGCATCGTCTTCGCCAGCCGCGGATCATCCACCACAAAGTGCCCCACCGCCCACGCCTGCAGCATGCGCCCAGCCAATGCGAACAGCAGCGCCCCGCCAGCCACCACCGGATGCCCCAGCAGCAGCGCGCCTGCAAATGCCAGCAACCCGAACGGCATGCCGAACGTCAGCGCCGTGCCCAGGTGTCCCTTGGGCCGCGAGAAGCGCGTGCTCTTCATCCAGCGCACCTGGTGTTTGATCGACTCCAGAAAACTCGCGTTCAGCACCATGTGGTCGATCACCGCGCTGGCCAGCGTCACCGTATGCCCGTGCTTCGCGATCTGGTTGCCGAGCACGAAATCGTCTGCGCAGAAATCGACCATGCTCTCGAAGCCGCCGATCTCAGCCACGCATTCGCGCCGCGCCGCCATCGTCGGCCCCAGCGCAAACTGCATCGGTTCCATTAGATTCGCCGCCGCCACGCCGGAGCTCATCTCGATGGTCATCCCCGCCGCTTCCAGCCGCGACCACATGCCGCCCTCGGCAGCGATGCCGCGATACAGGCACGTCACGCAGCCCACCTTCTCATCGGCGAACGGCAGCACCACCCGCCGCAGGTAATCCGGCGTCACCCGCACATCGCTGTCGCTGATTACCCATATATCGTTCGCCGCAACCTTCGCCATCGCGGTCAGCGAGCAGACCTTCGCATTCGCAGCCCACGGTTCGCCACTGGTCACGATGCGCGTGGCGATGTGCGGAAACTCCGCCGCCACTTGCCGCGCCACCGCCAGCCCGGCATCCGCCTCAGTCCGCGCGCAGAACAAAAACTCCACGCCCGTTTTAGCCCTGCCGCCCAGCGCACGCTTCGTCACCAGCGGAAAATAATCCTGCCGGTAGAAACTGCGCAGATTCTCTGCCAGCCCCGGTTCCACCCCATGCAACGGCTTCATCAGCGTCACGCTCGGCAGAAAATCGTCGTCGCGCTCCGCCCGCAGGCGCAGGTCTTTCTCCTGCAGCCACGCCTCGCGCTGCAGCCGCCGCACGCCAGTGCAGACGATGCCCAGGAACACGGTAGACGTGACCAGGCCGAACAACCCGATTGCGAGCAGGGATTCCCCCGCGTATTGCATAACATGAATCATTCGACGATCCAGAGCCTACTTGAGCGCATACGTCAGCCCAGTCGTGAATACAAAACTGTTTTTCTTGTAGTACGTCGCCGGATCGTTCAGAAAGCTTTCCGCCGCCGTCACTGAGAAGCTGAACCGCTTGAACACCGGCATCAGCAGCGATCCGTTTACGTTCGCAGCATACGCGCTTACGTTGTTCCAGGCAGGGATCAGCGCAGCGTTTTCGTTGAACACCATCTTGCGCGGGAACTTGTGCACATACACCTCGGCCAGCGTGGAACCCACCAGGTTCTGATTGCTGGCGGGCGTCTGGAACTGCTGCTTCAGATAGTGCACGTCGCCCTTCACATCCAGCTGCTGCTTCGGCTGCTTCACCAGCGTCCAGCCCACACCGCCGCCGTAGTTCTGTGAGAGCTGCAGGCCCTGGGCAAAGTTGTGGTCAAACGCCAGCTGCGCCAGTCCGTATCCGCGCTGGGTAAAGTACTCGTCGCGCTCCGCGTCGGAGTGGAAGATGCTTGTCTTGACCACCGTATCCGGCGTGGACGGGTTGGTCGGCGGCATCACCGGTTCGCTCATCTTGCCGTATGTCTCCGCCACATCCAGGGTCGTGCGGTTCCGCGCCGGCAGCCACGGCACCGTAGGAATGGCCCTCACCAGCGCCAGCGCTCCGTTAAACGTTGACCCGTTATTCGTAGACCGCACAAAGCTTGCTCCCGCCGTCACCCTCCCGTTCCAGCCATAGCGAAAGCCCGGCAGCTTCTGCAGCTCGTGGTCATAGGTGGTCTGGTCGATTACGAATGCAACGTCCTTCACCGGCAATGTCTCCGGTGGTTCCAGCGGATACGCCACCGTCGCCTGATTGTCATGTACAGTCACGGTTCCGGTATTCACCGTCGCGCGCGAGACCGGGCGGCTCTTCCGCAGCACGGCAAAGCTGCCGGTAGACCGCAGTTCCTTGATTTTGGCCAGCGGGACCGTGATCTCGCCCGCCATGTCGCTCTTAAACACCACGCTGTCGCCGACTCCGCGTTCCAGGGTTCCGCTCAACTGGTCGCCATTGGTGAAAATAATCACGTCCGGCTCCGGCTTTGCCTTATCCTGCGCACTGGCCGGTTTTGGCTTATCCTGCGCAGTTGCCGGCTTGGCCTTGTCTGCCGCCAGGGCCGTCTGTCCCACGCCAATAGTGCACACCAGGCCCAGCACCCCCGCCGTCCATTTCATTCGCCAGCAACCCATCGTTTCCTCTCGTTCTACCTTCAGAATAAATGTTCCCAGCCAGTCGCGTACAATTTAGGACTGACCCAATTCTTACCGCTGGAGAGCTGCGCTCTGTTCACCCCTGCCTATCTGCTATCGCTTTTGCTGCTCGCGCCCCAGCACGGGTTTACGCACTACTACAAGAGCCACTACGCTGACCACACTTTCCAGGGCCTGTACCGCGCCAATCTGTTTGATACCTGCCTCCTCGTCCCCTACTTCATCGTGATGGTCATCCTCGCCTTCTACGGCATTCATCGCTATCAGCTCGTCTACCTGTATTACAAACACAAGCGCAACGCCGCCCACTCGGCTGAGCCGCCCGCTCATTTCGAAGAGCTTCCCTTCGTCACCATTCAGTTGCCCATCTATAACGAGCAGTTCGTTATCGACCGCCTGATTGATGCCGTCTGCCGCCTGGACTATCCCCGCGACCGCTTCGAGGTCCAGGTGCTGGACGACTCCACCGACGAGACCACCGAAGTCGCCCGCAACATCGTGGAGCGCTACGCTCTCGGCTTCTCCGGCCTGGACCCGCAACCCATCCACTACATCCACCGCACCAACCGCCACGGCTACAAGGCCGGCGCGCTCGATGAAGGCCTCCGCACCGCCAAAGGCTCCCTCGTCGCCATCTTCGACGCCGATTTCGTCCCTCCGCCGCAATGGCTCAACCAGGTCGTGCATCACTTCGCTGAACCCGGCGTGGGCATGGTCCAGACCCGCTGGACGCACCTGAACCGCAACTACAGCTTCCTCACCCAGGTTGAAGCCATCCTGCTTGACGGCCACTTCGTCCTCGAGCATGGCGGCCGCTCCCGCGCTGGCGTCTACTTCAACTTCAACGGCACCGCCGGCATGTGGCGCCGTGTGGCCATCGACGAAGCCGGCGGCTGGCAGCATGACACCCTGACTGAAGACACTGACCTCAGCTATCGCGCGCAGTTGAAGGGCTGGAAGTTCAAATACCTGCAGGATGTCGAATGCCCCGCCGAGCTTCCCATTGAGATGACCGCCTTCAAGACGCAGCAGGCGCGCTGGGCCAAGGGTCTCATCCAGACCTCAAAGAAGATTCTGCCCCGCGTCCTCAAGAGCGACGCTCCCTTCCACACCAAGATTGAAGCCTGGTATCACCTCACCGCGAACATCAGCTATCCGCTCATGATCGTCCTCTCTACCCTGCTGATGCCCGCCATGATTATCCGCAGCTACCAGGGCTGGGTCCAGATGTGCCTGATTGACCTGCCGCTCTTCATGGCCAGCACCATGTCCATCTCGTCCTTCTATCTCGTCAGCCAGAAAGAGCTCTTCCCCAACCACTGGAAGCGCACCTTCCTCTACCTGCCGTTCCTGATGTCGCTCGGCATCGGCCTCACCATCACCAACACCAAGGCCGTGCTCGAAGCGCTCTTCGGCATCAAGTCAGCCTTCGCGCGCACACCCAAGTATCGCGTCAAGCAGAAGGGCGAAAAGTCGCAGGCAAAGAAATATCGCAAGCGCCTCGGCATCATTCCGTGGATTGAGATCGCCATCGGCTGCTACTTCACCGCGACCGTCTGGTACGCCATCTCCACTGACAACTATTTCACCGTGCCCTTCCTCATCCTCTTCGTTCTCGGCTACTGGTATACCGGCCTTCTCAGCCTCTTCCAGGGCCTCTTTGAACGCTCTGGCTCCAGCGGCGAAGTGCATGAGAAGCCTTACCCTGTCGGCATCTAGTGTGCCGCCTCAGAAGTTCATCCTATCCACACCGCCATCCTGAGTTATTTTTTTTGAATTGTCCTGAGCGCGAACGGGGTCCCCGCCGAACGGTATTTTGTTCGCTGGGGTGTAAGCGAAGAATCTGCTTTTCGTTTTTATTTGTCATCCCGCAGCACAGCGGAGGGATCTGCTTCCGTCCTTGCTGTTGCCTCTAAGGTAGGTGCGGGCTTTAGCCCGCACACTACAAACCTCCACAGAACTGGGCTTTAGCCCCTGAGGTTTTCTCTCTCCTCTCTGCGACCGGCAGGAGCCGCTTCTGCGAGCAAGGCGAACTTTCCGCTGTGCACGTACTACCTACGCTTTGTCATCCTGAGCGGAGGATCTCAGTATTTTCCTGTGCTTACACCGCCTCAAAAAGCTGTAGGATGTGAAAGTCATGGGCAGCGTACTTTTTGATGTGTTGGTGCTGCTCGCAGCCTACGGAATCACGGTAGGAATTGCGCTTGCACTGCTGTTTCTTACCTATGCCACCGCCCCGCGCTTGCTGGCGCATAGCGGCGAACCCTATCCCAGCTATCTCGTTCTCAACATCATCATCTGGATGCTCTCCGCTGCAGCTGGCGGCGCCATCATCGCCTACCTGGCCCAGTGGTTCCCGCTGATCGTTGCTTTCGCCTTCGCCTGCCTCATCTTCTTCGTCATCGTTTCGGTCGCCACTGAAGGCGTCGGCAAGACCTCGCTCAACTATGAAGTCCTGGTGGCCGCCTGCGCCTTTGCCGGCGCAATGGCAGGATGCGTTGCCATGCAGTCCTTTCACCTGCACATCCATCTCGACCTGTAGACTCCAACCACCACCAATAACGAGTCATTCTGAGCGAAGCGCAGCGAAGTCGAAGAATCCAGACGGTTCCACTTCACCCATGCCGTACGCAGCTTCCTGCCACGACTGCTCCAATATCTCTCCACCACAGCTACGCTGGTCCACCACGAACTTCAACCGTGCTACCTGAATGCCACTAGATTCCCCTTATCGCTTAAAAAGAAAGGCCCGGAGAATTTCTCCGGGCCTTTGTAATTGCATTTCACTATCAGCGTTAGAAGCGCACACCAAACGTTACCGGAATGTACTCCGTCTGGAAGTTCGCCGGGGGATATCCATACTGCGGATATCCCGTGGTTGCGTTGTTGGAACTCGGTGAGTTATCCACCCACACGTAACGCGCCTCGGCAAACAGCTTCAGGTTGCTGAAGCTCGACACCTTGTACGTCAGGCCGGCGCCGATGTTCAAGCCACCCGCGTTGTTAGAGAAATCCTGCACGGTCTGGTTCGCAGAATATTCGTAGCAGGAATAGTAGTCGCACTCTTCAGCAGTGGTGGGCGTGGTGAAGTTGGTGATCTTGCGATAGAAGCCGCCGCCGCCAATCACGTATGCGCCCGTCTTGCCCCGGCTATAAATACTCAGCACCGGCTCCAGCGTGAACGACCAGGTATGCGCGTTGCCATTGAGCTGCGTAAGCAAAGAAACCTGGTTTGCTGGCGGCTGCGTTGAGTTGTAATAAGTAATCGCTTGGTTGAGTACATTCATCTCGTTCAAAACCTGCGGATTCGGAATGCCGAAGTGGTCATAGCTGTACTCAACCAGCACCGCAAAGTTCTTGTTGAACGCGCGGCCACCGCCAAAGTTGAATTTATAACTCGGGCTCAGCAATGGGCCTGAGGTCTGGGTCGGCACCGTGAAACCGGCGCCTGCTTCCCACGCGATCTTGCTGGAGCCATCGGCGTTGGTGTAGCGGTCGCGATAGGTCGGGCGGCCATACGGACGGCGCCGCGGCGGCCCGCCATATCCCCCGCCATACTGCGGATTCGCATCTGCATTCGGCCCAATTTGTGCCGTGCCTGCACCCAGAGTTGCGTCGTCCTGGGTTCCGGCTGCCGAACTGGAGAAGAGCTGCAGGTTCTGGATGGAGAATCCGCTGGTGATCGCCGGAAGCGTTGCGGTCTGCGCCTGCTGGGCGCATGCCGGGATTACAGCCACGCCCGCCATCAGCGAAAGTACGACGGCTGCCGCGCGGAATCGGGATAAAGGCTGAAGACTCTGTTTCAAAGACATTGGTTGGACTCCTTATAGTCGTACAGATATATCCGTTGTGTTAGACCCATCTCCCGGGCAGAAGTTTCACTCCCGGGATATACGTTCTTATCTTATGAGAGAGATGCGTATACTGCACCGGAGTTTGTATCTCACTGAATATCAGGCGTTACCCGTGTCAGAAACAGGAAATGGGCCCGGGAACTCTCCCCCATGCCCATCTGTACAGATTTATCGTCCTCGCCTCCACTCTCAACCCTCCTCCACTGAGTCATTCTGAGCGGAGCCGCAGGCGCAGTCGAAGAATCCAGATGCTCCCCGCATCACCCATGCCGCCAGAGAGCTTCCGCTGCAAAGATGTGGGTGGGCAGATTCATCGCGCACGTTGCGATGAGTGGGACACTGTCGCAACGCGACGACTGCCCTTGTTGTTGCTCTTGCTTCTGACTGCCCTTATTGTTGCTCTTGCTTCTGGCTGCCCTTGCTGTTGCTCTTGCTTCTGACTGCCCTTGTTGTTGCTCTTGCTTCTGGCTGCCCTTGCTGTTGCTCTTGCTCCGAGGTAAGTGCGGGCTGGTAGGTTGCGGACTGGGTAGGTAGCGGACTGGGTAGGTGCGGGCTTTAGCCCGCACACAACAAACCGCCACAGAACCGGGCTTCAGCCCCTGAGGTATTCGCTCTTGTTTCTGCGACCAGCGGGAGCCGCTTCTGCGCGCGAAGCGAGCCCTTCGCCGTCCGCGTAGGACCTAGTGGATGTCGAACTGTTCCGGATGCAGAGCCGGATCGCTCTTCACCAGGATCGTCTTCCCCGCCATCTCTTCCATCTCTGAAAGCCACTTGGCCCCGTTCGACTTCAACTGCTTCACCACCTCAGGATGCACCCGCAGCATGATGTCGCCGCGCTCCAGCGTCTTATGCATCTTGCGCATCTCGATGTAGATGTCGTTGCACACCGTCACCGCGCTCTTCACCATGCCGGTTCCCTGGCAGATGGAGCACGTCGTCGAGAGTGTACGCTCCAGGCTCTGCTTCACCCGCTTGCGCGTAATGGCGATCAATCCAAAGTCGTTGAACGGCAGCACCTTTGATGGCGCGCGGTCGCTCTTCAACTCATCTTCCAGCGCCTGCAGAACCTTGTTGCGGTTCTTGCGTTCGTCCATGTCGATGAAGTCGATGACGATGATGCCGCCCAGGTCGCGCAGCCGAATCTGCCGCACGATCTCCGGAATTGCATCCAGGTTGGTCTTAAGAATCGTGTCTTCCAGCCGCGCCGTCTTGCCCACATACTTGCCGGTGTTGATGTCGATGGCCACCAGCGCTTCCGTCTGGTTGATCACAATCGATCCGCCGGACTTCAGCCACACCTTCGAACGCAGCGCCTTGTTGATCTCTTCCGTAATGCCGAACTGCTCAAACAGCGGCACGTCCTTTGAATAGAGCTTCACCCGCCGAATCAGGCTGGGCTGGAAGCGCTGCAGGAATCGCAGCACCCGCTCATACTCCGCTTCCGAATCCACCCAGATGGCAGAGAAATTGTCCGTCACCTGGTCACGCAGAATGCGTTCCACCAGGTTCAGATCGTGATAGATCAGCGCGGGCGACTTCGAGCTCTCGCTGCGCTCCTTGATGCCGTTCCACAGGTTGATGAGGAACCGCAGGTCAGCGCGAAGCTCTTCTTCATTCGCTCCATCCGCCGCCGTGCGCACAATGAAACCGCCGGTCGCATCGCCCTTCTCGTTCAGCAGAACATGCTTCAGCCGGCGGCGCTCATCGTCTGACGAAATCTTGCGCGACACGCCAATGTGGTTCACCGTCGGCATGAACACCAGGAAGCGTCCCGGCAGTGCGATGTGGCTGGTAATGCGCGCGCCCTTCTTCGCGATGGGCTCCTTCGCAATCTGCACCAGGATCTCCTGCCCCGGCTTCAGCAGATCGCTGATAACCGGCAACGGCGCCTGAGGTGCATGGCTGCGTCCACCCGGCCCGCTGCGTCCTCTGCGGCCATCCCGGCGTCCACGATCACCACCACCACTGCGATTGCCACGGTCACGGTCGCCTCTGCGGCCATCCCGTCGGCCACGGCGCTCCTGCTGCGGCGCTGCTCCGTCGGCCACGGCGTCGTCCGCGGCCACTTCTTCTTCGCCGCCAAACTCTTCGCCGCCTTCCGCCTCAAAGCTCTCTTCTTCCACGTCAGATTCGGCAAAGCTCTCTGAGAATCCTTCTTCCTCGTCTTCGTCCGGCTCGGCGCTGGTCATCTCGTCGATTGACATGTCCCGCAGAATCGAACCCAGCGCTTCCGCGCCTTCCACGGTCTCTTCTTCCATGTCTTCCATGTCACCCTCTTCTGCATGCAGAGACAGCGGCCCGCCATCGAACTCTTCTTCCTCGATTATCTCTTCTTCCAGCTCACCGGCTCCGGGCGCGAACGCCAGCGGATCATGAATCTCCACCGTCTCCTGCGCCGGCCGCACTTCGCCTGCCAGCTCCGTGTACGGAACCGAGTGCACCGCTGCAACCGGATCAGACTCCGTCAGGTGGCCAATCGTTCCCTGGTCCAGCATCTCGCCGGTCGGCTGCACCGTGGTGTACTCGTGCGCTCCGTGAACCCCTTCAATCTGTTCCAGTTCAGGCGCCGCAGACTCTGCAACCTCGAATACCGGCTCTGCGATCTCGTCCGCTGGCTCAGCTTCCGCTACCGGAGCATCTTCCCCGCTCTGCCGATACTCGCTCGGAGCGCCTGGGTCCACGCGGTACGATGCAGACGCCTCTTCCGGCTCATACTCCGTGTGCTGCTCCTCCGCCACCGGCGTCTGCTCAGCAGCCGCAGCCGTCTCAGGAATCTCGTGTGCCTCTGCCTTGTCCTCTGCGATCTCCGGGCCAACTTCGCTCTCGAAGATCTCTTCGGCAAACTTCTCCGGCTCTGCTGGCACTGCCGCAAACCCCGGCTGGTGCTCATGCTGCTGCGGATTGCCGCTGCGTCCTTCGCGCCGTCCCCGGCCACCGCGATCCCGTCCACGATCACCGCGATCACCCCGCGATTCACCGCGCGACGGCCCCGAACCTGTCCCGGCATTCCGCGGACGAATCGTCTCGCCCGGCAACACCGCTCCGCCGTCCCATCCAATCAGCGGCGCTTCCACAATGTTCGAAGGCTTCGCCTTGGGCGCGTCTTCTGATGCATGAATATCCGCGCTTCCCGCCTGCGCTGCATCATCCGCTGCGCGATACCGCGCCAGCGATTCACCCGGCAGCAGCAACGGCTCCGCCGGCTTGGCGGCAAACTGCTCGCCCCCGCCATACTCTGCCTCACGGCTCGGACGCTCTTCCCGGCTGCCCCTGTCGTCACGATTCCGGTCCTCACGATTCCGTCCGCCCCGGCCATCCCGCCGTCCGCGGCCTTCCTCGCGGCGCGGGCGCTCCTGCGGCTCTTCGCGGCGCGGCTGTTCCTCCACCGGCGCTGCCTCAAATCCGCTCTCGCCCGGCTCGTCATAGCCGCCCTCAATCACCACCTCGGGAGTCACCGGCGCATTCTGCTGCTCCGGCTGCCCCTCGCGGCCTGCTCCGGTGCGTCCCCGGCGGCGTCCCCGGCGTCCCCGCCAGCGGCGCGAACCATCCACGCCCGGCGCCCCGGAACCAATCTCGTCCGCACCCTCGCCGTCTCCGGCAGGTACTGCATTGTCGCCCTGCGGCGCACCTTCTGCTGCAGGCCTGCGGTCCTCGCGGTTGCGATCCCCGCGCCCACGTCCGCGTCCACGGTCTCCACGATCATTGCCGCGGTCGCTGCTGCGCTCCGGCTTCACGTCTCCGATAGCCGCCGAAGTATCGAACTCGGCGGAATCCACCGCGGCGTCTTCCATAAAGTCGGTTACATACAGGAATGCATCGCGCTCCAGGCCGACGTCCACGAAGGACGACTGCATGCCTGGCAGCACGCGCGTTACTTTTCCGTTGTAGATGGATCCGGCCAGCGTGTATTCGTTCTCGCGCTCGTAGTAGATCTCGGCCAGTTGTTCGTTTTCCACCACCGCGAGACGAGTCTCGTGCGGTGTGGAGGATATATAAATCTCTTTTGACATGCTTCTATCTCTTTCTGCCCGCCCGATTATTCGGTTGCAGGCGGCAGACGAGACACAGTTTCTCGCAGCTTGGGGCTTACGCCCTGGCTGCTCTGGTTGCGGCGGAGAGGATGTGGCAGGGGTAGCGGCGAATGCGCGTTGGATACTTGGCCGCGCGCTGCTCGCGAGCTCCCCCGCTTGCGGGGCCTCGGAGTGCGTTCTTACGGGAAGTGTCTGTATTGTGCATTCTGCAAACCTTGTGTGAATGGGGGCGCGCGGGAGTTGTGGCCGAATCTACCTCAACCTGAGGCGGGGCCGTTAGCCGTCCGAGTGCGCTCATTCCCAAATCCTGTCCGGCCGCACTTTGATTGAATCCTGTGCCTGGCCGGCCTTCTAACTCTTACAATTCAAATCTCTTACTGCTCCCGGCTGCGGCATTGGCTGCTCCGCGGAGCGTGTCACCACCCGGTGAAAGGGCGGGTCCTGCATAGAGTCTCGCGTCTCTGGCATCTACAGCCGTCGGTCGCGCTACGGACTCGCTCGTCTGCGATAGTCCTGCTTCTATTTATACCATCTTCGACTTTTCAACGCTTTCCCGTTGTCTCACCCGGGGTAATCGATTGGGTTTGTGCCGTTATTATGGTCAAGGTTGAAATTCAATCCAGACAATTGCTATGCCCTATTCCAACAAACTCGTAAACCTCTCCAGATGGAAAGGAAATCGGATCAGCGGCCCTGCAGTTCCTGGCATATACAACAAGTCGTACCACTTGCTCAATGACAATGACGCTGAATCCTTCCGATTGAATGCCATTGCAGCAGACAGCGGTTTTCATGACGCGGTCTTGGCCATGGGCTGGTATTACCTGAATGGCGTTGGAGTCAATGTCGACAAAGATGAAGCCGTCCGTTGGTATAGAAAATCGGCTCGGCAAGGCGACAATCGCGCCATGTTCAGCCTCGGCTACATCGCGTATCTCGACAAGGACTATTCCGAAGCCCTTACCTGGTTTACCAGAGCTTTAAAAAAGGAGCATCACCGATCCAATTTCTGGATAGGAAAACTTTATTGGCGCGGCCATGGCGTACAGCAGAATCGCAAGCTGGCAAGAGACTACTTTGCCAAGGGCGCTGCCAGAAAAGTTATCGAAGCACAGCGGGCGGTCCGCTTTTTGAGCTATTTGGAGAAGCATGGCAAATCGGACTAATCCGGGGACAGGCGGGTGGCCCATGCATCACCTCTTGGCGAACCATTCCAACTCCCCACTAGACTGGGTGCCCCATTCATCGCGTACTTTGCGATGAGTGGGACATCGTCGCGTAGCGGCGACCGCCCCCTCCAATCTCCCCGTTCCACCACCACTCTCAGCCGTGTCATTCTGAGCCGCAGGCGAAGAATCCCCGACGCTTCCCGCATCACCCATGCCGTCTCAAGCTTCCGCCGCACAAATGCCGTAGCCCATTCGCGCCCCGCGCGAACATGTTCTGCTTAAGCCCCCGGCTTCAGCCGGGGGAGTGCGGACTTTAGTCCGCACGGAAAAAGCCCGCGCCCTCAGGCGCGCTCCTTGCTGCCGCAGGCCTGAGCGAAGCCGGGAGGCGCAGCGAGCCTTTTCCCCTGCCAATCCCGCTAATCCGGGGACGCTAATCCGGCGACACCATACCCAATCCCCAGGCTCACATTGAGTCATCCTGAGCGCAAGCGAAGAACCTGCTTCTGCCTTTTCTTTTTTTGTCATCCCGCAGCGCAGCGGAGGGACCTGCTTTTGTCTTTGCCTCTAACCCTCTTTTGTTTTTGCCCTTGTCTTTCATCCGTGACAATCCGCGCAAATCCGTGGTTCAGTCTTTGTCTTTGCTTTTGCCTCTCACCCTCTTTTGTCTTTAGCTCCGTGGAATCCGTTCCATCCGTGGTTCAGTTTTTGCTTTATCCCAAGATCACTGTCATCACCGTTAAGCCTTCACCCCAAATCACCCCGTTCACCCCAATGCTCCCCATTTGCAGTCCGTATCGGTCCACGCTCCATCCGCGATTGCTCCGCAATCTGTCCACGAAAAACTGCGCAATTCTCCCGCGCCGCCCGCCAATTTTCGCGAAATTTGGCGTACTTCCCTCTCTAAATCACTACAATTGAAATAGCGGCATCCCTGCTTACCTCGCAGTGATGCCGCTATCGTGTTTAGAATGAAATATTTACCCGTAAATATCTTGTTTTGAAATATTTAGCAGGGTAAAAATATACTTGACTCATCAATCTATTTTGAGTAGATTGGGTTCATGGGAAACGAGCCTATCACTTTACAGCAAGCCATCGTCTACTTTGCCGACCCCGATAACTGCGTTAGTTTCCTTATGGCGCGTCGCTGGCCGGATGGGGTAGTCAAGTGCCCAACCTGCGGCTCTGAAGGCGTACGGTACGTTCCTACGCGCCGCGTGTGGCAGTGCAAGACCCGTCATGCCAAATGCCAGTTCT
>Ga0302270_10000187_pt1 | contig 66466 bp, 63 predicted proteins | sample III_Bog_E2_3_FD_198773 | JGI IMG/M metagenome (GOLD analysis project Ga0302270, IMG submission 198773) | Peat permafrost microbial communities from Stordalen Mire near Abisko, Sweden - III_Bog_E2_3 | ecosystem: Environmental > Terrestrial > Soil > Wetlands > Peat | place: Sweden: Abisko... | reverse complement strand
CGGAGGCGGATTATCTGGGCGTGCAGTACATGTACAAGGCCGGGTACGATCCGCAGGGCATGATTACGATGTTCGAGAAGCTGGAGGCGTTGGAGAAGCAGAAGCCCGGCACGCTGGCGAAGGCATTTGAAGATCATCCGCCAACGGGCGACCGCATTGTGAACATCGAGAACGAGATTGCCACCATTCTGCCGGCGCGGCCGGATTACGTGGTGACGACGTCAGAGTTTGACGATGTGAAGGCACGGTTGGCGCGCATTGAGAACAAGCGCAAGACCAACGATGGTAAGGGTGGCAATGCTCCGACGCTGCGGCGGACCGGCGGGCCAGCGGATAACGGCAACAATCCCAGCGGAACGGGAACGGACCAGGGAAGTGACCGGCCAACGCTGCATCCACGCAGCGAATAGCTACTGGTGCTGATTCTGCTGCTGTTCCATTGCGCGGCGGTGTGCGCCGGATGCAGTGAGTGACTGCGGCGGGCAGTTTTCAATGTAACTCAACAGGTCGAGAACGGTGCGGATTTTATGCTCGTCCGCATTGATCTGCTTGCGGCGATTGCAGTGCATCGTAAGGTTCATCATCACATTCAGGACGCGAACATCCTTCCAGTGCAAGTTGTCGCGGAGATCGTCAGTTAGGGCCACGCGCATGTCATGGCCGTAATCCCTCTGCAATCGTTTGTAGACGTGGTGAGCAACCTTGGCGGAGACGGCATGTCGAGCGGCCATCTCACTGAATTGAGATTCGCTTATCTTGTTACGGCCAGCAACCAGGCGGCGTATGGAGAAGTTCTTGTGCGCCTGGTTGATGCGCTTCCAGATGTAACTGACAATGAGCAGCAATGCGATGCCAAGGCCAACAATGGGAGCGTACTGCCAGACGATGAGGGCGTGGGCGCGCTGACCATTGAGCAGGTCAAGCAGTGACTGGTAGGCGGTATCTGCCTGCGGCAGGTGGCCGGAGACGTAGGCGGCGAAGGCGATGGCGAGGAGGGCAAGCAGGATGCTGCCGGGGTGACGGAAGAAGCCGCGCTTCCGGGTAAGAGTGGGGTCAATACCTTTTTGCCGGGGATTGCGGGCTTGATTCATGCGGGAGGGAAGACCTCAGCGGCGTTACTTGCAGCGGCTACCGCGGCACTTTTCCATGATGGCAGTGCGGAGGCGGTCGCGCAACGATTCCGGCATTTCGTACTCGTAAATCTGGTGGTCGCGGTAGACCTGGATGGTCTGCTGAGTGGTATTGACGACGACCTCGCAGTGGCTGCATTCGCAGAGATGAGCCTTTACTTCCTCAAGCAGAGAGGCGTCGACGGTGCCGTCGAAGTAATCGGTCATCTTAGCCAGAAACTCAGTGCAGGTCACTTCGCTCCCTCATCCTTTACCTTCATATAGCGGCTCAGGCGTTCCCGCAACTGCAGCCGTGCGCGCAGCAGACGGGACTTCACGGCTGGTACGCTCAAACCCAATGCCTCTGCGGTCTCTTCAGTCGAAAGATTTTCAACGTCGCGCAGAGTAAACACACTACGAAATCCCGGCGGCAGGCCCTGTATCGTCTTACGCAGGATATCGCCCAACTCGCCCTGACCATACTGCTGTTCCGGGTTCGGCGTCCAATCTGCAAAATCCCGAGGAACCGAACCGTCTTCCGTCTGCACGTCTTCGTCCATGGAGACGGTCTTGCTGTTTCTACGCTTGCGCAGCCGCATCAGGCTTTCATTGACCGCGATGCGAACCAGCCAGGTGTAAAACTTCGAGTTTCCCTGGAACTGCTCAAGCTTCTGATACGCCTTGAGGAAGGTGTCCTGGACAATGTCCTCTGCATCTTCCTTGTTCTGCGTAATGTGCCGCGCAATGCGGAAGATCTGCCGGTCGTACTGGCGAATGAGTTGCTCGAACGCAGCTTCGTCACCGGCTTTCGCTCGCTCCACCAGAGCTACATCTGGATGGATCTCTTCCGTTGCTGGAGATTGGATGGCAGTCATAGGTCAGTTGGTGCAGAAATCTTTGCGGTACTGGATATATAAATGAGGCCCAGTTCAGTCCCACATCACCTATAGTAAACGCCGCACGGGCGAGCGCAAGCCCGGGAGGTGAAAATTGGTGTGGGAAAGGCGGGCTTGCGTGACGTACCTCTGATGGTTCCGTCTAACTGGTGCAGCATCTTGCACGTGCGATGCACAGCAACGCACCGCATAATTGGACAGATGGGTGTCGTTCTGCAGTGGTTTCAACTCATGTCGCAGCATCTTCGTTTTTGGGCTCAGCAGCAGAGTTGTATCCGGGTAAGCCGGGGCAGATTGCGGTATTGCCTGGCGCTGCTGCCTTTGCTGGCGGTGGTGCTGGCGGCTGGCGCATCGCAGCAGGATACGACGGCGCAAGCCAAGAAGAAGCCCGCGGCCAGCCATACGGCTGCTGCCGCCAAGCCCGCAGCCAGTACGGCGAAGGCGACTGCGAAGAAGCCAACAGCTACTCACGCTACCGCCAAACCCGTTGCACATAGCAGCGCGAAGCCGTCAGCCAGGGCTGGGCATGCTGCCGCGGAGCACCCTTCCAGCAAAATGACTGCGGTACAACGCCGAGCGGCGGTGCCCAAGGTGCCAGCGACGGCACAGAGCATCAAGCTGCATAGCGCATTCATCGCGTCGTCGCAACTGCGGCCCATGGCGCAGCAACTGGCGGCTACGCGCTCAGCCGCGGCCTATACCGGGGTAAACAGCTACGCGCATACGCATACGGGTGAAGCTGCGGCAGCGGCCTATCTGGCGCTGGGACATGCCAACATGCTGGACCGGCGCTTTGCGGATGCAGCAGCAAACTTCCAACTGGCGAGCCGGCAGGGAAACGCGCTGGCGGACTATGCGGATTATTTAGGGGCGCAGGCTCAACTGCAGTCGGGGCACGGGGCAGCAGCATTTGCGTTATTGAATAACTTTGGCGCGCGGCATCCGGGCAGCATCTTTATTGCGAATGCACCTATCCTGCTGGCAAATGCATATATGCAGCAGGGTGATCCGCAGAGCGCGTTGCGCGTGCTGGCGCCATTGGCCAATACGCCTCAGGGCTCGCATGCGGATTTTCAGTACACACTAGGCCGTGCGACTCAGCTTGCGGGGAATAGCGGGGCGGCGGCACGCATTTACCGCGGCATCTATGTGTCACTGCCTCTGGCACCGGAGGCAGCTACGGCCCGTACGCAGCTGGACCAGATCGCTCCGTTGACCGCGGCGGAGCGGAAAGCCCATGCGGACCAGCTCTTTCTGGCGCATCGCTATGCCGAGGCGGAGGCCGAATATGCCGCGACCAGCCGGAACGATGCTTCGCTGAGCGAGGCAGACCGCAACGCGCTGACCATTTATCAAGCGGTCTGCCAGTTGAAGACGAAGCGCCTGAGCAAGCATGATGCGAACAACCTGCCGCAGACCAGCGATGACAGTGGCGCTGCGAGACTCTACATCCTGGCGGAGACCTCGCGGGCAGACAACGATACCGTGCTCCATCACCAAATACTGGACGAGATGCAGCAGCAGTTTCCCCATAGCCACTGGCTGGAAGAGGCCCTTTACAGTGGCGGCAACATGTATCTGCTGCGCCGGGATTACACCCAGGCAATCTTCCACTATGCCACGCTGGTGAAGCTTTTTCCGGCGAGCACCTATGCGCCGTCTGCCCACTGGCGCGCTGCGTGGATGAACTACCGGCTGAGAAACTATCCTGAGGCGGCGCGGTTGATGGATGAGCAGCTGCAAAGCTATCCCGGCGGACAGGAGATTCCGGGAGCACTCTACTGGCGGGGGCGCATCTACCTGGATGAAGAACACAACAGCGGGCAGGCAGAGAACTATTTTCACGCGCTGGTCACCGACTATCCCAACTACTATTATGCGATCCTGGCACGGCAGCAGTTGATACATATAAGCGGTCAGGCGACCGCGGTACCGCCCGCACCGTTCCTGGCATTTGTGAGTGCGCCGGAAATTGCGCCGCTGACGGATGCGCTGCCGGAGAATGACATCCACCTGATCCGCGCACGGTTACTGGCAAACGCGGCGCTGAACGAATACATTGCGCCGGAGATGCAGGCAGGGGCGGGCAGTGCGACCTGGGGTGTACTGGCGCAGGCAGAGATCTATGCCTCCTACGGTGAATACTTCCGCGCACTGCAGACGATGAAGCATAGCGGCCTGCCGTTTTTCGCTTACGAGCGGGCCGATGTGCCCGCGGCGTACTGGCATCTACTTTTCCCGCAGCCGTACTGGACGGACATCGTGACCAACGCGGAGAAGAATGGACTGGACCCCTACCTGGTGGCATCGTTGATCCGGCAGGAGTCAGAGTTCAACCCGAATGCAGCGTCGAAGGCAAATGCGTATGGTCTGATGCAATTGCTGCCGTCTGTGGGGAAATCGGTTGCGAAGCATGAGGGTGACAAGCATTTCAGTGCGGCAGAACTGCTGCAGCCGGCGACGAATATCGCGTTGGGTACGGATAATCTGCGGCAGGTGCTGGCGCGGTACAACGGCCAGCCGGAGTATGCGCTGGCTGCCTACAATGCGGGCGATACCCCCGTCCGCGAATGGATGGGAACGAACGATTATAAAGACATTGCCGAGTTTGTGGAGTCAATCCCGTACACGGAGACCCGCGACTATGTAGAGGCGATTCTGCGGAATCGCGAGATGTACCGTCAGCTTTATCCCACGCATTGAGTGAAATGCGAGTCGCGAGGGAGAAGTTTCTTCTAGGATGGAAGAGGTGTGCTGGCGCTATGAAGCGGCGCTGGAGCACTGCAAGGCCCGGATGGTGGAATCGGCAGACACAGCGGACTTAAAATCCGCAGACCCTAACAGGTCGTGGGGGTTCAAGTCCCCCTCCGGGTACCAGTTCTATGTGGAGATCGCATAGAAAAGCGGAGTTATTTTCCCATTCCCATATAGGAACAGGCTTGCGAGAAGTGCAGACAATACATTGCTTTGCGGTTACACCCAAACTGCTTTGATATGGATGTTGATCTGGATAGCCTGGGTAATTCCGGGCTATGCCGAATGCATAGTCGTACACTAGGCACATCCGACAAACGTTTAGACTTCGGGGGGAAGTCTCCATGGGCAGGCAATTCTGGCGTGTCGATGAATGGGCCAATATTCTGCGAGGGACGAAACGCGGATTACTGCTCGCGACTGTACTTACTTTGTGTGCAGGAGTTGAGGGTGTTGCACAGAGCAGCCCGACACCTGAAGGTTCGGTCATTCCTTCGGCGATTCTCACGCCAAATTCGATGGCGACCAGTGGTAACTACACCTATCTCACGGTACAGGCCACATTTCCGGCATCCGGAGCTATCGTAATTCTAAATACGGCGACTAATACGCCGGTTGTGCTCACCACTTATTCCATGCCGTGCTCCGCGCCGAACGGAATACTCATTGGTGGAAGTTATGCGTATGTCACCTGCTATGACAATGGGTATCTGTATGTGTTAAGCATTGACAATACAAATCCAGCGGCGCCGGTGCTGGCAGTAGCGGGTTCTGTGAATGGGCTGCAGCAGCCATTTCCCGGTATCGCACTTGCTGGAACACATGTTTACGTGCCATCCCATGCGCCTGGAAACGAAGGCGCGATCTACCGGGTGGATGTTTCCAATCCATCAGCGCCGGTTATGGATGGTTCCATTGCGACGACTCCCTCCATTTCACCGAACGCAGTATTCGTTTCCGGCGGATATATCTATTGCGCCTGTGCCTCAGAGCCGTCAACATCCTACTTCCAGATTTTCACGGCGGATGGAACGATTGCGTCTGTTGGGCGGGTCGCGATGGCGCATTCGCCGCAGAGGCTGGTGGTGCGCGGAAACTATGCCTACGTGACGAATTACGATGCGGCACTCATGGACGTGGTGGATATATCGACGCCCGCGGCTCCGGCGATTGCAGGCACAGTCTCTCTCTCCTGCTACGCGCTGCCGATTGTGCTCTCAGGAAGCAATGCGTATGTGGGATGCTACTCCTCCGTGGGCGTGGCGAAGATTGATATCACGACACCGACTAGTCCAACACTGATAAGCGAAACCGCAACCAGCGGCAGCCCGGTGCAGGCCCTGGGATTGAGCGGATCGTATTTGCTGGCAGCAGCAGGAACTACAGGCGGTTCCTTCGCCGAGATTAACCTGGCGGGCGATGCCCTGAGCACCTGGGTTGCCAATGGAAGCAGCGTGGCCGCGCTGAATCCTGATGGCACGGTTTATAAACCTGCCAGTAGCAATGGGGGGGTGGGAGTTACGGTCGATAGCGCAGGTAATGTGTGGTCGGCCAATGCCAGCGGCAGCGTAGCGGAGTTCAGCAGCACGGGCAACGTTTTGAGCAACGGCTATAGCATTGGGGTAGGGAACACTCCAGCCGCGGTGGCAGTGGATGGGCTGGGCAATGTGTGGACGGCCAACAGCAATGGCAGTGTATCCGTGCTCAGCAATAGTGGGGCAAGGATATCGCCCGTGTCAGGGTATACCGATAGCAATTTGAGTATTCCCGCGGGAATTTCGATTGATCTATCGGGTAACGTCTGGATAACAAATGCAGGGAATGACAGCGTATCGAAAATCATTGGAGGGGCTGCTCCTGCGCCACCGATTGTGACGGCAGTGCAGAACAAAACTTTGGGGGTGCGGCCATGAGACGCGCGCCATGCTGGTTGTTACTGTTTGCAGCCACGGCATTGATTGGATGCTCATCCGCGCATTTAACCAGCCCAGCAGTGGTGCAGGGGAGCGCGATCAATGGGCGCGTGATGGGTGGTCAGCAACCGGTCGCATATGCCAATGTGCAACTGTGGGCAGCGGGTGCGGCTGGCTACGGATCGGCATCCACACAGCTAATTACGGGAGCTTACACGGTTACAACGGATGCGCAGGGAATATTCCAAATTACGGGCACCTTTACCTGCCCTGCTTCGTCCAGCACGCCGGTTTATCTTACTGTGACAGAGGGCTATCCTGCGCCTGCCACACCGAATCCTAACCTTGCTCTGATGGCAGCGCTGGGACCATGCGATGGGCTGAGCAACATCCCATTCGTCAACGTGGACGAAGTGACGACCGTAGCTTCAGTGTGGGCGCTGGCGCCTTTTATGGCGGGTATGGATCATATCGGCACGAGCCCGACGAATATGATTGGGTTGCAGAACGCTTTTGCCTCAGTGAATGAACTGGTGGACATTGCAACCGGCATGGCCGGTGGTCCAGCGCTGCCCGCCGGCGCAACGATTCCGGCCGATGAGATCTATGCACTGGCTGACATGCTGGCTACCTGCGTGAACTCCGCCGGTGGCGTGGATAATGATGGCAGTAACTGCGGAACCCTCTTCCATAACGCGAAGGTTGCCGGTGTGGCTCCGACCGATACGATTACGGCGGCCATGAACATTGCACAGAATCCCGCAGCAAATGTATCAGCGCTCTATGACGAGATTCCGAGTGTTGGGGCGGTATTTCCCACTACGCTGGCTGAGCCGGCAGCGTGGACGTTGATGGTGACGTATACCGGGAGCGGAATTAAAGCGCCGCATGGCGTTGCGAATGACGCAAGCGGCAACGTATGGATTGCGAATGCAGGAGACGACAGCGTGACCATGCTGAACCCGGCTGGAGCGATGCAGTTTCATACAACAGGCGTGACGGGCAGCATGCCCACTGCCATCGCGATTGACGGCAGTGGCGGTGCATGGCTGGCTAACAGTGGTAATGCGACCATTGTGCCAGTGATGAATGACGGGACAATGGGAACGATCTTGAACGGAAACGGCTTGAATGCTCCGAAGGGAATTGCAATCGACGCGGCCGGCAATGTATGGGTCGCAAACAGCGGCGCGGGCGGTGGGGTAAGCGTATTTACCTCCAGCGGGGGTGTCGTCGGTAATTATTCGAGCGGACTGACCGCACCAACGTCTATCGCGGTCAATCCACAATAAGCAGGTAGGGCTGTACCGGCAGGAACGCGGGTGCGCTACTATTTTGAGCGAGGACTCGATCATGCCTGTAATTTCACGCCGACAATTTATTGCTGCCTCGGTTGTCTTTCCACACGCGCTGAAGGCGATTGCAGTGGGTGCGTCAGCCAGGAAGCGACTGGTCTACATTGGGTGCGATACCAGCAACAAAGCAAAAGGTATCTATGTGGCACAGTGGGATGCAGAGACGCGAAAGCTGATGGATCCTGTGCTGAATGTGGCGACGATGAGGCCCAGCTACCTGGCACAGCGCGGAAACTTTGTCTATGCCGTGAACGCCGTGGCCACTGAGGCCGCTGCAGTTACCTCGTTCACGCGCGGGCCTGATGGAACACTGACGAAGCTGAACAGCGTTTCTGCAGAGGGACTGGGGCCAGCGTACATCTCAATTCATCCATCGGGCCGCGCGGCTTATATTGCAAACTATTTCGGCGGCAGCATCACTACGTTTGATGTTTGTGAAGATGGAACGCTCTCAGAGCCTGTTTCGCACTTTCAATATCAGGGCCATGGAGCGAATGCGAAGCGGCAGGAGGCTCCGCATGCGCACAGCGCGCTGCTCTCGCCGGATGCGCGTTTTCTGCTGGTAAATGATCTGGGGTTGGACCAGATCCATATGTATCGCGTGAACGCCAAGCGGCCCTCGATTCTTACCCCGAATACTCCAGATGCGTGGCACTCGCGCGCCGGAGCCGGACCGAGGCACCTCGTATTTGTCCCGGACGGACACACGGCTTTTAATATCAACGAAGTGGATTCCACCATCGATGTGCTGGCGTGGAATGCAAAGGATGGCGTGCTGACCACGGTCGGCGAGCCCATCTCCACGGTGTCCAGTGACTTCAAAGGCCCAAATACGGGAGCGGAGATCCTGGTCTCACCCGACGGACGGTATTTATATGCCAGTAACCGTGGGGACGATTCTGTTGTGGTTTTCGCCATCCATCCGGCTACGGGCAAAGGGCACCACACGACGGCGGTGAGCTTTGTCCAGAGAGTATCTTCCGGTGGCAGAACACCGCGGCACATTACGCTGTCACCCGATGGCCGTGCGCTGCTGGCATCCAACCAGGATTCTGCGAATATCGTGGTCTTTGCGCGTGATGCGGCTACCGGACGTCTGGAAGCTACCGAAAACACGATAGCTGTACCTGATCCGATGTTCGTTCTTTTTGCAGATTAGACAACTGGCCGTGCAGTCGACTATCCGCATCTAACTTTGCGGAGGGCATACCATGACCGGGAAAGTGCAAGACGTAAATGCAATCAGTAAAGAGGAAATTATCAAAGGGTTGAATGAAGACCTGTCACGCGAATATCAGGCAATCATCGCCTACACCGTATATTCGAAGTCAATCAAGGGCGCGCAGTTCATGAACATTGCAGCAGAACTGGAGGTTCATGCGGGCGAAGAACTGAAGCACGCACTGATCATCGCTGACCAGATTGATTACCTTGGCGGACAGCCGGGTGTGACGCCGAAGCCAGTCAAGACATCAGAGAAGGCAGAAGACATGCTGCGCTTCGACCTGGACAATGAGGCGGAGACCATCCGGAATTACAGGATTCGGGTGCGTCAGGCTGAGGCATTGAGCTACTATGCGCTGGCTGAGCAACTCCGGGCCATCCTGGTGGATGAGCAGGACCACCACAACTCGCTGGCGACAGCACTCGGTATTGATCCGCCAGAGATTAAGTAGCTACTTCTTAGGGTTCCATTTTTTGCGTTCAAGCTGAGGCGTGGCTGGCTTAATTGCCGGTTGCGCCTCGCTGTTTGTTGTAGTGGGGATAGATGCGGCGCTCTTAGGTGTCCACTTCTTGCGAGTGACAGCTTCAGGCAACGCAGCTTCTCCGGCTGGTTGCGGCGGAGGGGCTTCCTGCACGGGCGATGCCGTGGGGAGCGGCGGTGGTGCTGCCGCTACTTCGTCTTGAGGCAGAGGCAGCTGAACAGCGCTCAGTTGTGGCGCAGGAGTGACACCGTTGTGGCGCTGGACGCCCTCCAGTAGAAGCTCGGATACATCCTTGACGGTAATCTGTGTTCCGTCGGCCGAGGGTGTGCTGTTCAGCATGCTCTTGCAGAAGGGGCAGCCAACGGCCAACACCTTATCGTTCGCCGCGTGGTCCAGGGTAGCCTGTACTTCCTTGTAACGATTCTCGGAGATTCGCTCTTCACCGGGTTCATCCTCTTTCCAGAATTGCGCGCCACCGGCTCCGCAGCAGAAGGAGTTCTCCCGGTTGCGATTTAGTTCGACCACCTGGGTGCCCAGCGCGGACAGCACGGCGCGAGGCGCATCGTAGGTGCCACTGTGCCGACCCAGGTAGCAGGGATCATGGAAGGTGATGGTCGCGTCACTGCGGTCAGCCCGCAATTTTCCGCTGGAGAGTAACTCCTGTAGAAATTCTGTGTGGTGCATGACCTTGTAATCGCCGCCGAGTTGCTTGTACTCCTTGCCAATGGCGTTCATGCAATGCGGACAGGTTGCAACGATGAGCTTTGGCTGCACGGTGTTCAAGGTGGCTACATTCTGCCCGGCCAGTTGGGTGTAGAGGAGTTCGTTGCCTGCGCGGCGGGCACTGTCGCCGGTGCAGCATTCGCGCTTGCCCAGCACGGCGAAATTCACGTTAGCGGCAGCCAGCAATTGCACAAAAGCGCGCGCGGTCTTTTGCGCTCCGGGGTCGTAGCTGGCCGCGCAGCCTACCCAGTAAAGTACATCAGGGTTTGGATTATCGTCGGTGGTAGGCACCTGCAGTCCGTCAGCCCAGGCCATGCGCTTATCGTGGCTAATGCCCCACGGATTCTGTGCGCGCTCCATGCCTCGAAATGCATTCTGCAACTGCACCGGGAACTCGCCTTGCGCCATCACCAGGTTGCGGCGGATATCGATGATGTCAAGCATCTGCTCATTCTCAGTAGGGCATACGTCCATGCATGCGCCACAGGTTGTGCATCCCCAAACGGCTTCGCGCGAGATGGCAAAATCCAGCAGCGGACGGGGGGATTGGTCCCCTGTTTCAAACGGAACGGAGTTGAAAAAGGCGAAGGCGCTGCGAGCTTCCACTCCGCGAGCAATACGATTCAGCTCCATGCGCTTGTTGATTTCCAGCGCGGCAGGAGAAAGTGATTTTCCGGTTGCCGCGGCAGGACACACATCCTGGCAGCGATTGCACTGGATGCAGGCATAGGTATCGACCAGCCTCGGCCACGCGAGGTCTTCAAGAAACTGCGCCCCGATAGCCGGAGTGTCGTCGGTGATCTGCTCCAGGTCCAGCTTCATGGCAGGCAGTTCGCCGCTCGTGGCATTGCGCCGGAAGAAGTACTTGATCGGAGCCATGAAGATGTGAATGTGCTTGGTGTAGGGAAAGTAGGCAAGGAACAGCAGAACACTGCCCAGTGCTCCCCAGTAGCCAAAGATGCACCATGCCGGAGCAGTTTGCGCTGTGAACAGATGTGACAGCAGAGAGCCGAACGGCTGCCATGGGTCCGCGCCTTCGATTGCGATTCTTGCGCCGCTACCGATGGCTCGGCTGCCCACATGGAACAGGATGAACGCAGACACGATGACGGAGTCGCGCGTGATCTTGCCGTGCTGGACATCTCCATGCAGCAGCGTGCGGGAGTTGAAGAGAAAATCGCGGCGTGAGGGCAGCATGAAGCGCCGTAATACCAGTGCGACAACGCCAGCCAGAACGAGAAAGCTCAGGATGTCAGCGCTGAGGTTGTAGAGTGCTCCTGCCGCGGTAGTGGAGGCAACGTGAAAGTTGATGTAGCCTTCCAGCCCGTCCAGCAAGTTGACGAGGATGTAGAAGGTGAATCCGTAAAAGATAAAGGAATGAAAGACGCTGAGGGTGACTCGTTTTCTGAACGTGCGTGTTTGCAGTAGGGTGGTGCGCAGGGCGTACCAGATGCTGCGTGCAAGGTGGTCCGCACGCGGTTCTGTGTCCGCGCGGCCACGGCGCACGCGCATTGCCAGCCGATAGAAGCCACGCACTCCAGCAAGGGAAGTCAGAATCGCGAAGATGAGGAAGAGCAGTTTTTGCGAGGAAGGAAGCACTGTGTCTCCGTGAAACTAATGATGCTTGAACTCTGCCGGGCGCTTGGCAATGAAAGCCGCCATGCCCTCTTTTTGATCTTCGGTGGCAAAGGATGATTCAAAGAGCCGCCGTTCCATGCGCAGCCCTTCACTAAGTGGAACTTCAAACGCCCGGTTCACCGCTTCCTTCACCATCAGGGCAGCGGGTAAAGACATGGACGCGATGGCCGCTGCGGTGGCGAGGGCATCCTCCAGTAGCTGTGCTGCAGGCACAACGCGCGCCACCAGCCCGGCACGTTCTGCCTCGACCGCGTCGATCATTCTCCCGGTGAGACACATCTCCATCGCCTTGGATTTGCCCACGGCCCGCGTAAGGCGCTGGGAGCCACCCATGCCCGGCAGTACCCCCAGCTTGATCTCCGGCTGCCCAAACTTCGCCGTATCTGCCGCGAGGATAAAATCGCACATCATGGCCAGCTCACATCCACCGCCCAGAGCAAAGCCTGCTACCGCGGCGATGATCGGTTTGCGTATAGCGGCTATGCGGTCCCAACCAGCGAACCGTCCGTCAAGAAAGAGTTCCACCGGGCCCAGCGACTGCATTTCCTTGATATCAGCGCCTGCGGCGAAGGCCTTTTCAGAGCCAGTGATAACCATGCAGCCGATCCCGGGGTCTGCATCAAATGCTGTCAGCGCAGCGGTCAGTTCGTGCATAACCTGCATGTTCAGGGCATTCAGAGCCTGCGGCCGGTTTAGGGTAATCAGGGCTACACGGGCGCGCTGTTCGGTCAGAATCGTCTCGTAAGCCACGGCGGTTCTCCCCTCAATTTAACTTTCTTGCAGGTGATGCGATAAGTCTGCGGCAAATGCTACAGTATTCAAGCGACTGAATGCCTATTCATTTTGGCGCAGGTGTTTGAGTTCTGGCAATAGGAATTACTTTCTGGCCCCGCAGGAGGAATTTCGAGTATGAAGATTCTGGTATACGTCCGGCAAGTGCCGGATGCTGAAGCCACTATCGCGATTGCGAATGGCGCTGTTTCGCTGGATGGAGCGAAGCTGGTACTGGACACCATGGACGAATATGGGCTGGAAGAGGCGTTGCGCTTTCGCGACGCCGGTGCGCCAGCCGAGATTGTGGCTGTGGCTGTTGGGCTGGCGCGGAATGAGGAAGCGCTTCGCAGCGCGCTCGCTATGGGCGCGGACCGTGCCATCCATGTGGAAAGTGATGCAGCACTCGATCCGATTGCGCTAAGCAGTGTGGTGGCGGAACTGGCGCGCAAAGAAGAAGCGACCCTTATTTTCTGTGGCGGACGGCAGGCGGATTGGGATAGCGATGCGCTGGGCGCTGCCGTAGCAGAGCGGCTGGGCTGGCCGCAGCTGACGTGGACCAATCACCTGGAACTCGGCGGGGATCAACTGACTGGCAGGCATGATGTGGACGACGGCAATGAGAGCTTCACCGTGCCGTTGCCTGCGGTAGTGACCACGCAGCAGGGACTGAACGATCCGCGCTACGCCACGCTGCCCAACATTATGAAGGCGAAAAAGAAGGAGCTGCGCAAGGAATCGCTGGCGACCTTTGGCGTGCAAGCTGCGGTGAAGACCGTATCCGCCGAAATGCAGACGCGGGCGCGCCTGCACAAGATACTGCAGGGTAAAGATGATCCTGCGGGTGCAGCCGCACAGTTGGTGGAGATGCTGCGCACGGAAGCGAAGGTGATCGCATGATTCTCATCGTGGCGGAACATGCAAATGGAAAGCTGAGCAAGAGCACGGCGGAGATGGTGACGGCAGCACGCGGTGCAGGCGTGGAGGGGCCAGTAACCATCCTTGTGCTGGGTGCAGGCATAGCCGCGATTGCGGCAGAAGCATCGCTGCTGGCGGAGCAGGTACTGGTGGTGGATTCCGCGAAGCTGGCGCAATACTCGCCGGAGACCTGGGCTGCTGCAATTGCATTTGTTGCAGCGGAAGGCGAGGCGAAGCTGGTGTTGATTGGTGGCAGCCGCAGTGGGCGCGAATACAGTCCGCGTGTCGCGGTGAAGTTGAACGCGCCGCTGCTGGAAGATGTGATCCAGCTGAAACAGGATGGCAGCGCCACACGCGCACAGCGATATACTTATCTTGCCCGCGTTACGGAGACTGTGGAAGCAAGCGCTCCGCTGGTGGTGGTGTCAGTCAAGCCGGGCATCTTTGCCGTAACCCCACCTGCAGCGGAGGCGGCAGAGCAGTTTGATGTGGAGGTGGAGTTGCCGGAACTGCGCGTGCAGGTGACCGGGAAAACAAAGTCGCAGAGTGCGCGCATCGCACTGGCTGAGGCGGACATCATTATCTCCGGCGGACGTGGTGTGGGCTCGCCAGAGGGATTTGCTGCGCTGGTAGAGGGCCTGGCTGACAAGCTAGGGGCAGCGGTGGGAGCAACGCGCGTGGTGGTGGATGCCGGTTGGCGGCCCTATGCTGAGCAGGTAGGGCAGACGGGCAAGACGGTGCAGCCGAAGGTCTATATTGCGATTGGTATCTCCGGCGCGGTGCAACATCTTTCCGGCATGAACAAGGCGAAAACCATCGTGGCAATCAATCGCGATGCGGATGCACCTATTTTTCAGGTGGCGGATTATGGAATTGTGGGTGATATGCAGCAGATTGTGCCGGAGATGATTCGCCTGGTGTCGAAGCCGGGCTAGGCTTCGCGGCAGATGGCGCAGACTGCCGCGCCAAACTTGTCAGCCTTCGCAGAGCCAATGCCGGGGACGGTCAGCAAGTCGCTCAGCGTACGGGGGCGCTCGACGGCGATGGCGCGCATGGTCTTGTCTCCAAAGATGAAGAAGGGCGGCAGCCCGAGCCGTTTGGATTCTGTCAGCCGCCAGGTGCGAAGCAATTCTTCGCATTGGGCAGCTTCCGGGGTGAGTGGTTCCGTGGCTGCCTGCTTACGCGGCACAATTTTATCCGGTAGTGCCGCGGCACGAAACGGGTCGCGGACCAGAACACGTTCGCGCTTGCGCTTGGCTGCGGCAGGGCGCAAGCTGCGGAAGCGGGCGCCACGCAGTGCATCATCAATGCCGTCGTTTTCTTCGGCATTTTCGCCGCGCAGAGTAAGAGAGACACGGCGGAAGGGAATAGTCCGGCCATCCTTCTCAAAGGTGGTGTCTTCAATCTCTACCATGCCTGCGCTAGCCAGCACTCTAAGCATGTCTTCAAAGTCATTCCGGCTAATTTCCTCGCGAGGGAAAATTTCTTTGTAGAGCTTGCCGGTGGATTGCGAGATGCCATTCCCCAGAGCCTTCAGGATGGCGCGGGTATGGCGCTGGTCGTCATCGGTGGCTGCGCGGAACTTCTGCGCAACGCAACGCTGTGGAGCGCAGAAGTCACATTGGCCACACGGCTGCATGGAATCTTCCACGTCGCCGAAGTGGCGTACCAGAGCGGCCATGCGGCACTCGCTGGATTCCACGAAACGGCCCATGCGATCCAGTTGCAGGCGACGGCGCTTGCTCTGCTCAGTGTAGAGTGTGCGCCACGCCGCGTTGTCGCCGCGAATAGCATCGCCATCGAAGTCTGGCAATGCGCCACCCGCTGCAGTCAGACGTTCCAGCGCCTTATCCAACACGGCCTGCTCCATCTTCAGCTTGCGTCGTAGATGCTCTACGTTTACCGGTTCGGCTGAGAGCACGTTGTAGATGCGGGCGAGCTCGGTAGCGTCTGGGTAATCACGCTCAAAGAAAAAGTCGTGCATGCGGCGGTCAGAGTAGGCATGCATCAGGATGGCGCGGCTGGGGTCGCCGTCGCGGCCTGCACGGCCGATTTCCTGGTAATAGGCTTCCAGGCTGCCGGGCAGGGCGGTGTGAATTACGGTGCGCACATCCGCTTTGTCGATGCCCATACCGAAGGCGACGGTGGCCACGACTGCGTCCAGCGATCCGTCAAGAAACTTGTGCTGTACACTTTCGCGCACTTTGGGTTCCAGCCCGGCATGGTAGGCCGCCGCAGGAAAGTGGCGGGAAAGTTCGCCGGCCAGGCTTTCCGCTTCCTTGCGTGTGGGTGCGTACACGATTGCGGGCCTGCGCTCCGGATCAGAAAGAATCTCCTGCACAAACTGGCCGCGGACGGACTTCGCCACCTCCACGACTTCAATGCCAAGATTTTCCCGCCGAAATCCATGAATGAAGCGAGCTGTCTGACCAAGGTTCAACTGCTGCGCAATATCATTCTGTACGACAGGCGTGGCCGTAGCGGTAAGCGCAATGATGGGCGCAGGACGCAGGCTAGGCAGATGCTGGCCAAGCATGCGATAGTCGGGGCGGAAATCGTGTCCCCATTGTGAGATGCAGTGTGCCTCGTCAATCGCGATCAGCGACGGCTTGCGTTTCGCCAGCATCTCCGGAAAGCCGGGGACACGCATGCGTTCCGGTGCGATAAAGAGGAACTGTAGCGTACCGTTCAGGTAATCCACACACGCCTGCCGCGCCTCGGCGCGTTCCAGCCCAGAGTGAATACGCGCTACGCGGAAGCCTAATGCCGTGAGCTTGGCGGACTGGTCTTCCATGAGAGCAATTAGCGGACTGATAACCAGCGTAGTGCCGCCGCGCGCGATGGCTGGAAGTTGATAGCAGAGCGATTTGCCCGCACCCGTGGGCATGACGAGCAGTACGTCTTTGCCATCGATGGCGGCGCGACACACTGCTTCCTGATTCGCCCGGAAGCAGGAGAATCCAAAACTGCTTTCCAGCAGGGGAAGTAGTGATGCGGTGGAGGCCAGTTCCAATGATTCCAATCTGCGGGTGAAAGATGGGTACTCTTTCAGGTTAGAGCAATCACCTGTGGATACACGGTAACGGCAGTGCCGCGGCAGATTCTCGCATCATCACGGCAAAAGCAGTATCCTGTGTGCGAGCCTGCCATGTCCTCTTACTTCATTCGTACCGCTGCTCTCTCGTTATGTCTGGTCACGGTTGCGCACGCCCAACTACCGGCACCGCCTACGCCGGCACCTACCGCGAATGCGCCAGCGAAGCCCGTTCCGGGCAAAGATCAAACCGCCCCGAGCGAGAAGAAGCCGGACCCGGCGGAAGGCAATACGCCTATACCCGAAGAGACATCCAGTGTGACGCATCACGACGGCGTCTTTGGCGGACGTACCGTGCATTACACCGCTACAGCAGGCAACCTGTTGATCCGCGATGAGAGCGACAAGCCCAACGGCAGCATTTTCTACGTTGCCTACACCGAGGATGGCGCCGATCCCACGACACGGCCAGTCACGTTCCTCTACAACGGTGGACCCGGGGCCGCGAGCTTCTGGCTGCACATGGGATCGTTCGGCCCTGTGCGCGTGATAACGGACAGCCCCAAGCCTACGGCTGGGCCACCGTATCAGATGGTACCAAATTCTGAGAGCTTGCTGGACCAGACGGACCTGGTCTTCATTGATGCACCCGCGACAGGTTTTTCGCGCGTGGTGGGCAAGGGAACGCTCAAGGACTTTGCCGGGACCGATCAGGACATTCACGCGTTTGACCGCTTTATCGTCCGCTACATTACCCAATACCATCGCTGGAATTCTCCGCGGTTCCTCTTCGGCGAATCGTACGGCACCACGCGCTCTGCCGGACTGGTGGCCGCGCTGCAGCGCGATGGGGTGCAGTGCAACGGAGTGATTCTGCTCTCCAGCATTTTGAACTATGGCGTTCGCGCCGCGGGTTACGATACCGAGTTCATTTCTTACCTGCCCACCTATGCGGCTACGGCGTGGTACTTCCACAAAGTAAAGCGCACGGCAGACATAAAGGAATTTGTGCAGCAGGCGCGCATATTTGCACGCGGCCCATATGCTGAGGCGTTGTTTGCCGGGGACAAGCTGCCGCCCTCGGAATTTGATGCGATGGCGCAACGAGTTGCGGATTTTACCGGACTGCCTGTGGCCTATGTGAAGGAAGCGCGTCTGCGCATTGCGCCCGGCCGTTTCCGCAAGCAATTGCTGCGTGGAGAAGACGCCCGCATCCTGGGCCGATACGATGCACGTTTCGAGGGCTGGGATAGTGACGCTGCCGGAGAGACGCCGGAGTCTGATCCGTCAGAGACGGGTATCAGCGGCGCATTTATCTCGCTCTTTCATGACTATCTGGAGCGCGAACTGAAGTACAGCACGGCCGACCAGTACTTCACTTCAGGGCCGGGTGTAATCGGCGCGTGGGAGTTCAAGCACCGCTCGGATAATGGCCAGCAGGCGGCAGCAGATACTGCGCTCGATCTGGCAGATGCCATGCGCAAGAACCCGAAGCTCAAGGTCTTCTCCGCGAATGGTTATTTTGATCTGGCAACGCCGTTCTTCGCGACGGAGTATGACCTGGCGCACATGCTGGTGCCGCAGGAATTCGTGGGCAATGTGCAGTTTGGCTACTATCCGTCGGGGCACATGGTCTATCTGAACACGGAAGCGCTGAAGCAGTTCCGTAGCGACCTGGGTGCCTTTTACACGTCAGCTACGAAATAAGGGCGGCTACTTCTTTTTCTTCTTCGTTTTTCGGGCATCGGTCTTCTTGTGCGGGTGCCTGGCTGTTGGTTCATGGTCTGTGCTGGCGTGCGGAATGTTCGCAGCCGTGGCACGGCCTTCGGCACAGCTAATTAGAAAATCCTGGGCGCTGAACGCTGTGCCGGAGACGGGTACTCGCACATAACGGCCATCGGACAGCAGTAAACGCGCCTTCACATTGTCTGCAAGATAAGCGGCTAGAACCTCCTCGCGGAGGCGCGTACGCAGAGCCGGATCGGTAATGGGGAAGGCGGTTTCGCAACGTTCATACAGGTTGCGCGGCATCCAGTCCGGGCTGCCGCAGTACAGCTCTTCCTGGCCTGCGTTGGCAAAGTAGACGATGCGGCTATGCTCCAGAAAACGTCCCACCACTGAGCGGACGTGTATGTTTTCACTCATTCCCGGAACACCGGGACGTAACGCACAGATGCCGCGAATGATGAGATCAATAGAGACGCCAGCCTGCGATGCAATGTAGAGCGCATCCACCACGCGGTGGTCCAGCAGCGAATTCATCTTCGCGATAATGCGCGCTTTGCGTCCCTCCTGTGCGTGTTTTGCTTCACGCGCAATCATCTCCAGCAACGTGTCTGCCAGATTGAGCGGGGCCACCAAGAGGGGGCGGAAGTCCTGTGCGTCAGCATGCGCCGTCAAGTAATGGAAGACGTTGTGCACGGCAGCTGTCATCTTTGCATCAGCCGTCAGCAGGCTGATATCGGTATAGAAACGCGCTGTGACGGGATTGTAATTCCCGGTACCGAGATGTGCGTAGCGGCGCACTACGCCGTCTTCGTCGCGGCGCACCACGAGCGCCAGCTTGCAGTGCGTCTTCAGCCCGAGGATGCCGTGAAAGACCTGTACGCCTGCATCCTGTAGCGTACGCGCCCAGCGAATGTTAGAAGCTTCATCGAAGCGCGCCATCAACTCCACCACGACGGTTACGTCTTTCACCTGAGCGGCCTCAACCAGTTCCTGAAAGATGGAAGAATCGGCGCTGGTGCGGTAGAGCGTTTGCTTGATTGAGACGACATTTGGATCGTTGGCGCCGTCTTCAATGAAATCGACAACCGTATTGAAGCTGTCAAACGGATGGTGCAGCAGTAGATCGCGCTGCCGCAGCTCGGTGAAAATATCCGGCGTCTCCGCAGGCAGCTTATACACTTTGCCGTCAAAGGGCGCATACTTCAGCGCCGGATTAGGGATGGCGCTATAGAGCTGCATCAGCCGTGAAAGATTGACCGGGCCGTGTGTGGGGAAAACCTGCGCACGGCTGAGCTCGAAATTGGTGCGCAGCCGCTCTGATATCACAGGATCGGCACTGGCCTCAATCTCCAGCCGCACCGCGTCACCCTTGCGGCGATTATGCAGCTCGGCGCGAACGCTCTCCAGCACGGAGCGCGACTCTTCTTCCTGCAAGTAGAGATTGCTGTTGCGGGTTACGCGAAAGGCAGCACCGGAGAGCACGGTGTAGCCGCGAAACATGTTGGCTGCCTGTGCCTGGATGAGATCGTGCAGGAAGATGAAGCGATGTTCTCCGGGGGGAGCAGGCAGCTCCACCAGCCGTGGCAGAGACCGGGGCACAGTCAGTACGCCCAATTCAGTCTCAGCCCGGGCTGTACCGCGGCGCTTTCGGCGCAAGAGGAGTGCAATGCAGAGCGCCTTGTTCAGCACGCGGGGGAATGGGTGCGAAGGGTCAATGGTGACGGGGGTAAGCAGTGGGTCGACTTCGCTTTGGTAGAAGTTCAGCGCGTGGGCGCGGCCCGCTTTGTCCAGGTCTGCCCACTCCAGCACGTGGATTTTTTCCGCAGCGAGCACCGGCAGCAGCATGTTCCAGCAGGCATACTGGGCTGATACGAAGCGGCGCAGGAGGGTGGAAATCTGTTCAAGGCGCTCTGCGGGGGACTGGCCGAGATCATCGTCGTGCTGGGCCACCCGTCCCTGCCCGTCTTCAATCCGCTGCAGCAGCCCGGCGACGCGGATTTCCACAAATTCGTCCAGGTTGCTGGCGGTAATGGCGAGGAATTTCACCCGCTCCAGCAGCGGATTATCCTTGTCTTCGGCTTCTTCCAGCACGCGCTGGTTGAAGGAAAGCCAGGACTCATCGCGGCTGAGGAAGCGGTTCTGCTCGGGCTGGCGGAATCTGGGCATACGAACCTATTAGTGTACGGGGTGACTGTTGGCCGCGAATGTTAAAAGAATTTGCATACTTAGAGCAGCTGAAACATCAAAAGAATGACTCAAATAGCATAAGCCCATGGGACAAACCAGGCGCTGCGCTGCTTGCATGTGTCTTTCCGGGAGCTAGGCCAACTTGAACAGCGGAAAGGCGGTAACATTCTAATAAGGATGAAAGATTTGGATCGGTCAAGCCTATCCGCTGCTACCCGTGGCGGATGCAAGTTCGCAATCGTCGGGGCACTTCTATTGGGGATGCCCGCGCTGTCCCAGACGGCGCAGGGTAGTGCCGGTGCAACTGGTGCGGCTCCCAGTCTGCCGCAAGGGACTGGTGCAGGGGTAAGCTCCAGCTCATTCCAGGGCAGCCTGGTCACGGACAAGCCCACCGCTGGGGTGTTGGATTTGTCGCTGGACGAAGCCATTCGCCGTGGCGAACAGAGCAACCTGGGCATCATTCTGCAGAGTTCGCAGCAACAGGCAGCAGCCGGACAGAAATTGCAGCAGCTGCAGGCTTTGCTGCCCACGGTCGATGCGCAGGCACGGATTACCGTAACGCAGATCAATCTGGCAGCCGAAGGCTTCAAGTTTCCCGGCGTCAATCCGATCGTCGGTCCGTTTCAGGTTGTGGATTTTCGCGCCTATCTCTCGTGGTCGCTACTGAATGTCGCATCGCTGGAAAACTATATTGCGGCGCACCACAATTTTGAAGGCGCCAAGCTCTCTGCGCAGGATGCTCGTGACATGGTGGTGCTGACGGTGGGCAACGGCTACCTGATGTGCATTGCGGATGCAGCCCGGGTGCAGAGCGTGACGGCTGAATTGCAGACCACACAGGTCTCGCTGGACCAGGCGAATGCAGCACACGACGCAGGCACCAGCCCCAAGCTGGATGTGCTGCGCGCACAGGTTGATAATCAGAATTTGCAGCAGCAGTTGATCGTGGCGCAGAACCAGTTGGAGAAGGACAAGCTGGCGTTGGCCCGGATTATCGGCCTGCCGCTGGCGCAGCAGTTCCGGCTGACGGATACCGCGCCCTTTGCCCCGCTGGATCAGGTGGATCCCGACGCAGCAGTAGTGGCAGCACTGAAGAATCGCAAGGACCTGCAGTCGATACAGGAGCAGCTGAAGGCAGCGTCGGCACAGAAGACTGCGGCATTTGCGCAGCAATTGCCGGCAGCGGCGTTCCAGGGTGATTTGGGCGACATCGGAACCACGCCGGGGCATTCGCATGCTACCTACACCGCGACCGGTGTAGTGAGTGCGCCGGTGCTTCAGATTGCCAAGACCCGCGGCGATGAAGAAGTAGCGGATGCGCATTACCGCCAGTTGCAGGCGCAGTACAGCGACATGCAGCAGCAAGTGAATGCGGATGTGCGAGACGCTATCCTGGACATTCAGAGCGCGGCCAAGCTGGTGGATGTGACCCACAGCAATGTGGACCTTGCCAACGAAGCGCTGAGCGAAGCGCAGCAGCGCTTCAAGGCGGGTGTTTCAGATAACCTCGCTGTTTCGCAGGCGCAATCGCAGGCGGAACAGGCCAGCGACCAATACATTAGCGCGCTGTACCAGCACAACATCGCCAAGCTTTCACTGGCGCGTGCACTGGGCGTGGCGCAATCGAATTACAAGGACTATTTCGGAGGGAAGCAACAGTGAGCGAAGAGACTCCAGACCAGAATTCTACGCAGAAGCCGGATGAGAATACGCAGACCGCACAGATAAGCGGCACTGTGCAGATAAAACCCCAGGACAACAAGAAGGACGATCCGGACAGGGACGACACGTTGCCGGAAGACGATGCGCCGGAAAAGAAGTCGCGCCGCAAGATCTTCGCAATTGGCGTGGTAGCACTGTTGGTCATCGTAGCTGCGCTCTTTTACTGGCACTCGACCTACTATGAAGATACCGACGACGCGGAGGTGGACGGCGACCTGTATCAGGTGAGCGCACGTGTGGGCGGGCAGGTCATCAAGGTCTACGTTGAGGACAACCAGCAGGTGGAGGCCGGGCAGCCGCTGGCGGAGATCGACCCCAAGGATTACCAGGTCGCGCTCGATCAGGCGCAGGCGAATCTTGCCAGCGCCGAGGCAGACTATGAGCAGGCAAAGGTCAACGTTCCGATTACCAATGTGAACGTGACTTCGAATGTGAACACTGCGAGTTCGACCGTGGTGGGTTCTGTAGCCCAGGTGGCGCAGAGCAGGAAGCAAGTAGAAGCTGCGCAGGCCCGCGTGGGGCAGGCGAAGGCCAATGCACTGAAGGCGCAGGATGATGTGGACCGTTACACGCCGCTGGTGCAGCGCGACGTGATATCAAAGCAGCAGTTTGACGCAGCCGTGGCCGCGGCAACCGCTGCCAAGAGCCAGGTGCTGGAAGCGCAGGCTGACGTGATTGCAGCAGAGGACGGCGTGCGGCAGGCGCAGGAGAAGCTGCAGCAGTCACAGATCCAATCGCATGCAAGCGTGGAGAATGCCGGCGACACCCGCCATGCCCAACAGGCACGGGCTGACGCGGCGGCAGCCGCAGTCCGGCAGCAGCAATCCAAACTGGAACAGGCGCAGCTCAACCTGAGCTACACGCATATTCTGGCGCCGGCCACCGGCATTGTGAACAAGAAGAGCGTGGTTGTGGGCGCGAACCTGAGCCCGGGGCAGGACCTGCTCACCATCATTCCGTTGGATAACCTGTGGGTGACGGCAAACTTCAAGGAAACGCAGCTGCAGAAGATGAAACCTTGCCAGAAAGTTGAGATCTCCGTAGATGCGCTCGGTGACCGAAAGTATGACGGCAAAGTCAGCCAGATCGGCGGCGCGACCGGCTCGAAGCTTAGCCTGTTTCCGCCGGAGAACGCGACCGGCAACTATGTGAAGGTGGTGCAGCGGCTTCCGGTGCGTATTGACTTTACCAATCTGCAGGATGAGAACAAGGATCACCTGTTACGGCCGGGCTACTCGGTCACTCCGAAGGTCTCAGTCAAAGCAGATGCGAATTGCAGTAAGTAATTTACTGAAGCAATTCCTCACAAAAGCCTGCGGCGCGCCGCAGGCTTTCTTTTTTAACCGCATCGACGGGGGTGGGGGAGTCATCTAAGCTATACACAGGCAAGTTGCGCAAGGGACCACGATGCCGGCACTCGAATTCTTCCTCCATTACCGATATCTGATCCTCTTTGCGTGGGTGCTTGGAGAGCAGTTGGGCGTGCCGGTCCCTTCGGTGCCTCTGCTCATCACGGTGGGCACGCTGATTGCCACGCACCGCATGAGCGCGTTGGGCAGCCTAGGATGCGTGCTGCTGGCGTCTGTACTGGGCGACAGCGTGTGGTTCGCACTGGGCCGCCGCTACGGCAACCGCGTGCTGGAGCTGCTTTGCAAATTCTCATTCGAAACTGACACCTGCGTTGCCAAGACGGAAGGCTATTTTGAACGGCGCGGCGTGATGACGCTGGTGATTGCGAAGTTTGTGCCGGGGCTGAATACGGTGGCACCCCCTATTGCGGGGGAGATGGGAATGCCGTACGGGCGGTTCGTCTTCTTCGACCTGCTGGGCATCCTGCTGTGGGGCGGAGCCTCGCTGGGGGCAGGGTTCTTCTTCGGCGACCTGGCCAGCAAGAGCGCAGTGCTGTTGCGGTTGATGGGGCACTTCGCGCTGGCGCTGTTTGTGGCGAGCGTGGTGGGCTTCATCGCATACCGGGTGGGGCAGCAGCGGCGGTTTCTGCGCTATGTCCGCGAGAACCGCATGGAGCTGGATGACCTGAAACACATGCTGGACGCGGGGGAGAAGCCGTTCATCGTGGACCTGCGGCATCCACTGGATTACCTGCCGGACCCGAGGGTTCTGCCGGGCGCGGTGCGCGTGGGACCCGCGGAACTGGCGGCTCATGTGGATGTGCTGCCGCGCGATCGCGACGTGATCCTGTACTGCACGTGCCCGAGCGAGCAGACCAGCGCCAAGCTGGCGATGGACTTGCGGAAGATCGGCATTACTCGAGTGCGTCCGCTGCGCGGCGGATTTGACGGGTGGAAGAACGCAGGTTATCCGCTGGAAGAGTATGTTTTAGCGGCAAAACCACGGCCCATTGCGGCAATTTCACGGTAAAAAGCGCGGTTAATTTGCGGTTCCACACGGTTACTTCATCCTTGTGATGCCTGTGGGTACCCCCTCCCCCCACTCAAAATGCTAAATATCCTGTTTGCAGGTACTTAGCCTGCGCGATTTGCGCTAAATATTTGCAAACAAGATATTTACGGGTAAATATTTCATTCTAAACACGATAGCGGCATCTCTGCGAGGTAAGCAGGGATGCCGCTATTTCAATTGTAGTGATTTGGAGAGGAAAGTACGCCAAATTTCGCGAAAATTAGCGGGCAACTGGCGGAATTGCGCAGTTTTTCATGGACAGATTGCGGAGCAATCGCGGATGGAGCGTGGACCGATACGGACTGCAAATGGGGAGCATCGGGGTGAACGGGGTGATTTTGGGATAAAGCAAAAACTGAACCACGGATTTGCGCGGGTTTCCACGGATAAAAACAAGGCCAAAAGCAAATGAGGGTTAGAGACAAAGGCAAAGACAGAAACAGATTCTTCGCTGCGCTGGGGAATGACAAAATTATCAGGATGACAAATTGAGGATTATGCCCTTGGCGTTGGTGCAGCGGGAGCTTGCGAATGTATGGGTGGCGCGGGCGGCTGCACATGCAGGTTCCTCCGCTGCGCATCGCAAGGTGCCGCGATGCTTCGGTCGGAATGACGGCAGTTAAAACAAGAACAAGAGCAAAAACAACAGCAAGAGCAAAAACAACAGCAAGAGCAAAAACAACAGCAAGAGCAAAAACAACAGCAAGAGCAAAAACAACAGCAAGAGCAAAAACAACAGCAAGAACAAGAACAACAGCAAGAACAAGAACAACAGCAAGAACAAGAACAACAGCAAGAACAACAGCAACAGCAGAAACGATGCAGGTTCCTCCGCTGGGTCAAGGCAAAAACAAAAGCAGAAGCAGGTTCCTCCACTGCGCATCGCAACGTGCCGCGATGCGCAGTCGGAATGACGGCGGGTAAAACAAGAGCAAGAACAAGGACAAGGGCAACGGCATGAACAACAGCAAGAGCGGTCGCCGCTGCGCGACGATGTCCCAGGTCTGAAGAAGCGAGACCTGGGGCATCCGCTTCTGTGCAGCGGAAGCTTTTTGGCGGTATGGGTGACACGAAAGGTGTCGGGATTCTTCGCCTGCGGCTCAGAATGACACTGGTTGAAGAGTGGTAGCAGGGCGGGAGATAGGCGGGAGCGGTCGCGCTACACGCGCGATGCCCACCTTAGGCGCGATAAAATACTGCGCCGAAGATGGGGCACCCGGAGTTGGGGGGTGAAGGAAAATCCAGGTCTCAAAAGCGAGACATGGGGCACCCGGAGTTGGGGGCGAGATAAAGTGTTTGAAAATTGGCACCCGGGTTTTGGGCGCCAGGAGCTATTTTGCCAGCAGGGCGACGCCGGCGCAGACGAAGATGGCGGCGAGCCAGCGGCGGCGGTCTACGTTTTCCTTGAGAAAGAGTTTGGCGGCGAAGGCATTGCCCATGAAGGTGAGCGAGGCGGAGGCGGGGGCGGCCAGGGACAGGTCTACGTTGCTCAGAGTGAAGAGCAGAGAGAAGAAGCTGCCGGCCATGCAGACGACGCCGAGGATGAAGGTGGGGCTGCTGACGACGGCGCGGATGGCGCCAAGCAGGCCGGAGTGGGCGCGGATGTCGTCAAGGTCGCCGATGTTGCGCATGGCGGCGGCGGTGAGTACGTCTCCGGCGACGGCGGTGGCGGCGACGGTGACGATGGTCGCCCAGGTTTCAACATTGCCAACGTGCGACATCATCATACGAGCGGGTCCAGTTCTGCGCCGGGATGCTCCGTGCGCGAAGGCCCGTTGGCGACGAAGCCGACGCCGCAGACGATGAGGATGATGCCGAGCCAGCGGTAGATGGATATCTGCTCATGCAGCCAGAACTTCGACAGCAGAGCGACAACCACGTAACCGAAGGCGGTGGAGGGAAGCACGAAGGTGAGGTCAGCCCAGCTGAGCGCGGTGAGGTAGGAGGCGAAGAAGCCTAGCAGGCAAAGGATGCCGGCGACCACCCAGAAGTTTTTCATGGCGGAGAGCAGAAGGCCGAGATGGGAGATGGAGACGGGACCAACCTGTGCCATGCCGTGCGAGAGGAGGGTATCGCCGATGGATGCGGTGAGCATGACGGCGATGAGGATGAGCCAGCGTTGCGGCGTTAGGGTGTGCTTCATTATGTGCGAGGGGCTTCCAATCGTGCCTGTGGTGCGTAGAGTTTCAGTTCGTCTATGAAGTCCGCAGTGTGATCTACCGCGAAGGTTAACTTTCTTCCGGCCGAGTAAATCTTAATGATGTTTGAATCGAATGCGGGCGGAGGAACGATGTATTCAATTTCGCCGTAGTAGAGGGATTTATGCCGCCACAAATTGCGATATTCCAGCGTGGTCGAAGTGAGGTCGACATAGATGGTGAAGTGCCGCAGAACGGTCAGCAGGGACGCAGTGAAAAGAAGAACAGTGAAGAAATAATCGGGTACGGCGTGCCAGTCGATGGTGTTTCCGTGGAAGAGTGGAGCGTGATGGCGAGACAGCCGGTGATACCCATCCATCAATGGAAAGATTGCGACCAGATATTCCACCGGCTTGACCTTCTGACGATAACGCATCGCTTATAGGATATCGCACGGTGAGGGGGAGGAGTCCGGAAGCCATTGGATTGGGGGTATGGTTCGCGGCGCTGGAGAGAGAAAGAGTACCTCAGGGGCTAAAGCTCGGTTTGGTGGCGGGGTTTAATGTGCGGGCTGAAGCCCGCACCTACCTTAGAAGCTAAGACAATGGCAGAAGCAGATTCTTAACTGCGCTCAGATTGACAAGGGTGGAAGGTGGGGGTGTGCCTTATTTCCTCCGCCTTTTAGAAGAGATACTCGGCCTGTGGGGCCTGCTCATGCAGCATCTTGAGAAATGGTGCTGGCTTATTTGGCTGGAGCGTAAGTTTCTTGCCGTTGGAGGCGAAGACATTGATGACAGTTCCGTAGCTCCACTTGCCATTTTTCTTGTGAGGGACGATGCGGGTGATCTCCTGCACGGGAAAGCGGCGATAGGGGAAGCCAAAAACGCGTTGCGTCAGGATGCCTTCGGACAATGTGGTGTACGTCGAAGACCAGGTGATTGCAGAGAAGAGTACAAAAGCGAGATACAGAGGCACCATGGCTTTGTCTGCTTTGAACGCGGCGGTATAGATGGCGAATACCAAATACATCGAGAGAAAAAACAGAGCAAGCCAGTGGTTTCGCGAACGTATCAGCATGCGGCAATATTACTACTACTGATGTTGGCGCTGTCTGCATGCTGGGATTCTTCGCTGTGCTGGAGAGAGAGACAAAGAGTACCTCAGGGGCTAAAGCCCGGTTTGGTGGCGGGGTTGATTTCCGTGCGGGCTGAAGCACGCACCTACCTTAGAAGCCAAGACAATGGCAGAAGCAGATTCTGCGCTCAGGGTGACAAACAAAAACAGAAGCAGATCCCTCCGCTACGCTACGGGATGACAAAATAATGGGGATGTAAAACAAAAGCGGCTAGCCGATGGCTAGCCGCTTTTGTGAAACAGAATCAAGAAAACAGAAACAGAATCAAGAAAACAGAAACAGAATCAAGAAAACAGAAACAGAATCAAGAAAACAGAAACAGGATCAACAAGCAGATTGCGATAGCGTGAACTAGGCGTTCTGGCTGACGCTTTCCTGGGCCTTGATGGCGTTGGCTTCTTTGGCTGCCTTAACCATCTTGTTGCGCTCGCCGCGGAGCTTCATGAAGGACTTCGCCTCAACGTAGAGACGGGGCAGATCGCGGTTGACGAAGGCTTTCCAAACGACGCGGAAGGCCGCCTTCGGACGGAAGTAGTATTCGTCGTAGAAGCGATGCACCATCTCGAGAACGTACTCGACCGGGAGGCCGGGGTACTCAATGTGCGCCATCTGATGGCCGGTGTCGTCGGTCATCTTGTTCTCGTTGGTGATGAAGCCGTTCTTCTTGGCGTAGTCGTAGAACTCCGTGCCGGGGAAGGCATGGGCGATGGAGACCTGAATGGTTTCCACATCGAGCTGCTTGGCGAAGTCGATGGTGTTGCGGATCGACTCCTTCGTCTCGCCGGGGAGGCCGAGGATGAAGTCACCGTGGATGATGAGGCCGAGCTTGTGGCAGTCGCGAACGAAGTCGCGAGCGCGCTCAACCGTGGCACCCTTTTTGATGTTCTTCAGGATCTGGGGATCGCCGGATTCAAAGCCGACGATGAGCAGGCGGCAGCCCGCATCCTTCATGGCCTTGAGGGTGTCGTAATCCGTGGTGACGCGCGAGGTGCAGGACCAGGTGAGGCCGAGGGGCTTCAGCTTGGCGCAGAGCTCAATGGTGCGCACCTTCTGGATATTGAAGGTGTCATCGTCAAAGAAGAATTCCTTCACGTGAGGGAAGAGCTGCTTGGCGTGTGCCATTTCAGCGGCAACATCGTCAGTAGAACGCTTGCGCCAGGCGTGGCCGGAGAGCGTCTGGGGCCAGAGGCAGAAGGTGCACTGCGCCGGGCAACCACGGGTGGAGTAAAGCGCGACGTAGGGATGCAGAAGGAACGGGACGTTGTACTTGGTCACGTCCATGTCGCGGGCGTAGATGTCAGTTACCCACGGCATCGCGTCGAGGTCTTCAACCTGCGGGCGATCGGGGTTGTGAACGATGTGGCCGTCCGTCTTGTAGCTGATGCCGAGGATCTCATTCAGCGGCTTGCCCTGGGCGAACTCCACCACGGCGAAATCAAATTCGCGGCGAACGATGAAGTCAATGGCCGAGCACTCGTTGAGAGCGCGGTCAGGGTCAGTGGTGACGGGGGGGCCGACGAAGGCGATCTTGATGTTCGGGTACGTTTCCTTGACCTTCTCAGCCATGCGCTGGTCGCCGGACCAGCCGATGGTGGAGGTGAAGAGCACGAGGAACTCATAGTCCTTGCAGATCTCGATGACTTCCTGCCAGGAGATGTGGTGGGGGTTGGCGTCAAGCAGGCGCGAACCCTCCAGCATGCCAGCGGGGTAGGCGAGCCAGACAGGGTACCAGTACGATTCGATCTCGCGTGTTGCGGGCCAGCGGGAACCGGCGCCGCCGTCAAAATTCTCAAAGGATGGCGGATTGAGGAAGAGTGTTTTAAGTGGCATGGTCAAGGTTGATTTTACCATTTTGCAGGGGGCAACCGGGGGCCTATTTCGACCCGGTGGAAGTGCTGTGAAATGAGGTACTCCCGCTGATTCCCCCGGTGAATTATGGCTGGGCAGGAGTGGTAGAGCGAATCCACTGCTCTATGCTGCCGGTGGCGCGGAGGAGGTCAAGCTGCGCCTGGCGGAGTTCAAAGTCAGCATTGAGGAGATCGAGCGACTTCTGGCCTGCGGCGATGCGGGCATTCTGCTCTTCGCGCGGGGTGATCTGCGGCGCGGTGGAACTGCCGGAGCCGGAGGACAACTGCACGGTGATGGCATCAAGCTCCTGCTGTGCGAGCTCGCGATCGAGGGAAGCAACATCCTGTTTGGCGGCAAGCTCTGCAAGCGCGTGACGCAGTTTCAGATTGCCTTCGCCGGCGGTATCACGAACCAGCTCTGCTTCATGCTGGGCGTGGGCGGCGTCAGCTTCAGAGATGGCGGCTTTGGCGCTGCGGGTGCGGTCAAAGAGCGGCCAGGTGAGCTGCATGCCGAGAGCTGCATTGTTGTATTGGAACGCATGCTGGGTGTTGCCGTAGTACTCAGCATAATTATTGAAACTGGCGTAACGGGCAAACTGCGCGGCAAAGGCGACCTGCGGCAGATAGATCTGGCGGTGGTCGCCGCGGGCCTGTTGCGCTTTGGAGCGCGCGTTGGCGAAAGCAGCCTGAACGGCGGGCGGCGTGCCGGTTGAGTCTGCGATGGAGGCTGGTGCGGCGGGGATGCTGGCGGTGATGGTGATGACGGCGTCAGCAGGCAAACCGGTGAGGCGGGCGAGGTGGTCGCGGAGGGTGGCGATCTCGCTCTCAAGATGCAACTGCTTCAGGTGAACCTGAGCGCCGGTGAGGCGGGCGCGGGTGAAGTCCATTTTGGAATCGACCCCGGCATCGAGGCGCTGCTGTTCGATGCTCTGCAATTTTTGCGCGGCGCCGGTCTGATCGTTCATGACGGCGAGCTGCAGGGTGTCATTGTCTAACTGTATATAGGAGAGCGCGGCGTCTTCTTCAATCTGCTGGCGCGCGTCGGTCAGGGCGAAGAGGCTGGCCTGGATGCCGGCGCGGCTGGCGCGCAGATAGCTGAATTGCGAAGCGTCAAAGACGAGGGACTGTGAGGTGAAGTTGAAGAGCGTGGGCTGGCCGACGGGGAATCCGTAGGTGTAGCCGAGGCCGGAGCCGGCGACGAGGTTGGGGACGTAGGCGTCTTTTGTCTGGCGCAGGGTGGCGGTGGCGCGGTCGAGATCCGACTGGGCGAGCTTGACCTTCGGCGAGTTCTTCAGCGCGAGATCGACCACGGTGGAGAGCGAGACCTGCGCGCGCGCCGCGGCCACGCCACAGGCGAAGGGCAGGAGCAGAGCGGAGAGCCAAACGTAGCGTGTAACGAGCCTCAAGCGAAACCTTTCAACGCGGCGAGCGCGTAACAACATAGTACGGCGAATTACTTTCCTGCCGCCGCTTTCTGAGCGGGGACGAAGTTTTTTGCGAGGGCGAGCGCGGCAGCATAGGCTTTCTGCGCGGCGGCGGAATCACCATCCGCAGCAAGACTGTGGCCTAGCTGAGTGTAGACCCGGAAGGCCGGTGCGTCTTCCGTGCGCGAAGGGCCATCCAGATAGCTGCGATAGAGTTGCTGCGCGAGCCTGGAGGCTTGTCCGGTTTCGACGAGCAGGCCGGCGGCATCGGCAACAGAGTAGTCGCGTGCTTTGTCAGCCGCCGCGGCATTTTTGACGGCGGCGAGAACCTGGGCTTTGTCGCCGCGACGCTTGTAGTAAGAGCCGAGGTCTACGAAGCCTGCAGCGGTGTGCGCGCCGGTAGCCGAGGCGGTGAATTCCTGCAGCGCGCGGGGATAATTTTTCTGCTTTTCGGCGATCTCGCCAAGCAGGCGATGGCCACGGGGCGCGTCCATGGCGAGAAGGCGCTGGGCGAGGGCGTTCGCTTTGTCCATGCCGCCACCGACGACGCCGGGAGCCTCAACGCAGAAGTCGCCGAGGTCGCTGAGAGCGTCGGCACTGTGGGGATCGAGCTGCACGGCTTTCTCCATGGCTGCGCGAGATTTTTTTGCCAGGCCGAACGCATTGAAGGCGCCGACGCGGCCGGCTTTCAGGCCATAGGCGCGGCCCAGCCAGAGATGATAGGAGGCATCGCCGGGAGCGGCGGAGACGGCGGCTTCACATTCGCGGATAGCTTCGTCTGTGTGCTCCTCAGCATAGTAGGCGCGGCAGAGGAGGTTGTGCGCGGCAGCGTCTTTGGCGGGGGAGAGCATGGCGATGGCTTCATCGATGCGTCCCTGGGCAAGCGCGGCGGAAGGGGTGAGCGCAGAGAGCGGATAGGCAAAGCAAAGAACAGCGAACAGCGTGGCAGCAGAGAGGGCCGCAGAGTGAAGTTTCATGCGAGGGCTCCTTGCTTTATTGGATAGTGTCCACATGCATGCCGTTGCTTATGGGCTGGATGCCGGAGATGCTGAGGGCAACGCGGTCGCCGGGCTTCAACCCGGTGACGATCTCAACCTGGGTGAGGTTTACGCCACCGATCTTGATGTCGCGGCGGTCGAGGGTGTGGCTGTTGAGGACGTAGACATAGGGGGTGCCGTTTTCAATATGCAGGGCTTCGCGGGGCACGGTCAAAACATTCTGGCGCGCGAGCGTGGTGACAGTGGCGTTCACGTTGGTGTTCGGCAGCAACTGTCCGTCCGCGTCTTCAACCGAGATCAAGACCTCTCCGACGGTGCGGGTTCCGTAGGTGATGACGGTGTCTGGCACGCGGGTGATGTGGCCATGCCAGGAGAGCGTGGGCTTGGCGTCCCAAGTGATCTTGACCGGCTGGCCGGGGGCGAGCTTGCCAATCTCGGGCTCGTCAAAGTAGGCGCGAACACGAAGTTTGGAGAGGTCAGCCATCTCAACAAGAACTTCGCCGGCAGGAACGAAGTCATAATCGCTGACGGAGACGGAGTAGACGGTTCCGTCAAAGGGGGCGCGAACCTCAACCTGCTTGAGGCCGGCGATAGCGGCGTCGTAGCTGGCCTGGGCTTCGCCGAGAACAGACTGCGCGTGAGCGCGATCGAGTGAGGTGAAGCGGGAATTTTTGCGCTGCTCCAGTGCCTTCTGTGCATTCTGCGCGGCGAGGAGAACCTGACGCGCGGTGGCGACTTCGGCGGTGGAGGCTGCACCATTTTGCTGGAGCTTCTGTTTGGTGGCGAGATCGCGCGCGGCCTGTGCGGTGGCGGCTTTGGCGGTGGACAGCTCGCTGGCGAGATTGATCTGCTCATCCTGGCTGCCGCCGGACTGAACAGCCTGCAGGCCGAGCTGCGCGGCCTTGACCTGTTCATTGGCTTTGGCGATCTGGGAGTGAGCATCGTCAGCGTTCATGATGACGAGCAGGTCGCCCTTGTGTACTTTCTGGCCAGCAGTAACCAGAACTTTTTGCACGGTACCGCCGGGAGCGGAGTGGGCTTCGTAGTCCTGCTCAGGCTCGACCTTGCCATTGGTGCTGATGGTGCTGAGGAGATCCTGATAGCCGGCCTGGGCCACCCGCACGGTAATTCTGTCACGCAGAAGATAGTGCAGACCGACAGCGCCGATGGCGGTAATGGCGACGAGCCCGAGTATCAGGGCGATGGTATTGTTCCGGCTTGGCTGGGATACTTGCATAGGCTTGAAAAGACAGTATATAAGACTCGCGACGGTGCAGAAGGAAGCAATTTATTTTCACTGGCCTGTTTTGGGTGGGATGCACAGGGGAGTGGGCGGCACGGCGCTGCACCATTAGTATAGGGATATGGCCCATAAAACGAAGCAAACAAGCAAACCCGCTGCGCAGCCGCGCTACACCGACGACCATGCCAAGGCCGGATTGAAGACTGCGTTCCCCGACATCGAGACCTGGCAGAACCAGTTTGATGGCTATGAGATTCTAATCGACGACCCGGAATTTACTTCAGTATGTCCGAAGACGGGCCTGCCGGATTTTGGCCAGATATTAATTCGGTACATGCCGCGCAAGCGTTGCCTGGAGTTGAGGTCGCTGAAAGAGTATCTGTTCACATACAGGAACCTGGGAATCTTTCAGGAGAACATTGTGAACCAGATACTGGATGATGTGGTGAAGGCGACGGATCCGGTGTGGTGCGAGGTGAAGGGCGATTTCCGGCCGAGGGGCGGGATTGCAACGGTGGTGGTGGCGAAGTGGCCGCGGCCGAAGAAGTAAAGACGGATACCGCGAGGGCAACTCGATGCACGGACTGTTTATTGAAGATGTGCTTATAGAATCTCCATTGACGGTGGATGAGTGTCTGAAGCGACTGGACGAAGCAACGGCCCCGCCTTTTTCTCTCCAATGGAGATCAGAACGTCCGGTTGCACTTCACGCGAAAGATGGGGAGCTGCGGCTAAATTGGCGAGGTCGCCGCAGTAGTTATCGAAGGTATCTTTTTGTTCGCCTTGAGCCAAGGGCATCCGGAAGCGCGCTCCGAGGGGAATTGCGATTTAGAAATTCCACTGTTCTAGAAGTTGCTTTCTGGATATTGGTTACTGCAATTTTTGCTTTTATCTGTGCATTCATTGCGGGGCATGAGAATGGATGGTCACGTTTTGCAGCTTTTGCTATTCCGGTGGGATGCATAGGTTTCTTTTACGCAGATTTACTTGCTAGCAGGCGTCAAGAGCCAGAGCTTCTTGGTTATGTAACGCGGATACTCGCGGCGCGTTGACTCTGAATAAATACTAAGATTCCTCGCTGCGCAGCATGACTCAGCGTAGGGTTGTGGCTGGTGGAGATTTGCGCGCCCATTCGACTTCGCTCAGGGCAGGCTCTGCGCGGCCGCCGCGATGCGGCGCTATCCCACCTTAGCGACGATGAGTCTGTCGCGAAGATGGGGCACCCAATTTTGTGATGCGATGAGCCTGATATTCTCGATTCCAGATGAGCGTCCGTCGCGCGATGAGCTTGTTGAGATTCTTCGCTACGCTCAGAATGACAAATCAAACCGGAATGACAAATCAAACGGGTGATGGTTGATGAGTGCGAAGAGCACAAAGATCGCAGGCGCTACGACGGCGCTGGTGCTGCTGACGGCGCTGAACTTCGTCAATTACACCGACCGCTATATTCTGCCGGGCGTGCAGACGCTGGTGCAGAAACAATTCCTGCTCTCAGATGAGCGGGTGGGCGCGCTGACGCTTTGCTTCTTCATCACCTACATGCTGGCTGCGCCCATGACCGGGTGGATGGGCGACCGGTGGCCGCGGAAGCCGCTGATCGTGATTGGCGCGCTGCTGTGGAGCGCGTGCAATATTCTGACGGCTACAGTGCATAGCTACCTGGCGCTGAATGTGCGGCATGCGGCGCTGGGGATTGGCGAGGCGAGCTTCGGGATATTTGCGCCGGCTCTGCTGGCCGATTTCTTTGCAGACGAAGAACGCAATCGCGTGCTCACAATTTTCTATATCGCGATCCCGGTGGGCGCGGCGATCGGATATGGCATGGGCGGGGAGCTGGGCGCGCGGTATGGGTGGCGCGTGCCGTTTGTGGTGAGCGCAATACCGGGGATCGTGATTGCGCTGCTGATTTTGTTTTTCATGCGCGAGCCGGAACGCGGGGCGAGCGAGCATTGGCGGAGCAAGACGCCTTCGCGGACGACGGTGGCGGGGCTGGCACGGAATCCGGCATACGCTACGGCGACGCTGGGCATGGCGATGATCGTGTTTTCACTGGGCGGAATTTCATGGTGGATGCCGACATTTCTGAACCGGATGGGAGGGTATTCGCTGGGGCAGGCGGGGCTCATGATGGGCGCGGTGACGGCAGTTGGCGGGCTGGCGGGGACGGCGGTGGGCGGATGGCTGGCGCAGATCTGGCTGCGGCGGAATGAGCGCGCGCTGTACCTGCTGTCAGCCTGGTCAGCGATGCTGGCGGTGCCGCCGGCGCTGGTCGCGTTTATGGGGCCGCGCGGTGTGATGCTGCCGGGGATTGCGCTGGCGATCTTCTTCATCATGCTGGGCAATGGGCCGCTGAATGCCGCGATTGTGAATTCAGTGGGGCCGGAGGTGCGGGCGAGCGCGATTGCGTTTGAGCTGTTCCTGATTCATGCGCTGGGCGATGCGCCTTCGCCGTGGCTGATTGGGAGGGTGTCAGACGTGAGCCATAATCTGCGGATTGGGCTGATTATGACGCTGGTGACGATGCTGCTGGCGGCAGGGCTGCTGTGGACTGGGGCGAAGTATGCGCCGCCCATCTTTGAGGAGAACGATACGGACGCGATGGTGAAAGCATGAGCCCGGGGCTGCGGCTGGTCCGCGACCTGGTGGCGGCGGGTGTGGCGCTGGGATGGCTGCAGCGCGCGCTGAGTGCGGTGATCCATCTGCCGCGCATTCCGGACGTGAGAAATAGTTTCTATGACGGGCAGCCGGAGGGGTCGCTGACGGTGGTGGTGCCTGCGCGGGATGAAGGCGCGAACATTGAGGCGACGCTGCGGTCGCTGCTGGCGCAGGAGCTTGAGAGGCTGCAGATTGTGGCGGTGGATGATCGCTCAGAAGACGAGACTGGAACGATCATGGATCGCATCGCGGCGGAAGCGCCGGAACGGCTGAAGGTGATTCACATCAAGGAACTGCCCGCGGGCTGGGTGGGGAAGACGCATGCCATGGCAAAGGCGGCGGAGGCGAGCGCATCCGACTGGCTGCTGTTTACCGATGGCGACGTGGTGTTTGCGCCGGACGCACTGCGGCGGGCGATGGTGTGCGCGGAGAAGACGGCGACGGACCACATTGTGCTGACGCCGACGATGGAGATTCGGAAGTGGGATGAGGGCGTGATCCTGGGATTCTTCCAGGCCGTGTCATTGTGGGTGGGCAGGCCGTGGCGGATTCCGGATGCGAAGGCGAAGCACGATTATGCCGGGATGGGCGCGTTCAACATGGTGCGGCGCGAGGCGTATGACACGATTGGCGGGTTTTCCGCGCTGCGCATGGAGGTGCTGGAGGACGTGCGGCTGGGCATCCTGATCAAACGCGCAGGGTTCAGGCAGCGGATGGTGTTTGGGCGCGACCTGGTGCGGGTGCACTGGGCAACGGGGGCGCAGGGAATTCTGAACGTGGTGATGAAGAATATGTTTGCCGTGTTCCGGTTTCAGCCGGCGCTACTGCTGCTGGGGTGTGCGGCGATGCTGCTGTTCTGCGTGGCTCCGGCGGGATGGCTGTTTGCGGGCGGGGCGCTGAAGTATGCAGGCCTGATCACGGCTGCCGCGGTGGCGCTGACGTACAGGGCATACGGACGCTATAGCGGAATATCCGCGTGGTATGGGCTGCTATTCCCGATTGCGGGGCTGGTGATGGTGTTTGCGCTGCTGTGGTCAACGTGGGTGACGTGGCGGCAGGGAGGCGTGCGCTGGAGAGGCACGTTCTATACGCTCGCAGAACTGCGGCGGAACGTGGGGCCGTTTCTATGAGTTGGGGTGCGGTCTAGAAGAACTGGCGCATGGGGGAGCGATAGAAGATGCGGTAGGTATCCATCTTGTGCTGCAGGTTATGGTAAGGCAGATAGCCGGTGGGAGCTGCGAGTTGCGGGACCGGCGCGGCGACTTTAACGGCTGCAGGGACCCTGGCCTCGTCTTCCTCGAGTTCGGCATCGTCGGAGGGAAGAAAGACAGTGAGGATTCCTGGAAGTGCGATGAGCGAAAAGACAATGTACCAAGCGTTCATGGGAAAGACCCTCCTCTAGCGGAGCCTAAGCGAGTAACTTCAAGGATCATCTCCTCTATAAGTAACCTTGTATAGGGTACTAAAGGACGATTCGGTGACAAGGGTCGCGGGGGCGGTTCCGGGCATGCAAAACGGGCTGCAGAAAGGGTTTATGCCCCGGCTGCAGCCCGTTTTTGGTGGATCGGAGAGCTAGTTGACGCTGGCGAGCTCGGCGCGCTTGATTTTCCCGTAGTGGGAATCGACGTAGTGGTCGAGGATGACCTTGAACTCGGCGATGATGTTGTCTCCGCGGAGAGTGGTGGCCAGTTTGCCATCAATGTAGACGGGGGCGACGGGATCTTCAAAGGTGCCGGGAAGGGAGATGCCGATGTTGGCATGCTTGGATTCGCCGGGGCCGTTGACGACGCAGCCCATGACGGCGAGCTTCATCTCTTCAACGCCGGAATACTTGAGCTTCCACTCCGGCATGGTGTCGCGGAGGTAGGCCTGGACCTGCTCAGCGAGTTCCTGGAAGTAGGTGGAGGTGGTGCGGCCGCAGCCGGGGCAGCTGGTGACCTGGGGCATGAAGCTGCGGATGCCGAGGGATTGCAGAACCTGCTGGCCGCAACGAACCTCTTCAGAGCGGTCGCCGCCGGGGGTGGGTGTGAGCGAGACGCGGATGGTGTCTCCGATGCCGGCGAGGAGCAAGGGGGCGAGGCCGGCGGTGGAGGCGACGATGCCTTTCATGCCCATGCCTGCTTCGGTGAGGCCGAGGTGGAGAGCGTAGTCGCAACGGCCGGCGAGTTCCGTGTAGACATCCATGAGGTCGCGGACGCCGGAGACCTTGGCGGAGAGAATGATCTGGTCGTGGCGCAGGCCGTAGTGTTCGGCGGCGGCGGCATTGTCGAGCGCGGAGACGACCATCGCCTCCATCATGACGTCGCGGGCTTCAAGCGGATGAGCTGATTTGGAGTTCTCATCCATCATGCGGGTGAGCAGAGCCTGATCGAGAGAGCCCCAGTTGACGCCGATGCGGACGGGCTTCTGATATTCGACGGCACACTCGACCATGGTGCGGAAGTTGTCATCATTTTTACGGCCGACAGAGACGTTGCCGGGATTGATGCGGTACTTGGCGAGGGACTTGGCGCAGTCAGGGTATTTGCGGAGAAGCTGGTGGCCGTTGTAGTGGAAGTCGCCGATGATGGGGACGTCCCAGCCCTTCTTCGCGAGCGCTTCGACGATGAAGGGAACAGCCTTGGCGGCTTCATCGTTATTCACGGTCACCCGAACCATCTCAGAACCGGCGCGCGCGAGGGAGGCGCACTGCTGGACGGTGGATTCGATGTCGGCGGTGTCAGTGTTCGTCATGGACTGCACGACGATAGGCGCGGAGGAGCCGACGCGGACTTTGCCGATGGTGACGGTAGCGGATTTTCTGCGGTTGATAGAGGGCATAATCAAGCTCATTTTAGCACTTTGGCGGGGAGTAGAAGCTTAACAGTGAGGAGGGTGACAAAGGCTGATTGCAATGATTTCGATGGTGACGGAGCAACGGCAAGCGGGGAATCGTTTATTCTGCAAAGAGATGGCCCGGTAGCTCAGTTGCATAGAGCAGCGCACTCCTAACGCGAAGGTCGGCAGTTGGAATCTGCCCCGGGTCACCACATTCTACCTTCCTACTATGACAACCAAGCGCACCATCCACCTGATCACCACCGGCGGCACGATTGAGAAGGCTTACTCAGAACAACTGGGTACGGTGCTGAATACGGGGAACAAGATCGGGCAGTACCTGAAGAAGCTGCGGCTGCCGGACTGCGACGTGCATGTGATTCCGCTGATGAACAAGGACAGCCTGGAGATGACGGCGGACGACCGCACGAGCATGCTGCCGGAGCTGGAGCGGGTGGCGGCGCTGGGCGATCCGGTGGTGATAACGCATGGCACTGACACGATGGTGGAGACGGGACTGTTTCTGCAGAAGGCCGTAAAGGGGTTGAAGGTTCCTATCGTGCTGACCGGAGCGATGACGCCGCTGGGATTTGAAGGCAGCGATGGATTGCAGAACCTGACGGAGAGCCTGATGGCGGCGCGACTGCTGCAGGCAGGCGTGTATGTGGTGATGCACGGACAGGTGTTTGCCATCGACAAGGTGCGCAAGGATAAAGCGGCGGCGACGTTCGTGGAGCTGTGAGTGTTTGAGCAGACAAAGAAAAACGCCACCCTTGCGGGTGGCGTTTTTGCTTGCCTCCGTTACTATTTCTTGTTTTTCACCTGGGTGATGTTGGCACCATCGCGGGTGATGGTGGTGGGTGCGGATTGGGCCTTGATGCTGACGTTCTTCTCTGCCACGTCAGCGTACTGCACTGTCGCTGGTTTGACGGCGGAGATGGAGACGTTGGTGAGGACGAGGTTGCGGATGGGGCTTTCGGGGAGGCCGGCGATCTGCATGGCGGTCTGTGCTCCGGTGGCGGCGACATTGGTGATGGTGATATCGCGGAAGCGGGGAGTGTGCTCTGCCATGGGCTGCGCGACATCGGATGCGGGAATCTTCGGGTAGTACTCCGTGATGAGGATGGGCATCTTTACATCCTGCATGGCGATGTCGGAGTAGTTGAGGTTGTAGATATCGTTGCCGCGGGTGCGGTTGGATTTGATACGGATGCCGGTGTCAGTGTCTTTGAAGGTGACATTTTTCACGGTGATATCGTGCACGCCGCCGGCGACTTCACTGCCGATAGAGAGTCCGTGGCCGTGGAGCATTTCACTGTCAGTCACGGTGATATCAAAGCTGGGCAGGTTGGGTTCGCCGCGCTCGACGAGGCCACTCTTGATGGCGATGCAATCGTCGCCGGTATCAATGGAGACGTGAGAGATCTTGATGTGCGAGGAGAAGAAGGGGTCGATGCCGTCAGTATTGTGTGAGTGCTCAGGGTTGCGGATCTTGATGTTGGTGATGGTGATGTAGCTGCATTGGAAGAGAGTGATGTTGTACATCGGCGAGTTTTGCAGGGTGACGCCGTCAATGAGGATGTGGGTGGTCAGGACGAAGTCAGTGAGCAGGGGGCGGATACGGCTTGGAGCGTTGCCGCTGGTGTCAGTCTTGTCTCGGCCTTCCTGCGCCCAGTCCCACCAGCCCTGGCCCTGACCGTCAATGACGCCGCCACCGGTGATGGAGACGTCGTCTGCATGGTCAGCGTGCAGCAGGGCGACGCGGCGCCAGGTATTGCCGGGTTCAGTGCGCGCGGGGTAGTCGTCTTTGTTCGCGGAGCCGAGGAGGGTGGCGCCGGAATCGATCTTGAGATGGGTATTGGTATGCAGCGTCAGGGGTGCGGAGAGATAGGTGCCTGCAGTGAGCTCAATGCTGGAATCCGGCGTGGAACACTCGTCGATCGCTTTCTGGATGGCGGCGGTGTCTGGCGTGGTGCCATCGCCCTTGGCCCCGTAGGCGCGAACATCGCAGGTTTTGGCATGAGCCAGGGGGGCGAGCAGAAGGGCGGCGGCGAGAGCGAGGAGCGTGTGGCGTGAATTCATGTGAGTATCCCGGACCTGAATTGGTCAGACCAAATATAGACTAGAAGCTATACAAGAGGGAATAGGCGCCGACCATGCAGCAGCGAAGTTGCAGGGGATGCTGGTATGCTGGGCCTGTTCCAAGGGAGAGCGTGTGATGCAGATTGTGGTTCGCCGGTCCGTCCAAATTGTTTTTATCCTGGTGGCAATGAGCTGCGCGCGGGGCTATGCGCAGGACACGCGCGTGGTGACAGAACCGGTGATTCCGCCGTCGTGCACAGTGCTAAAGGCACAGCTTTTTTCAGAGAAAGGTGCTTTTGCCGATGCAGATGAGGCGAAGCTGGACACGGCGCGGATACAGAGGGCAATGGACAAGTGTCCCAAGGGGCAGGCGGTGGAATTAGCAATAGATGGTGCGCCCAATCCCTACATGGGGAAGACGTTGACGAATGCCTTCCTGAGCGCGCCGCTGGAACTGCGCGCCGGGGTGACGCTGCTGGTGGACAAGGGCGTGACGCTGTATGCCTCGCGCAATCCGCGGGACTATGACCTGGGGCCGGGAACGTGCGGCGTGGTGAACAACGAGAAGAGCGGCTGCAAGCCCTTCATCACTGCGAAGAACGCGAACGGCATCGGGATAATGGGCGATGGCACGATTGACGGGCGCGGCGGAGCGAAGCTGCTGGGAGGAAAAGAATCATGGTGGGACCTGGCGGTGGATGCGGGCAAGAACGCGCGGCAGCAGGTTCCTCGGCTGATTAACACCGACCATTGCGACGATTTCACGGTGTACCGGATCACGCTGAAGAACTCAGCCAATTTTCACCTGGTGCCGCACAACACCAATGGCATGACGGTGTGGGGTTTGAAGATCGATACGCCGGCGACGACGCGGAATACGGATGGATTCGATCCATCAGCATCGTCGAACATTACGGTCACGCAGTCTTACATCCGCGATGGAGACGACAATATCGCGATCAAGGCCGGGGATGGGCCGGTGACGCATATGACGGTGATTCACAACCATTTCTACTATGGGCACGGCATGAGCATCGGCAGCGAGACCAGCGGCGGCGTGAGCGGGTTGCTGGTGCGCGATCTTTCGCTGGATGGGACGACGGCGGGTATTCGCATCAAGAGCAACACAACGCGGGGCGGGTTGGTGAATGGGGCACAGTATGACGACATCTGTATTCGCAATGCGAAGTACCCGATTGCGCTGACCACGGATTACTTTCTGACGGGGAAGCTGGCGAACAGCCTGCCTTCGTACGAGGGGATACTGCTGCATAATGTACGCATCAGCGGGGGAGGCAAGATTCAACTGGAGGGGTATGATGCGACGCACCGGGTGGGCATCCGGCTGGACGGCGTGATGCTGATGGATGGGCCGGGGCAGTACAAGGTATCTACCCAGCATGCCGATGTAACGCTGGGGCCGGGGCCGGTGAATATTCCGATGGGGGGAACGGATTCAACGCTGGCAGGGAAGGCGGGGGCCGGAAATCTGCCTGGGTGCAGCGACAAATTCGTGCCCTTTCCTATAACACAGTGAGGGGATTTTTGTATGGTCAATACGGGACATAACGCCAGCCGGAGCGAGTTGCGGTAAGCAGTTGTAATGTATTACTTTAAACGCAGAGACGCGGGCATCATCCAAACCTGCGCACGATGGATGCGGGCTCCTTTCAACCTCCCACCTATTTATCAATTGGATTACCAGGAGAAGCATGCCAGACACTTCCTCAAAGCCGCGGGTATTGGTTGCAGACGACGAACAGGTCATCGCCAACACCCTCGCTATCATTCTGAACCAGGCGGGTTTTGACGCTCGCGCCGTGTACAGCGGCGAAAAAGCAGTGGAAGCGGCTGATAGTTTTCAGCCGGATATGCTGATCTCGGACGTCATCATGACCGGCATCACAGGTATTGAAGCAGCGATCGAAGTGCGGGCCAAGCTGCCCAATTGCAAGATACTGCTGTTCTCAGGCCAGGCGGCCACGGCTGATCTGCTGGAGAAGGCACGCGCACAGGGCCACGAGTTCGAGATTCTGGCCAAGCCGGTACACCCGACGGACCTGCTGGCGAAGCTGCGGTCGTAAGTCCTGCGCCCGTTCGGCTACACTCAGGGCAGGCTCTGGCGAATCGCGCCTTCGGCGCAAAGAGACAAAGGCGGATTTGAGAGCGAGAGCTTTCGAATCCGCCTTTTTATTCTTCCGGAATAGGGCGATCAGTGCGAAGTATGGCTAGAAAGCTTCATACCGCATTGGCTGACGAAAGGTGTGGCAGATCCTTCCGCTACACGTCAGGATGACACCCCCATAGTGGGGAAAACCATTACATACTGTGGCGGCCTTCGAGGGCGCGGGACAGGGTGACTTCGTCGGCGTACTCAATATCACTGCCAGCGGGGATGCCGGTGGCGATGCGCGTGATGTTCAGCGCGGCGTTGACGCGGTGCAACTGCTCCGCGATGTAGCTCGCCGTGGCTTCGCCTTCCATAGTGGGCGAGGTGGCGAGGATGATCTCCAAGGGGGGAGCGTCTGCCGGGTGGGCCTGAACGCGGGTGAGCAGGTTGGCGATGCGAAGTTGTTCAGGGCCGACACTGTTCAAGGGCGAAAGCGTTCCATGCAGGATGTGGTATACGCCATTGAAATTGCGCGACTTCTCGATGGCATTTACGCTGGTCGGCTCTTCCACGACGCAGATGAGTTGCTGGTTGCGGGTGGCGCTGGTGCAGTAGGTGCAGGGGTCAACATCCGTGACGTTGTTGCAGATGGAGCAGAGGCGAAGCTGGGCCTTGAGCTGCTGGATAGCGGCAGAGAGGGCCTGGGCGTCCGCATCGCTGGAACGCAGGATGTGGAAGGCGAGGCGCTGGGCATTCCTGGAGCCGATGCCGGGGAGCTTGCGCAACTCTTCAATGAGCCGGACCATGGGTTCTGCAAATCGTGGCATATTCTTCGGAATACCTCAGGGGCTAAAGCCCCATTATCGCCTGTTTTTATTGTGCGGGCTAAAGCCCGCACCTACCTCAGGTACAAAAGCAACGACAGAAGCAGATTCTTCGCTGCGCTCAGAATGACAAATCTAAAAGCAAATACAGAGACGAGAAGCAGATCCCTTCGCTGCGCTGCGGGATGACAAAATTTGGGGGACCGCGAACAAGGTTAGAGGCCGGGGATGTTGAGGCCGCCAAGCAAGCCCTGTACGTTGGACTTCATGGCGTCGTCGGCCTTGCGCGCGGCTTCGTTGACCGCGGCGGTGATGAGGTCTTCAAGCATTTCAAGCTCAGACGGGCCGTTGCCGGTGATGACGGTGGGGTCAATGGTGAGCTTCTGGATGATCTTCTGGCCGTTCATGCGGACGGTGACCATGCCGCCGCCGGAGGAGGCATCGACGAAGGTCTCCGCCATGGAGCGCTCCATTTGCTCTTTCATTTTGGTGGCTTGAGCCATCGCTTCTTTCATTTTGAGAAGATCCATCGGGGTGTTCTCCTGAAAACTAGTTGGATGCTGCAGGTGGAGCAGAGGGGGAGATTAATCCTTGGGCCGCAGGTCCATCACGTTGCGAATTTCGGCGTGGAAGAGCTTCTGCGCCTGCTGCACCAGAGGATGCTCCAGCGCCTTGGCCTGAACGCTGCCGGTGCGGGGGGCGCGGGGCTTCTTCTCAACTGCCTTGGCGGCGGGGTCAGCGGGGAGCAGCGAGAGCTTGAGTGCGCCGAGGCCGGCATCGCGCAGGGCGGATTTGATGATGCGCTCAGCCTCAGCATTGAACATCATGTTTAAGAGCGTCTTAGGCTGGTTGGTCTGGATGCGGAGCGCGTTGCCTTCGATGGTCCAGGTGGATTCTTCGAGCTCGTGTGCGGCGCTGGTGTGATTTCTGGCCTCAAGCGCGGCACCGACAGCATGCTGTGCCTGCGCAGAGGGCGAGTCCTGCGCGGACGGCGAATCGCTTCGCGTATCTGCGGATGCTGCGCTGGCATCATGATGAGCTGAGGCTGGAGCGGTTTTCGGAACTTCGGTGATGACGGGCGCGGGGACGGCGATGGGGCGGGGTGGATCGGGCGCGAGAGCCAGGGCCCCGACCGTGGTATCAGCGTGGGTGGTGGCGGTGACGACGTGCTCACTGGACATCTTGCGCGAGCGGTCGGCTTCAAAGGGGGAGAAGGCGGGCTTGGAGGGCGGAGTGGGTGGCGCGTGATGAACCCGGGTCTCAGAAGCGAGACCGGGGGCACCCGCTTCGGTGGCGCGGTGGGTTGGGGGCGCTGGCGCGGTCGCACGGGGAGCGGCGGCGGGTGCTGTGGGGCGCGCGCTGCCGCCGCCGCTGGGCAGGCCGCTGAGAATCTCTTCTACCGGGATGAGGCGCTGGAGGTGGACGAGCTTGATGAGGCCGAGTTCGAAGTGGAAGCGCTGCTCCTGGCGGTAGCCGAGTTCGTCAAAGGTGCGGAGCATGACCTGGAGGAAGCGTGCGAGATCTTCCTCAGAGAAGAGCATGGCGGAGCGGGCGGCGCGGCGGCGCTCGTCTGGCGAGAGCTGGAGGAGGTCAGTGTGGTCGTTGTCTGGCGTGATGCCGGCGATCTTGGCGACGAGAGTGTTGCGCAGATAGCGGACGAACTGGCGGGCGAGCTGCGCGGGGGAGTTGCCGGCGTCAAGCAGGCGGTTGGCGGTGGTGACAACCTGGGCGCTCTGGTTGGCGCTGACGGCTTCAAGAATCTCTTCAAAGACGGCGTTGGGCACGGTGCCCATGAGCTCGCGAATCTGCGCGGCCTCAAGCACGGCGCGACCGTCGTGGACGGGCGCGGAGGCGATGGCCTGATCCATGATGGAGAGCGCGTCGCGGACGGAGCCGTCGCCGGCTTCAGCGAGGAGGTTGAGGGCGGCATCGTCTGCAACGAGGCCTTCCTTGTCGACGATCATGCGGAGTTGCTTCAGGATGTCATCAAGCTTGACGGCGTGGAAACTGAAGTGCTGGCAGCGCGAACGGACGGTCTGGGGAATGTCTTCAGGCTGAGTGGTGGCGAACATGAAGATGGCCCATTCGGGCGGCTCTTCGAGGGTCTTCAGCAGAGCATTCCAGGCGGCATCAGTGATCTGGTGAGCTTCGTCGAGGATGAGGATCTTGTACTTCGACTTGATGGGGCGGCCCTGGATTTTGCTGGTCAGGAGCTTGGCATCGTCAATGCCGCGGCGGGTGGCGGCGTCAATCTCTTCGACGTCAAAGGAGTGTGACTCCGCGAAGGCGTCGACTTCAGTGCGCGAGGCGGCGGAGATTTCGCGGCAGTTGACACAGTCGCCGCAAGGCTCTGGCGTGGGACGTTCGGCGCTGCCAACGGTACGCTCGCAGTTGAGCGCCATGGCCAGGATGCGGGCGATGGTGGTTTTGCCGATGCCGCGGTGGCCGCTGAAAATGTATCCGTGGGCGACGCGGCCTTGGGTGAGCGCATTGAGCAGCGTGCGCGTGACGTGGTCCTGACCGATAACGTCAGAGAAGCGCTGCGGGCGGTATTTGCGGGCGAGAACCTGATAAGCCATTGCTGTGGGTTTGATTGTACTGCGAGGTGGGGGTGTGGATGGCGGTCATTCTGCGAACTCATGTCGCAAAAGCGTAGGTAACGCTTAGTCTGCTATGCGGCATGTCGAGAGATGAAGTCTCTGACACCCTGTAGCATGAATCCGACTTGTTCCTTGGTGTAATCCGCGTAATGGCCATGAGCAGCTTTGTTACGCAGATCTAACCACGCAGTTACGCTCTTCAAATCCAGTTTTGTATAGATTCCAGCGTTAGTTAGGTCCGCGTTTAGGGCGTCAGCTTTCTTGGGCGCCCCATTAGTAGCTATTACTTCAAGTCCAGATTTTAGGCAGAGTTTGCGGAGATGTTCTTCTAATACAGACCCTACGAGGACTGCGGCGGGATCTTTGTAATTTTGGTCTAAGAGATAGTCGGACATTTCGAGGAAGTCTGCAAAAACGTCTGCGTGAATTAGCTCTTGAACGCTTTGCAGATATCCACATTGATAGTCGTTACGAAGAGCCCTGAGTATCCCGAGCAAAGGTGAGACAGCCAACCCTAAATTTCCAGTTAGACGCTTCTCATACTGTTGTGCATTTTTCAGGTAACTACTTCCCGGTGGTGCGAGTCGCTCGATAGCTGAAAAAAGCATGGTGAGCGACTCGCTGAGTTTGTCGTCTGGTAAATCGGACAGATCATCGTAGCCGCTTGGAGAACGTAAGGTGCATCTGCTTAGTACGTCGTCTATTTGCTTGATAACTGCTGTTGAATCGAAAGCCATATTCCTAACCTCATGAATACTGAATAGACTATTTCGCAGCCTTCTTTACTGCGCCGCGTTTTATGTTGCGGGCGCGGCGCTTTACTTCGGGGATGGCTGATTGTACTTCGCGGACCTTCGTTGCTCAAATACTGCTTGGTCGAAGGGTTCGGTCGGCTTACCCCATTCCAGGCTTAGGTCTGCCCACGTGCGGTTTGTTTCTGCGATAAGGGCAAGCTTTTTGATGCGCAGCCAGCCTTTGATCTGCTTCTCCCGTGCGATTGCGGCGGTGATGCTTCCGTAGGTTTCGAAGTAGACGAGGCGATTGAGGTGGTATCGCGAGGTGAAGCTTGCTTCGTAATGCTTATTTTTATGCTGCGTTACGCGTGCCGTGAGATCAGTGGTGATGCCGACGTAGAGGACTCGCCATTGATTGCTCATGATGTAGACGAAAGCGGTGCGTTCCGCGTGCATTTGTGCCTCTTGTAGCGAACTACAGGGGTCCTTCGCTTCGCTCAGGATGACAACGTAAAACAAACAACTGCAAAAGCAAGTGCAACGGCAACAACAACAGCAACAGCAAGTGCAACAGAAGAGGCAACAACAGGATTAGGCAGTCTGCTTCGCAGCTTCCTTCTTGGCGGCGTCGCGTTTCATTTTGCGGGCGCGGCGTTTTACTTCATCCGCTGAGTACATGGTGCCGCGGCAGTTTGGGGCACCGCAGTAGCAGTCGCAGTTGTCTTCGTCAGAGTCGTAGAGGTTGTACTCGTAGGTGAGCTCTTCGCCGGGGGCGATGTCGCGGATGGCCTTGATCAAGATCTTGCCGCGGTGCTCCACCGTCTCGCAGTTGGGCGCGCAGGAGTGGTTGATGTACATGGCCGTGCCATAGCCGTCTATCACCAGATTGGTGCCGTCTACGCCGAAGAGGTAGGTGACGATGCGGTCCGTGTAGAGCTCGTCAGCCTCCTGCTTGGTGATGCGGCGACCGCCGTACTCGACGATGCGCGTGTTGGTGCGGATGGGGCGGGTGGTGTAGCAGCCGGCGGCGTGAATCGACGAAGAACGAATGATGAGTCCGGGAATCAAAAGATGCTTCCTTGGCAGTGGCGTTGGCATGAGTATAACGTGCTACGCGCACGGGTCCTGCGCGGACGGCGAATTGCTTCGCGTGGGTGTCCAGTTGGAATGGTGATGGCATGGTGGACGGATTAGCCGCTTTGGCCTCTGGGAACGTCTAAGATTGAAGTGATGATGTGGATGCGACAGGGCGTTTGGCGGGGGGCGGTGCTGGCGGGGTTGCTGGCGGCGCAGACAGGGGTGGCGCAGAGTGCGCCCGCGGCTGACCAGCAGAAGCAGCAACAGACTCCACCGGCGAAACAGCCGGACGCACAGGCGCCCGCGGCACAGACGCCTCCGGCAGCAAATGCTCCGCAGCCCGGCGCGGCGCAGATGTTTCCGTTCCCGGAAGATGATTCAAAGACCAAGGAAATACCGGAGCTGCATCGTGCGCCAGACGCGCCAGCGCCGAGCGCGCCAACGCCGAATGGGCCGCAGGGAAGCAGTGGGAAGCAGTTTCCGTTTCCGGGCGGGACGGGTTCACAGGTGCCGGGAGGCGGGTACAGCTCCAGCAGCGATACCGCCCCGGCGACGCCTGAGCCGGATGCGCCGGTGCGGCAAAAACTTGAGTTGACCGACGTGGGCAGTTCGGGACATGTGGATACGGCGCGGGCGGAAGAGGATGAGCGGGTGGCCGATTTCTACATCAAGGACGGCAACTATGCGGGCGCGTATCTGCGGTATAAAGATGCTGTTGCATTCAGCCCGGATGATCCGGACGCGCACTACGGGCTGGCGGAGATGGCGCGGAAGAAGGGCAACAAGGATGAGGCCATGAAAGAGTATGCTGCGTGCATGAAGGCTGATGCGCAGGGCAAGCACGTGAAAGAAGCGCGCAAGGCGCTGACAGAGCTGGAGCAGGAAGAGCACAAACCGGTGACAGCGGGAGCACGATGAGCAGTCGCCTGGACGATCTACAAAATGAGATGGGCACGCTGCTGGCAGGGCTGGATGAGGCGACGATGCAACGGCATCCGGGAAGGCGGGCGGATGCATGGAGCATCCAGCAGATCGCGGAACACCTGCTGCGGACCTACGATGCGACGCTGAGCTTATTTGAAGAGCGGCTGCTGAAGGGGCGGTGCACGAAGGCGAAGCCTTCGCTGCAACAGCGGCTGGGGCAGCTCATGATTACCCGGCTGGGATATTTTCCGCGGGGACGGAAGTCGCCGGAGTTTGCATGCCCGCCGGCAACGCTGACGCCGGAGAGCGGATACCAGGTTTTTGCGCGGATGACGGCGCGGCTGCAGGCGCTGAAGACCATCTTTCAGGAAGCAGAGAATGCGTGGGGGCAGCAGCGCTGCGTGAGTCATATCGCGATGGGACCGATGAGCGTGGAGCAGTGGGCGCGGTTTCACCAGGTGCATGGACAGCACCACGCGAAACAGATGGCGGCGATCCGGACTGAGCTGGGGTTGTAGCTGTAGTGGCAGGCCTGTAGAAAAACACACAACAACTGAAATTAGGGCTGTGGGAGAGTTGCGCGCTTTGCGCGGCCGCCGCTTTGCAACGCTATCCCACCCTAGCGACGATGAAGCTGTCGCGAGGATGGGGCACCCGGTTCTGTGGCTGGGTGGAGTTGTGTTTAGCGGAAGAAGGCGAGGTACCAGGTGAGGAGCTGGGTGCCGAAGAGGGCGGAGGCCAGGCCTCCGAGGGCGAGGAAGCTGCCGAAGGCGAGGCGGGTTTTGCCGTTGGTGCCGCGACGGAAGAGCATGAGTCCGATGGCGTAGAGCGCGCCGGACAGCACAGCGAAAAAGAGCGCGAGCAGAGCGGGGCGCAGACCGAGGAAGGCGGCGATCATGGCCAGCATCTTCACATCGCCGAGGCCCATGCCGTCACGATGGCGCAGAAGGCGGTAGAGGGCGCGGATGATCCAGAGGAGAAGCGCGGCGGCGAGGATGGCAAGGACGCGGAAGAGCAGGATGCGTTCGGGGCCGGTGAGTACGACCTGGCCGCGATCCATGGGGAGCAGGAAGGCGCGGATGGAGCAGAGCAGGAAGCCGATGGCGGCACCGCCGAGAGTGAATTCGTCAGGGAGGAGCCCGGTTTGCCAATCCATGACGAGCAGGCCGATGGCGAAGAAGCCGAAGGCCGTACAGTTGATGGCAGCGAGCGTGAGGCCGAAGGACCAGAGGCTGATGAAAAACCAGGCGGCGACGGCGAGCTCGACCAGCGGATAGCGCGCAGGGATGGTCCAGCGGCAGTGGCGGCAACGACCGCGAAGCAGGATCCAGCTCAGGATGGGGATGTTGTCATACGGGGCGATTGCGTGGCGGCAGAGGGGGCAGCGCGAGCGCGGACGGACGACGGATTCGTCTGCCGGCAGCCGCGAGATGCAGACATTGAGAAAGCTGCCGAGGGCGAGGCCGAGCAGGACTGCGATGAGATAGGGGAGGAACATTGCAAGTTTGAGTATATGGGCTTTCCAGTAAAGTAGACGCATGGATGACACGACGGAGATAGCGGCGAAACAGTTTGCTGAGGCGGTGCGGATTATGGCGCGGCTGCGCGGGCCGGGAGGGTGCCCGTGGGACCGGGAGCAGGACTTCGACTCCATCAAGAAGTACACGCTGGAGGAGACATACGAGGTTTTTGACGCGATTGAGCGGCGCAACTGGCCGGACCTGAAGGACGAGCTGGGCGACCTGCTGCTGCAGGTGCTCTTCTATGCGCAGATGGCGGGCGAGGCAGGGGATTTCACGATTGCGGATGTGGTGGAAAATTTGAACGCGAAGCTGGTGCGGCGGCATCCGCATGTGTTTGGCGATGTTGCGGCGGAGACCAGCGGCGAGGTGTTGCGGCACTGGGAGCGCATCAAGCAGACGGAGAAGGCGGCGGTGACGCGGACGTCACTGCTGGACGATGTGCCGCGGACGATGCCGGCGATGATGGAGGCGGGGAAGCTGGGATCACGCGCGGCAAAGGTGGGGTTCGACTGGCCGGAGGATGGGCAGGCGACGGGATTATTTGCCAAGCTGGCGGAGGAGACGGAAGAGCTGCGCGCGGAGGTGGCACAGGGTGCGGGAAATGCCGAGGCTATCGCTGGGGAGTTTGGCGATCTGCTGTTCACGATGGCAAATCTGGCGCGGTATTTGAAACTGGATGCGGAATCTGCGCTGCGGGGGACGAATGCTAAGTTTCGCCGCCGTTTTGGCGCAATGGAGGAGGCGCACGCGGAACGGATTGGCGATGCAGGGGCGGAATCGGTTAGCCTTAGTACATTGAGCGCGGATGAATTGGAAGCGCTCTGGCAGCAGGCCAAACAGCGTGAGCGCAAGTGACGCAGAGTGAGCCGGTGGGATTCATGACGGAAATTAAGGCAAGTGGGGCGGAAGGAAGTTCGGGAAGTACCCGCTCTAAAGCGGGCCCGGAGATTACGATTCAACCGCTCCGTGACCTGGATGGATTTGGACGGTGCGTTGAGTTGCAGCTTGAAATATGGGGCTACGACGATGCGGACGTCATTCCGCGACGCATGTTCCTGGTGGCGCAGCGGGCAGGAGGGCAGGCAGTGGGTGCATTTGACGCGAGCCTGCCCGGCGGCGAGAAGAACTATGCCAACATGGTTGGCTTTGCGATGAGCATTCCCGGCTTTCGCAACGGACACTCCTACATCCATTCCCATATGCTGGCAGTGCGCGCGGGGTACCGCGATTTCGGCATTGGCCGCAGGCTGAAGCTGGCGCAGCGCGATGACGCCATGGCGCGGGGCATTGATCTGATCGAGTGGACGTTCGATCCACTGGAGATCAAGAATGCATATTTCAATATTGAACGGCTGGGCGCGATTACGCGTCGTTATATTCCGAACCTTTACGGGGAGACGACTTCAGAGCTGCAGGGCGGACTGCCGACGGACCGGCTGTATGCGGAGTGGTGGCTGACGTCAAAGCGGGTGCAGGCGGCGCTGGCGAGAGAACAGCATACACGGCCGGAGACGCAGGAGAGTGTGAGGGTGCCGCACCAGATCTACGACTGGAAGAAGAATCCGGCGGAGCGCACGCAGGCTTTGCGGGTGCAGGCGGAGAACCGGGAAGCGCTAAAGAAGGCATTCGACAAAGGGTTGAGTGCGATCGGTTTTGGAAGAGATGCAGAAGGCAACGGAACCTACCAGCTAGGCCGCTGGGATGAAGATTTGAAATATTAACGAACCGCAGGACGACGAGGCACTTCGAATGAAGATTGATGCAATTCACATGCGCGAGATTGCGATGCCGCTGGTTCACCCGTTTCAGACCAGCTTCGGCACCACCACAGGACGACGCATCATGCTCATCGAGATGGAAGCCGAAGGCATTAGCGGCTGGGGCGAGTGCGTAGCGGGCGAGCACCCATACTTCTGCGAAGAGACCATTGACACAGCATGGGAGATGGTGCGGCTGGAGCTGGCTCCGCGGCTGGTGAAGCAGATGGTGGAGTATGGCGGCGCGGTGCCCAACTTCTTCAAGCGCGTGCGCGGCAACCGCATGGCGAAGGCTTGTCTTGAAAATGCGGTGTGGGATCTGGAAGCGCAACTGAAGAAGGTTCCGCTGGCGGATTTACTGGGCGGCGAACGTGACGTAATTGCGTGCGGCGTCTCCATCGGCATTCAGCCGACGCCGGAGCTGCAGATGGAGAAGATCGAGACGGAACTGGCGGCTGGGTATCAGCGCATCAAGCTGAAGTGCCAGCCGGGGTGGGATGTGAAGATATTCGAGATGGTGCGCAAGCGCTGGCCGGATATCCAACTGAGCTGTGACGCGAACTCGGTGTACCGCATTCGCGATATTGAGCACCTTGCGACGTTCGACGAATTTAAACTGATGATGATTGAGCAGCCGCTGTGGTACGACGATTTTTATTTTCATTCGATGCTACAGAAGCGGCTGACGACACCGGTGTGCCTGGACGAAGCGATTCGCAACCGGCGCGATGCGCTGGCGTCAATCGACATGGAATCGTGCCGCATCATCAACATCAAGGTGGGCCGCGTGGGCGGGTTCAGCGAGGCAATTGCGATTCACAATGCGGCGGCTGAGCGCGGCGTGCCGGTGTGGTGCGGCGGCATGCTGGAAACAGGCATAGGACGGTCGCACAATATTGCGCTGTCGTCATTGACGAACTTCAGCCTGCCGGGGGATGTGTCCGCTTCGAAGCGCTACTGGAGCGAGGATGTGATTGAGCCTGAGGTGACGGTGAGCGCGAAGGGCGAGATCGTAGTGCCCACGACGCCGGGCCGGGGATTTGAAGTGCGCAAGGACCTGATTGAGAAGCTGACCGTACGGCGGGAGACGATCCGGCAGTAGGTCAGTAGCAGGGGCACTGGGGTGGCAGGGGCGTGTTCAGTAGCAGGTGAATGGCCTCCTGAAAGCGCATGTTTTCTACCGAGTGATAGCCGCGGGATTGCAACTTCACATTGATGTTGATGGTCTTGACCAGCAAGGCGCGCACGGTGATGTGCTCGTCGAGGCGGGAGAACATCCAGCGCGTGCCGCCGTCAGCCTGCTCAAGGTCCAGCGAGCCGCCCTTGTAAATGCGGGCGAGGATGCCCCAGCCGATATTGGTATCGCCGGTGATGGAAGCGTGCATGCGCACCATGTGGCCAGAGTTCTTATCAATCCAGATGCGGCCGGCGAGGCCTTTCAGGGCTGCGCCGCGGGTAGTGCGCGGCTTGAATGCAGGGTCGGGCTTGAAGTCAATGACCACCTGAGGGCCGGAGTGGTTGGCCGCAGGGGACTGGTCGGGCGCGAAGGTGAAGATCATGGCCTGGGCAAACTGCAGGAGCAGTTCGACGGCGAGATTTTTGCCATCCTGATCGTGCTTGTGGTGATTGTAGAAGTCAGAGGGGTTATCAAGCAGGTGCTGGAGGCGGGCGCGCTCGGCAGCATCCTTCTCCGGGGTGAGGGGCTGACCGTCCAGGGCGATGAGGCGGGCGACCATGCCGTCGCGGCTCTCAATTTCATCGCGCAATTCCAGCCCTTTATCGCCCTGGTAGAGCATGTGGTAGCGCATGTAGGGCAGCTCGAGCCGGACCATGGGAAGTTCGTGGGCTGCGGCTGCGTCAATCCACTGCTGCGGGGTGCGGGCAGGCGCGGCGGCATTGTCAGAAGCGGCTGCAGCTGCGGGCTGAGCGCGCAGCACGGAGCAGGCGCAAAGCAGCGACGCGGCGAGCAGAAGCAGGGAGACGGGGCTGATAAGGGCGCGAGGTTGTCGAACGGGCAGCATCTACCTCCAGAATAGACGCTTATGGCCGCCCGAAAGTTTTCCTGCGCGCGTCCGGTGCTCACTGATATAGTTCGGGCAAGAGTAATTTTCACATATTCAGGAGCAGGAAATGATTAAGCCAGGTGAAGGATCGCCAACGGTTATTGGGAAGTCTGTCCGCATCCAAGGCGAAGTGACGGGTAGTGAAGACCTCTACCTGGATGGTGAGATCGAGGGTACGGTAACACTGACAGACAGCCGCTTTACCGTAGGCCCGAATGCGAATGTGCTGGCAGATATCCAGGCGCAGGACGTGATAGTATTTGGCCGCGTGGAAGGCAATATCCAGGCGACGGGCCGGGTGGAGCTTCGGCAGAGCGCCACGGTGGTTGGCAACATTTTTGCTGCGCGGCTTTCAATTGAAGAGAACGCGGGCGTCAGCGGCAAGGTAGAGACCAGCGGCAAGAGCGAGCAGGCGGCACGGGCAGTGCGCGCGGCGGCAATTCCGGTGGTAGCGTACCCGCCGGCATCAGCGGCTCCGCAAGAGGAAGTGAAACAGCCAAGCCTGTACAACACAGGCCACTAAGCGAGATTGTGATCCATAGCTTGATGCCGGTGAGGTGCTCCATTCCAGGAAGTGAGCCCCTCTGCCAGCCGGTTATAAGTTGATAGAGGGGGAGCAAGCGGTGCGCAATATTTTTGCAGGTGCAGAGACGGTAGCCATGCCGGTAAAAACACCGGGGCAGAGAGTCACGCGCTACTCCAGCGGATGGGTGCAGATGCGGAAGTATCTGGAAGGGCGTCCGGGGCAGCGAGTTCTGGACCTAGGGCCAACGTCACCGGGAAACATTAATTACCTGACCGGGCTGGGACATAGCGTGTACATGTCAAACCTGGTGGAAGAGGCTTCGCAGCCGGAGTGGCTGATTCCCGGGGAAGAGGGCGGCGAACCGGTGTTTGATGTGGAGAGGTTCATCGCCGAGCAGATGGATTTCTCAGGGCGCAATTTTGACATCGTGCTGTTCTGGGATACGGCGGATTATCTGCCCGCGCAGCTGACGCAGCGGGTGTTTGAGCGGCTGCATGAGGTGATGGAACCGGAGGGCGTGCTGATGGCGTTCTTCCACGCACGCGCCAATGGGCCGGACACCGCATTCCAGCGCTACCACCTGACGCCGACCGATTCAGTGGAATTGCAGCCGGCGAACCAGCATCCTATTCAGCAGGTGTTCCAGAACCGCGCGATTGAGAAGCTGTTCTCGCTGTTCAGCGGGTTCCGATTCTTTCTGGCTAAAGACAATATTCGCGAAGTGCTGGTTTTTCGCTAGACCGCAGCGAGAGATGCCACGAAATGCCGGCGAAGGTGCCGGCATTTCTTTTTTGCGGGGAGCGAAGAACGGCACCGTTGATGCGGCACTGATAAAATCGCGGCCATGCGGGAGATTTCATTTCGGGCCTGGATGCTGGCGGCACTTTCCGGTGTGCTGCAGGTAGTACCGTTTCCAATCGCAGGAGCTGTGCCGCATTGGCGCAGCGCACTGGTGTTCATGGCAATCGTGCCGTTGCTGCTGGCGCTGCTGGATTTTGACCGGCAGGGGCGGCCGCTGAACTGGCGGCAGACGGCCATGCTGGGCTATCTCTCCGGCATCATCTGGTACCTGGGAAACTGCTACTGGATCTATCCCACGATGCATCTGTATGGCGGGCTGGCGAGCCCGGTATCCTTCGGTATCCTGATTTTGTTTTGCCTGTACCTGGGGTTGTATCCGGCGCTGTTTGGGCTGGTGGTGGGGTTACTGCGGGGCTCGCGGGTGCGGGTGGCGGGTGCGCTGGTGGCGGCTCCGTTTGTGTGGGTGGCGGTGGAGCTGGCACGCGCGCGCATTACCGGCTTTCCATGGGACCTGCTGGGTACGGCGCAGGTGGATAATTTTCTGCTGACGCAACTGGCGCCGTGGACGGGCGTGTACGGGCTGTCATTTGTGATTGTGCTGATCAATGCGCACATCAGTGGGTACTGGGTATTCCGCGCGAAGAGGCTGAGGCTGCGATCGCTTGGGATGGGGTTGCTGCTGGCGGTGTTTGTTGAGCTGGGCGGGCTGCATGTGCACCGGTTTATGCCGTATGTCGCGGAACCGAACCAGTCTGCGACGCTGCTGCAGGAGAACCTGGAGGTGGGCGCGCAGGCGGGCGGGCTGGCGGTGCAGTCGCCGTTTGCCAATGCGGATGCGATGTATGCGGAGTTTGAACGGCTGAGCCTGCACCCGGTTGATCCGCTGGCGGCGCAGCGCGAGGCGGGGCTGGTGGGGCCGACGCAACTGGTGGTGTGGCCGGAGTCGCCCGCGCCGTTTGAGACGCCGGAGCCGCGATTTGACCAGCAACTGGCGGGGCTGGCACGGAGCGCAAAGGCCCCGGTGATTGCGGGGGCCATCGGCGTAGTGCCCGATCCGACGCGGGCGCGGAATTACAAGATATTCAATTCGGCGGCGTTTTTTAATGCAGATGGCAGCAGCGGCGGGCGGTATGACAAGGTGCACCTAGTACCGTGGGGCGAGTATGTGCCGTATAAATCGCTGTTCTTTTTCGCGGGGAACCTGACGCAGGAGGTGGGTGATTTTGATCGCGGCAGCGAGCGCAATATATTTCGCAGCGGCGGGCACCGGTTCGGGACTTTTATCTGCTATGAGTCTGTCTTTCCGGACGAAATACGGCAGTTCGTGCTGAACGGGGCAGAGGTGCTGGTGAATATTTCCAATGACGGATGGTATGGAGATACCAGCGCGCCGTGGCAGCACCTGAATATGGTGAGGATGCGGGCGATTGAGAACCATCGCTGGGTGCTACGCGCGACGAATACGGGGATTACGGCGGTGATCGATCCGTTCGGGCGGGTTCGTGAGCATGCGCCGCGGCATGTGAGGACGGCGCTTGCGGTGGGGTTCAACTATGAGACGGAGCTGACGTTCTACACGCGGTACGGCGATGTGTTTGCATGGACGTGCGCGGCGGTGACGGCGCTGCTGATGGTGATGGCGCTGCTGAATCTGTTCAAGCCGAAAGAGGCATAACAGGTGAAGAGCTGAAAGGAAGAGGCTATGCGCAAGTGGATGCTGCTATTGGGATGGGGGGTGCTGCTGGCTGGGCAACGGACGTCGGCGGCACAGGTGACGGTGCTGGGCGCAAACCGGGCAGCGGAGTTGCCATCGGTGGTGCTGTCAGGGCTGGAGGCCTACAAGGCGAAGGGGCCGGATGAGGCCGTGATGTCGTGGGTGAAGAATGGGCCTCTGGATGGAGACAAGGATGCGCTGAGCCAGGCGAACGTGTTGCGGCAGGTGCAGACATTTTATGGCTCGTATGAATCATTTGACGTCATCAGTTCGCGCGATCTGACGCAGAGAGTGCGGATCGTGTACCTGGTGATGAACTACGAAAAGGGGCCGCTCTTCGGAAAGTTTGTATGCTACCGGTCAGACCGCGAGTGGATGGTGACAAACTTCGTGCTGAACACGAAGGAGACGGCGGTACTGCCGTCCGATGTGACGCTTTCGAACTAATCCGGCGCAGTCAGCTAAAATTGAACGCATGTTGAGTGATCTTGAATTCTCATTCTCCCCGGTTCGCGACAAGGTTCGCGATCTGCGGGAGTATCTTTGACTCCTCCCGCGTCCGCAAAGAGCTTGCCGTAATTGAAACCAAGGTGGCCGACCCCACCGTGTGGGCGGATGCCGCGCGTTCGCAGCCGCTGATGCGCGAGCGCAAGAGGCTGGAGACGCTGCTGGCGGAAGACGAAGCGCTGGCGCAGGAAATTGCAGACGTTGAAGCGTATTTCGAGCTGGCGCGCGAGAGCGAAGATGCTGAACGCGAGCTGGCGCCGGAGTTGGCGAAGGCGATTGAGGCGCTGGGCGCACATACGGAAAAGCTGGAATCGCACACGCTGCTGAGCGAAGAGACGGACATGCTGAACGCCATCGTGACGGTGCATCCGGGGGCGGGCGGTACGGAGAGCCAGGACTGGGCAGAGATGCTGATGCGTATGTATCTGCGCTGGGCAGAACGGCAGGGATTCAAAACAGAGATCAACGAAATCCAGGATGGGGAAGAGGCTGGCATCAAGAGCGCCACGTTCACCATCACGGGCGAGTATGCGTTTGGCATGCTGACGGGCGAGAGCGGCGTGCACCGGCTAGTGCGGATTTCTCCGTTCGACCAGGCGAAGCGGCGGCACACATCGTTTGCCAGCGTGTTTGTGTCGCCGGAGATCGATGACACGATCGTGGTGGACATCAAACCGGATGACCTGCGGATTGATACGTACCGCAGCGGCGGCAAGGGCGGGCAGCACGTGAATACAACGGACTCTGCCGTGCGCATTACGCATCTGCCGACGGGGATTGTGGCGGGATGCCAGAACGAGCGTTCGCAGCATAAGAACAAAGATCGCGCGATGAAGATGCTGCGCTCGCGCGTCTATGAGTATGAGCTGGATAAAAAGAAAGCGACCGCGAGGAAGCTGGAAGACTCAAAACTAGAGATTAATTTCGGCTCGCAGATCCGCAGCTACGTATTGCAGCCCTATCGCATGGCGAAGGACCTGCGGACGCGAGTGGAAGTGGGCGATGTGGACCGCGTGCTGGATGGGGACCTGGAGCCATTCATTCGCGGATATCTGAAGATGCGGCGCGAGGGCGGTGTGCCCGCGGCAGTGGTGGAGGATGACGATGTCTGAGACAAAAGAAATTGTGACACTACGTAAACAACTGCACGACCTGCTGACAAAGGCGCAGGCGCATGCGTCGTTCGATGACGTGGTGAAGGGATTTCCGGCGAAGCTGCGCGGCGTGGTGCCGGAGGGGTTGCCGTATTCCGCATGGCAACTGCTGGACCATATACGGATAGCGCAGCACGACATACTGCGGTTCAGCACGACGACGAAGCACAAGAGCCCGCAGTGGCCGGAGGGGTACTGGGCGAAGAAGCCGGAGCCTCCAAGCACAACGGCATGGACGGACGCAGTGAAACAGATTACGGCGGACCGCAATGCGTTCTTGAAGCTGATTGCGAAGGGCGATCTGTTTGCGCCGTTCGCGTGGGCGATGGACAGACGCTGCTGCGCGAGGCTCTGCTGATTGCGGACCACAATGCGTACCACGTGGGCGAATTGCTGATGGTGCGCAGGCTGCTGGGCGCCTGGAAGAAGTAACGGAGGATGTGTGAATGAACCGAATGTGATCCGCGAAATGCTGGCGGGCAAGACGATTGCAGTGGTGGGGTTGTCAGAGAATCCGGCGAAGGCAAGCTATGGCGTTTCATGCACGATGCAGCGGAGCGGATACAAGATTATCGGCGTGAACCCAGCGGTGACGGGTGACGTGCTGGGCGGGAAGTGCTACGCATCGCTGACGGAGCTGGTGGGGGCGGAAGGAAAGCCGGATATCGTGAATGTGTTCCGGCTGCCGAAGTTTATTCCAGCGATCGTGGATGAGATGATTGCGCTGGGGCTGAATAATCTCTGGGTGCAGCTTGGCATTGTGAATGAGGAAGCCGCAGCGAAGGCAGAGGCGGCGGGGATTCACGTGGTGATGGACCACTGCATCATGATTGAGCAGGCAGGGAACAGGGAATAGGGAACAGGAATTGGTAAAGCGTTGGTTGCAATCCGGTGTGGTGTTCGCTGCGATGATGGCGGCGTTGCCGCTGTGCGCGCAGATACAGACGGCGGGCGATGGGACGAAGCCGTCGGCGCAGGCGCAGCACTTGATGGTGGAGCTGGTTCCATCGCCAGTGAGCTTTGTGGCGGGCGGGAAAAATGTTGTAGGGCTGCATTTCAAACTGGAACCGGGCTGGCACATCTACTGGATCAACGCAGGCGATGCGGGCGGGCCGACGGCGGTGGAGTGGACGCTGCCGAACGGAATTACGGCAGGGCCGTTGCTGTTCCCAGCGCCGAAGCGGTTGCCGCTGGGGCCGCTGATGGACTTCGGCTACGAAGGCGAAGTGACGCTGCCGGTGAAGCTGGATGTGGCCAAGGGAGCGAAGGCTGGGACGCTGCAGACGAAGGTGGATTGGCTGGTCTGCCGCGAGGTCTGCATTCCGGGGAAGGCGCTGCTGGGGCTGAGCTATGGTGTGAGTGCCTTTGGCGGTATCGTGAACGGGCCGGAGCTGGAGATGGTGAATGCGGCGGTGAAGAACCTGCCGCAGCCGCTGCCAAAGGGTGCGAGCGCAAAGATTGACGCGAGCAAGGATGCGTTTGCGCTAACGCTGACGACGGGAAAGCGGATTGAGCACGTAGAGGTCTATCCCTTTGACCAAGGGCAGGTAGCGAATGCCGCGGTGCAGAAGGTGGAACCGTTGGCGGACGGGGCGCGCATCGAGCTAGTGAAAGATGACACGCTGACAACGACGCCAACGCAGATGCATCTGCTGGTGAAGCTGAGTGAGACGCTGGCGTATGACGTGACGGTGCCGGTGAGTAACGGTGATGCAACGGCAGCGATGAGTGATATGAATGCAACCGTGCCTGCGGCGGTTGCTCCAGTACAAGGCGGGATACAAGGCAACATGAGCGCGGTGACGCTGTGGGGCGCGATTGGGCTGGCGTTCCTGGGCGGCATCATCCTGAACTTGATGCCGTGCGTGTTTCCGGTGCTGTTTCTGAAGGGGCTGTCGCTGGTGCGGAGCACCGGCGAGGAACGCAGCCGGACGCGGAAGCATGGGCTGGTCTATACGGCGGGCATCGTGGTGAGCTTCTGGGTGATTGTGGCGGTGCTGCTGGCGCTGCGCACGAGCGGGGCGCGGCTGGGCTGGGGGTTCCAGTTGCAGTCGCCGGCGTTTATCGCGGTGCTGTGCTGCGGACTGTTCTTCTTTGCGCTGTCGCTGGCAGGGATGTTTGATTTTGGACTGACACTGACGAGCGCGGGTGGCGAACTGGCGCAGAAGCCGGGGTACACGGGCAGCTTCTTTACCGGGGTTCTGGCGACGGTGGTGGCAACGCCGTGCACCGCACCACTGATGGGAGCGGCGATCGGGTTTGCGCTGGCACAGCCGGCGTGGATGGCGTTTGTGATCTTCACCTCGGTGGCGCTGGGATTGGCGATGCCGTATCTGCTGCTCAGCTTCCAGCCATCGTGGACACGGCTGCTGCCGAAGCCGGGCGCGTGGATGGAGGTGCTGAAGCAGGTGACATCGGTGCCGCTGTTTGCCACGGTGATCTGGCTGGTGTGGGTGTATGGCACGCTGCGCGGGCTGGATGCGATGACGCGGTTGCTAATCGCGCTGCTGGTGGTGGCGGTAGCGGCTTGGGTGATGGGACGCTGGCCGGGGAAGACACTGGCGGCGATTGTGGCTGTGATTTTGATTGCGGCGGGGCTGGCGGTTCCGCTGCGGCACCGAGAGGCAGTTTCGGTGGCGTGGGTTCCGTATTCTGCCGATGGGTTGGCGGCGGCTCGCGCGGAGGGGAAGCCGGTGTTTGTGGACTTCACCGCGGCGTGGTGCCTGAGCTGCCATGTGAATGAGGAGTTCGTGCTGGATTCGAGCGAGGTGCAGAGCAAGCTGGAGGGCGGCGGGCTGGTGCTGATGAAAGCCGACTGGACGAAGTATGATCCGGCAATCACGGATGCACTGGCTTCCGTTCACCGCAGTGGCGTGCCGACGTATGTAATCTACCCGGCGCACGGCGGCCAACCGGATGTGCTGCCGGAGCTGTTGTCAAAGTCCGTAGTGCTGAACGCGCTGGAGCGGGATACGAAGTAGCGCCTGCGTGGTCATGACTTGCTGCTCTTCTTGCTGCTGCGGATGTGGGCGATTTCATCCATGCGCTGGGCGAGGAGCTTTTCGCGGCCCTGGTCAGTGGGGTGGTAGTAGCGGCGCTTAGCGAGTGAGGGCGGCAGGCATTCCATGTCGGCTACGCGGCCTTCCACATCGTGAGCGTACTGGTAGCCCTTGCCGTAGTCGAGTTCCTTCATGAGCTTGGTGGGCGCGTTGCGCAGATGCAGCGGAACAGGCTCTGCCACGGTAGCAGCGATATCGCCCTGTACCGCGCCGTAGGCGGTGTAGACGGCGTTGGATTTGGGCGCGAGGGCGAGATAGACGACGGCCTGCGCGAGCGCGAGGTCGCCTTCGGGCGGGCCGAGGAAGTGCATGGCATCGCGCGCGGAGAGGCAGAGGTTCAGGGCTTCGGGAGCGGCGAGACCGATGTCTTCGACGGCCATGCGGACGACGCGGCGGGCGATGTACATGGGGTCTTCGCCGGCGGCGAACATGCGGCCCAGCCAATAGAGCGAGGCGTCAGCGTCAGAGTTGCGCACGGACTTATGCAGGGCAGAGATGACGTCGTAGTGCTGCTCGCCTTTTTTGTCATAGAGCAGGACGCGCTGCTGCAGGGCGGAGCCTGAGATCTCTTCCGTGATGACGGTCTGGTTGCGGTCTACGGTAAGGCGGGCGGCGACTTCGAGGGCATTGTAGGAGTAGCGCGCGTCGCCGCTGGCGTAGCTGGCGATCATGTTGAGAGCGGCATCGTCCGCAGTGAGATGGAGGGCTCCGAGGCCGCGGGCTTCGTCAGCGAGCGCATTGCGCAGAAGGCCGAGGATCTGATCCTGCGTAAGCGCCAGCAGGGTGTAGACGCGGCAGCGGGAGAGCAGGGCGGCGTTGATCTCAAAAGAAGGATTTTCCGTGGTGGCACCGATGAGGCGGATGGTGCCGCGCTCCACGTAGGGAAGGAAGGCATCCTGCTGCGCCTTGTTGAAGCGATGAATCTCGTCAATGAAGAGGATGGTGCGCGAGCCGAAGCCTGCGGCCTTCTCTGCTTCGACCATGACCTGCTTGATCTCCTTGATGCCGGACATGACGGCGGAGAACTCAATGAAGCTGGCCTGGGTGACGTGAGCGATGATCTTGGCGAGCGTGGTTTTGCCGACGCCGGGCGGGCCCCAGAAGACCATGGAGGTGGCATCGTCAGATTCAATCTCTACACGCAGGGGCTTGCCGGGGGCGAGGAGATGCTCCTGCCCGGTGAACTCCGCGAGCGTGCGGGGGCGCATGCGTTCCGCCAAGGGTGCGGTGGAGGAGGTTGTTGCGGCGGCTAATGGCGATGCGTCAAAGAGGCCCATGTCTAGATTGGATGGTCGGCAACGAATTCAGGTTCAGGGACAGGGAGGGCTTCTAGCTGCGCAGCATCTTCTTTGGGCTGCAAGCTGCGCTGGCGTGAAGCCTCATAGAGCAGGAGCGAGCCGGCGATGGCGGCGTTAAGGGATTCGACCGCTCCGGGGCATGGGATGGTGAGGCGCTCGTCTGCCAAGGCGAGCATCGAGGGGGAGAGCCCGGCGCCTTCATTGCCAACCATCAGGGCGCAGGGCTGGGTGAAGTCAGCCGTGGTGAAGGGCGCACCGCCCTCAGCCACGGCGGCAAAGATGCGGACGCCGCTCTGCTTGAGTTCGGCGAGTTGTGCGGGCTTCTGCGCGAGCGTGAGGGGCATGCGGAAGATGGAGCCGGCGGAGGAGCGGATAGCCTTCTGGTTCCAGGGGCTGACGGTATCAGAGGTGGTGATGCACTGAGTCGCTCCGAAGGCATCTGCCGAGCGGACAAGAGTGCCCATGTTGCCGGGGTCTTGCAGGCCGGCTGCGATGAGGATAAGTTCGGCGCCGGGACGCGCGGGCGCGGGATGCGGCGTGAAGAGCAGGGCGATGCCCTGGGGGGCTTCCGTGGCGACGGCGCGGTCAAAGATGGGCTTGCTGAGGCGGGCCACGGTGATGCCGGGAGGCGGCGTCTTGGGCAGCGTGGATTTTTCGTGCAGGAAGAGCACGCCTTTGCGGACGCCGCTGCGCAGGGCTTCGGCCACCAGGTGGCCGCCTTCGACGGCGACGCGGCCATCACGCGTGTTTCCTGCGAAAGCAGCGCGGAGTTCCTTGACGCGGGCATTGTGCTGGCTGGTGATGATAGGCGCTTCGAACATGAGGAAAGTTTACGCCGAGTGTCGCGCGCACGGAGAAAAGCTCGATTGACTCGCAAAAAAAAGGCCCACCCTGGTCCAAAGGGAAGCAGTTCCTTTCTCCCTCGGTTTACTCAGGTTGTGCAGCAACTTGAGACGAAACGGCCAGTGTGCTATGTTTCGACAATCGTGACACTTCACATCGCAGCGGTTGCGCAGGGGCAGATTTGATCGGGGAAGTGCTGCGGGTGCATCCCGACGAGCCGGAACCGGAGCTGGTGGAACACGTCGTCCGATGTTTGCAGGGCGGCATGGTGGTGGCATTGCCCACCGATACGTTCTACGGGCTGGCGGTTGATCCGGTGAACCTGCGGGCCGTGGACCAGATATACGAGATCAAGACCCGCGCGCGCTACAAACCACTCTCACTGCTGATTGCCGATGCGACCCAAGGGTACGAACTGGCGCGGGACATTGATTCGGCGTTTGACCGGCTGGCGGAGCGCTTCTGGCCGGGACCCCTGACCATCATCGTGAAGGCGGGCAGCAAGCTGCCACTGCGGGTGACGGCCAATACCGGCAACGTAGCGCTGCGGGTGCCGGAGGCGCAGATTCCGCGCTCCATCGTGCAGAAGCTGGGCCTGCCGATTACGGCTACTTCGGCAAACCTGCGAGGGCTGCCGGAGTGTACATTTGCCAACTGCGTGCGGGAGCAACTGGGCGACAAGATTCCGCTGATTGTGGATGGCGGGCCAACGGCACGCGCCATGCCGACGACGATTGTGGACCTAAGCGGCGGCGGAAAGTCATGGATGATACTGCGCGAAGGCGCGGTACCGACGCACGAGATTGCGCTAACGCTGAATCGCTGACGGAGCCGGCAGTGCACGGTGCCGGGTGCGCACTTTATACTCAAAGACATAAGCAGCATGATTGTTCCATCTACCAACATGCGTCGATCAATACGCAAACCGCGCTCCAGCAGCAGCAAACCCTATCATTACCGGCAGGGGCCGGGAGGGTTCGGCCGCGTGGTGAAGCGGACGCTGGGAGTCTTGCTGTTAGTGGCGCTGGTGTGGTTTGGCTGGGTGTACCACGAGATCCAGACCGTGGCGCGGAATAACCAGGCGCAGCCAGCAGATGCTATCGCGGTGTTTGGCGCGGCGGAGTATGCGGGGCATCCATCGCCCGTGCTGCACGCGCGACTGGACCACGCCGTGACGCTCTACCATGAGCAGTTTGCGCCGGTGATTATCACCCTGGGGGGTGGCGCGGGCGCGGAAGACGGAAACAATACCGAAGGCGCGGTAGGCCGCGATTATCTATTGGCCAATGGGGTACCGTATGACCGCATTATCGCGGAGACGGAGAGCATTGACACCGAACAGCAGGCACAGCGGCTGGCAGCCATTGCGGCGGAGAATCACATGCACAGCGTGGTGGTGGTGAGCGACGGAACCCATCTCTTCCGCATTCGTGAATTGTGCCGCGCGCAGGGGCTGGTGGCATATCCTTCGCCGCGGCCTGCGCTGGGCCACATCAGCACGATGGACATGGATGAGCGCATTGCGCACGAGATGTTGAGCTATACGGCATGGAAGCTGCACCTGCATGTGAGCTGGCTGCATGAGTGGCTTGAGGGCAAGGCAGACCTCTAGGAACTTGTTGAAATAGGCGCGGCTCTGCGACTCGATTAAGCTGGCGCACGTCTAAGCGGTATGCGTGGAGACGAGCGGAGTCAGGACGGGATGTTCAGTTATGTGTCGCTGGAGGAGCGTGTT